>Ga0222419_100093_pt1 | contig 162307 bp, 140 predicted proteins | sample 1B20Ametagenome_FD_182474 | JGI IMG/M metagenome (GOLD analysis project Ga0222419, IMG submission 182474) | Enriched microbial communities from leaf-cutter ant dump, University of Wisconsin, Madison, United States - 1B20A (version 2) | ecosystem: Environmental > Terrestrial > Nest > Insects... | reverse complement strand
CGATTTGGAGAAGGAAGACGGGTCTTTTTAATGTCGCCGCTGCACCACCACTATCAGAAAAAAGGATACCATGAAGCTAAGATCGTGACCAGGTTCTGGATCATCGGGATCTTATTGGCCATTATCACCATCATTACATTAAAGCTAAGATGACGGAAGTTCGATACATAGTGATATTGGGCGCCGGTGAAAGCGGTGTTGGCGCGGCTATACTTGCCCAGAAGCAGGGTTTTAAAGTTTTTGTGTCTGATGCCGGGGTGATTGCAGCAAGGTATAAAGAAAGGCTTACCGACCTCGGTATCTCATTTGAAGAAGGGGGGCACACGATTGCGAAAATACTTGGTGCTGTACAAGTAATTAAAAGTCCTGGAATTGCTGATTCTGTGCCCGTAGTCAAAGAAATAAAAAAAGCAGGTATTCCTGTCATTTCGGAGATCGAGTTTGCGGGCAGGTACACTGATGCGAGAACGATATGCATTACCGGATCAAATGGCAAGACAACAACTACGATGCTGACCTACCATATTCTAAAAAATGCCGGAGTTAACGTAGGGCTGGCCGGAAATGTGGGTTTTAGCTTTGCTGAACTGGTTGCAACTACAGATTATGACTGGTACGTCCTCGAACTTTCTAGTTTTATGCTTGATGATATGTACGAGTTCAGGGCTGATATTGCGGTATTGCTGAATATCACCCCGGACCATCTGGACCGGTACGAATATAAAATTGAGAAATACGCTGCTTCAAAATTGCGAATTACTCAAAATCAGACAGATAGGGATGTTTTCATTTTCTGCGCAGATGATGAGGAAACGGCCAGAGCTATGAAAACAGTTTTGGTTAAGTCGATAACGTATCCTTTTTCTATCCGGAAAAAGATAGCGTCAGGTGCCTATCTCGAAAACGATAACATACACATTAATATAAACCTAAACGATCAATTCACTATGTCTATTACAGAGTTAGCCTTGCAAGGCAAACATAACATCTACAACTCTATGGCCTCAGGTATTGTTGCCAAAGTATTAGATATCCGCAATACCGCTATTCGGGAGAGTATGGGGGATTTCAGGAATATCGAACACCGGCTGGAGCATGTAGCTAAGATCTCAGGAGTTGATTACATCAATGATTCCAAGGCAACCAATGTCAATTCTACCTGGTATGCGCTGGAAAGCGTGAATGCTGAGGTGATTCTGATCATGGGGGGAGTTGATAAAGGAAACGATTATGCGATGTTAAAAGATATGGTTCGTGAAAAAGTAAAGGCAATCGTATGTCTTGGAAAAGATAACAAGCGTATTCATGAGGCTTTTGAAGACGATGTGGAAATTATAGTAAATACATTTTCAGCCCATGAGGCGGTGCAGGTTGCTTATCATCTTGCAAAAAAGGGTGATACAGTGCTGCTTTCACCTGCTTGCGCAAGCTTTGATCTTTTTAAGAACTACGAGGACAGGGGTACACAATTTAAGAAAGCAGTTAAGGAACTTTAAAATGGTTGCAATAAATAAACTTCTGGACAAGACAAAGGGTGATCGCTGGATATGGCTGATCATCATCTTGCTATCCCTCATTTCAGTAATGGTAGTTTATAGTTCCACCAGTACACTTGCATTGAAAAGAGGAATCGGTGTAGAGAAATTATTGCTGACAAAGCACGTGATCTTTGTGCTCATCGGCATCGCTATGATCTATATATCCCACTTACTCGATTACAGGTATTATGCGGGTATTTCTAAAATATTGATGATCATTACCATTCCCTTGCTGGTCTATACGCTGATCTTCGGAGCAAACGTAAATGATGCTTCCAGGTGGGTCAAGATTCCTGTTATAGGGCTGACATTTCAGACCTCGGACCTTGCCAAGCTTGCGCTGATCACATTTTTAGCTAGAATGCTGACAAAAAAGCAAGAGCATATTAAAAATGTAAGGGAAGCTTTTGTCCCTATCATGGGCTCGGTTTGCGTTGTTTTTGTTTTGATCGCATGGGCAAATATGTCGACCGCCCTGATGTTGTTTGGGGTCAGTATCTTACTGCTTATAATAGGCAGGATAAGTATTAAGCAAATTTTGCTGGTATGTGCGGGTGGATTTGTTTTGCTACTTTTTGTTGCCTTTCTGGGACCAAGGAGAGATGTTTATATTTCAAGGATCAATACTTTTCTGCACCCTGAACGCCAGAATTCTGATAAAACATTTCAGTCAGACCACTCTAAAATTGCCCTGGCCTCTGGTGGCTTTTTTGGGAAGGGTCCAGGGAATAGCCTGGAGAAGAATTTCTTGCCGCATCCCTATTCTGATTTTGTTTTTGCCATGATAGTTGAAGAATATGGGACCGCTGGCGGCATAACTGTGATGGTGCTTTATTTGATATTGCTTTACCGGTGTATAAAAATTGTGACCCGGGCACCCAAGGCTTTTGGTGCATTGCTGGCTGCAGGTCTTGGCTTTAGCTTGACGATCCAGGCATTTGCAAATATGGCCGTTGCCGTAGGTCTCGGTCCGGTGACAGGAGTTCCGCTTCCGCTGATCAGTATGGGCGGTACTTCACTTTTGTTTACAAGTATCGCATTTGGGATTATCCTGAGTGTAAGCAAGGATGTGGAGGAGCAGCATAACAAGAAGGTAATTATTGGCGAAATACCAGCAATGGCATAAAGAAGATGATGAAAGCAACCAGGATAATTATTTCAGGTGGTGGTACCGGCGGACATATATTTCCGGCTATATCCATTGCCAATGCATTAAGGCGAATAATGCCTGGATGTGAAATATTGTTTGTTGGAGCTACAGGCAGGATGGAAATGGAAAAAGTGCCAGCCGCAGGATATAAAATTGTAGGTTTGAACATCAGCGGTATACAACGGGGTGCTGTGATCAAAAATCTGGGACTACCCTTTAAAGTCATCGGTAGCCTTACAGGTGCTTTAAAGCTTATCCGTGATTTTAAACCTGATATTGCGGTCGGAGTCGGAGGTTATGCTTCGGGTCCTTTATTATTTGCCGCCTCACTAAAAGGAATTCCTTATTTAATTCAGGAACAAAATTCTTATGCAGGTCTGACCAATAAGTGGCTTGGCAGAAAAGCTGCAAAAATTTGTGTTGCTTTTGATAATATGGAACAATTTTTCCCGGCTGCAAAGCTTATAAAAACAGGGAATCCGGTAAGAAAAGAAGTGGTAGATATAGCTGGTAAACGGGATACAGCGATTCAGTTTTTTGACCTTGATCCTTTAAAAAGGACCATTTTGGTCACTGGTGGCAGTTTGGGCGCGGGGACTATAAATAAAAGCGTTGAAAGGCATCTTGATTTGTTGATCGGGGCGGATGTACAACTGATCTGGCAGACCGGTAAATTCTACTATCGGGGAATTGTTGAGCGTCTGGGTCAGCATTTTCATCCCAATATAAAGGTCCTCGAGTTTTTAAACAGGATGGATATGGCTTATGCAGCGAGTGATGTTGTCATATCAAGAGCGGGAGCCAGCACCATAGCAGAATTATGTCTTATAAAAAAGCCTGTTATTTTGGTGCCATCACCCAATGTGGCTGAAGATCATCAAACAAAAAATGCATTGGCGCTTGTTAAAAATGATGCTGCATTATTGATCGCAGATTATTCTGCCCTGGATATTCTTGTTAATGAAGCGCTTGGTTTGCTTAGAAACGAGTCTAAAATGCTGCTGTTTTCTGAAAATATCGGCAAAATGGGACAGGCAGATGCAGATATGACAATTGCAGAACAGGTGCTTGGACTGGCATCAGAAAGGGGGGAGGAATGATGAAGCTGGAAGAAATAGAACGCGTATATTTTATCGGTATTGGGGGGATAGGGATGAGTGCAATAGCTAGATATTTTTTAAACAGGGATTGCCGGGTTGCAGGTTATGACAGAACCTGTACGCCTTTAACAACTGCTTTGACACAAGAAGGTGCTTTCGTTTCTTATAATGATGACAGTTCATTGATACCCATTGATTTCCTGGAAGATAAACAACATACCTTGGTCGTGTATACACCTGCTGTTCCGCAAAATGCTGATATATTGAGCTGTTTCAGACGGAGAGGCCTGAATGTAATGAAGCGATCTGAAGTACTTGGCATCATCAGTAAAGGACAGTTCTGTATTGCAATTGCGGGAACTCATGGCAAGACGACAACTTCCTGTATGATCGCGCACCTTCTGACGGCCTCCGGTTACGGATGTACGGCATTTTTAGGCGGGATTGCAACCAATTACAACAGTAATTTTTTAATTGACAGCAACGATGTAGTAGTTGTGGAGGCAGATGAGTATGACAGATCTTTTCTGACGCTTAGTCCGGATATTTCAGTGATCACTTCTATGGACGCGGATCATCTTGATATATATGGGGATGTGTCTCAAATGCATGAATCCTTCAGGTTGTTTGCAGACTGCCTCAAGCCAAATGGTATGTTGCTTGTTAAAGAAGGGTTGCCTGTTCCCGGGATTGGCTACAGCGCAACAGGAAAGTCGGGTACCGGAGCCCGTAATATCAGGGTTCAGAACTCCAGTTTTCTGTTCGATTATTTTGATGGTACAAACAATATAGCGGGGATCGAGTTACAGCTTCCGGGAAAACATAATGTTGAAAATGCTGTCGCAGCAATAGCTGTGGCCTTAAAATTGGGTGTCAATGCAGTAAAGGTCAAAGCAGCTGTTTCGAGCTTTAAAGGTGTAAGAAGAAGATTTGAATATATCGTTAAAACAGATGCGCATATTTATATTGACGATTATGCACATCATCCGGTTGAACTTAAGGCTTGTTTTGATGCCGTAAGGATGCTATATCCAGGGAAAAAGCTTACGGTGGTTTTTCAGCCACATTTGTTTAGCAGGACAAGGGATTTTGCAGATGATTTTGCAAGGGTGCTCGAAACGGCAGACGATTTGCTGCTTCTGGAGATATACCCTGCCAGGGAGTTACCTATAGATGGCATTGACTCGGAATATTTGTTGGATAAGGTTGTTTTAAAGGATAAGCAGGTATGCACCAAAAGTAACCTGGTCGAGCAAATCAGGATTAAGCAGCCAGAGTTGCTGCTGACAGTAGGTGCCGGAGATATTGATACATTGGTACAACCACTTAAAAAAGTATTGGCGGATGTTTAAGAGAATCAATTGGCATTTAATATTGAGGTCAGTATGCTGGCTATTCTCATTTGTGGGGATTGTTATACTGATGGGCTTTATCAACCTCAGGAAGCAGGATCAGGTATGCAAGGATGTCAAAATATTAATACCTGGAGCGGACAATTTTGTAGAGAAGGATGAGATTGATGTTATCCTGAAGGAAAGTCAGGGGACATTGGTCGGCCGTAAGCTTACCGAGATTAACCTTGAGGAGATTGAACAAAATATTAAGGATAATCCATACATCGGCTTTGCAAAGGTATATGCCGATATGGATGGCCTGGTCCATGTAGAAATAAGGCAGCGAAGGCCTGTTCTCAGGATCATCAACTTGAATGATCAGGATTTTTATGTGGATGAGGATGGATTGAAAATACCCGTTTCACCAAACTTTACAGCAAATGTGCTGGCTGCTAACGGAAAAATACTGGAGTACTTTAGCGGTAAAGTAGATACGCTGATCACAAAACTTGCGAAGGACCTGTATGTAACTGCCATGTTTGTAAAGAAAGATAGTTTATGGGATGCGCAGATCGAACAGATGTTTGTTAACGAGAAGAATGATATTGAATTGATACCCAGGGTCGGCAATCAAAGGATTGTTCTTGGAACAGCAGATTCCCTGGAAATAAAAATGAACAATTTGCTGGCATTCTACAAACAGGCAATGCCAAAAGTTGGCTGGGATACTTATAAAACGATCAATATAAAGTATACCAATCAGATCATTTGTGAGAAGAACAAAACAGATTCATTGGGTCGGTCGCAGAAAACAATTGAACAAGTTGATACGGCTCTAAATGGACATACAACGGACATCAACAAAATACCTGGAAAAATAAATAGCAACAATAAACTCAACAAATCAATATAATCATGGGCAAAGAAAAATTAACCACTCAGTCTCCAATAGTAGTAGGATTGGATATTGGTACAACTAAAATCTGTGTTATTGTGGGACGCAGGACCCAGCACGGAAAAATTGAAGTATTAGGTATTGGAAAAGCAGAATCTGCAGGCGTGACAAGAGGGGTCGTATCTAATATCCAGAAAACAGTCCAGGGAATCTCTCAGGCTGTAGAGCTGGCAAGCAGTCAATCTAATGTTGAGATCCGGGTTGTTAACGTCGGGATTGCAGGTCAGCACATAAAAAGCTTGCAGCATAGAGGCATTCTTACCAGGAGAGAACTGAACAATGAAATAGGTAAAAAGGATATCGACAAGCTGATTGATGATATGTTTAAACTGGTGATGCCGCCCGGTGAAGAGATCATCCATGTGTTACCTCAGGAGTTCACAATAGATAACGAGCCTGGTATCAAAGACCCGATCGGTATGGCTGGTGTACGTTTGGAGGCCAATTTCCACATTATATCAGGTCAGGTCACAGCCGTCAAGAATATCATGAGGTGTGTTACAAATGCAGGGTTACAGACTCAGGAATTAATTCTTGAACCATTAGCTTCTTCGGAGTCGGTGTTGAGCGACGAAGAAAAAGAAGCTGGCGTTGCCCTTGTCGATATTGGTGGCGGAACAACAGATATCGCGATATTCCATGAAGGCATTATCCGTCATACGGCCGTTATACCATTTGGAGGAAACAGCGTGACTGAAGACATCAGGGAAGGTTGTTCTGTAATGAGAAACCAGGCCGAGCTCCTGAAAACACGGTTTGGTTCTGCCCTTGCAGAAGAAAATAAGGAAAATGAGATCATATGCGTGCCTGGTTTAAGAGGAAGGGAGCCTAAGGAAATTTCTGTAAAGAACCTTGCTTATGTGATACAGGCGCGCATGGAAGAAATCATAGAGCACGTTTACTATGAGATCAAATCGTCAGGTTACGAAAAGAAACTGATAGGAGGGGTCGTCATAACAGGAGGAGGAGCATTGTTAAAACATCTTTCCCAATTGGTAGAGTATGTTACAGGACTGGATTGCCGTGTAGGCTATCCAAATGAGCATTTATCAAAATATGACGAAATGCCAAAAACCATCTATGATGATCTGAAAAGCCCAATGTATGCAACCAGTGTGGGATTATTGATAAAGGGTATCCAAAAAGCTGAAGAACTTATCGAGGAAATGAAACAGCCCGGAGTTTTTGTCGACAAGCCTAAGGACAAAGAGAAAGTGAAGCGTTCAGGCAGTGGATTATTTGATAAACTTCTGGCAAAGACCAAAGACTTTATCAAGGATGATATGAATGTTAGTGATGAGGATTATATCAAACCTTGATATTTTTCAACAAATAGTGATTTTTCCACATTATTAACACTTGTGGAAAACGCCTGTTAAAAAAGTCTTAATATTACATTGAGAGATGAACAGGTAAAATTGAATTTTAAATAACTGATTCATAAAGATATGCAGTTCGAAATGTTAAAAGATAAGTCATCAATCATCAAGGTAATTGGTGTTGGTGGCGGTGGCGGTAATGCTGTAAACCATATGTACCGCCAGGGAATTACAGGTGTTGACTTTATAATTTGTAATACTGATGCGCAAGCCCTGGAGTCTAGCCCAATACCTAATAAAGTACAACTGGGTGCCAGTTTAACTGAAGGCATGGGTGCAGGCTCAATCCCGGAGGTTGGTAAAAATTCGGCTATTGAAAATATCGATGACATTAAGCAGATGCTGGGCAATACCACTAAAATGCTTTTTATCACTGCAGGAATGGGTGGCGGAACCGGAACAGGAGCTAGTCCGATCATCGCAAAGGCAGCAAAAGAACTGGATATTTTGACGGTAGCTATTATTACTACGCCATTTGCATTTGAGGGTAAGAGACGTAAGATGCAGGCCAATGACGGACTGGAAGAGCTTAAGAAATATGTAGATTCTTATTTGGTCATATCCAATGACAGGCTCAGAGAGATCTTCGGCAATCTTACGCTGGGTTCGGCCTTTGCACAGGCAGATGATATTTTGACTACAGCGGCCAAGGGAATTGCAGAAATAATAACGGTGCCTGGTTACATCAACGTTGACTTTAAAGATGTCAGGACGGTAATGAAGGAAAGTGGTGTCTCTATAATGGGTAGTTATGCATCTGAGGGAGATAACAGAGCTTTGAATGCCGTTGAAGGTGCTTTAGCATCACCTTTATTGAAAGATAATGAGATTGAAGGAGCAAGATATATTTTATTGAATATAAGCTCTGGTCTTCGCGAGGTAACTATGGACGAAGTAACCATAATCACTGATTATATTCAAGATAAGGCCGGACTTTCAGCTGACCTGATATGGGGCAATTGCATTGATGAAAATCTTGGAGACAAACTATCTGTTACCATTATAGCGACCGGATTCCAAACCAAAGAGCAGCGGGATGAGGACAGAAAGAATGTTAAAAAAATATCATTGCTTACACCTGAAGAGGCACCGCTGGTAAAACCTGTGGAGCCCGTGAATTCTTTTATACAACCCAAATCAGAAGTCGCTTCACAGGAACCTATATTGAAGGCCAAGGAAGAAATTAAACAATCAGATCTTTTTGGAGATCTTTTCAATGGGGGCAGGGGAGTGACAGGCCCTGAGAATACAATTATTAAACATTCGCTTATAGAAGAAGAAAGTCAGAGCCAGGAAGCGCAACTGGATGCCGGTTTTGAATTTGAAGTAAAACTGGCTGAGACCAATTTTGTATTTGAAGAATCGGCGGAAGTTTTTGTCAATGATGAAGTAACTCAGGCTCAGCAAATAACCGAAACAGGTGCTGATGACGATAAGAATGATGAATCAATTGAAGATCAGCTCAGGAAGTCCAAAGAAAGAATCCTGAAACTGAAAGATCTGAGCATGAAATTGCGGACCAGCAATGGTTTGCAGGAACTGGAAAATGAACCTGCATATAAACGTAAGCAGATGCAGCTCCAACAAGTACAGCATTCTTCTGAGTCACAGGTTTCAAGATTCACTTTAAGCAATGATGAAGACGGATCGACAGAGATCAGGCCTAATAACTCGTTTTTGCATGACAATGTAGACTAGATACTTAAAAAAGTAAAACAAAAGCCTTAGCACTTGCTAGGGCTTTTGTTTTACTTTTTGTATCATATGCGTCCCACGCCGATTGTTTATGAACACGATAAATCTTAATTTTGCAGATAAAACTTAAATAAAAGAACATTGGATATTTTTGAGAAGATAGCGAAGCACATGGGCCCTATAGGGCAACATCAGAAATGGTCACACGGATATTTTTCTTTTCCGAAGCTTGAGGGCGAAATAGCACCGCACATGAACTTTCGCGGCAAGGAACACTTAGTATGGAGTTTAAATAATTATCTGGGGCTGGCTAATCATCCGGAGGTAAGAAAAGCTGATGAAGCGGGTGCTGCCGATTTTGGAATGGCATATCCAATGGGTGCAAGAATGATGTCCGGTAATTCCAAATATCATGAAAAACTGGAGCAGGAACTGGCCTCATTTGTAGGAAAGCCAGATGCATTTCTTTTGAATTATGGCTATCAGGGAATGCTGTCTATCATAGACAGCCTGGTAGACAGAAATGATGTGATCGTTTATGATGCAGAATCGCACGCATGCATTATTGACGGTTTGCGTTTACATATGGGTAAACGCTTTGTATACAAACACAATGACATAGAAAGTGCCAGAAAACAATTAGAGCGCGCGACCAAACTTGTTGAACAGAGCGGAGGTGGCATACTGGTCATTACCGAGGGGGTATTCGGTATGTCTGGAGCACAGGGCAGGTTAAAAGAGCTTGTTGAATTGAAGAAAGAATTTAAATTCAGACTTCTGATCGATGATGCACATGGTTTTGGCACAATGGGACCAACAGGAGCAGGAACACATGAGCATCAGGACTGTATTGATGGTGTGGATGTTTATTTCGGCACCTTTGCAAAATCAATGGCTGGAATCGGTGCATTTGTAGCTTCAACGGAAGAAATTACTAATTTTTTCCGTTATAATATGCGTTCACAGACCTTTGCGAAAGCTTTACCTATGCCAATGGTAATTGGTCTGTTAAAACGTCTTGAACTGCTTAAGAACAAGCCTGAATTGCGGGAAAAACTGTGGACAGTAGCAACGACCCTGCAAAACGGATTAAGAGAACGTGGATTTGACCTGGGAGTAACAAATACTATGGTGACACCTGTATTCCTGAAAGGGGAGTTGCTGGAAGCAACTGCGCTGACCATGGATCTGCGTGAAAATTATGGTATATTTTGCTCTATTGTCGTTTATCCCGTGATTCCTAAAGGTTTGATCGAATTAAGATTGATACCTACCGCTGCACATTCATTGGAGGATGTACAACGGACATTGGATGCCTTTAGTGAAGTATCAGATAAACTTAAAGCTGGATATTATAAGGAAAATCAATTCGCTGTAGATTAGTTATAACTGTTTATAACACACTGCTGTGTGGAAAAAAACCATAATGAGGTTGTTCATTTCTTAAAGCAAAAGTTTCATTATTAAAATAAACATCTTTACTTTAGTAAGAGAGTATTAATCAAAACCTTAAACCTAAAGGAGTAAATTAACGATGAAAAAATTTAATGAAGTGAAAGAGCTTGTAGCGTCTTTGGAAGCCGATGCTGACAAGTTCTACAACAAGGCCAACAGTGCCGCCGGAACACGTGTGCGCAAAGGTATGCAGGATCTTAAAAATTTAGCTCAAGCTATCCGTTTAGAAATTCAGGAAACAAAAAATAAGGGATAAGCACCTTATTTTTGCTCAAAAAGGGAATATTCATTGAATATTCCCTTTTTTTTATGATTTGATGCATTAAATGGCTACTTCAGACCGATGTGGCATTATTTTTTTAGAAGCTTCAATTACTAGACCTCTCAGCCTGTCAGAAACCCGCACCAAAGGCAGCCTTACATTGTCATCACAGATTCCTGCATACTTTAACGCCGCTTTTACACCAGCAGGATTACCTTCTTCAAACATCAGACGGGTAAACTCGATCAGGCTTAAATGCAATGGCAGCGCAGCTGCAAAATCACCGGCTAAACATAACCTGATCGTATCTGACAATTGCTTTGGCAGCGCATTTCCAATTACCGAAATCACGCCAACTGCACCCAATGAGATCATGGGCAGGGCAACAGGGTCATCACCTGAGATCAATAAGAAATCTGCCGGCTTGTCCCTCATGATCTGGTTGAACTGATCAAAATTCCCGGATGCTTCCTTGATCCCGACTATATTTTTATGTTCAGCGGCAAGGCGGCAAGTAGTTTCCGCGCTGATATTGCTTGCTGTCCGTCCCGGGACATTATATAATAATATTGGCAGGCTGGAACTCTCACTAAGCGCTTTATAATGCTGGTAGATCCCTTCCTGATTAGGTTTGTTGTAGTAAGGACTGGCAGATAAGATCGCACTATAGCCCCTAACCTTAAAGTCTTCAATACTTTGGGTAACTGAAGATGTGTCATTCCCACCTATTCCCGCTATTAATGGCAATCTGCCGTCATTCACTTCAGCAGTAAATTCCCATATCTTTTTCTTTTCATCTTTATTGAGTGTTGAAGCTTCACCGGTTGTTCCCAAAGAAACCAGATATTCTACCTTTCCGTCTATGAGGTGGTTAATGAGTCTTTTTAACCCATCATAATCTACCGATCCGTCTGCATTAAATGGCGTGACCAATGCTACGCCCGTTCCGTGAAATTTGTTCATCGTAATATTATTATTTCAACATCTCCAATAACTCACCAGCTGAAATCAGTGGTATATTTAGTTTTTTGGCCTTATCAAGCTTGGAAGGCCCCATATTATCACCAGCAAGAAGATAATTAAGTTTAGCAGATATGCTGCTCAATATTTTGCCTCCGTTGCTTTCAATGATTTCTTTTAGCTCTTCCCTGCTGTAACTCTCAAAAACGCCCGAAATTACGAATGTTTTTCCGGTTAATTTATCACTTTCCAGGGCTATTTCATTTTCTGACACTTCGAAGTTCAAGCCATAGGATTTTAAAAGACGGATCTGGTCAAGGTGTTCCTGTTTTCCAAAATATTCTATGATACTTTCTGCAATGCGCTGGCCTATTTCTTCAATTGCGGTCAGTGCTTCCAGGTCAGCTTCCATCAACCGTTCAATATTTTTCGTGCCTGCGGCCAGTTTTTTAGCAACAGTTTCTCCAACATATCTGATGCCTAATCCGAACAATACTTTTTCAAAGGGCATTTGCTTAGATATTTCTATCCCGGATAACATGTTCTCTATAGAGCGTTCACCAAACCTTTCCAGCAATTTAAGTTGATCAGCCTTTTTATGTAGCGTGTATAGATCTGAGATGTGCCTGATCAGACCTTTCTGATAAAAAGTTTCAATGGTCTCATTACCTAAACCATCAATATTCATCGATTTTCTGCTAATGAAATGCTGTATCTTTCCAACGATCTGTGGAGGGCAGCCTTCGTCATTTGGACAATAATGTACCGCTTCGCCCTCTTTCCTGATCAGCTTGGTACCACATTCCGGGCAATGTGTCAGATAAATTATCTTTTCTGCATTTTCCGGCCGTTTTTCAAGATTGACCTGGATGATCTTAGGAATGATCTCTCCTCCTTTTTCTACGAAAACACTGTCCCCCAGGTGCAGATCGAGGCGCTCGATCTCATTGGCATTATGCAAAGTAGCTCTTTTAACGGTAGTGCCTGCCAGTTGCACAGGTTTCAAATTGGCCACGGGAGTCACAGCACCCGTACGTCCGACCTGGTAGGTCACTTTTTCCAATATGGTTTCCACCTCCTGGGCCTTATATTTAAAAGAAATAGCCCAGCGAGGGGACTTAGCCGTAAAACCCAGCTCCTGCTGCTGAGCATAGCTATTGACCTTGATCACAATGCCGTCAATGTCATAGGTCAGTTTAAAACGTTCATTTTCCCAGTACCTAATGAAGGAAAGCACATCTTCAATGTCGCTGCTGAGCCTGGTATGATCACAAACATGGAATCCCCATTCTTTTAAACTATTGATGCTTTCCCAATGTGTTTTGAAATAATTTCTATCGGTGTTGAGTGAATAAAGAAAGCAATCCAGCGGACGTCTGGCCACCTCCTTTGAATCCTGCATCTTAACAGTCCCCGCTGCAAAATTTCTAGGGTTTGCATAAGGGACCTCGCCCAGTTCCTCACGCTCTTTATTCAGGCGCTGAAAAGCGGCCCTGTGCATAAAAATCTCACCCCTGATCTCGAAGATCTGCGGAACACCCTGATGACGAAGCCTGTGGGGGATGTTCCTGATGGTTTTAATATTTGTGGTCACATCATCCCCTTTGGTGCCATCACCACGTGTTACAGCCCTCACAAGCTGCGAATCCTCATAAGTAAGGCTAATGGACAAGCCGTCAAACTTAAGCTCGCACACATACTCAAAATCGCTGCCGATCGCTTTTTTAATGCGCTCATCAAAATCCCTCAGGTCCTGCTCGCTGTAAGTATTGCCCAGAGACAGCATCGGCCATTTGTGTGCAACGGTGGTAAAGGTTTTGGTAATGTCGCCGCCCACCTTTTGCGTAGGCGAATTGGGATCTGCGAACTGGGGAAATTCCAGTTCAAGCCTGCTCAGTTCTTCCAGTTTCCTGTCAAACTCATAATCCGCAATAGTGGGCATTGCGAGTACATAGTAGTTGTAAGTATGCTGGTTAAGCTCCTTAACCAGTGCATCCATTTTTTCTTTTATATCCGGCATAGACATAGCACGAAGATACAAATTAGCCATTTCAGAATGATATCAATTTTAGGGCGCCAATCCGGTCTCCCGAGAATTTAAATGCAATTCGATTTCCTCAAAAATAAGCCCGTAACTAACCTGAATGTGCTGCTTAAAAATACTGAGCGCCAGGGTAAGCCGTTCAAGCTGCATGTCGGTAAATGGATTATTCCATAAACGCATACAGATCCGGTTCAATGCATAAGAGATGTTTTCCAGTTTCTGATAGCTGAGCAGGTACCTGCTGGAGATAAAATTGTTCAAAAAATTAAAAAAAACATCCGTGTCAGAGACGGTACAATTCTTAAGAAATTCATTTAGCGCAGGGTGGTCAGCCTGGTTTAGTAAGTCATAAAAAGTATGGATATTTATAACATTATCGGCAACAAGCAAATGGTCGAGCAGCAGTTCCAGGCCAATATGTGCTAGAAAAAATGGCTTAACCGGACTGTCTGCCAGCAAAGGCAAGATCAATTGCTTCAGATCATACGTTTGCTCTTTGAAAAATATAGATGAATGAAAAGCTGCATCTACCATAAGATGCCTTTCCCAGCCCCTTAAAATCGAATGTTGGGCAAGATCAGAAGTAAATAAATGAGGCTCTTTGAGCGGATACAGGTTACCATCTTTTTGTGCATTTTTCACCAGGTCAGGCAGAACAATACCCATTACCATATTGGCATCAGGATTATACCGGTCGAAATAAAAATGCGACAAAAAGTTCATCGCCCTAAAAATAGCATTTTTATCGGCATACTCAGTTTTTCATCCGGTGGATTGAGCGATAACATAGCTTTTCCTATATTTGCGCGAAAAGATATTCACATGATCAATTTTGTTGAGGAATTACGCTGGAGAGGCATGTTGCAGGACATTATGCCGGGGACTGAAGATAAGCTGAAAGAAGGAATGACGTCAGGTTATATTGGTTTTGACCCGACAGCTGATTCCCTTCATGTGGGACATTTGACCCAGATCATGACCCTGATCCACTTTCAACGTGCCGGACATAAGCCTTTTGCACTGGTAGGCGGAGCAACCGGCATGGTAGGAGATCCCTCGGGAAAATCAGCAGAACGCAACCTGCAGACAGAAGAAATGGTCAGCCGCAATCTCAACCAGATCAAAGCACAATTGTCCAGGTTCCTGACTTTTAAAGATGAAGGCAACGGAGCAGTGATGGTCAATAATGCAGACTGGTTTAAAAACATGGGATTGTTTGAGTTTATAAGGGACATCGGCAAACACATTACCGTCAATTACATGATGGCCAAAGATAGTGTCAGAAGAAGACTGGATGGCGATGCAGGCCTTTCCTTTACCGAGTTCTGTTACCAACTGATCCAGGGCTATGATTTCTACTATTTATGGAAGCATCACAATTGTCTGATACAAATGGGCGGCTCCGATCAATGGGGGAACATCGTCACCGGGACCGAACTGATCCGGCGTAAAGATTCAGGAGAGGCTTTTGCCCTCACCACCCAGTTGATAAAAAAAACGGATGGTACCAAGTTTGGCAAAACAGAAAGTGGCGCAGTGTGGCTTGATACAAACAAAACCTCACCATATAAATTTTATCAGTTCTGGTTGAACGCTTCAGATGAAGATGCCAGGAAATGGATCAGGATATTCACCTTAAAAACACAGGAACAGATCGAGCTCCTTGAGCAGGAGCACGATTCAGCGCCTCATCTCAGGGCATTGCAAAAGGCGCTGGCAGCCGAGATTACCGTCAGGACACATTCTGAGCAAGCCCTTGAGACAGCAATTAAAACATCTGAATTTTTATTTGGCAATGGTTCGCTGGAATTCTTTAAAACGCTTAGCCCAGATCAGGTAATGGAAATTTTTGAGGGCATACCACAATTCATTGTTCCCAAAAATGAACTCGGGACAGGTATAGATGCAGCTAGCCTGCTTGCAGAAAAAACGGCTGTATTTAATTCAAAAGGAGAAGCGAAAAAGCTGATCCAGGGCGGAGGCGTTTCCGTAAACAAAGAAAAACTGGGCGATCCGGCAAAAACCTTGACCAGCATGGATCTTTTAAACGGACAATTCATCATCATACAAAAAGGCAAAAAGAACTACTACCTGCTGATAGCAGAATAATATCATTCGATCAATAAGTTACAGCCCCGGATATCGGCGTTGTCAAACCTGCCCAGAACCTCAAAAGAGCCATCTGGAAATAACCTTCCCAGATCTTGTGTAGCGATAAATGAACAGGAATTGATATTGGCCAGATCGATCACATTGATTCCCCCTGTACGCTGATTGCTGATGAGGCTTAAAGGGTCATCCGTATCCCTGAGCACTATTTTCATCCATGGCGGGCATTCAAATACTCCGGAACCTTGGGAATAAGCCTGGGATAACAATTCAGTCATGCCATATTCGCTATGAACAGCGGGCACATTAAAACCCTCCTGCAACAGGCGGTGTAGTTCTTCCCTGACCATCTCCTTTCTTTTGCCTTTCATGCCACCCGTTTCCATAACGATAAGTTCCGGAAAATCCATCCGGTAGTTTTCTATAAAATCAAGCAGCGCATAAGTTACCCCGATCAGCACTGTTTTCTGACCATCATGTTTCAGTTTCAGCAACTTTTTGAATAATGCCTTATGATCATATAAAAAATATCCGCTGTCAGGATGCCTGCTCATTCTGATCAGTTCATCGACCATATAGATCAGTGAAGAACCCGTTCTTTCCTGGTAAGATGGAAGTAAAGCGATTAAGCAGATATTTTCAATGGCGCCATAAAAAAAATTAAAAGCCTCGTTAAAGCTTTGTACATAAATACCGACATCAGTGACCAAATGCTGACTCTGTTCCATCCCGGTAGTGCCCGAGCTGCTGAAGATGATCTCCGGCAGATCGTCATTGCTTAATACCCGATGCGTTTTGAAAAAAGAAACGGGAAGATAAGGAATTTGTGCAAGCTTATTTACCTGGGCCTTGTCAATGCCAAGATGTCCGATATAAGCGTTGTAAACCGTACAATTGCTGGCCTGGTATCTAAATATTTCAAGTGCCAGTGATTCAAAACTATCGGGAGATTCAATAGAAAAAATGCGGCTGATGAGATCTTTCACAGCACAAAAATACATACAAATCTTTAATCGGCAGTCTCTTTATAAAGCACAGCTTTTCTAAACCGGTAGCCACAGTATCCGCTGATTGCTGCCACAAGCCCACCGATAAATGAACTGACGATCAGGACCAGCCACCATTGGCCAAGTCCGAACATCCCGGCGACCCGTTCGGCTAAAATGTGCTGGTTAGGCATACTTTTATATAAAGCCATCCCTGTCCACAATAAAAAAATAGCAAGGAATGGCGACCAGAACGCGATCCTGCCAGTTTTTCCTACAAGACCACAAGCAGCAAAGGAGATCACAATGATGACCCACCAGGGCAAGACCATTTGCAAAAAAAAAGCAGCCAATAAAATCACAATAAACACCATAAGTCTATTTTTTAGAGATCTTTAATTTAGAAATTATTTTAGCAGAGGGATCATCAGGTGATTTCATAAAATAGAGATCATACAACTCTCCTTTGGCCCAGGTATCGATCATATTGTCGTAGAATTTGCTTCCGGGGTTCCCGGACTGTCCGCCGGGAAAAACACCGTGCCCTTTTGGGTGCGCTCCCAGTTCAACCACCATGCGCCAGGAAGGTCCATTACTTTCACTCAGCGCATTTATAGTCATTTTACCCCCGCCAGTCATTAAAAACTTAGAACCAAAGCCAGGTATCTTGGCCAGGTGCGGTATAGTGGTATGTTTCACATTTCCCCATTGCCATTTTTCCCCGATAGGGCCATATTTACGCTCCAGGCTGTCACAGGCAAACTTAAAAGACTCGTTCACCAGATCAGCAAGTGTTTCTCTGACCGGCGTATTCACATTATCGATCCATTTTGAGTCTGGTTCAGCCAGGATCAGTTGCACCGTCCGGTCCCTTGAAGGATATTTCATAGGCATATCTTTGATATTGAACTCGTCATCCCAGATATCAAATTGCAATCTTTTACTCCAAAAATCAAAAATACTTGCAGCTATGGACCGGGCATCATAGTACTTGTTCCACCGCCTTACAACATTCAGCCCTTCCTTTTGTGTAGCATTCAGATGGGGCGGGTCCACCAGCTTCAAAATAGCAGGCAGGATATTCTGCGCGTGGATACTGTAACTGTCGGTCTGCATTAACCTGATGCTATCGGCCGTAGCCTTGGTCATTGCAGTTAAGCGGTCATTTATTCTTTTGGCACGTTCATAAGGACTGAACTCCCAGTTGATGTAATAAGGATAGGTTTGATCAGTAGAAGACTGATTGGCCGAGCTTACAAAGCCCCTGAAAGGATTTTTTACGGTAGGATTCTGGTTTGCGGGAATCCAGCCCTGCCAGTCATTTTTAGGATCTGATCCATCCAGAATGAATTTTCCCTGATCCTTCCATTTCAATGGAAATTTGCCATTGGCGGTAATTGCGATATCATTGTCAGCCGAAGCAAAAATGAAATTTTGGGCCGGTGCAGTATAATAAGTCAGTGCCCGTCGGTAATCATTGTAATTTTTACCCCTGTTCAAAAGATAAAAAGTCTTTAACTCATTCGACTTTTCATGGGCGATCCACCTCAGGGCATTCCCCACCGGAATATTGTCAGACTTTGAAAACCCCTTTGGTTTTTGCAGATAGACCACAGGCCCATGATGCGTATAAAAAACAGTATCAAATTCTGTTGCCCCATCCCTCACTTTAATTGAATCTATCACACGGGTCGTACTTTTCCACTTATTATCATACCAATAGCTCGTATGCGTGCTATCTTTAAATTTAACCTGATAAAAATCCAGTACATCCGCTGCAACATTTGTTACACCCCAGGCGATCCTTTGGTTAAACCCGATAATGATCCCGGGGGCACCAGGAAGTGAAACTCCGTAAGCATTCAATCCCGGCGCATGCAGTTGTATCTGGTACCATATCGATGGAAGAGACAAGTCAAGATGAGGATCGTTGGCCAGAATAGGAAATCCCGAAGCGGTCTTACTTCCGCTGAGTGCCCAGTTGTTGCTGCCGATCCCTTCTTCCTTTTCAGCAGTCCTGAAATTGCCGGCAAAAACCTCGTTGGCCGAATCAGGAGCCTCGGGTACAGGAAGCGGATCAAAATTCCATTTAGTGCCCACAGGTATGATCGGATCTTCCCTGAAAGGATAATCCGGGAAGAGGTCCCGGACCACGTCAGCCCCAAATCGTTTTCTGATATTGGTCATATAAAATTCATCAGAGCCCATTGCAAGAATTGCGGACATCTGCTTCAATAACAGCGCACACTTTACAGGCGTCCAGTCTTCAGGAGTAAAATCCAGCAACTTATATTCCAGCGGCAATTTCTTTTCCGGCAGAGAATGAATGTAGGCATTGATCCCCGCAGTATAAGCAAGGATCATTTCCTTTGACTTAGCATCCGCCATCATCCCTTCCAGGGATTTCTTCGCACCATAAACCATGCCCATTCTTCTCTGGTAACGATCCAGTTCGATCGCTTTACGACCCACCACCTCACTCAGCCTGCCAGCAGCATAGCGTGTTTGAAAATCCATTTGCAGCAGACGGTGCATTGCAGTAACATAGCCCTGGGCAAAATAAACATCAAAATCATTCTGAGCGAAGATATGCGGGATCATGCGGTTGTCAAAAACAATCTCAATGTTCTGGCGGGAACCTTTCAAAACAATTTTCTTCTCCCGCTTTACGGTCGCATTTTCTGCATTTTGCCAGAAACCAGCAAAAGGATTGAGGAATTTAAGCAAAGGAGGGGCATCACCAAATTTTGTATTTAACAGATAAGCCAGCAGGACAGGAATGATAATACATACAAGGGCTTTTGCTTTATTCATCATAGCTCATTTTATTGCATTGCCTCGGCACTCTTTCGTGTGCATTTTTTCAGTTGCAATTTAATATAAAACTTAAATCAATTGCAATGAAAATTAGATTTTGATGGACATCCAATAACCCGAATTCAGTTTTGGATAAATAAAAATTTGCATTAGATTTATGTAATTGTTAACCTGATATAAATTTTCTTATGAGCAAAATCCTCCCTAAATCGATCTTAACGCTTTTAGTGCTATGTTTTACAGGAATATATGTGCAAGCACAAATCAGCGGAACAGTGACAGATAAAGCCACCAAAGAACCAATGCCAGGTGTAGGCATCACCATCAAGGGCAAGACAATAGGTACGGCTACTGGCTCAGATGGTAGATATATACTCAGTACCACCGAAAAAGCGCCATTTACTATTGTTGTTAGTTATGTAGGCTATACATCGGTCGAACAGGAAGTGACAGAAAGCCGGCAGAATCTCGATTTTGAGCTTGAAGAAAGCGCTATACTGGGTCAGGAAGTCGTGATCTCCGCTTCAAGGACACCAGAAAGAATCCTGGAATCACCAGTTTCAGTAGAACGCATGAGCACCTCGGCATTAAAGGAGATCTCCACCCCCTCATTCTACGATGCACTGAGCAACCTGAAAGGCGTTGAAACAAGTGCCCAGAGCCTGACCTTCAGGTCTGTCAATACAAGAGGGTTCAACTCAAATGGCAATACCCGGTTCAATCAATTTGTAGATGGAATGGACAATCAGGCACCAGGGCTCAATTTTTCAGTAGGAAATATCATCGGGATCAACGACCTTGATCTTGACAATGTGGAGCTGCTCCCCGGAGCATCATCTGCGCTCTATGGTGCGGGAGGCATCAGCGGGACCATGCTGATGACATCTAAAAATCCTTTTGATTATCAGGGTGCCAGTTTTCAGCTAAAGACAGGAATAAATCATGTTGAAGATGATAATATGGGTACTCAGGAATACAAACAGCTGGACGTTCGCCTGGCAAAGGCCTGGAACAATAAATTTGCCGTAAAAGCAGCGTTTTCCTTTCTTCAGGCCAGAGACTGGCAAGCTGACAATTATAGCAATTTTGACCGGGTAACCCGTACAGCCAAAGAAGGAGACCGCAACTCAGACCCTGCTTATGACGGTATCAATGTTTATGGCGATGAAAGCCCCCAGAACATGCGTGCCATAGTTCAGCAAGGTATAGAGCCCACCATACGCCAGCTGATCCTGCAAAATTCCGGAGGACTCTTCGATCCTAAAGCGGCATTGGACAATATACCAGCCGGCTCCAGCTATGCAACCTATCTCGGTGCGGTCAATGCCATTCCGGGCCTTCCGGCAGCCCTACGCAATGCAGTAGCCACACAATACCTTCCCTTTTATTACGGGCTCAGCAACCCCGCCATTCTTCCAAACCAGGATGTTACAAGAACAGGATACAATGAAGTGAACCTGGTAGACTACAATACGCAATCCCTGAAAACATCAGGATCATTACATTACAGGTTTACCCCGACCATCGAAGCCATTGCCCAGGTCAATTGGGGAACAGGTACATCCGTTTATACGGGTTCAGACCGCTATTCCCTGCGCAATTTCAGCATTGGACAGTACAAATTAGAGCTTAAGGGACAAGATTTCTTCCTCAGGGGGTACACAACCCAGGAACGGTCAGGAGATTCTTATATCTCCTCGATCCTTGGCGCATTCCTCAATGAAGCATCCAAACCTTCCACCGAATGGTTTCCCGAGTACATCAGTACCTATATCGGCGCCAAGCTGACTACACCCGGTATTACGGACGCAGCGGCCCATGCAGCCGCGCGGAGTACCGCAGACCAGGGCAGGCTTGTGCCAGGGAGTCCGGAATTTGAAGCCGCAAAACGCAGCATTTCAGATCAGACCATTGCGTCGGGTAAGGGGGCCAAATTTGATGATAAATCAAATCTTTATCATTACGAAGGAATGTATAACTTGTCAAACGTGCTCAACAATGTACTGGAAGTGCAGGTCGGAGGCTCTTACCGCATCTACCAGTTAAGGTCTGGCGGGACGATCTTCGATGACCTCAATGAAGGCATAGATATTCATGAATACGGAGCCTTTGCCCAGTTAGGCAAGAAAATATTTAATGAAAAACTAAAGCTATCTGTATCGGGAAGATACGACAAAAGCTCAAATTTTGAAGGCAGGTTTACGCCCAGAATATCAGGCGTATTAACGGTAGCACCAAACAATAACCTCAGGGTATCCTATCAAACCGGTTACCGGAACCCGACCACCCAGAACCAGTACATCGATCTTTCCGTGGCAGGCGGCGTACAGCGCCTCATTGGCGGATTGCCATCCAGCCTTGATAAATACAACCTGCAAACTAACCGGCCGTATACAGATGTGAGCTACCGGGCTTTCCTGAATTCAATAGCAGCCGGAGCAACAGACCCGGGACTTTTGGCACAATATACCTTCGACCCCAGAGGCGTTCGACCTGAAAGCGTCAAAGCCTACGAAATAGGCTATAAAGGTCTGATTGGAAGTAAATTTTTGATTGACGCCTATGCCTATTACAATACCTATAAAGATTTCATTACTGCAGTAGAGGTCTACCAGCAGAATGAAGACGGGTTCTCAAAATTCGGTGTCCCGGTAAATGCAGAAGGAGAGGTCAATGCCTACGGCGCAGCGTTAGGCATTGACTATTTGCTGGGTAATTATAATCTGAGCGGAAACGTCTCCTACAATGAGATCGGAGACCTTCCGGCCAATTACATCAATGATTTCAATACCCCAACAATACGCTATAACCTCGGCCTTGGCAATAAAGAGCTTATTAAGAATTTAGGATTTAATGTAAACTACAGGTGGCAGGATTCATTTTACTGGACCTCCTCTTTCGCTTCCGGAAATGTTCCTGCATTCGGTACACTGGATGCACAAATAAACCTGAAAGTACCATCGGTCAGGTCAATGATCAAACTAGGGGGTTCCAATATTCTTAATAAATATTATTTCACTTCTTATGGCAATCCTTCCATAGGGGCGTTGTTCTATATCGGTCTTACCTACAATCCGTAAGAACCCTGTAAGTCCAGATCAACGGCCCCCGGCAACAGCCGGAGGCCGTTTTTATTATGTCATAAATAATGCTTGCCAATTAATAGAATTTTTAACACCTTAGGTGTATTGATTACACGATCAAGGAGCGCAGCCATTACTAAACGAATTTTTTCATGGAAGAAATAAATGAACCAGACAAGGGGATCATCAGCAATATAGACTTAAAAGAGGCCGAAGAGGTCATTCAGCACTTAAACAATCCCGTTACCGATCTAAAACCAATAGTCAAAAAATACCTGGCCGGAGTACAGCGGGTCGTTGCGGACAGCAACAAGTTCTATTTTGGAGACGGAAGTGCAAGAGTAGAGATTAGGGTGGTCAGCGATGAGATCATACGCGTTCGGCTTGCTCCGCATGGCGTATTCCTGGATGATTTTTCCTATGCAGTACCTGCGGTCGATCAAAAAGTAACCACCTTCAAATTCAATGAGCAGGCCGATTATTATTCAATAGCAACAAATACAGTAACCTGTAAGATCCGCAAAAGCGACTTTTTCATATCATTTGTAGAGAATCAAAGCCAGATGGTCATGAGCGAGGATGCCATTGCCATGCACTGGGAGGAAAATAAAGAATTTGGCGGCTATTATGTTTATGCAACCAAAAAATGCCAACAGGAAGAAAATTTCTTTGGTTTAGGGGACAAGTCCGGAAATATGAACCTCAGAGGGCGCAAATTCCAGAACTGGAATACAGATGCCTATTCATTCGGCTGGGATCAGGACCCACTGTACCGCACCATCCCTTTCTATATCGGCGTGCATCAAACCTCGGCTTACGGCATATTTTTCGACAACACCTTCAGGTCCTACTTTGATTTTGGCAGGGAAGACAACACCAAAACAAGCTTCTGGGCCGATGGTGGTGAAATGCAGTACTACTATATCCACGGACCCCATTTTATGGATGTGGTCAAGCGTTATCAGAGCCTGACCGGAACTCATCCTATGCCTCCAAAATGGGCATTGGGCTACCACCAGTGCAGGTGGAGCTATTATCCTGAAAAAAAGGTCAAAGACATAGCAGAGGGCTTCAGATCCAGGAATATCCCATGTGACGCCATCTACCTTGATATTGATTACATGGACGGATACCGTTGCTTTACCTGGAACAAAAATTATTTCCCTGATCCAAAGCGCATGATCAAGGAACTATCAAATGACGGATTTAAAACAGTCGTTATGATCGATCCAGGTATCAAGGTAGACGACAATTACTGGGTATTCAAGGAAGGAAAGGACAACAATTTCTTCTGCCGTCGCAGTGATGATTATTTCATGGAGGGGCATGTATGGCCTGGACGTTGCCAGTTCCCCGATTTTACCAACCCGACCGTCAGAGAATGGTGGGGTGGGCTGTACAAGGAGCTGGTCGATATCGGCGTTGCAGGCGTATGGAATGATATGAATGAGCCGGCAGTGTTCGGCTCAGGAACATTTCCGAACGACGTCCGCCACAACTACGACGGATACCGGGGTTCACACCGCAAGGCGCACAACATCTACGGGATGCAAATGGTCCGGTCCACCTATGACGGCCTGAAAAAGCTGATGCGCAACAAGCGGCCATTCACGATCACCCGTGCCGGGTATTCGGGAATGCAGCGCTATGGCTGCGTCTGGACAGGGGACAATGTCGCCACCTGGGAACACCTGAAGATCGGGAACATCCAATGCCAGCGCATGTCCATTTCAGGTGTTCCTTTTTGCGGGACAGACATCGGTGGCTTCAGTGGAGAGCCCGATCCCGAATTGTTCACACGCTGGATCCAGCTGGGCACATTCTCGCCGTTCATGCGCGCGCACTCGGCAGGAGATACTGCAGAAAGAGAACCATGGAGCTTCGGGGAACCCTACACCAGCATCAACAGGACTTATATAGAGCTCAGGTACCGTTTGCTTCCCTATCTATATTCCGTATTCTGGGAACACCACCGGTATGGCTTTCCCATTTTAAGGCCACTTGTCATGCTGGAACAAGACAATCCAAGCACCAGTTTCCGCCAGGACGAATTCACTTTTGGCGACAAGATCCTGGTATGCCCGGTACTCGAACAAGGAGCAGCATCCAGGATCGTTTACCTGCCAAAAGGGAAATGGTACAACTTCTGGACACTTGAAGTACTGGAAGGAGAAAGTGAGCATACCATTGCCACACCCTTAGACCATATGCCGCTCTTTGTAAAAGCAGGCGCTGTAGTCCCCGAATATCCGGTGATGCAATACGTAGGGGAAAAAGAAATAGAAGCAGTGGTGCTCAACGTCTATTTTGCCGATTATGAAGTAAATTCCTTTCTGTTTGAAGACCATGGCGATACTTTTGCCTACGAGCAGGACATTTATTCCGAGAAAAAGTTCATCGTCAAAGGCACCAGTACCTCCCTGACGATAGAACAAAGCCGTACAGGACTGTATACACCAAACTACGTCTGGTATAAATACAATGTGGTCGGCCTTCCATTTAAAGCGATCAGGATCACCGAAGACGACAAGGACATCACAGACTTCACCATAGATGAGCAGAATTGCTTACATTTCAGTTCAAATAAGAATTTCACGACCATAAAAATCTACAGCTAATGGAAAAGGTGCTTGCTTACAGTTTATTCAGCGATTTTGATATCTCATTATTCATCTCAGGCAAGCACTTCCGGTTATATGAAAAATTCGGTTCACACCTGATCACCCTAGACAAGACAGCCGGAACGTATTTTGCAGTATGGGCGCCTAACGCACAGGCAGTGAGCGTCATCGGCGACTTCAACCAATGGGACAGCACTGTGCACCCACTCAACAGACGCTGGGATTCATCAGGTATCTGGGAAGGATTTATTCCCGGCATAGCAAAAGGCAATATCTATAAATATGCGATCAAAGGTTTTGATGGCGCAGATATTGAGAAAGGAGATCCCTATGCCTCCCGCTGGGAAAGGCCGCCCAGAACCGCTTCTATTGTATGGGATACCGAATATAAATGGAAAGACAAAAGCTGGCTCAGCAAAAGGCCGAAGGTCAATGCGCTCAACAAACCTATGTCAGTATACGAGCTGCACCTGGGATCCTGGCGCCGCGACCCTTCAGAGCCCCGGCGCATCCTTACCTATAAAGAGATCGCGTCCAGCCTTATCCCATATGTCCTGGACATGGGATTTACCCACGTAGAGTTCATGCCGATCATGGAATATCCCTATTATCCGTCATGGGGATATCAGATCACAGGCTACTATGGGGCCAGTTCCAGGCATGGAACGCCGCAGGAACTGATGGGCCTCATTGAAGCGCTGCATCAGAACAACATCGCCGTCATCCTGGACTGGGTACCTTCCCATTTCCCCGGCGATGCACACGGACTATACCATTTCGACGGGACCCACCTCTATGAGCATGCAGACATGCGCAAAGGATTTCATCCCGACTGGAAGTCCTATATCTTCAATTACGACAGAAATGAAGTCAGGTCTTTCCTGATCAGCAACGCATCGTACTGGCTGGAAAAATACCATGCAGACGGTCTTCGTGTCGATGCAGTAGCGTCCATGCTTTATTTCGATTTTTCCAGAAAAGCAGGAGAAGCCGCAACCAACGAATACGGGGGAAGCGAAAACCTGGGCGCCATTCAATTCCTGAAAGACCTGAATGAAGCCGTTTACGGCAATTATGAAGGCGTGCAGACCATTGCGGAAGAAAGCAGCACCTATCCGGGAGTGACACATCCGGTATATGCAGGCGGCCTGGGCTTTGGTATGAAATGGATGATGGGCTGGATGAACGATACGCTTAAATACTTTAAGAACGATCCGGTCCACCGGCAGTTCCACCACCATCAGCTCACTTTCAGCACAAGTTATGCCTTCACTGAAAACTTTATGCTGCCCTTCTCACATGACGAAGTAGTACATGGGAAATCATCCATGATCTACAAAATGCCCGGTGATGAATGGCAGAAATTTGCCAATCTCCGGGCGTTATATACCTATATGTACACCCAGCCGGGGACAAAACTGCTTTTCATGGGCAATGAATTTGCCCAGACCCACGAATGGGACTTTAAAAGCTCCCTGGACTGGCACCTGCTCCAGTACCCGCCGCATCTGGGTATGCAAAAAACAGTCCGTGCCATCAATAAGTTGTATACTTCCGAACCGGCGCTTTATGAGCATAGCTTCTCTTACGAAGGCTTTGAATGGATCAGTGCAGACGATGCACAGCATTCCATCTATATCTATATCAGAAAAGGAAAAAAGGCAAAAGACACCTTAGTGGTCGTTTTAAACCTAACTCCGGTTTACCGGCAGCAGTATCGTATCGGGTTGCCCTTCAAAGCCAAATGGAAAGAGATCTTCAATAGTGATGCGGAAGAATTCTTTGGAAGCGGGAAGATCAATGCTGCCGTTTTGGAGCCCGAGCAGGTAGCAAGCCATGGCCGTGAATACTCTGCAGTCCTGGACCTGTCACCTTTAGCTGTACTGGTGCTCAAGCAACCAAAATAGGCCGCGCCACAAAAATAAGTCAAGCCGCTTAGCATGAAAAGAGATCAATTACCGGTCAGGGCGCTGCAACAGCCTTATATAAAATTAGTCATCATCCTGTTGGCAGCAGCGTTGGCGCTGCTGATCTGGGCACCCTGGTCATCAGGTCTTTACAAAGCCTACAGTTTTAGCAGGACCATGACCCTGACCGGCACAGCCGCAGGCCAGCAAGAGGGACTTTCAGAAGCAGCTGAGCTGTACAACAACGGGCATTACTCGAGAGCAAGGAAGATCCTCCAGAAAGCATATATGTTCAATCCCCAGAATCCGCAGCTCACTTATTATTTCGCGATCACACTCATCGAAACCGGACAGGGATATGAAGCGAGGACCTTGTTTAAACATCTGTATGAAGGCACATCTGCCTTTAAATATGATGCAGTATTCTACACCGCGCTCAGCTTTATAAAAGAAGACAACAAATCCGGAGCGATCAGCTGGCTGCAAAAGATCCCCGCAGACGATCGCAACTATGCTAAAGCAAAAGAACTGATCAGCAAACTTCATCAGTAACGATAAGATACACAGCACGTGTAGAATTAAAGTCATATCCTGTAGCATATTCGCTTTGACAATGCTGACGGTAGTAATTTTGCAGGAACATTACCGCCGATATGACAAAAATACTCGCTGATATTCCTTATTCCATACTGGACCTTGCTACTGTAATAGAAGGTAAAACACCCGCAGATACTTTTAAGAACAGTGTTGATCTGGCAAGACATGCCGAGGAACTGGGCTATACCCGATATTGGCTGGCAGAACACCACAACATGATCAGTGTAGCCAGCTCAGCCACTTCGGTAGTGATCGGGCACATTGCCGCGCACACCCATAAGATCAGGATCGGCTCAGGAGGGATCATGCTGCCCAATCATTCACCTCTGGTCATTGCAGAACAATTTGGTACGCTTGAATCCCTTTTCCCTGGCCGCATAGACCTGGGCCTTGGAAGGGCACCTGGTACCGATCAGGTTACAGCCATGGCCATTCGGGGCGAGCGGTTCAGCGGTGTCAATGATTTCCCCAAAGATGTGCTCAGGCTTCAGCAATACTTTTCCACAGGCAACAGCAACAGCGCGGTCAGGGCAATACCCGGAGAAGGCCTGGACATTCCGGTATGGATCCTTGGATCCAGCACAGACAGTGCCCACCTTGCCGCTGCGCTGGGACTGCCCTATGCATTTGCCAGTCATTTTGCCCCGGCACAGTTCCTGACGGCGATCAATATCTACCGTCAAAACTTCAAGCCGTCCGCTCAATTGAGCAAGCCTTATGTACTGGCCTGTGTCAATGTCGTTGCAGCTGATACTGATGCAGAAGCGGAAAAACTGGTCACCTCACTGTACCAGTTGTTCAAAGGTATCGTTACGGGCAAGCGCAGGCTGCTGCAACCACCTGTAGACAGCATGGAAGGGATATGGGACGATTATGAAGAAGCACAAGCAAGCCAGATGCTCGCCTGTACCTTTGTGGGTAGCAAGGAAACGATCAAAAGCGATCTTCAGCGCTTCCTTGACCAGACGCAGGTCGATGAGATCATGGCCACTTCACACATCTATGACCATGCAGCCAGGCTGCACTCCTATAAGCTATTTTCAGAAGTGTTCCAGCCGGGTCACTGAACTTTTTTACCGGGAACCTTATTACCCTGGCCGGCAGCTTCACCATTTCTTTTGAGATAAGCAGGAAAATCCACCGCACCTGAACCGTACTCATAACGCAGGTTAGAAGGCGCGCCGACGTCCCTGAAGAGGGGGATATACAGGCCGCCGGTGGCCGTCAGAGTATCAAATAGCTGTTTGTTCAGCTGTTTTACGATTTCCTGATGTGCCTTACTCCTGATCAGGTTGTTGAGTTCCATCGGGTCCTCCTGCAGGTCATAAAGTTCATCTGTATCCCATATACCGTTATAATGAATGTATTTATAACGATCGCCGCGCAGCGCATGCATGGTAGGGGTTTGCGGAAAATTACGCTCCCAGTAGTATTCATAAAGCAGGCCTGTCCGCCAGTTTTCAGGTTGTTTGCCTTGCAGCTGACCAAAAAAGCTCCTGCCGTCCATGTAAGCAGGAGCCTTCAGACCAGCAGCTTCGAGCAATGTAGGGGCAATGTCAATATTGGCAACCACGTCCTTGACCACGGTGCCCGCTTTAATCAGTTCGGGACAATAAGCCAGCATCGGTACACGCATGGATGCTTCATAAGCCACACGCTTATCGATCAGCCCATGTTCACCAAACTGGAAACCATTGTCCCCCATATAAATGATCAGGGTAGATTCCAGCAGTCCGTTCTCTTCCAGGAAAGCCATAAGCGAGCCAACAGCAGCATCAACCCCGTGTAAAGTCTCTGCATAGCGCTTATAATACTCGCCGATGTCCAGACTGCTGTGGTAAGGAAAATCTACGCCATGCCAGGAATTCCGCTGGTTCTTCACCCACATGGGCGCATCCTTATGGCGGCTGGCCTCCATGCTCAGGGGAGGCACAAATTTATAACCGGCAGCCATCCCCTTGTCCCGTTCGGCAGGTGTAAAATTATCATGTACCCCCTTGTGCGAAAGATACAGCATAAAAGGCCTGTCCTTTTTGCGTGCCTTTAAAAAATCAATCGCATATTCAGTTAGCTCATCCGTGATGTAGCCTTTTTGAGGTACATGTCTCCCGTTTACATTCAATCCGTTAGCGTTGGGCAGATACGTACCCTGGCCCTTAAAAGAAACCCAGTAATCAAAACCGCGCTGCGGGTCATCATGTTCGCCTCCCATGTGCCATTTGCCCACCATTGCCGTCTGGTAACCGGCATGCTGCAGATATTGGGGATAAAACACAATATCTTCAGATACCGGGTTATTGTTGTCCACGACCTTATGTTTATGTGCATAAAGTCCAGTCAGGATAGAAGCCCTTGATGGCGAACACAGAGAAGTCGTCACAAAAGCATTTTGCAGATAAGCCCCCTCACTGGCCATGCGGTCCAGATTGGGTGTGCTGATGAATTCCTGGGCTTTTAAAAAACCCAGAGCATCGTAGCGGTGGTCATCAGTCAGAATGATAATGATATTTCTTGGTTTGCCATTGCCGGTCCTGTTCAGTTTCAGTGTGCCTTTTTCCTGCCGTACAGCTGCATATTGCACTGAAGCAAAAAGGCAGCTGCCTGCCAGGACCAGCGTTACAACTAAAAATTTTCTAAGCATACATCCGCATTTTTCACCTAAACTTATCACATTATCCATTGCCATGCAAACATTGAACAATGGTTTGCGGCACCTTGATCGATATGTTGATCTGCATTTAACTATTTGGTAACAGCGGGGAACCTGAAGAAAAGCTGGTCAGAAGTTCGTCGATTACACCCTTAGTATTCAGTAAAATACAAAATCAAAAGACCGGAAAATTTTTTTCAAAAAAATTTGCATAGCAATTTTAAGCCTGTATCTTTGCTGTTACAATAGGGATGATTGTATGAGGGGAAGGAGATTCATTTCGACTTCCCTTTGTAATTTCAGACAAGACCATCCCAATGCAGCTCCGTTCTGTGTATATTGTCTTTCCTGTCCTTTCATGATAACAGCAGCAAAATATTTTAGTGGGGGTTGAATGACCCTTTACAGGTCAGTAAGCGCATTCCTGCAATACCAGCTGTTTTTCTTACTTTTGCCCCAGACAACTAAACACGCACACATTCAGGAATGAACACGAAACAGGCATATAACATCTGGGCTGCCCAATACGATACCAACGACAATAAAACGCGTGACCTGGAAGGGCTGGCACTGCGCATTACACTGGCCAGCATTCCCTTCAGCAAGGTGCTGGAAATCGGCTGCGGCACAGGAAAAAATACAGAATGGCTGATCAACAGAGCTGTACAGATCACGGCGGTAGACCTTTCAGACCAGATGCTGGCAAGGGCCAAAGACAAGATCAGTTCTAACAGGGTACAGTTCAAGCAGGCAGACATCACTTCCCGCTGGAATTTCCGCGATGGATTGTACGATCTGGTTACTTTCAGCCTGGTGCTGGAGCACATTGAAAACCTGGATTATGTGTTCAATGAAGTTGGGAAATCGCTGAGTCCCGGTGGCTATGTCTATATCGGCGAACTGCACCCCTTTAAGCAGTACGGCGGCACCCAGGCCCGGTTTGATACAGAGGAAGGCAGGCAACTGGTCGACTGTTTCAATCACCATGTATCCGATTTTATACAGGCAGGCAAAAAGCACGGACTGTCACTGGTAGACCTGGAAGAATATTTTGATGACAACAACAGAAATGATATTCCAAGAATTTTAACCATATTGCTCCGTAAAAACTAAGCACAATGAAAAGAACTGCTTTACTGTTGTTAACGGTCCTTACATCCATCACTGCACAACGATCTATGGCACAAACAGCCGGACAAAAAAAAGCAGCAGTGCTGAACCACATCGCTGTCTACGTAGAAGACCTTCAAAAGGCCACGGATTTTTATAAGAACGTATTTGATCTGGAGATCATACCGGAGCCTTTCCATGATGGCAACCATACCTGGTTCTCTATTGGCCCTGCAGGTCATCTTCATGTCATTTCAGGAGCAAAGGCAGGGGTAACCCATGACAAGAACGAGCATCTTTGCTTCAGCGTAGCTTCTGTTGAGGAATTTATAGTAAAACTGGAAAAAATGAAGATCCCGTTTGAGAACTGGGCCGGTGAAAAGCAAGCCGTCACCAACCGGGTAGACGGTGTAAAGCAGGTTTATTTCAAAGACCCCGACGGACACTGGCTCGAAGTAAATGACGATCATTGATCCCGGAAAATGACGGCCATTAATAAATAAATATCGAGATGAAGATAATTTCCCTGATTTGTGTAATGATCGTAATGGCATTGAACTGCATGCCGTGTGCCGACGATGATCAGGGAATCAATGCCGCCACAGCACAGCTCGCCCGGGGCGGCAACGCCGGAAGCCACGACCATGCCGATGCCTGTACGCCTTTTTGTCATTGCTCCTGCTGCGCCAGTACCGTTGTGGCAGAAGAAATCACCAGTCCTGAAATCCCGTTTAAACCAACCGCTTTGTTCTATGCGGTTCCCTATATCGCCCCGCTCTCAGAAGTAAGTCTGCCGATCTTTCAGCCCCCTAAACTGGCTTAATACTTTTCATTTATCAATAGACGCATGACCTGGTTGTCTTAGCTGCTTATTTTATTGCAGCCAGGCAGCTTGTTGGCGCGTCTGAAAAAGTATTCAGTCAATTTAAGCGTTTTTATGTTAGATCAGATCATTCGATTTTCAATAAAGAATAAACTCGCGATCGGCCTGATGGTGATGGCCCTGATCGTATGGGGAGTTTATTCAGTCAGGCATCTGCCGATAGATGCGGTGCCCGACATTACCAATAACCAGGTCCAGGTCATTTCACAGGCGCCCAGTCTGGGCACCCAGGAAGTAGAGCAGTTCATTACCGCACCCATTGAACTGGCCATGGCCAATATCCCCCACGTCGTAGAGCGCCGGTCCATTTCAAGGTCCGGCATTTCGGTCATCACCATTGTTTTTGAAGATGACGCCGACATTTACTGGGCAAGGCAACAAGTCGCCGCACAGTTGCAGGAAGCAGAGGCCAGTATCCCCCGCGGACTTGCAAGACCCGCGCTGGCACCGGTAACGACCGGGCTAGGTGAAATCTATCAATATGTGCTTCATGCCAAAAAAGGATACGAAAACAAATACAGCGCTACAGACCTGCGTACTTTGCAGGACTGGGTAGTGCGCACCCAGCTGGCAGGAACAAAAGGAGTCGCTGAAGTAAGCGGCTGGGGCGGTTACGTCAAGCAATATGAGATTGCACTGGACAACGAAAAGCTCAATGCCAGCAATGTGACCATTGCGGAGATCTATGAGGCACTGGAGCAGAACAATGAAAGTACCGGAGGTTCATATATTGAACAGCAAAGCAATGCCTATGCGATCCGGGGTCTGGGACAGGTCCGTTCACTGGATGACATTGAGAAGATTGTCGTAAAGACCACCGGTGGAGTCCCTTTACTGATCCGTGACATTGGGGTAGTACAGTTTGGCAGTGCAACCCGGTATGGAGCCGTCACAAGAAACGGCACAGGAGAAGTGGTTGCAGGCATTACCCTGATGCTAAAGGGAGAAAACTTCAACGAGGTGATCGGCAATGTGAAGGAACGGATCGCACAGATCCAGCGGTCCTTGCCGGAAGGGGTGGTCATAGAACCATTTATCGACCGGACTGAACTGGTGGGCCGCGCGATAGGGACCGTACAAAAGAACCTCACCGAAGGGGCACTGATCGTCATCTTTGTGCTGCTTCTGTTACTGGGCAACTGGCGTGCTGGCCTGATCGTGGCTTCGGTGATCCCGCTGGCTATGTTGTTTGCCTTTGCCATGATGCGCCTGTTCGGTGTATCGGGCAACCTGATGAGCCTTGGCGCTATAGATTTCGGGCTGATCGTTGATGGTGCCGTGATCATTGTGGAAGCGATCATTTTCCGGCTTACCGAAAGCAGGCTTTTCAAAGGCAATGTGCTGCCCGATCAGTCCCGGATGGATGAAGAAGTCTTTACGGCCGCATCACGCATCCGGAATAGTGCTGCATTCGGAGAGGTCATCATCCTCATCGTTTACCTGCCCCTGCTTTCACTGTCCGGCATAGAAGGTAAAATGTTCAAACCCATGGCCCAGACGGTGGCTTTTGCCATTGCTGGTGCATTCCTGCTGTCATTAACTTATGTGCCAATGGCCAGTGCATTGTTTCTCAGCAAAAAAAGACAGCAGCATACGAGGATTTCCGAACGGATCATGGATGTACTTAAACGTGTGTACCGGCCTTTACTGCAGGCCGTGCTCAGATCAAGGCGATTGGTCATTGCAGGTGCGGCATCTGTTTTTGTCCTTACTTTATGGCTTTTCCTGCGCATGGGAGGTGAATTCCTGCCACAGCTGGAGGAGGGAGACCTGACCGTGGAAATCGCCATGGCACAGGGAACTTCACTTTCACAAGTAGTACAAACCTTCAGTAAGGCAGAAAAAATTCTGAAAGAAAAATTTCCAGAGGTAAAACAGGTGGTGACCCGTATCGGCAGCGCAGAGATACCCACCGATCCGATGCCGATGGAACGGGGAGACATGATGGTGGCCATGCTGCCAAAGGACAACTGGAGAACTGCACACAGCCGGGAAGAAATGTCAGAAAAGATGGAGGAGGCCCTGTCGGTATTGCCCGGGATCAATGTGGAGATCACGCAGCCCATGCAGATGCGGTTCAACGAACTGATGACTGGAATACGTCAGGATGTCGCCGTCAAGATCTATGGTGAAGACCTGGAAGTGCTGACCAGGCAGGCCCGGAAAGTAGCAGCCCTGATCGCTCCGGTAGCAGGAGTAGGGACGCCATTTGTAGAACAAGTAACAGGCTTGCCCCAGATCGTAGTGAACTATGACAGGGATAAGATCGCCCAGTATGGGCTGACCATTGGCGGCATCAATACCATATTGAGGACAGCTTTTGCGGGAGGCGTCGCCGGAGTTGTCTTTGAAGGTGAAAAGCGTTTTGATCTGGTGCTCCGCCTGCAGCGCGATCTCAGGGAAGACATCACCAATATTGAAAATTTGTACATCCCGCTGCCGTCCGGCAATAAAGTGCCCTTAAGCCAGGTGGCCCGCGTAGCGTTCAGGGATGCGCCTGCGCAGATCTCAAGAGAAGAAGGGAAGCGGAGGATTTATATAGGCTTCAATGTAAGGGAAAGAGATGTGGAAAGTACGGTAGCAGACATCAGGCAAGTGCTGGATGCAAAACTAAAGCTGCCGCCGGGTTATTACCTGACTTACGGAGGACAATTTCAGCATCTTAAAGAAGCGCGCAGCAGGCTTTCAGTAGCTGTTCCCCTTTCGCTGGGATTGATCCTTGGGCTGCTGTATTTTACCTTCAGGTCATTGAAACAAACGATACTGATCTTCACGGCTGTTCCTCTTGCAGCCATAGGAGGAGTGTTTGCGCTGCTGCTGAGAGGAATGCCCTTCAGCATTTCAGCAGGTGTTGGTTTCATTGCCCTGTTTGGTGTCGCAGTGCTCAACGGAATGGTATTGATCTCTTATTTTAATCAGTTGAAGGCTGAAGGGGTTTCAGATGTCTGTGAGCGGGTGATGAGAGGCACCGCGGTCAGACTGAGGCCGGTGATCCTGACCGCTGCCGTTGCCTCTTTAGGCTTTTTGCCGATGGCGCTGTCTGGTGGTGCAGGGGCAGAGGTACAGAAACCTTTAGCAACGGTAGTGATCGGGGGCCTGTTATCTGCCACCCTGCTGACACTGTTTGTCCTTCCCTGCTTATACGTGTTGTTTTATCCGGAAGAAAGGCGAGGACCTGAAATACTAAATAATGGCGGGAAAGGGCTGAAGAAGGGATCGGTCATTTGTCTGGCTGCCTTACTGCTGGGCACAGTCAACGTCCGTGGACAAGAGGTGGTCAAGGTTTCTGCAGATACCGCAGTGGCTATAGCCTTACGCAACAACCTTGAACTGCGATCTTCAGTCTTATTGGTCAGCCAGTCAACGGCAATGGAAAAATCAGCATTTGATCCCGGGAAGACAGCCTTAAATTTTTCGCAGGACCCAAGTGGTGGCGGCAGTAACGACAATTCACTGGGCATTTCACAAAACTTTGCATGGCCGGCATTATACCGTAACCAGAAAAAGGTCCTGGCAGCACAGACCGGTCTGGCAGCGCGCAGGGAAGCTTATACCAGAAAGGACATTGTCAAAGAAGTGAAGCAGGCCTACTACAATTGTCTGTATGGCCTCAATGTGGTGAAAGTGCTGGAACTTCAGGACAGCATTTACCGGTATTTTGTTCAAAAAGCTGAACTACGGTATCAGACCGGAGAAACCTCCAGGCTTGAACTGATCACTGCAAAAAATAAATATCAGGAAGTACTGGCAGAGAAGCGTGGGGTTCTGGCCGATCTGGCAGCCTGTCAACTCAGTCTGCAGCAATTACTGAATACCGATAACAAAGTACTTCCTGCTGACGAAATACTGCCATTGCTTTCCGAACCCGGGGAACAGCATGCGGATAAAAATCCGGCATTGGGCATATATGAGCAGCAAGTCCTGCTGGCAAAGACAAAGATCAGTCTGGAGCGTTCAAAGGCAATGCCTGATTTTACAATAGGTTATGCACAGCAACTGGTCATCCGTTCTTTTGATCCGGCCAACCTGGGCAGGGACTATACACCGGGCACCCGCATAGCAGGTATCCAGTTAGGCATCGGCATACCTTTGTTCAATGGGGCGGGCCGTGCCAGGGTGAAAAACGAACAGATCGGCCTCAGGATCGCAGAAACAGATTACCTGAGAAAAGAAAAGGAGCTGGCATTGGCTTATCAGCTGGAACTGCAAAATTATGCCAAATATAAGGCGATGGCGGGTTACTATTTATCCGGCGGGCTGGAGCAATCCGCCGAGCAGATCAGGATCGCCAGGATATCCTATGATCTCGGAGAGATCGGTTATATGGAATTCATTCAAAACATGGGACTGGCCATTGAAGGAAGGCTGAATTATCTGCAAAATGTACAGCAGCTCAACCAGTCGGTGATACAATTGGAGTTTTTAAAAGAAAATTAGACATGAAAAGATCATCATATATTAAATTTTACAGGGCCATTGTCATGCTTGCATTCTTGCTGGCCGTTAATGGTTGCGGAGATGGCGGAAAAACTGCGGAGACCGGGCAAGAAGAACACGGAACAACTGACGAGAGCCATGAAGATCAGCTTGAACTGAGCCGGATGCAACTGGATGCCGTTGGCATCGAAATTGGCGGAATAGCACAAAAGAACCTGACAGCGGTCGTAAAAACAAGCGGGCAACTTGCGGTCCCCCCTCAAAATGAAGCGCAGGTCAATGTTTTATCTGGTGGCATCATAAGGAATATCCATGTGATAGAAGGGCAGCAAGTACACAAAGGACAAATACTGGTGACGATTGAAAATCAGGAACTGATCCGTCTCCAGCAGGAATACCTGACTGCAAAAGCCGGGTTTTCCTATGTAGAGGCAGAGTTTGAAAGGCAGCAGCAACTGAAATCTGCGGGTGCAGGGACGGGGCGGGCGCAACAGCAGGCTGAAGCCAGCTACAATGCGGAATATTCAAGGATCAAAGCCCTCCAAACGCAATTGCAGCAATATGGTATTGCTTTGCCCGGGCTTTCAGCCGGAAAGATCGTCATGGAGGTGCCGGTGAGGTCACCCATAAACGGAACGATCGGCAAGATCATGGCAGAAACAGGATCCTATGCTCAGCCTGGCACCTCGATCATGGACATTGTTGACAACTCGAAGATCCACGCAGATCTTATTGTATTTGAAAAAGACCTTTCCAGGATCAGTTTGGGCCAGAAGGTGGAATTTCAGTTGACCAATCAAAAGAACGAGCAGATCGAAGGTGAGATCAGCGGTATCAATAAATCCTTTGAAAATGACAGCAAAGGGGTCGTAGTCCATGCAGTGATCAAAAAACCTGGTAGGAACCTGATACCAGGCATGTATGTCACAGGATTGATCGCGGCAGGAACGCTATACGCTGATGCAGTCCCTGCTGACGCAGTGATCAAAACAGGCGGCAGGGCATATATTTTTATAGTGACCAAAGGCGACCGGGAGGAACAAAAAGCCAAAGAAGAAGAAAAGGTACACTTCAGAAAGGTCGAAGTGACAACTGGGGTGGCGGAGTTAGGATATGTCCAGATCAAGCCCCTGGAAAAATTACCTTCAGATGTCCGTGTAGTAACCAAAGGGGCCTTTTATTTGCAGAGTGAAGCTGAGGGCGCCGCGGAGCATGACCATTAACCTGCCTAGTCCTAAGCTGGACAGATCATGAGCTATAGCAAACATGAATAAAGATGAAAGACATTGAAAACAGGCTTAAGAAAAAGCACATCAACCTGACTGCAATGCGTTTGCTGGTCCTGGATTTCCTGATGAAACAAACCGCTGCGGTCAGCCTGCATGACGTGGAAATGGCCATGGCCCCCTCAGACCGGATCACATTATACCGGACCTTAAAGACATTTGAAGAAAAAGGACTGGTACACAGCATAGAGGATGGCACAGGTGCAACCAAATATGCGCTTTGTGAGGAAAACTGCAACGGCGAAATCCATCACGACCTGCATGTGCATTTCTTTTGCAACTCCTGCAAGGAAACCTATTGCATGCCCGATACCCATCTGCCGGATGTGCAGCTGCCGGGCAATTTTCTCCGCCAGGAGATGAACCTGGTCGTCAAAGGGCTTTGTGGCCAGTGCAATGCACCCAGATCTTTGCAATAGCATTGCATTGTCTGAAGCATTACCTTTGAGTAATATGGAGCAGAAGAGACCACTTGCCGCAACGCATAAAGAATGCTGCGGCACGGAAGAATGCAGTTCAAAAAATAATCTGATAAATAATGGACATGACCATGAAGGCCACGACCACGGCGGAACTGCAACACCGGGCTGGCTCAGCCAGTGGCCATTGCTGACTGCATTGCTCATTATCGTGATCATGCTGGTATTGAATTACGGTTTTGGACTCAGGCTCAGCAATACACTGGAGCTGGCGGTATATGTTCCTGCCTACCTGCTTTCAGGATACCACGTGCTGGAACTTGCTTTCAGGAAGGCACTGCGGCTGGATATTTTCAATGAGTTCTTTTTGATGAGTGTAGCGACCCTGGGTGCTTTTGCGATCGGGTCATATAGCGAAGGGGTTGCTGTTATGGTATTTTACTCCATAGGAGAGTGGTTCCAGGACACTGCGGTGAGCAATGCCAAAAAAAGTATTAAAGCGCTGCTTGATGTCAGGCCGGAGCGTGTCCGGGTAATGAGGGATGGAGAATGGAAAGAAATGGGTCCGCAGGAAGCCGGCATAGGAGAGACTTTCCAGGTAAGGCCGGGTGAAAAAGTGGCGCTTGACGGTGAGCTGATCTCCGCAAACGCCGCATTTAATACTGCTGCACTCACAGGTGAAAGCATGCCGGACAATAAATCAAAAGGGCAGCCAGTGCTTGCCGGAATGATCAACCTGAACCAGCCGGCAGAGATCCGTATCACTGCCCTGTTCAAAGACAGCAAGCTAAGCAGGATACTGGAAATGGTGCAGGATGCGACTGCCCGGAAATCCCGGACCCAGCTGTTCATCTCCAGGTTCGCCAAAATTTATACCCCGGTAGTTTTTTTACTGGCAGTATGCGTGGTCTTGCTCCCTGCAATTTTTGTCGCGGATTACGTGTTCAGGGAATGGTTGTACAGGGGCCTGGTATTCCTGGTGATCAGCTGTCCCTGTGCGCTGGTGGTATCTATTCCCCTTGGCTATTTTGGAGGAATCGGCCTTGCCTCACGCAATGGCATCCTGTTTAAAGGATCAGGCTACCTGGATGTGATGGCCAAGGTAGATACGGTAGTCATGGACAAAACCGGGACGCTGACCAAAGGCATATTTAAAGTGCAGCAGGTTGTTTCCCATAACTTCGAAAAGGAAGCGCTGATCAGGCTTACCGCTGCGCTTGAAAGCACGTCGACCCATCCCGTGGCCCTTGCCATTGTCAGCTATTCCGGCAACTTGACCGGTCCGGAGGTCAGTCAGGTAGAAGAACTTCCCGGATATGGCCTGAAAGGAGTGGTCAACGGCGCTGAGGTACTGGCGGGCAATACCCGCCTGCTAAAGAAATACGGCATAAGCTATGACCCGGCGCTGGATGAGGAAACAGATACCTTGGTAGCAGTTGCAGTAGACAGGCGTTACGCCGGTTATATCCTTATCGCGGATGAAATAAAGGAAGATTCAGCAAAAGCAATCGCCGATCTCCATAGCATGCACATCAGAACAGTCATGCTTAGCGGAGATAAACAGCTGATGGTCAATAAAATTGCCGGGCAACTGGGGATTGAAGCGGCTTTTGGGGACTTGTTGCCTGAACAGAAAGTAGAAAAGGTGCAGGCACTTAAAGATGCCGGCAGCAGACTTGCTTTTGCCGGAGATGGAATCAACGATGCGCCGGTCATTGCGCTGGCAGATGCAGGGATTGCCATGGGCGGGCTTGGTAGTGATGCTGCTATAGAAACTGCAGATATCGTGATACAGAATGACCAGCCATCCAGGATAGCACTGGCGATAAAAGCTGGGAGGATCACCAGGCAGATCGTATGGCAGAACATTGCCCTGGCAATGGGGATCAAGGTCATTGTACTTGTACTTGGCGCCGGCGGAGTGGCAACGCTCTGGGAAGCAGTGATCGCCGATGTCGGTGTCGCCTTGCTGGCCATCCTGAACGCGGTGCGGATACAGCGGATCCGGCTTTAACAACGGCCATGCTAAAATAAAAAAGGGGGCGGCACATGAGGATGTGCCGCCCCCTTTTTATCAGTGGTCATCCCGGGAACAGGATTATTTCAAATTTGAATAGTATTCCACGAATTTGGCCAGTGCAGAAGAATAGCCCCATTCGTTATCATACCAGGAAACGACCTTAACAAAGTTGTCATTCAGGGAGATACCGGCTTTCGCATCAAAAATAGAAGCGTGGCTGTCCCCGATGAAATCTGAAGAAACAACTTCATCTTCAGTATAGCCAAGAACGCCTTTCAGCTCGCCTTCAGAAGCTGCTTTCATGGCCTGCTTGATCTCCTCGTATGTAGCTGGTTTTTCCAGACGCACAGTCAGGTCAACCACAGAAACGTCAGCCACAGGAACGCGGAAGGACATGCCGGTCAGCTTGCCTTTCAGTTCAGGAAGCACCAGACCTACTGCTTTAGCTGCACCGGTTGATGAAGGGATGATGTTAGAGAAACCACCGCGTCCGCCTCTCCAATCTTTCGCTGAAGGGCCATCAACAGTTTTCTGTGTTGCAGTAACCGCATGGATCGTACTCATTAAACCTTCAGCAATGCCCCATTTGTCGTTCAGGACCTTAGCGATCGGTGCCAGACAGTTGGTAGTACATGATGCATTGGAAACAATGGTCTGGTCAGCGGTCAGTTTATGATGGTTTACGCCCATTACATAAGTTGGGGTATCATCTTTTGCCGGAGCAGAGAACACTACTCTTTTTGCGCCAGCTGCAAGATGTTTTTCCGCATCAGCTTTGGTCAGGAACAATCCGGTCGATTCGATCACCGTTTCAACTCCGGCCTCATTCCATTTCAGGTTGGCAGGGTCTCTTTCCGCAGTGATGCGAATGGTTTTTCCATTTACAACCAGGTGTCCGTTCTCTACTTCAACAGTTCCCTTGAACTTACCGTGGGTAGAGTCGTATCTTAGCATATAAGCCATATAGTCCGGCTCAACAAGGTCATTGATCGCAGCAATGTCGAGTCCTCTTTCTAATGCAGCCCTGAAAACCAGTCTGCCGATACGGCCAAAGCCGTTTATTCCAATTTTGCTCATCTTAATTGTATTAATTTGAATAGTAGTTTAGTAAATTATAAATTGGTTCTTTAGTAATCGATGTAATTTCAAGGCCATAGCTTTTTGCCATGCCGCGCAACTGGTCCTGGAAGTTCCCCGCCACAATGCCAACAAAATGGATTTGCTTGCCCGGATGCAGCTTGACAGTCGGCATTAAATAAATACTGAAATAATCTTTAAACGTTTTATGGATCAGGTCAAGTATATATTTATGATCGCGGTTTTCAATAAAAAAATCAAAAAAGGAGCTCAGGAATTGCTGTGCCTGGGGTTTCTTATAGACCCGCTCCAGGATCTGCGGCCGGTCCAGATTATATTTATGCTCAAACTTTTGCTGGAGCTCCGAAGGCAGCTTTTTTTGGATGAAGTTTTTCAGAAGGATCCTGCCCAGATAATTGGCAGAGCCTTCATCACCGAGAATATAGCCCAGCCCGAAGTTGTTTTTTTCCGGATTCCTGCCATCAAAATAAGCACAGTTCGACCCGCTTCCCAGTATACCTACGATCCCGCTGTTGTTATAGCAGGCAGAAATCGCCGCACCGTACAGATCATCCTTTACCGCGATCTTACTGTATTTAAAGAACAGTCCGAGTGTTTCGGCCAGCTCATTTCTTCTTTCTGCCGAAGAAGCGCCCGCTGCAAAAACATAGATCTTTTTGATACTTTCGGCATGATTGATCAGCGTAGACTTTTTATTCAGGAACTGAAGGATGGATCTCTGGTCATTGAAACAGGGATTGATGCCGGGCATGGTACATTCGGCAATGGTCCTGCCATCCCTGGCAATTTTCCAGAAAGCAGTCTTCGATCCGCTGTAAACTACCGCTATCATGCTATATGGACAATACTTTGGTCATTTCCAAAAGATCACTTTCGAGTTTAAAACTGTGTTTGTTCAGGGCTTCCTCCAGGCTGGTCGTCTGGATGTCATTCCCTCGGAGGCCCACCATTTCCATGGTATTCCCTTTCAGCAATTCATTTACAGCGGCAAAACCCATTCTGCTACCCAGTATCCTGTCAAAACTGCTCGGGCTGCCGCCGCGCTGCAAGTGGCCTAAGATAGTCACTTTTGTATCATAGTGGTTGAAACGCTCTTTTACTTTTTTTGCAATATCATAGGCTCCGCCCGATTTATGGCCTTCAGACACGATCACGATACTGGAAGATTTTTTGGTTTCAGCCCCGATCTCAAGTTGCGCGATCAGCTCGTCTATACTGGTTTGCATTTCAGGCAAAAGCACAGCTTCTGCTCCGCTTGAAATGGCACTTCTTAAAGCGATACAGCCTGAATCGCGTCCCATTACCTCGATGAAAAAGAGCCGGTCGTGTGAATCTGCGGTGTCTCTGATCTTATCGATCGCGTCAATCACCGTATTGATCGCTGTATCATATCCCAGCGTGAAATCCGAGCCATAGAGGTCATTGTCGATCGTTCCGGGAATCCCCATTACCCTGACGCCGTGCCTTTTGGCAAAACGCTGTGCCCCCGTAAATGTGCCGTCTCCGCCGATCACGACCAATCCGTCTATATCTCTTTCCTTTAAGTGTTCAAAAGCAATGTCCTGGCCTTCATCTGTTTTGAATTCCAGGCAGCGGGCAGTTTTAAGTATTGTGCCGCCCTGGTGAATGATGTTGCTGACAGACCTTGCATCCATCGGGACGATATTGTTGTTAATTAATCCCTGATAGCCTTGCAAAACTCCAAACATATTTATACCATTGTATATCCCGGTTCTCACAACTGCCCTGATGCAGGCATTCATTCCCGGGGCATCTCCACCAGAGGTTAGTACAGCAATATTTTTGATATTTGGTTTCATGATTTATTTATACGAATATAGCGTGTATATTTTACACTAAGTAATTTATTTTGTATTTTTCTATGTAAATCGGAAACAAGTATATTTATTTGCTTTAATATTTAAAAATATAAAGTCTTGAAAGAAGTTCTACCAAAGTTTGATTCCACTTTTTCGATCGATTGCGTTGTGTTCGGATTTGATGAGGGAGAGTTAAAGATACTGTTAATAGAAAGGAATGAAGAGCCCTATAAAGATTGGTGGGCGCTTCCCGGCAATATCGTCGGAGAAGACGAGAGTCTTGACCAGTCGGCCTCCAGGATACTCAGGGAGCTGACAGGACTGACCAATATCTACATGGAGCAGTATTACACCTTCGGAGATGTCAACAGGCACCCCCAGGGCAGGGTAGTGAGCATTGCTTATTATGCCCTGCTCCGGCTAGGTGGGGAGAAATCTGTAAAACCGATCAGCACCTATGCCAAACAGGCTTACTGGCGCAATGTAAAAGACCTGCCCAAGCTGGCCTTCGACCATCAGAAAATATTCGAAAAAGGACTGGAAAAGATCAAAAGAAGGATCAAACACCAGCCCATTGCTTTTGAGCTTTTGCCGGAAAAGTTTACACTAACCCAGTTGCAGAACGTTTATGAAGTCATCCTCAACAAGAAACTGGATAAAAGAAATTTCAGGAAGAAAATGCTGAGCTTCGGTGTACTCAGAGACCTTGATGAAAAGCAGCAGGGTGTTTCTTTCAGGGCGGCAACGCTGTATAAATTTGACAGGCGTAAATATGCCAAGCTTTTTGGAAAAGAGATCTCTTTTTAAACAAGGATGATGCCCTGAGCTCAGCCGGTTCACTAGATCAATTGTCGCAAAAAAAGACCACCTGGATATGAGGTGGTCTTTTTATACCGGTCTAAAGGTCAATATGGTTTATTTATTTTTAGCGGCCACGTTCAGATGATAGTCTACCAGGTCATCGATCGGAGAGCGGATGATCTTGCCTACACCCATTTCATAACGGTCGGCTACAATACTGAGGATGTCCCTGAAGCTGTATCCGACAGAGCCGACACAGTTCAGCGTATAATCTTTATAATTTGGATAATGGATCACGAGCGCCTCAAAAAATGCGCTGAAAGCATAATCTACAGTTGAGTAGGTATAGTCCTCATAATTGTCTTTGAAATCATAAAGAAACTTACTGAAGCTGGCGCAGAAACGGTTGGGGAGGGGCTTATTATAGATGTGGTCAAAGATGTCTTCATTGGTCAGCGCAAAATTATCATAAAAACTCTCCCTGAGGCCTTTGGGCATATAACCTTTCATATAGTCTGAAAGGATTCTTTTTCCGATATAGCAGCCGCTGCCTTCATCACCAAGAAAATAGCCAAGAGAATCAATGTTCAGGCTGATGTCCTTGCCATCATACAGGCAGCTGTTCGTTCCAGTGCCCAAAATGGCGGCAAAACCGGCCTCATTACCAAGTAAAGCCCTGCAGGAAGCAAGCAGGTCGTGGCCAATGTTGATCTCTGCGTTGACAAAGATCTGTTTCATTGCATCAGCCACTATTTTGCGTTTGGCATCGGTTGAACAGCCGGCACCATAATAATTTACTTCAACGAGTTTGTCTGTCTCCAGATGTTCCGGCAAAGAGCTTTTTAGAGACTCAACGATATATTCCGTGCTAGAAAAATAAGGGTTGTAACCCTCCGTATTAAAAAGGATCTTTCTTCCGGCCTCATTAATTAAACACCAATTGGTTTTGGTTGAACCACCATCTGCAATAACTATCATCTTAATTTGTTTTTTGGGGGGTAAAAGTAAATAATCCTAACACTTTGGTATGTTTTTTTTTCATAAGTTTAATTTATAAGTTTTGGTTTTAATTTAAATTATCCGCTTTAAAATGTTTTTAAATGGCCTTTTTCTCTATTTTGCCCGCGATTATAAAGTTACCATATTGTTAAAAAAACACTAAGCCTAAAATACACTTACTATTTTAAAATCCAAATTTTAAAATTTATCTCTGTGGCAAACCAGGAGGCCGGCTGCAATAAATCCGGTCCAGGCCGAAAAATTACGTGTTTTTTAAGATAAAATACATCAAAAAAAGCGAATTTTAACCAATAAATAAAAACCAGCAAACCAACTAAGCCCTATGACCATAAAAGTTGACCTGAGAAGTGATACCGTAACAAGACCGACACCAGGAATGCTGTCCGCGATGATGGAGGCAAGAGTAGGGGACGATGTATTCGGAGAAGATGAAACCGTAAGCAGGCTCGAAAGCAAGCTGTCGGCAATGTTTGGCATGGAAGCAGGCTTATTCTGCCCCTCCGGAACGATGACCAATCAAATCGCCATCAAATGCTTTACGCAGCCAATGCAGGAGGTCATCTGCGATCAGACCGCCCATGTTTACCGTTATGAGGTTGGCGGGATCGCTTATCACTCCATGGCCTCCGTACGCCTGCTGAACGGCCCCAGGGGAATATTGACACCAGAAATGATCGAGCCGGAGATCAACGAAGACAACATTCATTATCCGGAGACCAGCCTGGTCGTACTGGAGAACACCGTAAACAAGGGCGGTGGCGCATGCTACCGCCTGTCGCAGATCGAGCCGATCCATACGCTCTGCAATATCAAGGGATTGAAGCTGCACCTGGACGGCGCCAGGATCTTCAATGCGCTGACTACTACAAAAGATCATGCAAAAGATTACGGGAAATACTTTGATGGCATTTCAGTCTGTCTCTCCAAAGGCCTTGGAGCACCGGTAGGATCGGTATTGCTCGGGTCAGCAGCAACTATCCGCAAGGCGGCAAAGATCCGGAAAGTGTTTGGAGGAGGGATGCGCCAGGCGGGGTATCTTGCTGCAGCCGGGATCTATGCACTCGATCACCACATTGACCGCCTGGCGACAGATCATGACCATGCGCAGGCCCTTGCCTCAGCTTTACAGCAAACCAGCTACGTGGCCTCTATAATGCCGGTGGAGACCAATATCGTACTGTTTGACGTAGCCAGCGGATTTGATGCGCGCCAGATCGTACACCAGCTCGCGGAGAAAGGGATCGCCTGTACTGCTACAGGCCGCCAAACCATACGTATGGTCACCCATCTCGATATTTCAAGTGAAATGACAGATCAGGCTATTGAAAACATTTTACACTTACGGGCCGTTGCCCATAAATAGCTTATATTCATTGCATGAAGAAAATCCTGATAGCCAACAGAGGAGAGATTGCTCTGCGGATCATGCGCTCTGCCCGAGAAATGGGGATAAGAACAGTTGCCGTTTATTCTGAAGCAGACCGGGAAGCCCTGCATGTCAGGTATGCCGATGAGGCGGTCTGCATAGGCGCAGCTCCGTCAAGCCAATCCTATCTACTGGGGGAAAAGATCATTGAAGCCTGCAGGTCAACCGGTGCGGAAGCTATTCATCCGGGCTATGGTTTCCTGTCAGAAAATGCAGCATTTGCCCGTATGGTCAGGACCGCAGGGCTGATCCTGATCGGCCCGTCACCTGAGGCTATGGAGATCATGGGCAATAAACTTTCGGCCAAAGCGGCCGCACTCAGATACAATATACCGATGGTCCCGGGTACAGCAGAAGCCATCAGCAACATGGCAGAAGCAAAAAAGAGGGCAGAAGAGATCGGCTTTCCCATACTGATCAAGGCAGCGGCGGGCGGCGGAGGAAAAGGAATGCGTATCGTGGAACAGACGGATAATTTTGAGCAGCAAATGCAACTGGCCGTCAGCGAAGCCACTTCTGCCTTCGGAGACGGTTCAGTATTCATAGAAAGATATGTGTCCTCGCCCCGGCACATAGAAATCCAGGTGCTGGGCGATACCCAGGGCAACATCATCCATTTGTTTGAACGCGAATGTTCCGTACAGCGCCGCCACCAAAAAGTCATTGAAGAGGCACCCTCAAGCATACTTACCGCAGAGATCAGACAAAGAATGGGCGCCTGTGCAGTCGCTGTTGCGCGTTCCGTTAACTATACAGGAGCAGGAACTGTCGAATTTATCCTGGATGAGCACCTCAATTTCTTTTTTTTGGAAATGAATACACGATTGCAGGTCGAGCATCCCGTAACAGAGCTGATCACCGGACTTGACCTGGTCAAGGAACAGATCAGGATCGCCCGCGGAGAAAAGCTCAGTTACCGGCAACAGGACATCAGCATCCGCGGACATGCCATAGAGCTACGGGTTTATGCAGAGGATCCGGAAAACAATTTTCTGCCCGACATTGGCACGCTCCACACGTATGCTGTGCCTAAAGGCAACGGTGTCCGGGTCGATGACGGCTTTGAGCAGGGCATGGAGATCCCGATATATTATGATCCGATGATCGCCAAACTGATCACCTATGGCACCGACCGGACAGAAGCCATAGAAAGGATGATCCGGGCGATAGAAGAATATGACATTTCAGGTATAAAAACCACGCTCAGCTTTGGGAAATTTGTCATGCAGCATGAAGCTTTCCGGTCTGGCGCCTTTGATACGCATTTTGTGGCAAAATATTTTAAAGCAGACAGCATCAGATCCGGAGACGATAAGGAAGAAGCGCTTCTGGCAGCGGTTTGCGCAGTAATCGCTTATCAGCAACAATCCATGCAGGTACAAGGACCGCAAAAAGAAGAAAAAACAGACAACAGCTGGAGAAGGAACCGGCTAAAACACAATTGATCAATGTTTACAGGAATTATAGAAGCCCTTGGCGAAGTCACGGGAATAAAAGAAGAAGGCAGCAATATCCATTATACGATCCAATCTCCCATCAGCAATGAGCTGAAGATCGACCAGAGCGTAGCGCATAACGGCGCCTGTCTGACCGTAGTGGCCGTGTCCGGGGATACGCACACTGTTACCGCGATAGACGAAACGCTCCGTAAGACGAACCTTTCCCAGTTAAAGCCCGGCAGCAAAGTTAACCTTGAGCGCTGCATGCTGATGAACGGACGGCTGGACGGGCATATCGTTCAGGGTCATGTAGATCAGACCGCGGTCTGTATCAGGCGGTCAGAACAGAACGGGAGCTGGGAATACCGGTTCAGGTACGATCCCTCAGCGGGAAACGTGACCGTGGAAAAAGGCTCTGTTTGCGTCAACGGGATCAGCCTTACCGTAGTCGGCTCAGGCAAAGATGAGTTTTCCGTTTACATCATTCCCTACACCTTTGCGCACACCAACCTGAATGAGGTAAATGAAGGCAGTAAGGTCAATATAGAATTTGACATTATCGGCAAATACGTAGCACGCCTGCAGGAAAATAAATAGCTATCTCTTCAGCTCCTCGAGTTTGTTATTGATGAATTTAACCAGCTTGGGCTGCTTTCCCTTGTCAACAGTCTTAAGGTACTGCTCATAATAGCTGATGGCATTCTTTTTATCGTTCAGCTTTGTTTCATAGACAAGTGCGATATTATACAGCAGGCTTCCGTCATTTTCAAAATCAAGTCCCTTTTTATAGGCCTTATTGGCTTCCTCGTTCTTGCTGATCTGCTCAAAAGAATCCCCAAGAAGGCCGTAGTAACTCGCGACATGCGGTGAAACGCCTTCATTGATCGCTTTTTGAAGATAAGTGACCGAATTGGCGTAATCTTTCAGGCCCCGGTAGCTCCTTGCGATATTGAAATACAGGGCCTCATTGTCCTGGACCTTTTCTTTGATCATTAAAAATGATTTTAAAGCATTCTGGTAATCCAGTGTCAGGTAGTAAGCTTTGCCAAGGTTATTCAGTACAAAAGCAGAAGTGTCGCCATAAGCAAGCAGGTTCTCGCCTGTCTGGATGGCCTCCTCATATTTCTTTAAAGCAATGCTGACCGGTATCTTCATCTTTAAAAGGCGTAAATTGGCAGTATCTGCAGCCAGGGCAGGGGCAAGCACAGCATTCGCCCGGTCAAAAAAGTTCATTTTAAAATACAGCTCTGCCAGATCAAACGCCACATCAGCATCTGTATTGTTGAGGTCATTGGCCTTTTGCAGGTAATGGATCCTGTTCAGGTCCAGGTCATTCCTGTTCAGCACCGAAAGCTGCTTATAAGCATTAAAACTGCTGGTATCTAATTTTAAGATCTCCAGGTAATAATTCCTGGCCTTTTCACTGTTGCCCCTGCGGGTGCTGATGCCGGCCAGACTGAACAGCGTCCCAAGGTTTCCTGAATCCAGCTGGTACAGCTTAAGATAATTGTGCTCCGCTTCAGGTAATTTTCCGGCCATAAGATTGGCATAAGCCAGTTTTGACAATTCATCCGGGTTTTGCGTATCCGGCTTATAGATCTTTTCAAGATAGCTGGCCGCTTCAGTGTAGCGCTGTGCCTGGTAATATTCCAGCAGTTTTGCATTATCAGGACCATCCTGTGCCGGTGCCAGCCGTGCAGACAGTAAAGCGATCAGTATCAGCAGTGTTTTTTTCATAAAATCCATACAGTAATTTTAAACTGAATTATTAGTTGTTCAGGAATATTCCAAATCGTGTGTCGTAAAATCCAGCAATTACATAGCCAAAACGACTTGCCGGCCCATTTTTTAAAACATAATCGCCGCCTTGATCGTTGATTAGGCAAACAACAGAATGTTAATCTTAATAAAAACAGGACTATGGATACCTTAAAAAAGTTTGAACTGATGCAAAAGATCGTAAGGGAACTTGAAGATCTGCAGCATTCGCAGCAGGCCATTATCCAGAAGATAGGAAAGATCGAAGTTGACAATATAGACCTGGGCGATAAGCGGCTGGAAACCGACCTTCCGGACATGCACCAGCGTGTATCAGACAACCTGGATACCATTGTAGGGATACTGGAATATTTTGCCGGCAAAACCCAGAACTTCGGGGACAAAAATAATGTAGACGCCCTGAAGGAACAGCAGACGATCAATCAGGCAACCGGTCACTAATTGGCCGGGGCGGGTTCAGATTTATCATCTACAGGAAGATAGATGATAAATCTTGAACCTTTTAACGGCTCGCTCTCCACAGCGATGCTCCCGTTGTTCCGTTCAACAAACTCCTTGCAGACCACCAGTCCGATACCAGTCCCCTTTTCATTCATCGTACCTCTTGAAGACTGGTTTTCACCCGTGAACAATTTGTCAACAGTCTCCCCGCTCATCCCGATTCCGTTATCGGCAATAGAAAGCCTGATCATGTCATTACCGGAATAAACCGCAGTAATGTGTATGGTGCAGCCTTCATTGCAAAATTTGATTGCATTGTTGAGCAGGTTCCTCACCACGATCTGGATCATCAAGATATCAGCAAACACCATTTCACCGGGAAAAACATCCTGTATGATCTCAATTTTTTTTGCAGTTGCTGAGGGCAGGTGATAGCTGACCTCATTTACGATAAGGCCTTTCAGGTCAAAAAACTCCTTATTCACCCCATAACCTTTCAACTGGCTGCGCGACCAGTGCAGAATATTCTCCAGCAGGTCGGTAGTATACAAAATGTCCTTGCTCAGTATAGGAGAGAGGGCTTTAAATTCCTCATTGGTGATCTGGTCATTGGAGATCATCTTCAGCACCTCCGATAAATTGACCAGCGGGCCGCGCAGGTCATGGGAAATGATAGAAAAGATCCTGTCCTTCAACTGATTTAACCTTCGCAGTTCTTCAGCCTGCATTTTAGACCTCAAAGAATCTGCCCTGAGCGTGGTCAGGTCCTGGAACTTGATGATCACCGCTTCATTGTTCAGCTTGTTCTCATTCAGGTACCCTATATCGGCCTCCAGGTCGAATTTTTCTTTGGATGTCTCTACGATCAGTTCCAGCTTGCCCGAGCGATGCGCTTTCAGAAAATCAAACAGTGTTGCTTGTCCCGGTAAAAGTATTTCAAGTGGCATTCCAATGATCTTGCGCGAACCGGGATCCGGCAGGTATTTCCTGAATGTCCGGTTATGGTCGATCAGCCTGAGCTGGTTGTCCAGTACAAGGAAGCCATCCTGCATGAGATCGAGCACTTTTTCCCTGGCCACGGGCAAGATATCAAACAACCTGAAACGGTAGATTCCCAGGGAGATCAGAAATATGGTCCCGATGAATGCAAAAGGCGTAAGATCGAGGTTTTTAATGGGCCTGAACCCTGCCAGGTAAGAGACATTGGTCAGCCATGGTATGGCAGCAGCGATGATGATGCTGTAGTTCTGGCTTTTGTAGATCGGGTCTGCCTTGCTGAATTTGATGATCAGCAAGCCGCTGCCTATTGCAAGCAGCACATAAAAATAAGCGGCGAAGACCCAGTAAGATATGCCCTCATGAAGCGTCACAGTAGGAAAATCTCCGCTTTTATCCAGGTAATAATCCTTATAGTGCAGGTGATGATAATGATTGGTCCAGACCAATAAAACAGTTGCAGCCGGAACGGCAACCAGCAATGCAAACCTGAGCGGATGTTTATACCAATGCTCCTTGCCCGAGAGTTTGAGGCAGAACAGAAACCAGGTCAGCGGTAGTCCGCTAATGCCGAGATATTCAATATTTATAAAAAATTTTGCCTGCCGGAGGGTAGTGCTGGCCAGCTCAAAACCATAGCCGAGTGACCATATCGCATTTGCCAGCATCATCAATCCAAAAAAGCGGACGGCTTCACCGCCCTTTTTATAGACATAATAAGATAGAAAAAGCATCACAAATCCACAGACGACGAGAATATTGGAATAAAAATTGAAGGTAAAGTCCATTAATAAGGATCCGAAATAAACAGAGCAGTTATATTTTACAATTAGGATGACATTTGTAATTTTTATGATAAAACTAAACAATTTAGAACCAAGATAGAAATATTCTTAATTTTGTTTAAGCATTTATCAGTAAAACAAGCAACTTTACCACTCTAAAAACATATTTATGCAGATGAAAAAAATATTCTTGACCGTATGCCTTGCCGGCTTTAGCCTCGCGGGTTTTTCCCAGTTGCTGCCCAGCTTTCAGCTAGGTCTTAAAGCAGGGGCCAACTTATCAAAATTAAGTACAGAAAATACATTTAGCAGTGACAACCGTGCAGGTTATTATGCCGGTCTCTGGGCGAGGATCGGAGCAGCAGGCATTCATTTACAGCCCGAACTTTACCTTAGTGGAAAGAACACCACGCTAAAAAGCAGTACAGGAGAAGAAAACAAGGTAAAGTTTACCAGTCTTGATGTCCCCGTACTTGTAGGTACAAAAATAGGCGCAGCGGGTATCGGTGTGCGTTTTAATACAGGTCCGGTCGTGTCGTTCATCCTGGACGACGAACAATCATTTGGACAGGCAGCAGGCAATGTATTTAATGGAAACTTCAAAGGTCAGAACATCGCCTGGCAGCTGGGTGCAGGTCTGGACATTAAGAATCTGGGCATAGACCTGCGTTACGAAGCAGGACTTTCCAAAATAGGCAAGGACGGATATGATGACACCAAACTTAGTCTTTTCACGCTTGGACTGGCATACAGGTTATTCTAAAAAGTCATTAAACTGAAATGTTTTATAAAAGGGGGCGATCAGCAGCGATCATCCCCTTTTTTTGGCTTTAAAATTGATATTCCTATCTCACCTGACGTAATACCTACCGCTATGAATATCCTTGAACACCTGCTGAACGGTCAAAATTTTTCTGACCTGCTTAAACAATTCTCCATTGATGTCAATGATGTCAGGATCCAGGACGCAGAGGTAATCCTGAATGATCACAATTTAGCACACAAGGAGATCGTAAAAGAAAATATTTGTATAGAAGGCAGGAATAAGGAAGGAAATGTGATCAATTTTTTTGGCACACTGCACTATAACCTGCTGAACCACCTTGCCGTATTTGAACTGGAAGGGTTCGAGCGGGCTGTCCGGGCTCAGGCATGCTAGCTGCCTTTTAAGATCTCTTTGATCTCATAATGGTAAGTTCCCTTGATCGGACGGATGGGCGTTTCCCGGTCATCACTCAGCACCTTTACATAGCAGGCGCCGAAATAGAAGATAAAGGAAGAATAAAATACAAAAAGCATGATCAGGACGATGGAGCCTGATGTACCGTAAATATTCCCGATCCCACTCAGGGGCAGCATGATCCGCAGGATATACTTGCCCAGGGTAAACAGTACTGCGGTAAGTAAGCCGCCTCTTAGCGCGGCATTCCAAGTCGGTCTCCCGTTAGTCAGGTACCTGAACAATACTGTAAACCAGGTCATCACAATTCCCACGAAAACCAGCTGGTTTAAAACATACAAAAACACTCTGCCAAAAGTTGGGGAAGCCGTATTGATATATGTACCGATATAAGCCTGGATACTATCGGTAAGAAAACCCAGCAGGAATAATACACCGGCAAGTAAAATGATCACCATGGAGCGGCCCCTCAGCTTTAACTTAAATAAGAAACCAGTATGTTCTTTATTGGCAATGGACCAGATCTGGTCCATGGAATTCTTGATCACACTGAATAAAGTAGTTGCTACAAAAATAAAGAACACAAAGCTGAACAATGTCGCATACCATTGATGATCGATGCCCCGGATGTTCCTCAGCGTCTGCCTGATCTGTAACGTGCTGCTGTCGTCGAGAATGTTTGCCAGCCGCTCAAATAACCTGACGGCCAGTATTTTGCGGTCTATAAAAAAACCAAAGAGCCTGATGAGGATCAGCAGGATAGGAGGCAGTGCAAAATTGGTAAAAAAAGCAGTGGCCCCTGCAAGACGAAGGGGGTCATTCTTACTGAACAACCTGAATGCAGCTTTGAACCGCCGCACAAAAAGCAGAATCCTGCCCATCAGATAATAATCCATGCCCCGCGCAGATGTCATTGAGCCCGAAATTAGCTAAAATTTTTTTAAGCGCCTGCAAGCATCATTTATAAATGCAGTTGCCGGTATAAAAAAAGCGGGCTTTAAACCTGAAAACCCGCTCCGTTTTAAATGAAAGGCAGTTTAAAGGTTTCCCCTGAGCTCCTGTTCACGTTCCAGAGCCTCGAACAAGGCCTTGAAATTACCTGCACCAAAAGACTGGGCACCTTTCCGCTGTATGATTTCAAAAAATAAAGTAGGCCTGTCCTCCACCGGGCGCGTAAAGATCTGGAGCAGGTAACCCTCCTCATCACGGTCCACCAGGATGCCCAGTGCTTTCAACCTGGCGATCTCCTCATCGATCCTGCCCACACGTTCCGGCATCATAGCGTAGTAGGCATCAGGTGGTGCACTTAAAAACTCAACCCCACGAGCTTTCAAGGCATTTACAGTAGCCAGTATATCTTTTGTGGCCACTGCAATATGCTGCACCCCTTCGCCTTCATAAAACTCCAGAAATTCTTCAATCTGGGATTTCTTCTTTCCTTCAGCAGGCTCATTGATCGGAAATTTTGAGTAGCCATTGCCATTGCTCATGACCTTGCTCATCAGCGCACTGTATTCCGTATTGATCTGTTTGTCATCAAAAGAGAGGACGTTCACAAAGCCCATGACGTCCTCATACCACTTCACGGTCTCGTTCATCCTGTTCCAGCCCACATTGCCCACACAATGGTCAATATACAGCAAGCCGGTCTCCTCAGGATTGTAACCACTTTCCCACGCCGTATAGCCCGGCAGGAAAGCACCTGAATAATTTTTGCGCTCCACAAATAAATGGACGGTTTCCCCATAAGTATAGATACCTGACAAACGCACTTCGCCATGATCATCACGCCGGGTGACGGGCTCCATATAAGGCCGGGCACCACGTTTGGTCGTTTCCTCAAATGCACTATAGGCATCATCCACCCAAAGCGCCAGGATCTTTACCCCATCACCATGCAACTTCAGGTGTTCTGCAACAGGATGTTCAGACTTCAGGGCGGTAGTCAGCACCAGCCTGATCTTTCCCTGCTGCAAGACATAAGAAGCCTTGTCCCGCGTACCGGTTTCTGGTCCGGCATAAGCCAGGGACTGGAAACCAAATGCTGTTTTGTAATAATGCGCGGCCTGTTTGGCATTGCCTACATACAATTCAATGTGATCAGTCCCGTTAATAGGCAGAAAATCCTGCGCTCCGGCAATCTTTTCTGCAAATGTTAATGTTGACATTTCAGTTGTTTTAAGAATAATAAGTCAGTTCAGTTTTTTTATATACAGGTCTGTTTGGCCCCGCTGTTTTACAACGGAATGGTTATCTCCGGAGTACTTACACTTCCTGCCAGCTCCGGTGATAGCCCTCATCCTCAATTGCCACCGCGTCCTCGGTGAGCATGAGCGGACGGAAAGGATCGATCATCACCGCCAGCTCCTCCGTGCTTTCCTTCCCGATCGATTTTTCTACGGTCCCGGGATGAGGCCCATGCGGTATGCCACCGGGATGCAGCGTGATCTGTCCCCTGGACACACTTTTCCGGCTCATAAAATCACCATCCACATAATACAGCACCTCATCACTGTCCACATTGCTGTGGTTATAAGGAGCAGGGATTGCCAGAGGATGGTAATCATACTTTCTGGGAACAAAAGAGCAGATCACAAAATTGTGGCCCTCAAAGGTCTGGTGCACCGGAGGCGGCTGGTGCAGCCTGCCGGTGATTGGCTCAAAATCATGGATAGAAAAAGCATAAGGATAATGAAAGCCGTCCCAGCCAACAAAATCGAACGGATGCGTACCGTATATATACGGATAGATCAATCCCTGTTTTTTGATCAGCACCTTAAAATCACCAAATGCATCAATGGTCTCCAGTGCCTCAGGACACCTGAAATCCCTTTCACAATAAGGCGCATGCTCCATCAGCTGACCAAATTCATTGCGGTAGCGCTTAGGCGTCCGTATGGGACTGAAGCTCTCCACAATGAACAAGCGGTTATCTGTCGTGTCCAGCTCGAGCTGGTAGATCGTGCCGCGCGGAACAACCAGGTAATCGCCGTAAGCAAAGCGGATCTTACCAAAACCGGTTTTAAGGACACCGCTGCCCTCATGGACAAAGATCACCTCGTCGGCCTGGCTGTTCTTGTAAAAATAATCCGTCATGGAAAAGCGGGGGGCAGCCAGCGAAATGTGCAGGTCGCTATTGACCAGCACCGGTTTCCGGCTCTTCAGGTAATCATCTTCCGGCAGGATGTTGAAGCCATTCAGGCTGGTATGTTTCAGGTGCTTCTCCCGGGCGATCTTAGGCTCCACGGAATAAGGCTCCCCCAGCGATTTGACAATGGTGGGCGGGTGGCAATGGTACACCAGTGAATATAAGCTTGAAAAACCCTCGGTAGAGACGAGTTCCTCAGCATAAAGCTTGCCATCAGGTCTTCTGAACACGGTATGGCGCTTTGGAGGTATTGTTCCTAATGTATGATATACAGGCATAACATAAGGTTTAAATAAAATATAAGAAGATAAAACAAAAACGATTGAACGTACGAAACGTTTTATGCACAGCGCATTGTGATGTCGCGGTGACGCTGTATTGCTTCAGAAAGAATACTGGGCAAAAATGAGCTTGGAAAGCATGGCATACCTGAACGAAGACAATACTTGTCTTGAGATCCGGTGTTGTGCTGTATAACCGTCTTTAGTCATAATAGTTAGTTGCCGGCTAAAGTAAGTAATTCCACATATAAAGCACAAAATTTCGGCGAATAAACTTTCAAAGTATACATTTGGTAACAGTTTAATGTACTTTTATAAGCGCAATCAAATTATAAAAGCGGCAATGATGAACCCGGCACCGGGAGCGCAGCCAATGTTTAAAAACTGACGATATGAAACTGGTATCTTACAAAACAGAAGACAGAGAACACCTGGGTGTTTTTGTGAACGGACATATTTACAACCTCAACTCTTGTGACAAGCAGCTTCCGGACAACATGAACGAATTTCTGAAGGGCGGAGAAGTCCTGATGGAAAGAGCAAAGAAAATCAACGCGCAGATTCTGTCAGGCACCATTGAGCCCAAAGAAGAAGCCTTCTATGAACTGCTGGCACCGGTTCCGCATCCCGCGTCCTGCCGTGACGGATATGCCTTCAGGCAGCATGTGGCAGCAGCAAGGAAGAACCGCAGGGCAGAGATGATCCCGGAATTTGACCAGTATCCCATATTTTATTTTACCAACCACAATGCTATACAGGGTCCTGGAGAAATCGCATGTATGCCCGATCACTTTCAAAAACTGGATTTTGAGCTGGAAGTGGCCGTGGTGATCGGCAAACAGGGCCGAAACATCCTGGCATCAGAAGCCGATGCTTACATTGCGGGTTATATGATTATGAACGACATGAGTGCCCGGACCCTTCAGATGGAAGAAATGCTGCTCAACCTGGGACCGGCCAAAGGCAAAGACTTTTCGACCGTCACCGGTCCCTGGCTGGTCACACCCGATGAACTGGCCCCTTACAAAACAACTGCCAAACCAGGCCATACCGGCGAGGTCTACGACCTGAAAATGACCTGTATGGTCAATGGCATACAAGTGTCCTCGGGAAGCACAGCAGACATGGACTGGACCTTTGCAGAGCTGATCGAGCGCTGCGCTTATGGAACAGACATCCTTCCGGGCGACATCATCGGATCGGGGACCGTAGGAACCGGATGCTTCCTTGAGCTGAACGGCACCGGACTACTCAATGATCCTGCGTATCAGCCACAATGGCTGCAGGACGGCGACGTCGTTGAAATGGAGATCACGGGGCTGGGCCGCCTCAGCAATACGATCAGATCAGCAGACAGCAACTTCTCCATTCTCGACCTGAAAAAATAATATGCTGACCATCGATACCTCAGAACTCTCCCCGGCACAATTGCAGAACTACCTGCAATATGCCATTGCCCCCCGGCCCATCTGCTTTGCAGCCACGGTGGATAAGGAAGGTCATGTCAATTTAAGCCCTTTCAGTTTCTTCAACCTGTTCAGCACCAATCCGCCGGTCTGTGTTTTTTCCCCCGCACGCAGGGTAAGGGACAATACCACCAAGCATACGCTTGAAAACGTGCTGGAAGTGAAGGAATGTGTGATCAACATCGTCAGCTACGACCTGGTGCAGCAAACCAGCCTGGCCAGTACAGAATATGCCAGGGACATCAATGAATTTGAAAAAGCAGGACTCAGCATGCAGCCCTCCCTGCTGGTCAGGCCGCCCCGTGTAGCAGAAGCCCCGGTGCAGATGGAATGTACCGTTAAAGAAGTGATCAGCCTGGGTGAAGGACCGGGAGCGGGCAACCTGGTACTGGCAGAGATCAAGCTGATCCATATTAAAGAAGAAATCCTCGACACGGAAGGAAAAATAGACCAGGCAAAAATAGACCTCGTCGCCCGGCTCGGCGGAGACTGGTACTGCCGTGTCGGCCCGGAAAACCTCTTTAAAGTAGCCAAACCGCTCAGTACATTGGGAATCGGGGTAGATGCACTGCCAAAAGCAGTCAGGAACTCCCATGTGCTGACAGGAAACGATCTTGGTATGCTGGGCAATGTTGAGGCCATGCCCCCTGCTGAAGAAATAGATGCCATTGCCGGCCACGAAAAAGTAAAGGAAATATTGGATGCCACCATTGGGGACGCCCGCAACCGTGAGCGCGAACTGCATGAGCTGGCGCGCGAATTCCTGAAAGCAGGAGCCGTCAGGGAAGCCTTAAAAGTAGTACTGCTATGAGCATCAGAGAATGCTGACCACCTTCAGGAAACGTTTCTTGTAAAAACCCTCGTTCAGGCTGGTGATGGTCACCCCTTTGGCCCCGCCCGAAGAAGAATGGATGAATTTGACTTCATCCCCGTCGATAGAATAGATGATGCCCACATGTCCGGGCCTGCGCAACCGGCTGTTGGTACCCGTAAACAGGATCACATCACCGATCTTGGCGTCTTCAAGCCTTACTGCATCCCCGCTTGCAGCAAAATCACGTGAAGAACGGGGGACCTTAAAGCCAAAATTACTGAATACATAATTGACAAATCCGGAACAGTCAAAGCCGCGCCTGGGGTTGCTGGAAGCAGTCCGGTACCTGATGCCCAGCATAGACCTGGCAAACTCCAGTAAACGGTTCGGAGAAGTTTCCGCTTTCAGCACTTCAGGTGCAGGCGTCTGTGCAGGCAATTGCCGGGAAAGCTCCTGCACCATTTTCTGGTATTGGACCGGAATGGTGTTCTGTGCGTTCACAGCGAGCACACTACAAAACAAAAAACTAAAAAGAAAGAAAGTTTGTTTCATATCAGCGGGCTAAAGATATTAAAATTATCACTGAAGCCCAGAAATGTTGATAACTTGGTGATTATGGCGTTGTTACCGCCACAGGGAGTACTTTCCCGTTGAAAAACCGGTGTCCTGTTCTGGCAAAGTCGGCGACGTACTTGCCCATTTCAAAGGCCATTACCGGAGACTGATAACCTGGAAAAGCCTGTTCCAGCATCTCTGTCTGTGCAGATCCGAGTGCCAGGCAGTTTACCCTGATCCCGGTATCTGCCAGTTCATAAGCCAGGCATTCCGTGAGGGTGTGCAGGGCCGACTTGGAAGCAGAATAAGCCGCGAGACCAGGGAATTTCACGCTGCCCAGAAAGCCGCCCATGCTGCCGATGTTCAGGATATGACCGCCTGGGCCCATCAGCGGCAGCAGGTTTTGGATCATATTGAAATGCCCCATCACATTGCTTTCAAACATCTGGTAAAAGTCGGCAGGGGAGGTCTCCGCAAAAGGCTTATTGACCAGGGCACCCGCATTGTTGATGAGAATGTCCACGCTGCCCAGCCGCTCTTTCAGAAAAGGCAGCAATGCTGCATAATCGTCGTTCACGATATCAAACGCAACAGGATACAGTACACCATCCGGGTTGAGCCCCTTTGCAATCTCCAGCAGCCTGCGCAGTTTATCTGCCGATCTGGCGATGCAGACCACCTTATTTTCCCTGTCCAATATAAATTCAAGTGCAGCTTCAAATCCGATCCCGCTGCTGGCTCCTGTCAATACGATGTTCATTCCGTTGTTTTTCCAATATTCATTCCGTTTTTTCTTCTGTGACCAGCTGGCTTACCGGGTTTGCGATCACATACAGGCCCTCATGGATCAATTTTGCATGCTCCGGCTCTGCGGCGGCCTTCAATTCAAGATACACGTGCAGTTGCTTTTCAAGATCAGGATACAGTCCCCGGTCAGACAGGATCTCCAGGACCTCCAGCGCGGCAAGCCAATCCTGACGGTGTGCCGTCCTTAAAGACTCAAACAACCCGGGCAGCTCCTCAAAACCGGAACCCTGCTCCCTGATACAGCGTACCCTGGCATAGATCGCATGCAGGCTCCTGGCCCGGGCATCATATTCCGGCTGCTGTGTCTGCTGGCCGCTCACATAGGTCAGCTCTTCATAAGCATCCTTATCGGCCGCACCGTTAAAAACCGAAACGATCCGTTCACCAACAGCCATATCGTACAAGCCCCATTCAGGCTGGAACAGCACATTGCCGTTGTCTTCCTTTACCGTACAGTTTTCAAAAGTGACCATAAAAGTCCTGCCCTCCTGCGTCTGATGAACTGCTTTGACCAGGCCGGTCAGCACGATCCCGCTTTCAAACTCAAGCAGGGCAGTATCCATCAACCGGATGCCATATTGCTCCAGCTGGGCACTGTTCATGTCCTCCAGAGGTATAGCAATATCCTTTAGCCTGCCCACAGGCGAAGAAAAACCATCCCGGTGGTAGTGTTTTCCATGTCCCGGCAACTCTTTCCCGTCCATTGCCAATGCAGACGGTCCAGTCGTTCTTAAAAAAGTCAGGCGGTCCTGTGCATCCAGGCCCATGTCGGTAAAAATACCGGTAACCTGTAAGCCCGAGCTATAAACCGCAGTGGCCGGATTCCGGCACTCAATGGCTTTGACCAATCCTTCCGCACCCCCTCTCCGGAAGGCCATGGTATCCGCAAAAGTCTCCAGCACATCGATCAGGTTCTGGAAGCTTTCCGTGACGAACAGCTGCGGCTGCGGTTTGGTAATGTCATAACTATAATTGACCGTATCTATATTATACCACAGCTTTGCCACATCACCAGACAAGCAGGACGCACTCTCACCGATAGACGACAGCAGTCCGGCACCATAGATCCTGGGGTCCTCCAGCGTACCGATCAGCCCATATTCAACCGTCCACCAGTGCAGCCTGCTCAGCAACGCCATTTCAGAAGGCTCACCCATATTGGCAGAAATGTATTCCAGGCGTTTTTCAGCTTTGGCGATCTCAAATTCATCCGCGTCAGCGGCTTCTTTCAGGATCGATAAATGCCGGATGGCCTCATACTGTTCAAAATCTTTGGCAGAGAACATCGCTTTTGCACCAATAGAGCCAAAATAACTGAGGTAGTTGTTGTAGTCCATATCAGCAATGATGGGCGCATGTCCCGCTGATTCATGGATGATGTCGGGAGCCGGCGTATATTCAATATGGCTGAGCTGCCGTATATCTGCCGCGATCACCAGAACGCGGTATGCCTGGTATTCCATGAAAGCGGAAGGAGGAATAAAACCGTCGACCGTGACCGCACCCCAGCCGATCCTGCCAAGATGATCGTTCATGGTCTGCAGGTCAGGAATACGCTCGATGCTCAGCCCCGCACATTGCAGACCCTTAATATAAGGATAATAAGCCACATGCTTTAAATAGCTATAATTCTGCCGCATCACGTAACGCCATACTGCTTGGTCCACAGGCGTGTACTTTTCATAATGCTGCTCCACGATAAATTGCTTCAGGTGTCCGGGCAGGGCAGCAACCTGCGCATTATTAAAATCATTAAAGTCGCTCATCACTTCTGTCTTTTGCCTAAGTTACCGTAAATCGCGGGCTTTATACAAATCCCTGCCGTACAATGACCATAAAATGAATTATTTTTTGACCCTGAAAGAAAAATGCTTTTGCAGCAGGTAGCTGCACAGGGAGAGCGTGACGGTGATCAGCGCCTGGGAAACGGACGGATAAAAATGAAGCCCTTCTACCAGGTATTTGATCAGTGCATAGTTCAGCATCAGGTTGATGCCCAGCACCACGCCGTACCTGAACAACTGGATCCTGCCTTTCAGGGTAGACTCCGTAAAGATCAGGTATTTATTCAATGTAAAACCGATCAGGTAGGTCATGAACGTACTCAGGATGAGCGCGGCAACGTGAGCGGTGACCATCTTTGGTACCAGCGGAAAATCTACGTAAATATTCCGCTGGTGCAGGATCCAGTTATAGGAAATGTAATAATTTACGATCCCGGATGCGGCCGTCGCCCCGCCGGTAGCCATATACCTGAAGGTATGAAGGGGAAGCCAGCGGGAAAAAGGAGGATAAAAAAAATCGATGATCCTGAGCAGAGCCTTGCGCATTCCCTTAATTTGCCGTTAACGTATTATTGATCATTCTATTGGTATATTGCTGCTCAAAGGCTTTCAAATATTTTTCCATCTTACCAGCGATCAATGGCTCGTCGTTCAGGATGTTGTGCCGCATAAGCCTGTCGGTTTTCAGGTCATACAGCTCGGTATTGTCTTTCCCGTCATTGATCAGAAGGTAATTGCCCTGGTAAAAACTATAACTTCCGTCGTTATTGTTCACCACAAAGTTATCATTACCTTTTGCAAAAGCATCAAAACCCAGCGCAAAATAAGGCTTGTCATAGTGTAAATAATTTAAGACAGTCGGCATGATGTCGATCTGCTGGACGAGCTTATCTGTCTTGCCCCTCAGGTTCCCCCCCGGATAATAAAAAAGGATCGGAATGGAGAAATAACCCGGGATGGTCTGGTATTCAGGGAAATAAGAAACCGTAGCGTGGTCTGCGCAAAGCACGAACAGTGTATTGTTGTACCAGGGCATTTTGGAAACCGTACGGAAGAAATTCTGCAAAGCCATATCGGTATAGCCGATCACCTCCTGCACAGGCAGCGGTCCTTTCGGGAATTTGCCTTTATACGCTTCGGGCAACCGGAAAGGGTGGTGCGAAGACAAGGAAAAGAAACCAGCAAAGAAAGGTTGTCTGAGTGTATTCATGGTCTGGGCCATATATTGCATAAAAGGATCGTCCCAGATGCCCCAGGTCCCGTCCGAATCACCCGTCTTCTGGTATTCGTTCTGTCCGAAATAATGTTTGATCCCCGCCAGGTGTGTATAAGAAGAAAAACCCATGGAGCCATTGGGGGCGCCATGAAAGAAAGCAGTCTCATAACCCTCATCTGCCAGTAGTTTGGCAATGCTGGTCGTCTTGTTGCCCGAATAAATGGACAGCACAAAAGGCTCCCGTATAGAAGGGACACCGGTAATGACCGAAGGGATGGCATCGATCGACTTGCGGCCGTTGGCATAAGTATGGGTAAAAGTAAAGCTCTGTCCGACCAGTGAATCGATAAAAGGCGTATAACCCTTGTATTTTCCACCGGCCAGGTCCTTATTCAGCGCACCCACATGCTCTTTGCCCAGGCTTTCTATGATCAGGAAGACCACGTTCAGCTTCTTAAAATGCCCCGTATCCGCAGGAAGGTGTACCGGATCGTAAAGCGCGGAAAGTTCCTGCTCACTATAGAAATTCAGCGGTTTCAGTTTGGAAGCTTTCAAAGTCCTGAAAATACAAAAAGGCGTATTGAGCACCAGGGCCATCTGATCGGGGGTATCTACATATTCCCCCGCATTGCTCAAAGTAATGGGACGGGTACCAAAACCCCAGCCACCCCTGATGCCTGTCAGACAGCCGAAGGCGACCAGGACCAGCACTGCCGTTTGCAGCAGGTACACCTGCCAGCCAAAGCGCGGGGGCTTGCCAGACTTTGCCAGGTCATAGGCTTTGCTGAAAAGCCAGCAGAAAATGATCAGCAAAAGGAGCAGGTACCAGTAGTCCAGCAGGAAATCCAGGGTCAGCTTCATTTTGTTCTGTTCATGGCTGAACTGGCTGAATACCGTGGCAGTGGTACGTTTTAAAGTATATTTATAGTAAGCAAAATCAGCCATGTTGGCGGCGACACCCAGCGTATTGCTGACGATGAAAAGCCATTTGCAGAACCGCTGATACCCTCCGCTATATTTAAAACGAAAAGGAACGACCTGTAATAAAATATAGAGCAGGTTGATGTACAGCAATGCAGAGAGGTCAAATTTAAATCCCCCATATAGTATACGCAGGTATTTGGAAAACGTAATGTGCTGGAAGAGACCGGTATTGAACAGGTAAAACCCGATCCTGCACAAGGTGTACACCGCCATGACCAGCAGAAAGCGATAGGTCAGTAAAAGATATAAACCGGCTCCTGTCCTGAATGTAGTTTTCAATTTGCCCGTAATCAACGGGCGCAAAAATAAGGAATGTTAACGATTTGTTAATATTGGATTAACACTTTTGTTACGCCGGATCAGCGTGATTTTACGTTGAATTAACGAGGTAATGTCACAAAATCCATCACTGCACAATAATGATAGCCTTTATGGGGCTGTATGCTCACACCAACAAAATTAAAGCCGTACGAGGTGTCCAGTGCCAGCTTCCGGTGTCCCAGGTCCGGCACATTTTTGTCGAGCAGGAGCATGCAGGCATTGCCCAGGCCGGTCGCAAAGCCGAAAGACAGGTTTTCTCCCATTGCCTTGCCAGGATACATCTGGCTGATCCGGTCTTTTGCTGTTCTGCCGTCCGGTGAGGTATGTTCGGCATAATTTCTTTTGTACATGTCTTTGGCATGCTGCCGCGATACCCAGCTCAGGGCTTCATCCGGCCAGAACACCGGCAGGTTCTTTATTTTTTTCAGGTCTTTTTCCAGGCTGATGTAGTATTTGTCCGTTTTGCTGACTTTCAGTGAATTGTAGTTCTGGTACTGCTGCATCTGCCGGTTATGTGCGGCAATGAAATCCTGGAAAAAAGTATTGAAGAATTTTTCCCCGTCTATCCGGGCCAGGTTAGTGTAGAGGATAAAATCTCTTTCTTCAGGGCTGAGGTACTTTTTACCGCCTGCGGTATTGGCCCGGGCAAGTTCTTCTTTGGACCAGCTTTTTTGTGCCCGGCCGGTAAGGACAAACCCCAGGATCAGCAGGAAAAAGTAGATGAATTTCATGCAGAGCCCGTTACAAAAGCCAGGCCATTCCTCATGGGGAGACCTATGCCAAAAAAGCGATAAAAACACAAGTTTCTATATCCTTTCTATATCCTTTCTTTATCCCTTCTATATCTTTTCTATATCCGTGGTTATAGAACAGATATAAAACGGATATAGAAGGGACAGATTAATGATTCCTTATGCAAAACACACAGAAATTTTATTCCGTTGGGTACGCGTTGCGGGTCAGGGGTTATTATCTCAGCAGGTTTTTCCAGCTGACTTTGTTCCCGATGATGTCAAAAAGATCTTTGATTTCGATGCGCTGCTGCTCCATGGTGTCGCGGTGGCGGATCGTAACGGTATTGTCTTCCAGGGTCTGGTGGTCTACTGTCAGACAAAAAGGTGTGCCGATGGCATCCTGACGGCGGTAGCGCTTGCCAATGGCATCTTTTTCTTCATAAATGCAGTTGAAGTCGAGTTTAAGGCTGTTCATGAGCTCACGGGCTTTTTCAGGCAGGCCGTCTTTTTTGGTCAGGGGGAAGATGGCTACTTTATAAGGTGCCAGACAAGGATGCAGGCGTAGTAAGGTACGGCTGTCCTGTTTGTCACCTTCGCTCAGGTCTTCTTCTTCCAGTGCATTGATCAGCGTGAGCAGGAACATCCGGTCCAGACCGATCGAGGTCTCGATCACATAAGGAATATAATTGCCGTAGGGTTTTCCGTCTTCATTTAATTCGCTGTCAAAGTATTGCATTTTCTTTCCGGAGTATTCCTGGTGTTGTGACAGGTCAAAGTCAGTGCGGCTGTGGATGCCTTCCACTTCTTTAAAGCCAAAAGGAAACTCAAATTCAATGTCTGTCGCGGCATTGGCATAGTGTGCCAGTTTCACATGGTCATGGTAACGGTATTTTTCGGGTGCGGTGCCAATGGCCTTGTGCCATTTCAGACGGGCTTCCTTCCAGTATTCAAACCATTTTTTGTCTTCGCCCGGACGTACGAAGAACTGCATCTCCATCTGCTCAAATTCACGCATGCGCATGATGAACTGCCTGGCGATCACTTCATTTCTGAATGCTTTGCCGATCTGGGCAATGCCAAAAGGGATTTTCATGCGGCCGGTTTTCTGTACGTTCAGGAAATTGACAAAGATGCCCTGTGCAGTCTCCGGTCTGAGAAACACTTCTTCGGATCCTTCTGCCATGGCACCGAACTGGGTGCTGAACATCAGGTTGAACTGGCGCACTTCCGTCCAGTTCTTAGTGCCGCTTACCGGGCAGGCGATGTCATGTTCTTCTATCAGGGTTTTCAGCAGTTGCAGGTTTTCGGCTTTCAGGGCATCGTCCATGTCTGCCTGTAGTTTGGCTGCCTTTTCTGTTTTGCCGTCTTTTTCATACCGGGCTATTTTATCTTCCAGCAACTGGTCTGCGCGATAGCGTTTTTTTTGAGTCTTTGTTGTCGATCATGGGGTCATTGAACCCATCTACGTGACCGCTGGCCTTCCACACTTTCGGGTGCATAAAAATAGCAGCATCGATCCCTACGATATTCTCATGCATCTGCACCATGGCTTTCCACCAGTAGGTCTTGATGTTGTTCTTGAGCTCTGCGCCCAGTTGTCCATAATCGTATACTGCGCTCAGCCCGTCATATATTTCGCTGCTTGGGAATACGAACCCGTATTCCTTGGCATGGGATATTACATTCTTAAATTGCTCGTCGTTAGTGTTTTTTGCCATAATGATGCAAACTTATTAAAATATTTTAATGCTTTTCATGAATGCAGAAGTGATTTTTATACTTTTGGACTGACCGGGTACCGGGTTTAATAAATACCCCTCAGCACCATGACAGGGTCGGGAATGGATCAATAGTGTTATCGTATGAATAGTATTAAAGGTTACAGGATAAAAGACAAGGTCTGTTGAGCATCAGGGTCAGCAATTTGGCAAAGGCGTTTGGCGGTCAGAAAGCCGTGAACGGGATCAGTTTTGAGGCAGGTCCGGGCAGGATACTGGGTTTTCTCGGGCCTAACGGTGCAGGAAAGTCGACTACCATGCGGATGCTGACCACTTATCTCAGACCGGATTCGGGCTCGGCTGAGGTTTGCGGGTATGATGTGCAGGCTGAACCCCTGGAGGTGAGGAGACGCATCGGTTATCTGCCCGAGCATACACCATTGTATACAGAAATGTACGTCCGGGAGTTTTTGCGGTTTGTCGCTGCTGCTTATGGTCTTAAGGAGCCTGGGCGTAAAGTAGAGGCTATTATTGAGCGTGTCGGCCTTGGGGGGGAACAGCATAAAAAGATACAGGTGTTGTCAAAAGGCTACAGACAGCGGGTGGGTCTTGCACAGGCCATGATCCATAATCCTGAGGTACTGATCCTCGATGAGCCGACTTCCGGTCTTGATCCCAACCAGCTGACCGAAGTCAGGGACCTGATCAGGAAACTGGGCAGGGACAAAACGGTCATCCTCTCCACGCATATTATGCAGGAAGTAGCGGCTTTATGTGATGATGTCGTGATCATTAACAAGGGAAATATCGTGGCAAATAGTGACCTGAACGTATTGAAGGCGGCTCATCATACAGATTCCCTGGAGGAGATTTTTAAAAAAGTTACCGCCTCATAAAAATAGCATTCCGGTTTACGATAATGATTTTATCTTTGGGCATCCGGAGCATAGGGTTCCGGTGCTCATCTAATATTAACGTATATATGAAAAAATTAATGCTTTTTGTGGCGATCGTATGCATTGCCTTTGCGGCGTCTGCCCAGGAAAACCCCGTTAAATTTGGCTTTAAGGTCGGAGCCACATTTTCCAAGTTCGCATTTTCTGAACCTGTTAGTAATGACCTGAAGCGCAATTTGTTGTTTTATGCCGGTTTTACTGCAGATATTCCCGTTGGAGGATTGGTTTCAGTGCAGACCGGGCTGACTGCAAATGGTAAAGGCTTCAAATTTGAACAGTCCAGTACTGTTGTCATTGATGATTATGATAACAGCATACAGATTCCTGCCAATGGGACGCTAAAGACACTGATGCTTTATGCTGAAGTTCCGCTAAACCTGATGGTCAACCTGCCGGTTGGCAGCAATAAGATTTTCCTGGGGGCAGGTCCTTACCTTGGAGTGGCCTTTTATGGACAGGAGAGGTATAAAATAGTTTATACACAGGATGGCAGCACACATTCGGATTCTGATAGCGACGATCTTGATTTTGGAAAAAACGGGGACTACAGACGGATCGATGCGGGGCTGAATTTCCTGGCTGGCTTCCAGCTGAGGTCTGGTGTCAATGTCCATGGGGGCTTCGGACTGGGACTCTCTCCGGTCAACTGGAATTCCGGGGGCGTCAAGGCGAAGAATAGTGTGCTTTCTGTCGGAATCGGCGTTCCATTTTAAGCAGCAGATCCTTTAATTTGAATTGTGCTTATCTGATCCGCAATAATATCGCAGTTTTACTGCCCTTAATCTTATTGAAACTTAAACAAATGGTTCCTTTTGACAATTTTATGTTTAAATGTTGATAAGTTACTGTAACCATTGGCAGCTTTTTTGCATCTAAAAAGACAATTATTTAAACACATTTAAATTAAACAAGCATGAAAAAGTTATTTTTACTAACAGCAATTGCAGGTCTGTTTGCGTTTTCAAGTGTAAAAGCTCAGGACGCGGCAATGTCAGGACCTAAACTGGGCATCGGTGCAGAATTTGCATTCCCGATCGGAAATTTCGGCGATGTTTTCAAATTAGGTTATGGCGGTTCGTTGCAATATCAGCACCCCATTGCTGCCAAGGCCAAACTTACCGGTAGCGCAGGTTATTTAAATTTTAAAGCTAAAGACCAGTTTGGCGGTGGTACCACAGGTTTTGTTCCTGTTAAAGTGGGTGCCAGATATTTTCTCGCTGAAAATATTTTTGTAAATGGTGAACTGGGTGCTGCTATATCTACTGAATCAGGCGGTAGTACTGCTTTTGCATATTCTCCTGGTGTAGGTGTTGAGTTTCCTGTAGCTGACAAGTCTGCTATTGAACTGGGTGCCCGTTATGAGGGGTGGTCTAATAATGGAACTACATCTTTCATCGGTCTGAGGCTGGCCTGGAACTTCGGTTTGTAAGCTGGTTTTTACCAATAGAATTAAAAAGGCTTCCGGTGCGGAGGCCTTTTTTTGTAAATTTGACTCCGGGGTGTTGTCAAATCCAAATATATCCGGGAAAAAACAGATCATCGGATGATGAAGGACCGGGACAAATTCCTCAGCGTTAAAAACAATCTTCGGAATAAGCAGATGTCCGATAGCAATGTATGATCACAAATTAAATATACGGATGAAAAAAACGATACAACTGGTACTGATCTGCTCATTTTTTTGTGTCACGGCAATGGCCCAGAGCAGGAGGACAGACCCGACTATTGGTCTTGGAGTGGATTTTGCCCTTCCTCTGGGTTCGTTTGGGGATGAAGCTGATTTTGGTTTTGGTGCCTCTTTGCTGTTCCAGCAGCCAATTGCTGAGGCCCTGAGGTTTTCTGTGAGCGCCGGTTACCTGAGGTTCAGCGGGGGTGAGACTTTTGCAGGACTGAAATACAGAGAGGGTTATGCACCGCTCAAGGTTGGGCTAAAGTATTTTTTGACCGCTAATATCTACGGTGCTGCCGAGGCAGGGGTGGCCATTTCTACTGCGAATGGTTCCGGCTCCGGAACGGCTTTTGCTTATTCGCCAGGACTGGGCGTGGAGCTGCCGCTCCTTAAAGGCAATTCACTGGATATTGACCTTCGGTATGAGGGCTGGACCAGGAGCAATGGTACCCGTTCTTTTGCTTCACTGCGTGCCGGCTTTAATTTTTAGAGACTGACCCTTTTTTTGCCGGCCTTTGATTTCCAGACCTTAAAATTCTTGGCACCGGCGTTAACTTTTAACTCCTGTTCTTAGCTTTTAGTTGATATTTTTCTAACTTCGGCATCGTTAATCCAGATGCATGTACGCTGTTTTTAAACGGGAATTATCCGGCTTGCTCAATTCACTGATGGCCTACATTACCATTGGGGTGTTCCTGCTTGCCTGCGGCCTGTTGCTTTGGTTCTTTCCGGATACCTCTATATTGGAATACGGTTATGCAGAGCTGTCCGGATTCTTTGGTCTGGTGCCGTTTCTTTTTATATTCCTGCTTCCTGCCATGACCATGCGCGCTTTTGCAGAGGAAAGAAAAGAGGGTACATTTATTTTGCTGGCGACCCGTCCGCTGACCGACTGGCAGATCGTTCTTGGCAAGTATTTTTCCTGTCTTGTGCTTGTGCTGTTTGCCTTGCTGCCTACACTGGTCTATTATTATACAGTTTATATGCTGGCGCTGCCCAGGGGAAATGTGGATGCGGGAGCCGTGACCGGTTCTTATGCCGGATTATTGCTGCTGGGGGCTGCGTTTGCCGCGATCGGGATCTTTGCTTCTGTTGTTACCAAAAGCCAGGTCATTGCTTTTGCACTGGCGGTTTTTATGTGCTTTATTTTTTTTAGCGGCTTTGAGGCAATGAGCCGGATCTTTGCGCTGCGCAGTATGGCGCCTGTGTTGCTGGCATTGAGCATCAGCGAGCATTATGAATCCCTGGGCAGGGGTGTGCTGGATACCCGTGACCTGGTTTATTTTGTTTCTGTTGTACTGTGCTTTCTGGCAATGACCAGGTGGGTGCTGGGAGGGCGAAAATGGTAGGCAGGAGCAATACATGGCGCATGCTCATTTTTGTCGCAGGGCTGGTGCTGTTAAACGTAGCGGCACAATATTTTTATGCCCGTCTGGACCTGACCCGGGAGAAAAGATTTACCCTGACCCACCAGTCAAAATCCATTCTTCAGGGCCTGGACAAAAAGGTCGTGGTGACCGTGTTTCTGGATGGGGAGTTGCCTGCTGCGTTCAAACGCCTCCGCAATGCAGCTAAAGACCTGCTTTCCGATTATAAGGCTTATGGCGGCAGCGATATCCGGTTTGTTTTTACTGATCCGCTGGCTGGACTGAGCGCTGCTGAGCAAGATACCGTGACCAGCAATTTGTATGCGGCAGGAATTGAGCCCACCACATTGAACATTAAGAATGATGCCGGATTTGCGCAGAAAACGGTCTTCCCGATGGCAATGGTGGAGGCAAACGGCAATCAGCTGCCTGTAAGGTTGCTCCAGAACATGGATGCCATGGGCGATTATGAGGAGAATATCAATAATTCGGTTCAAAATCTTGAATATGTATTTACTTCGGCCATTCAGAAGGTATTGAGCGGCGCCCGCCCGCGGATCGGTTTTACAGAAGGAAACGGGGAACTGACCGATGTGCAGCTGCATGATGCGATCAGGAGTTTGTCGGACAGCTATGAGGTAGGGCGGGTAAATCTGGACCTGATCGATAAAAACGGACTGGACAAGCTGGAACTGCTGGTCATTGCCAAGCCGCAAAGGGAGTTTACGGAAGCGGAGAAATACAAGCTCAATTATTTTGTCATGAAGGGCGGCAGGGTGGTCTGGAGCATAGACCAGGTGGGCGCTGAGCTGGATAGTATGGGCAGGAGCGGGGAGCAGCTTGCTTTTAACAGGAAACTGAACCTCGATGACATGCTTTTTATGTACGGTACGCGGATCAACTACAACCTGGTAGCGGATGCCAATTGTACAGAAATTCCGGTGAATACGGGAGGGGGACAACAGTCACAGATCCAGTTGGCTCCCTGGGTCTACTATCCTTTGCTGTTACCGGATACGGCTGCCAGCCTGGTGAAGAACCTGGACGGCATCAGAAGTGAGTTTGCCAGTACGGTGGACACGATCGGGGTGAAGGGTTTGCGGAAGACGGTGCTTTTGAGGACTTCCCCTTTCAATATGCTGCACAATACGCCTAAGTTGCTTTCTTTGCAAATGGTGGCTGAACAGCCTGATCCAAGGGCATATGCGAGTGTTGCCCATGCAACAGCTGTACTGGTTGAAGGTGTTTTCCCTTCGGTGTTCCTGAACAGGCCGGTTCCTTCCGGGATCACTGAAAAGTTTGAGGTGCCCTTACAAAGCAAACCTGGAAAAATGGTGGTGATCGGGGATGGTGATGTGTTCAAAAACCAGGTGAGCAGCAGGGACGGATCTGCATTTCCTCTGGGTTTTGACCGTTATACAGAACGCAGTTATGGAAATAAGGCTTTGCTGCTGAATATTGCAGATTATCTTTGTAATACCGGCAACCTGATCGGTTTGCGTAATAAAGAAATCAGGATCAGGTTATTGGATAAGGCCCGGCTGCGCAGTGAAAAATTGCAGTGGCAGCTGGTCAATATGGTTGTTCCGCCGGGATTGTTGATATGTTTCGCGATTTTTCAACATTATTACCGCAGGCGCAAGTATGCAAGGTAAAAATTTATATTTTTGAGAACTGACTAAATCATACCATGAGATTTATTGTATCCACTTCTACATTATTAAAACATCTGCAGACTGTTAATGGGGCTTCCAGCAGCAGTACTGTCCTTCCTATTCTTGAAAATTTTCTTTTTGAGATCAAGGACGGCAGTCTGACGATCTCTGCTACAGATCTGCAGACCAGCATGACGACTTCTTTACCTGTCGAGTCTAAGGAAGGGGGCAGGGTTGCTGTTCCTTCCAGGATATTGCTGGATACATTGAAAACCTTGCCTGACCAGCCGATCTCGTTCAATATTGATGACAATAATTTTTCTATTGAGATCAGTGCAGGAGATGGAAAATACAAGCTGAGCGGTGAGAACGGGGATGATTTTCCAAAAATACCGGTAGTAGATAATGCTTCTTCCGTGAACCTGCCGGCTTCTGTACTGACAGAGGCGATCACCAAAACGATCTTTGCGGTAAGCAATGACGAACTCCGTCCGGCAATGACCGGTGTTTTCTGCCAGCTTTCTGATCAGCACATTACCTTTGTGGCTACTGATGCCCACAAACTGGTCAGGTACCGGCGCAAGGACAGCAAGGCAGATAAATCTTCTTCTTTTATATTGCCGAAAAAGGCACTTACCCTGCTTAAAGCTGCATTGCCTTCTACTGATGTCAATGTATCGGTTGATTACAATGCGACCAGTGCTTTTTTTAAGTTTGAGCACATCAACCTGGTATGCCGTCTGATCGATGAGCGGTATCCTGATTATGAGGCCGTCATTCCGGCCAATAACCCGAACAAGCTGGTCATTGACAGGGCGTTGTTCCTGAATACACTGCGCAGGGTGGTGATATTTGCCAATAAGACCACACACCAGGTGCGCCTGAAGATCAGCGGCAGCGAGCTGAACATTTCTTCTGAAGATCTGGACTTTGCCAATGAGGCCCACGAGCGCCTGAGCTGCCACTATGAGGGCGAAGACCTGGAGATCGGCTTCAATGCCAAGTTCCTGATCGAGATGCTGAACAACCTGGGCGGGGAGGAAGTGACGCTAGAGCTTTCTACTCCTAACCGTGCCGGCCTGCTTATCCCGCAGACCAATGACGAGCATGAGGATGTACTTATGCTGGTGATGCCTGTCATGCTGAACAGCTATAATTAAGAATTGTTAAAAAATGTGAAATGGCTTGGTGTTGCACCAAGCCATTGTTGTTTTTGGTATATTTGTTTTTCAACCATATAAGAACTATGAAAAAGATATTTTACCTGGGTCTGATCGCGCTCTTTGCTTCCTGTATCAAAAAGGACCCTCCGGCACCCACGGGTGAGATCAAAGTGAGGTTTGTCAATGCGGTGCTGGGTTCTACTCCTCAGGACATGTTCGTCAACGGGATCAAAGATCCCAATTCTGCTCCTTTAAATTACGGACAGTTTTCACCTTACTTCACTGCTACTTCGGGGGACAATGCTTTTGCTTTTGCTGAAGTGGGTACAACAGAGGGCCTGGGCAATGCGGGTACCCGCGGAACGTTTTCAATAGGTGATAATGCCTCCGTCTTTTATTTCCGCCTGCTGGAAAGGAACGGGTCTGAGCTTGCTGCCGGCATTACACTGGATGACAACACGCCGGTTGAAGGTAAAGCCAAGGTCAAGTTCATGCACCTGAACAGCAATCTGGATAACTTTATCAGCTTTTTGCAGGAAGATCCTGCCGACGATACCAAAAAGATAGCGATCGATCCCGGGGTTGCTTTTGCCAATGCTTCCAAATATTATACACTGGAGCCCGGAGCCAAGCTGTTTGCCAGGGCTACCGGGATGGCTGAAGACCTGCTCATCAATGTGGACCTGAAAGCTGGTAAGAATTATACGATCTGGATTGACGGGCCTTCTGATTCGGAACTCGTGAGTCATCCGATATTGCAAAATTAAGAGCGACAAATATTTAGATTCAAAAATATCATGGTTATTGCCATGATATTTTTACTTTTGGGCTTAATTTAGAAAACTTGGAATTTTTTACTTTTTTACTGGATTTCATTCTCCACATTGACAAGCACCTTGAGGAGATCATCAGAGATTATCAGGGCTGGACTTATGGGATCCTATTTCTCATTATTTTTGCTGAAACAGGTTTTGTGATCACACCTTTTTTACCTGGTGATTCTTTGCTTTTTGCGATGGGTACGCTCATTGCCGGGGGCAATACCGGGCTGAGCATCTGGGTGATGCTGATCTTGCTGATCATTGCCGCTGTTTTGGGCAACAGCCTTAATTATCAGCTGGGTTCTTATCTCGGGGTACAGGTCTTTAAGGAAAAGAACCGCATTCTGAAACTGGAATATTATAACCAGTCCCATGAGTTTTTTGAAAAGCATGGGGGTAAAGCGATCATTTTCAGCCGTTTCCTGCCGATATTCAGAACAATTGCCCCATTTGTAGCCGGAGTTGCCAAAATGCCTTTTGGCAGGTTTACTTTTTTTAACATTATTGGGGGCGTGTCCTGGATATTCAGTTTGTTGATGGCCGGTTACCTGCTGGGTCAGATCCCCATCGTGAAGGAGAATTTTGAACTGGTAATCGTGGGAATTGCCGTGTTCACTTTCTTCCCTGCGATCTTTGCGGCAGTAAAAGCAAAGTTCAGGAAAAGACCTGTGCCGGAAAAGGAAATTTAACGGTCAATCATTTTATAGTATCTTATAATACCGGCTGCCCGGCATCGACCCAGGCAGAATACCAGTAGGAACCTATGGCAAGGATGGCTGCACGCATCTGCTTTTCTACCATCCCCCGCATTTCCTGATGATAGGCCCATGCGTATCGCTCAGAGAATTGCCTGATCACCAGTCCTTTTCTTTTGGAATAGCTGTACCTGCGACGGCCGCCTGAAGCTTTTTGCAGGCTGGCCTCACATTGCAGCACGGAATCTACGAGGCTGTGGCTGTGGCTGATGATCTGCCAGGCTTCTTTGAGCGGGTCTTCGATGTAGTGTGCCCGGCCTACCAGGTAGTTGTAATGCTTGCTGAACAGTTCCGGTAGTCTGCTTTCCCAGAATGCATGGATGCCTTCCTGATTGCTGAGCTGGCCGTCGTGGTTTTGCGTGGTGTGTAATGGCACATGTGCGTCTGCAACATAATGACCAAGATATGCGGCGGCATGCAGTATTTTTGAGGTATCTCTTTCCTGAAATGCCCTGACGAGGTTGTCATAACTTTTCCGGATCTGCCAGGGAAGTATACCGTTCTGATGGAGCTTTTCCAGTCCGTAGCGTGTTACTGCTGCGGTCCATTTGCGGGGAATGCTGTCAATACAGCTTTCATAGCCTTCTGTGTCCAGGTAATGCCTTGGTGCTTCGGTGGTATCTGCATATCTCCTCTTATCCGGGTCCGCGGCATGGTCTGAAAGGTACTGGCGATTGGACCGGAAGAAGCTGCCCATTTCTGCGGGAAGTGTATATACGGCCAGCCTGTTCAGCGCTTTATGGGCGAAAAAGCCCCAGGAACTGCACAGGAGGAGCAGGGTAAGGCAGCTTGCAGTTATTTTAACCGTGCTGAGGGAAAATTTCATCTGCTAAATTAGCCAGATCCCTCCAACGGACACTATTTGTCGATGCTTTTTCCTTTCATTGCGGCTGAAACTGCGAGGTCCATGACGCGCTCTGCAAAAGGGCGGGTGAACTCGTTCAGTTCATCCGCTTTTTTCAGGATCTCATCTTTTTCTGCTTTTTCCAGCGCTGACCGCAGGGCCTGGATGTGTTCCCTGGTGTCGCTGATCTCTGTTGTGCTCAGGTAACTTCCGTGTTTTTCAATGAAGCGTTCTGCGGTATAGACCAGCTGTTCTCCTTCGCTTCGTGCCTCTATCAGCATGCGCTGCTCGACATCTGTTTTTGCATGTGTAATGGAATCGATCAGCATTTTTTCTACGGCTTCGTCGGTGAGCCCGTAGCTCGGTGTGATGTCTATTTCCTGTTTAACACCTGATCTGAGTTCTACGGCCTGGACAGTCAGGATGCCATCTGCATTGAGCAGGAAGTTGATGTCTACTTTTGGCAAGCCGGCGGGCATGGCCGGAATGCCTTTCAGGTCAAATTCTGCCAGTTTTCTGTTTTCCTGAACCAGGTCCCGTTCGCCCTGGAATACGGATATTTTCATGTTCACCTGTCCGTCTACAGAGGTGGTATACTGACGTCCGGCTTTGGTGGGTATTTTTGCATTTCTGGGGATGATCACGTCCATCAGCCCACCCATGGTTTCTATGCCCAGGGACAACGGGGTTACATCCAGCAGGAGGATATCTGAACGGTTGCCTGCGAGGATGTCGGCCTGTATGGCTGCGCCAAGGGCCACTACTTCATCGGGGTTGATCTGGTCATGGGGTTTGCGGCCAAAGAATGCTTCTACCTCCTGCTTGACATAAGGGGTACGTGTGGAACCGCCTACAAGGACCACTTCTTCAATGTCTGCAATGGTTAATTTTGCATCGCTCAGGGCCTGTTTACAGGAGCTGATGGTTTCTGCTACCTTGTCTGCGATCAGTTGCTGAAAGGTATGCCTGTCTATGCTGCACCAGATCTCTCCGAGTTTTTCATTATAAAGGTTCTGGGTGCTGAGTGCTTTTTTTGCTGCTTCCGCTTTTAGCCGCAGCGACTGCATAAAGGAGGTGTCGTTCACGACAGTTGCTTGGTCCAGCTGGTTCTTTTCTATCCAGTAATGGACAATGGCCCGGTCAAAATCGTCGCCGCCAAGAAAGGTGTTGCCATTGGTGGACAATACTTCAAAGATGCCGTTCTGTATGGAGAGGACGGATACATCAAATGTGCCGCCTCCGAGGTCATAGACGGCTATGGTCTTTTGCTGTGCGGGATCCAGGCCCAGCCCGTAGGCCAGGCTTGCGGCGGTAGGTTCATTGACGATCCTGAGGACATCAAGCCCGGCCAGTTTGCCGGCATCCCGTGTGGCCTGGCGCTGGCTGTCATTGAAATAGGCCGGCACCGTGATCACCGCCCGGTTTACGGGGGTCTTTAAGGCATGCTCTGCCCTGGCTTTCAATTCTTTCAGGATCTGGGCGGAGAGTTCGACCGGAGTATAGAATTTATCCCCGGCCTTGATCTTGACCAGTGCCTCGGTCTCATCATCTATGATCTTGTAGGAAAAGGTGTCCTGGTGTCCCGCCACGTCTTTATAGGATCTGCCAAGCAGTCTTTTAACAGAGAATATGGTATTCCCGGGATCGGTAAGCAGAAATTCTTTGGCTTCATTTCCTACTGTCGCATCGCCCTGGGCATTGAAATGGACCACTGAAGGGACCAGTACCCCCTTGCCGGTATCGTTGATCACCTGGGGGTTTTTGTCGGGATTGATGAAGGCTACCAGACTGTTGGTCGTGCCCAGGTCAATGCCCACAATGACCTCTTCCTGCTGTAGGGAACCTGTTGCCAGGTTAATGGATATTTTTGCCATAGTGGCGCAAATTTACAAATCTTTTTTATGGATATTGTAAAGCCAAAGTACTATATCCTGATAGCTGTCGGTCCCTCTTTGCTGATTGTTGAGCTTCAGGAAGCGGTCAAAGGCGACATCCATGTAGCCGAACATCTGGCTGTTGTATTTGCGCCAGAAATCACGGTCTGCCTGGAAATCTTTGATGGTGACGGGGTTGATCGTCGCATATAGCCGGTCATAGTCTTCGGGAGATTTGATCCTGATCTCAAAGAGGATGCTTTTGAGCATGGCATAAGCCGCGGAATACCGGAAGTTCCGGTTGTCGCTGTTGATGGCTGTCAGGTAGCCGATCAGGTTGGCTTCGTCTTCCCGCCCGATGCCCAGCTGGTGGGCGATCTCGTGACAGGTCACAAAGGGCAGTTCGGTGTCCGGCAGACGCATATTGACATTAGCTTCACCTGAAAGTGGGTTGTAATAGCCTTCTATTCCTATTTTTGTGACGATCCAGCTGTTGAGCACTGGTTTGACCGACGGGTTGGGATAATGGAAGAAGCGGTTTTGCTTTTGCATCTGGTCGTAACTCATTTTTGCGATCTGCCGGAGCTGCGGCAGGTTATAGTGCATCCTTTTGATGTGCTGTAGTTGGTTGAGCTGTTTAATGAAATAACTGCCCAGCTGCACGAGTTCCGGCGTGGTGTATTTTTCATTGCGGATACCCAGCCGGGTCGAAATGGAAGGACGGGAATAGTTCAGCCCCCAGAGCAGTTTGAAAAGCAGGTATAAGATCAGGCTGCAATTGATAATTTGCAGGGGTACCCAGGCAAGGTCTTCTTTTTTTAATCCTTTTTTGAATGTTTTGCTGAAAAAGCGGTACAGGGCGCGCAGTGCATACAGGATCAGCAGCAGGTACAGGAAATCGCCCAGGGCAAAAGGCAGCAGCTTGCTTAAAAAGCGCTGTATGGAAGAGGTGAGCGGATAGAGGCCTTCGGAATAGATGGTTTCTACCGTGATGTCGCTGTAGCTTAGGATGTAGATGAGCAGGGAAGCGACGAAAAGTACAAGTGTACGCCTGAGGAGTTGCTGCCCTTTTTTCATCACCTGCTGAATGTAAGCCTGCGCCCTTTTTCATTGGTCACGAACCTGCCGTTCTGGTAGGCAAGATTGCCTGATACAATGGTATGGGTGACCTCTGATTGAAAAGTTTGTCCTTCAAACGGTGACCAGCCGCATTTATACAGCAGGTTTGCACGGGTTACTTTTACCGGGTCGTTCAGGTTGACCAGTACCAGATCTGCCCAGTAGCCTTCCCTGATATAGCCTCTTTTTTCAATATCAAAGCATACTGCCACATTGTGTGCTGTTTTTTCTGCGATCTGTTCAAGGCTGAGCTTTCCCTGATGGTACATTTCCAGCAGTGCAGAAAGGGCATGCTGTACCAGCGGGCCTCCGGAAGGGGCCTGGAGATAGGGCTGTTCTTTTTCTTCGATCGTATGGGGTGCATGATCCGTTGCGATGATGTCGATGTGCCCGTCAAGCAGGCCTTTCAGGATGCCGTTCTTGTCTGCTTCGGTCTTAACGGCAGGGTTCCATTTGATCCAGTTGCCTTTGCTGGCATAATCGCGGTCATCAAACCAGAGGTGGTGCACACAGGCTTCGGCGGTGATCTTTTTGTCTTTCAGCGGAGTGCTGTTGTCAAATAAGGTTACTTCCCTGGCAGTGGAAATGTGCAATATGTGCAGGCGGGTATGGTATTTTTTGGCTAATTCGACCGCGAGGGAGGAGGATTTATAACAGGCTTCTGCACTGCGGATCAGCGGATGCATTTCTATAGTGATATTGTCTCCGTATTTTTCTTTGCAATGTGCCATGTTGGCGCGGATGGTCTGCTCGTCTTCACAATGCGTGGCCACCAGCATCGGTGCTTCTTTGAAGATGTTTTCCAGTACTGTTTCATTGTCTACCAGCATATTGCCCGTAGAGGAACCCATGAATACCTTGATGCCGCAGACATTCCTGGAGTCTGTTTTCAGCACTTCGTCTATGTTGGTGTTTGAGGCGCCCATGAAGAAGGAGTAATTGGCCAGGGATACCTGCGATGCAATATGGTATTTTTCGGCAAGGAGTTCCTGGGTCAGGGTGTTGGGTACGGTATTGGGCATCTCCATGAAGGAAGTGATGCCGCCTGCTACCGCGGCCATGCTTTCTGTGAAGATATCGGCTTTGTGTGTCAGTCCCGGTTCCCGGAAATGTACCTGGTCGTCGATCATCCCAGGCAGCAGATGAAGGCCTTCTGCATCAATGACCTGATCTGCCTGCTGGTTTATGACAGGTGCGATCTTTTCAATAAAACCGTCTTTAATGAGGAGGTCGGCCACGGCTATTTTGCCTTCATTGACGATGGATGCGGCCTTGATCAGGATGGTGTTCATGCTGTCAAACTTAGAAAAAAAATGCCTATTTTTGCGAAATGCCCAAAAAGTTTGAAGAGTTTAAGCTGAACAGACAACTCCTGAACGCGGTGGAGGATGCCGGTTTTACGGAAGCGACACCGATACAGGAAAAGGCGATCGGACCTGTGCTGTCGGGTCAGGACCTGTTTGGTATTGCCGAGACCGGAACGGGTAAAACCGCAGCTTATGTATTGCCTGTCCTGATGCAGCTGAAATATGCACAGGGCGGGGATCCCAGGGCGCTGATCCTGGCACCTACACGGGAGCTCGCGATGCAGATCACCGACCATATCCATCTTTTTTCTAAATACACTGACCTGCGCACAGTTGTGATCTACGGCGGGCTGGGGCCGAAATCCCAGATCGAACAGATCGGCAGGGGAGTGGATATCCTGGTGGCTACGCCGGGAAGGTTCCTGGACCTTTACCTGGCGGGGCACATCAGCACAAAGTACCTGAAGTTCCTCGTGCTGGATGAAGCGGATAAAATGATGGATATGGGTTTCATCGGCTCCATCCACCGGATACTTGAGGTGGTGCCGCGTAAAAGACAGAATTTATTGTTTTCCGCCACCATGAGCGGCCTGGTACAAAAGATCGCGGGTGATTTTCTGAAGCATCCTACGGTGATCGAAGTGGCTGAGCAGGCGACCCCTGCTGCTACCGTGACCCAGGTCCTGTATGAAGTGCCTAATTTCAAGACGAAGATCAATTTGCTGCAGTACCTGATGAAGGATGATGAGGAGTTTAGGCGCCTGATCATTTTCTGCAGGACCAAAGCTGTAGCGGACAATATATTTAGTTTTATAGAGCGCAGGTTTGGTCCGGATGCGGTCAGGGTGATCCATGCCAATAAGGGACAGAATACACGCATCAATTCCATCAGCGATTTTAAAGAGGGGAATATCCGCATTCTGGTGGCTACTGATGTGGCGGCAAGGGGCATTGATGTGGCTGAAGTGAGCCATGTGGTCAATTTTGACGTGCCGATCGTCATTGAGGACTATGTACACCGGATCGGCCGGACGGGCAGGGCATTTGCTAAGGGTGATGCCCTTACTTTTGCGACGCCTGCTGAAAAATATTACATTGAGAAAATACAGAAACTGATCAGGCAGCAGATTCCTGTTGTACCTTTGCCTGCGGATGTTTTCGTGGAAGAGACGCCTTATGAGGAAAGACAGGCGATCGCAAGGGCGATCGATGACCAGAAGCGTAAGGAGGATCCTGAGTTTAAGGGTGCTTTTCATGAGAAGAAGCATGCGGCTGCGATTGCTGCGGCTGCCCGGAAAAAGAATGGCAATGTGCCTGCCTGGAAAAAAAAGAAATTCAAAAATAACCGGTATTGAAAGTAAAACTGACCCCGCTGAATATTGTCTCCGCCTTTTGCCTGGTGGCCGGGATACTGATGCTTTGGGGCGGCAGAAAGCCTGTGCGCCCGCAGGTGGCTGACATGAGCGGTATGCTGGCCGGATTCGGATTTTTATCGGCGGTCATTTTCTTCATCTCAGACCTGATCTTCAGGAAATTTGTCCCTGACCTGGGCAAGTTGTGGCTTATAGAGGGTGTTCTGGTTATTTTTATGGTTATTTTATTATTTATTTTAAAGTCAGCATAAGTTTAAGCAAATGAAACAAGCAGAAATCAAGATCACGGTAGAGCTGGATGATCAAAATGTCCCGGATAACATCTTGTGGGAGTCGACTGATGCCAAAACACAGGAGAAGGTGCCTGTGAAGTCGATGATGCTGGCGCTGTGGGACCACAATTATAAAAACTCCATGCGCATTGACCTTTGGACCAAGGACATGCCTGTGGATGAAATGAAACGGTTCTTTTATGAGACATTGCAGACCATGGGGGATAGTTTTTTGAGGGCTACCGGGGAAAAGCTGATCGTAGAGGATCTCCGTGATTATTGCGCGCATTTCGCAGATAAAATGGGAGTTGATACCCGGAGATGAGCTAAAGGTTACAATATAAATCCTTGACGATGCAGTTGTTCAGGCAGGTAAAACATTTAGTGAAAAAGGAAATTCTACTGGAGTGGCGTTCCAAGTATGCGTTGAACGGTGTGCTGCTGTATGTGGTCTCTACGGTTTTTGTGTGTTTTCTTTCTTTTGTCAGTACCAATCCGGTGACCTGGAATGCGTTGTTCTGGATCATCATGTTGTTTGCCTCGATCAATGCGGTCTCAAAGGGTTTTTTGCAGGAGAGCAGGGGCAGGCAACTGTATATTTATACGCTTGCGAGCCCGCTTGCACTGATCATTTCCAAGACGGTATACAATGTATTGCTGATGGCGGTGCTGACGCTGATCGCCCTGGGTTTTTACATACTGGTGTTCAGTTATGTTCCGCAGGATCTTGGCTTGTATGTTGTGGCGACCTTGCTGGGGAGCCTCAGTTTCTCCATTATTTTTACGATGGTATCGGCCATTGCTGCCAAGGCAGGAAACGGGGGTATGCTTATGGCTATTCTGAGCTTTCCGGTGATCATCCCGGTGATCATCCTGCTCATCAAGCTGACCAAAAATGCCATCGACGGCCTGGACAGGAGCGTGAGCCTGGACGAAATCGGCCTGTTGCTGGTGATCAATGTACTGGTGAGCGCGGTGACGCTGCTGCTGTTCCCTTATCTGTGGCGTGACTGATCTCAATTGGTTGATCTTTGTAAATAAATTACTGCCGTTTACATCTTTGTGATAAATATAATCCTTCCAGTTATTACATTTGCCATTCTAAATTTAAATGATGTATAAGACCTGGTGGAAAATATTGGCAGCTGTACTGGTGGTTTATGCTACCGTATGGGGCTTTTTGTCGAGCGCTCCTGAACTGCCGATCATACGTGAGAGTATCAGGAACCTGTATTTTCATGTGCCGATGTGGTTTGGCATGATCGTGCTTTTCAGCATCTCTGTTTTTTACAGCGTCAAATACCTGGGCAGCAACAATCCTGATCATGACCTCAGGGCAGTGGAATGCATCAATGTAGGGGTGGTATTTGGCATGCTTGGAATCATAACGGGGGCGATCTGGGCAAGGTTCACCTGGGGACAGGCCTGGAGCTTTGACGTGAAACAGAATTTTGCGGCGATCGCGCTGCTGCTGTATTTTGCATACCTCGTGCTGCGCAATGCAATTGATGAAGAACAAAAAAGGGCCAAGATCTCGGCCATCTACAATATTTTTGCTTTTCCGATCATGGTCGTGCTGCTTTTTGTGCTGCCGCGCCTGTCTGATTCGCTGCATCCCGGCAATGGCGGTAACCCGGGGTTTAATGCTTATGACCTGGACAGCCGCATGCGGATGGTCTTTTATCCTGCCTGTATCGGATGGATCCTGATCGGTTACTGGATCTTCACCTTAAAATACCGCGTTCGCATATTGGAAAAAAACAATTTATGAACTTCAGAAAACTACTGCAGATGAGAAAGATACCGGCTACGGCTTTAATGTTATTGTTCGCTTCACAGCTTTTTGCGCAGGGGCAGGAACCGGCTGTTACTGACAGCCTGTATGCTTCGGGCAAGATCTATGTGGTGGTAGTATGTGTATTGCTGATCCTCCTCGGCTTGCTCTTCTTCCTGTTTTCCATTGACAGGAGATTAAAAAAAATAGAGAAAAATTCTTAGGGCAAAAACCAATTTTAAAGCCTGCAATCATTGTTTTTCGCCTTAATATGATGTGGTGTTTCAGCTACACTAAGGCTGTTTGCATTTGCAATAATCCGTTTTTTTACTGCAATTTTGCAGATATAAGACTGACAACTTATTTCAAATCATAAAAACAACAATGGCTAATACAGCAAACGAGACAAATTTCTTTGCCGATGTGTGCAGGAATTTTGACAGTGCCGCACAATTTACTTCCCATCCGGAGGGATTATTAAATCAGATCAAAGCTTGTAACAGTGTCTACCGCTTCCAGTTTCCCATCCGCAGGGGCAACGGGTTTGAGGTGATCGATGCCTGGAGGGTGGAGCATTCCCAGCACATGAACCCTACCAAAGGGGGGATCCGCTACAGCGATATGGTGAATGAAGATGAGGTGATGGCCCTGGCTGCGCTGATGACTTACAAATGCGCCATCGTCAATGTGCCTTTTGGTGGCGCCAAAGGAGGGATCTGCATCAATCCCAGGAACTATACCGTGGCGGAGCTGGAAACCATTACAAGGAGGTACACTACGGAGCTGATCAAGAAGAATTTCATTGGTCCGGGTATTGATGTGCCTGCGCCTGATTATGGATCTGGTGAACGGGAAATGAGCTGGATCGCAGATACTTATATGACAATGCACCCGGGACAGCTCGATGCGCTGGGCTGTGTGACCGGTAAGCCGATCGCACTGCATGGCATCAGGGGTAGGAAGGAAGCTACCGGTCGTGGCGTAGCCTGTGCAGTACGTGAATGTGTGGGTGTGGCGGAAGACATGAAGAAGATCGGTCTTACGCCTGGTCTTGACGGCAAAAGGGTGATCGTTCAGGGACTGGGCAATGTGGGTTATCATTCTGCAAAGTTCCTTGCTGAGTTTGGTGCGGTGATCGTTGGATTATGTGAGTTTGAAGGTGCTATCTATAACGGCAACGGCCTGAATATTGATGAGGTTTTTGCACACCGCAAGCATACCGGCTCTATTTTAGGTTTTCCGGGTGCCAGAGATTTTAAGAATTCTAAAGAAGGATTGGAACAGCCCTGCGATATTCTTGTGCCTGCTGCGCTGGAAAACCAGATCACAGCAGCAAATATCCGGAACATCAAGGCCAGGATCATCGCGGAAGGTGCCAATGGCCCGACTACGCCGGAGGCAGAAGAGATCTTTACGGAAATGGGCGGGATCATCATCCCTGATATGTACTGCAACGCCGGTGGTGTGACCGTTTCTTATTTTGAGTGGCTGAAAAACCTGTCCCACGTGGCATTTGGGCGTATGGAAAACCGGTATGCCGAAAATTCCAATGCCAACCTGATCAACACGCTGGAAAGTCTTACCGGTAAGAAGATCCCTGCGGAGAACAGGCTGATGATCGTAAAGGGTGCTTCGGAAATGGAGCTGGTGAATTCAGGACTGGAGGATACGATGATCCATTCTTATCATGAGATCAGGGAGAACCTGATCACCAAGCCTGGTGTGAAGACCTTGAGGACCGCGGCTTTTGTAGGTGCGATTGATAAGATCGCGGTTTCCTATATGAGCCTTGGTGTCTGGCCATAATACTGGGCCATATCTTTGGTAATTTAATGATGATAGGCGCCGCTGTTTCAGGGGCGCCTTTTTCTTTTTGCCTGATGAATGCGGTCTCGTTCATGACCGGCCTGCTGTTTTGTCAGAGAACTATCAATATACGGCCATTCCGCCAAATTGGAACCGGCTAAAACGTGTTCGGTGCGTATAATTTTTATCTTTGTACCAATCTTTTTTAAGCTTAAATATTGGTTTGGGACCCTGATGATCTTTTGGTTATACTGAAATGGGTACAAACACGATTAAAACAAATTTATACGGGATGAAAAAAAGTGCAATTATTGGTTTGATTACGATCGCGATCTGCGTGGGTTTCCTGATCAGTCTCAATGCGGATACCAGCACCTATTCCACTTTTAATGAGGCTTCGAAGGATGCGAGGGAATTTCATGTGATGGGCTATTGGGAGAAATCCAAAGGCACCTACTACGATGCGGAGAAGGATGCCAATCACTTTTCATTTTATATGAAAGATCAGAATGGTACCCTGAGCAAGGTGGTTTACAATGGCACCAAGCCGCAGGATTTTGAGCGTTCTGAGAAACTGGTGCTGATCGGCGAAATGAAGTCGGGTACGTTTTATGCTTCCAAGATTCTCATGAAATGCCCTTCCAAGTACAATAATGACCTGGTTGAGGTCAAGCAGGACGGAAAAGTAGAAAAATACAATTGATCTTAATGGACATACAATTTATCGGAGAGAACCTCCTTCCGGGTAAAATCGGCCAATTCTTTATTGTTTTGGCATTTGGGGCTTCCCTTCTTTCTGCCATATCCTATTATTTCGCGACGAAGAACAAGGATCTTTCAGACCGGTCCTGGAACCGTTTGGGCAGGATCAGCTTTCTGATCAACTGGGCCAGTGTTGCCGGCATAGGAGCTACTTTGTTTTTCCTGATCTTAAACCATTACAACGAATATTATTACGTTTATTCCCATTCTTCCAAAGAGCTTCCGGTTTATTATATTGTCTCGGCCTTTTGGGAAGGGCAGGAGGGTAGTTTCTGGTTATGGGCTTTCTGGCAGTCACTGCTTGGTGCGGCCCTGATCTGGAAAGCCAGGAGTTGGGAGAACGGTGTCATGACTGTCGTTGCCTTGTCGCAGGTTTTTCTTACTTCTATGCTGCTTGGCGTGGAGATCTTTGGGGAAAGGATAGGCAGTTCTCCGTTTATTTTATTAAGGGAAGCGGTCAACCTGAAAGAAATGGCACCGGTCGTATTTGCCGATCCTGAAAATTACAAAAACTATCTCAAATTCATTACCGATGGCAGGGGCCTGAATCCTTTGCTCCAGAATTACTGGATGGTGATCCACCCCCCGACGCTTTTCCTGGGCTTTGCCAGTATGGTGGTGCCTTTTTCTTATGCTCTGGCCGGGATCTGGCTGAAAAAATACAAGGAATGGATCAAGCCTGCCATGCCCTGGGCTTTGTTTGCGGTGATGATCCTGGGAGCAGGAATTATCATGGGTTCTTTCTGGGCTTATGAAGCGCTGAATTTTGGCGGGTTCTGGGCCTGGGACCCTGTGGAGAATGCTTCGATCATTCCCTGGCTGACACTGATCGCGGGTGTGCACGTAATGATCGCTTTTAAAAATACCGGTCATGCTTTTTTTACGGCGATCGTTTTGGTATTCCTCAGTTTTATTCTGGTACTGTATGCTTCTTTCCTGACCAGGAGCGGCATTCTGGGAGATACTTCCGTACACGCTTTTACAGATTTGGGCATGTTTGGTCACCTGATCCTGTATAATGTCGTTTTTCTGGTGATACCGGTAGTATTGCTCATCCTGCGCTGGAAGGAACTGCCGATCACCAATAAAGATGAGGAAACCTACTCCAGGGAGTTTTGGATGTTCATCGGTTCACTGGTAGTGACCATTGCCTGTATCCAGGTGATCTTTGTGACTTCCGTACCGGTATTTAATGCTGCTTTTGGTACCAACTTTGCACCTCCGGTTGATGCGGTGAAGTATTACAATCAATGGCAGGCACCGTTTGCAGTGCTGGTGACGATCATTTCTGGCTTTTCACAGTTCATGAAATACAAACGCACCGATCCCCGCAGGTTTTACAGCAGCCTGATCTCTTCTGTGGTTTTTTCTGTGGTCCTTACCGCGGGCTTTGTGTACATCACCAAGATCTATCACAACCTGATGTTCATCCTGCTGACGTTCAGCTGTATTTTTGCCATTCTTTCTAATGGAAAGATGCTGGGTCAGGTCTTTGGCGGCAAGAAAAAGCTGGTCGGTGCTGCAGTAGCGCACATTGGGTTTGCATTGTTGCTTCTGGGTGCCCTGGTCGCTGCGGCAACTAACAGATCCATTTCTCTGAATGCCTCTAATTTTATTCCTGTGAGGGATTTTGAAAAAGCGGAGAAGCCGGGAGAAAACATCATGCTGTATAAGAATGAGCCTAAGAAAATGGGCCGTTATACCGTAACTTATGTCAGTGACACTACAGTGGCCCCCAATACATTCTTTAAGCTGAACTTTAAAGTTTATGATGAAAAGGATGGCTCGGTAAAAGAAGATTTTGACCTGAACCCTCACATTCAGTCCAATGAAAAAATGGGTCTCGTGGCCTCTCCTGATACCAAGCATTACCTGACCTATGATATCTATACCCACATCACCAGTGCACCGCCGCCTGAAGAGGATGAGCATGGTCATGAGGGTCATAGCGAGGAAGAGAATTATAAGGCTCCGCGTATTGTGAATGTAAGTGTGGGCGATACGCTCCATACCGGCAGCGGGATCATTACCATTAAAGCGATCAATCCAAAGCCTCAGGCTAAAAACCTGGCCCTGGCTGAAGGCGATCTGGCTGTGGGGATGCCTATAGAAGTCAATGTAAGTGGCAAGATCTACAAAACAGAGCCTATCTTCCTGGTAAAGGGCAATAATATCTTTGACTTTGCGCGCAATATAGATGAACTGGGGCTCAGGTTCCGCTTTACCAAGGTGTTGCCTGAGCAGGCAAAGATGGAGCTGCAGGTTTATGAAAAGCCTCAGCAGGCCAAGGATTGGGTGGTGTTTAAATCGATAGAGTTTCCTTACATCAATTTATACTGGGTTGGTACTGTAATCATGGTGATCGGCTTCCTGCTGTCTATTTTCAGAAGACAAAAGGAAATAGGGACCGTATAATGAAAGTAGTTTGCATAGGATCGGGCAATGTAGCGACACACCTGGCAGTAGCATTGAAAACTGCAGGAGCAGAGCTTGTCCAGATCTGGAGCCGCGACGTTGAGCATGCCGCTGATCTGTCCCGAAAGGTGGGGGCTGCAGCAGTCGGTGATCTGGGTCAGGTAATTTCTGATGCTGATCTTTACCTGCTTTCCGTAGCAGATGACGCGATTCCTTCGATAGCTGCAGCTTTGCCTGATACCTGCGGCATTATAGCCCATACTTCCGGCGCCACGGATATGAATGTGCTTTCTGCATTCATGAATTACGGGGTATTCTATCCCTTGCAGACTTTTTCAAAAAAAAGAACGATCGATTTTCGTAATGTACCTTTTTGCCTGGAAGCAGGCAGTAGCGACGTGCTTTCAAGGCTCAAGGGGCTGGCCGTTCTTATTGGCAGTCCTCATTACGAAGTCAGCAGCGATCAGCGAAAGCAGTTGCACCTTTCTGCTGCCTTTGCCTGCAATTTTGTAAACCACCTGTATACAATTGCTGACCGTCTTTTGGCGGAGCATGAACTGGATTTTGAAGTTTTAAGACCGCTGATCGCAGAGACTGCTGAAAAGGTACGTCAGTATAAACCCGCAGCTGTGCAGACCGGGCCGGCTGCAAGAAATGATCTGAGAACAATGGAGCAACATTTAATGCTGCTGGAGGGTAAACCGCAATTACAGGAGATCTATCAAATGATGAGTAACAGTATTAAAAAAACACAAGCATAACGGTATTGCCGTTTTTGGTGCTTATTTTTGAACACGATTATGAGTATTTATAAATTGAAGATAAGTTTTGAGGAGCAGGGTAAAGCGCCGGTGGAACTGCCGATCGCAGGCGGGGAATCTGTGCTGGATGCTTGCCTGGATAACGGGATAGAGTTGCAGCACAATTGCGGCGGGGTCTGCGGCTGCAGCACCTGTCATGTCTATGTGCTTGCCGGAATGGACAATATCCAGGAAATATCCGATAAAGAGGAAGATTTTATAGACAGGGCGGTACGTCCCAGGATCACTTCCAGGCTGGGCTGCCAGTGCGTGGTGATCGATGGTGATATAGAGGTGAAGATACCAGACCAGTCTGAATTTTTAGGGCACTAACCAATTAATAAATTATATATAACAATGCAGGAAAAATTTGCTTTACCGATCTATTGGAAAGATCACGAGGATATCGCGCAGGAGCTGTATGAGAAATTTGGCGATGATTTCAACGAGGCAAAGATCTACAGGATCAGGTTTACGGAACTGCTGGAATGGGTGCTTGAGCTTCCTAATTTCAAGGGCACCAGGGAAGAGAGCAATGAAGGACACCTGGAACAGATCCAGAGTGCCTGGGTATATGAATGGCGGGACAACCAGAACTAGATGTTTCTGCAAAAATTAAAGGAAGTGACCGCAATGGTCTTTGATGTGGATGGCGTGCTGACCAATGGGGACATCATTGCCTCAGAAAGCGGTGAGCTGCTCCGGACATTCAATATCAAAGACGGCTATGCACTCCAGCTGGCAGTAAAAAGAGGGCTGCTGGTTGCGGTGATCTCCGGAGGCAGGGGGCAGGCCATGCAGAACAGGTTTGAGGGACTGGGCATCCAAGAGATCTTCCTCGGAGTAGCTGATAAAGTGCGGGTGCTGGATACCTTACTGCTAAAATATAGTATAAAGGCTGCAAATGTTCTTTATATGGGTGACGACATTCCCGATCTTGAGGTCATGCGGTGCGTAGGTGTTCCGGTCTGTCCTGCCGATGCCGTGCCTGAGATCAAAGAGCTATCCCGGTATATCTCTCCTAATAGCGGTGGAAGAATGGCGGTCAGGGATGTGATTGAAAAAGTGCTGAGGGTCCAGCAAAAATGGTTTGATGAAAACCCTTCTGCTGCCGATTCCGGAAAATAAGCGCTGCGTTTCTATTGTGCTGTTCTGCAACATAGATGTTACCTTTCGGGGTTAAACTTCTCGCATTCCCTGCGCTCTAATCCGTACAAAACGTAAAACGACATGAAGAAATTATTGATGATCTGTGGACTGTTATTCAGTGTGATAACTTTCGCAAATGCACAGGACGGACAAGGCCAGGGCGGCCGTCGCGGCGGTACTCCGGAAGAAAGGGCTAAGAGACAAACTGAGATGCTGGCTGAGAAGCTGAAGCTGAGTGATGATCAAAAAGCCAAGGTCAATGCCATTTACCTGGAACAAGGTGCGGCTATGAGAAAGATGCGTGATTCTCTGGGCAATGACAGGGAAGCCTGGAGAGGCGCAATGGTGAAGGCAAATGCTGCCAATGAAGCTAAGATCACTGCTGTGCTGACTGATGATCAAAAGAAAGCATTCAAAGCCTGGACAGAGGAAAGAAGGGAAGCGATGAGAAAAAGAGCGGAAGGGAACAACTAATCCTTCTTCCATTGTTTATGGCAATTGAAATAAAAGCGGCTTGATACGGCCGCTTTTATTATTTTAGCGCAATGTACAAACAGACCTTACCCATCATACTTGCATCCAAGTCTCCCCGCCGGCAGGAATTGATGAAGGCTATGGGCCTTGATTTTAGTGTAGCGCTCAGGGAAGTTGATGAAAGTTATCCTGATCATCTGGAACCTTCGGAAATCGCAGTTTATATCGCTGAAAAAAAAGCGAATGCATTTATCGGAACCAATGACCATAGCATTGTGGTTACAGCGGATACGATCGTGGCATTTAACGGCGAAATTCTTGGCAAACCTGTGGATGAAGCAGATGCCCGGGGTATGCTGGGAAAGCTCTCAGGTTCCAGGCACCAGGTTTATACAGGTGTAAGCCTGTGCTATCATGGCAGGGCTTCTTCGTTTTATGATCTGACCGAAGTTTTTTTCAGGACACTCAGCCAGGAACAGATCGATTATTATATCCGCGACTATCAGCCTTTCGATAAAGCGGGTGCGTATGGCATTCAGGACTGGATTGGAATGGTCGCTGTAGAAAGGATCGAAGGCTCTTATACCAATGTGATGGGCTTGCCTACAGAAAAACTCTACCAGGCCCTGATGGCTATCTGAAGCTATAGAGCACGCCCATTTTCAGATCATAAGTGGAAAGGTGAAGTGACTTTGGCCTGATCATTTCCAGTACATAATCGGTTAAAATGGCTGCGATGACGATCATATCTACCCTCAGGGGAATTAAACCTTTCATATCGGCTCTTTCCTGATGGGTCGATCTGATGAGCCTGGATGCCAGCGGGGCATAAGCCTGGAGATCAAGTTCAGTGGTGACTACCTCATCTGGTTTCAGCCCTGTGTCCAGTAATGTAGCGAAAGTTTCGAAAGCACCGGCAGATCCAATAAGCCGGTCCGGTCTGTAAATGCTGCAAGCTTCCTTCAGATCGGTGAGTACGCCGTCAAGGTGTATCCTGATCTTCATTTGTTCTTCCATGCTGATCGGATCGCTTTTGAAATAAGCCTGCATCAGCCTTGCAGCACCTATGTCATAGCTCTTCTTCCAGATCAGCTGTGCCTCATTGCAAATGATGAATTCTGTACTGCCTCCGCCGATATCCATGATCAGAGAAGTTCCCCTGATCGCTCCCGATGCTTTGACCCCCTGATAAATGTATCCGGCTTCCTCATCTCCGCTGATCACTTCTATGTCTATTCCTTCCTGCGCAGCCGCAGCTGCAAATTCCTGCCCGTTTACCGCACTCCTCACTGCTGACGTGGCGATGGCACGTACTTTCTCAGCCTGATACCAGACGATCTTTGCCCGGAAATCTTTCAGGGTCTGTATGCCTCTTTCAAATGCTTCGGGTATGATCATGTGCTCGTTGATGCGTCCCTGACCCAGCCGGACGGGAACGTTGGTCTTGTAGATCACGGAAATGGTCCCGCCGGATGCCGGGATATCTGCAATGATAAGATGAAACGTATTGGTACCAAGGTCGATTACGGCTGATTTCATGGAGTTTGGTCAATGGCTGCCAATTTAATAAATTGCCGTGCATTTTTAAGTGCCGCCCCGCCCCAGGTATTATTAAAATATACATATACCCGTTGCGGCCCGTTGCCGATTTCATCAATAACCCGTTTCAGCTCGTCAATGGCATATTCAGATTTATACAATACCGGCCTGCCGTGAAAACGGTAATATACAGGGTTGATCGCTTTGATGACTGTATCCGGGAGTGCAGAAGGATAGCTGATCCCGCTGAAAGTGATGCTTTCTTCGGCCAGCCGGTGGAACGTCTTATCGTTCCACCAGCTGGCGTGCCGCGCTTCCAGCACATTTTCAAAGCCTTTTCTCATGCTGCTGATGACCAGTTCCAGCCTTGCCGCTGTATAAAAGAATCCCGGGGGCATCTGGAAAAGGACGGCCCCGAGCTTGTCTTTCAACCCAGCACTCATGGTATCGTAAAAAACATCCAGCTCTTCCCTGGCATCATTGAATTTCTTATAATGGGTAATGGTTCTGGGGGCTTTGACACTGAAGAGAAAGCCGGGGGGACTTTGTTCGTACCAGTTTTGAAAGCTCTTTAAGGTTGGTTGCCGGTAGAACGAAGAGTTGATCTCCAGTGTGTTGAATTGCCGGCAGTAATATTCCAGCCATTTTTTCTGGGGTAGCCCGGCAGGATAGAAGAGCTCCTTCCACTCTTTATAGTGAAAACCCGAACAGCCGATCCTCCAGTCTGTCATGATCTGTGAAAGATTTGTTTTAATTTTTCAAGTACTCCCGTTTTCCTGCTGCGTGGATTTTGGGTGCCGATCAGAAAGCCATAGGGCTGGAGTTCCGGCACATGGTCACAGATGATCTTTACAATGCCAAGTAGCGGAATGGCAAGTATCATGCCTGCCACACCCCAAACTGTCTCACCCAATACGATCACCATTATGGTGAACAGAGGATTGATGCTGACTTGTTCACCTACCACCAGCGGTTCAAGGATATAGGTCTGGATGAACTGGACCAGCCCGTATACGATCACTACTCCGATCAGCATCTTACTGTCCCCACCCTGTGCCAGTACCGCCAGGATGGTTATAGCAGTGCCTGTCAGGTTGCCCACGAAAGGCACGATCTCCAGAATTCCGCAAAGCACAGCAAAGAAAAGCGCACTTTCCACACCCAGCAGGCTGAAACCTGTTCCATACATGACCCACAGGATACCGATCATCGTGCCCAGTCCGCTTAGGTATTGCTGTGCCACCTTACCTGCTTTGTGGACAACTCCGTCAGCTTTCGTTTTTTCATCTCCCGGAACGAGTTTCAGAATGAATTTTTTAATGTGCGAACGATAGATCAGAAACAGGAACATGTATACGGCCACCAGTACGGAATTGACCAGCAGCTCAAATATACTGCTTGCAAAACCTACCATAATATGGCCTGCACTTCCTGCTTCCTGGCTTTGCTGATCTACCATTTTCTTCTGGATATTTTTTGTAATTCCGGCCTTTTCCTGAAGCCAGTGCTGCAGGTTCTCTATTGTTGCCGTGAGCCGCTGCCTCATCTGGTCAAGATTTTCAGTCAGCCCGTTCAGCTGCCAGGAAAGCAGGAGTACCACAAGGAAAATGGCAGAGACAAAGATCAAAATGCAGATCAGCGCAGCAAAGCCCCTGCCTGTTCCTTTTTTTTCCAGCCAGTTACACAGCCGGATGAACAGCATCGAGAATACGGCCGCCAGCGCAACCGGGATCAAAAAACTTTTGGCAAAATATAATCCGGCAAAGCTTAAGAAGAAAAAAAGAAGAATATAGATGCTGCGTTGGAGTGTTGTCATTGACAGGTGCTTTTGAGGTAAAACAAAAGCAGACTGTTAAAAGTTTGCCGCATAAAAAAGCCGTCCTGAACAGACGGCCCTTATGGATCAATTAATTATTTATTCAAAATATTCCTTCATCTTCTCAAAGAAACTTTTGTCGTTCTTGCCTGGCTGTGGCTTGAAATTCGGGGAATCACGCAATCTTTCCAGGATAGCCCTTTCTTCGGCGTTCAGCGCCTTAGGAGTCCAGATGTTCACATGGATGATTTCATCTCCGCGGTGGTAGGAATTGATCTCAGGAATACCCTTGCCCTTCAGGCGCAGCAATTTGCCACTTTGTGTACCTGGTTCGATCTTGATCTTGGCCTTTCCATCAATAGTCGGCACTTCGGCACTGAAACCGAGTGCAGCATCTACTATAGAAACATGCAGGTCATAGACCACATTGTTGCCTTCTCTTTTCAAAGTTTCGTGAGGAGTTTCTTCGATCAGGATGATCAGGTCTCCGGGGATACCGCCATTAGGTGCAGCGTTGCCCTTGCCGCTCATGCTCAGCTGCATGCCGTCACTTACACCCGCAGGAATATTGATGGTGATCGTTTCTTCCCCTCTCAGGGTGCCCTCTCCATGACATGAGGTACATTTAGAAGTGATCTGCTGGCCGCTGCCATTACAGGTGGGGCAGGTAGAAGTGGTCTGCATCTGGCCCAGTATGGTATTGGTTACCCTGCGTACTGCACCGCTGCCCCCGCAGGTTTTACAGGTATTTATTGAGGAAGAATCTTTAGCACCTGTACCGTCGCAGGTCTTGCAGGTTACCTGCTTGTTGACCTTGATCTTTTTCTCCGTACCATTGGCGATTTCTTCTAGCGTCAGCTTAACCTTGATACGCAGGTTTGTGCCTTTGGCCACACGTTTGCCGCCGCGCTGCTGGCCTCCGCCAAAAAAACTTTCAAACGGACTGCCACCGCCGCCAAAGATATCCCCAAACTGGCTGAAGATATCCTCCATGTTCATGCCGCCGCCATAGCCGCCACCAGCAGCGCCGCCTACACCCGCATGTCCGTAATGGTCATAGCGCTGCCTCTTTTCCGGATTGCTCAGTACTTCATAAGCTTCAGCAGCTTCCTTAAAATTTTCCTCCGCAACCTTGTCCCCGGGGTTTTTGTCAGGGTGGTATTTGATGGCCAGCTTGCGGTAAGCCTTTTTTATCTCATCGGCGGATGCGCTTTTGGTCACGCCAAGCACATCATAATAATCTCTTTTACTCATAATATTAACTGCCCACTACAACTTTTGCAAAGCGGATCACTTTATCGTTCAATGTATATCCCTTCTCCAGTTCATCCACCACTTTGCCCTTCATTTCCTCGCTGGGGGCCGGGATTCTGGTGATCGCCTCGTGGTGGTCGGTATTAAAAACAGTATTGATGCTTTCCATCTCCCTGAGGCCTTTCTGGCCAAGCAGGTTTTTCAGTTTGGTATGAATCAAAGAAACGCCCTCACGTACCGCGTCAATATCAGCTGCATGCTCCATCGCTTTGTTCGCACGGTCAAAATCATCAAGGACAGGCAGCAGCGACATGATCACCTCTTTTCCGGCCGTCTGGAGCAGTTCTATGCGTTCTTTCTGTGTGCGGCGCTTAAAATTGTCAAATTCTGCAAAAAGGCGCAGGTATTTATCATTCAGGGCAGCATTTTCCTGCTGGAGTTTTTCTTCCGCTGAAAGTTCAGGCACCTGTTCTTCCGTTGCATCGGGCTGTACCTGATCTGCCTCAGCAGCGGTATCAGCGCCGGTTGTTTCGTTTTCTTCCGTATTTATTTGTTCTTCAGATTGATTCACTAGGCTGGGATCTTCGTTATGACTGTTCTTTTTCTTGCTAAACATGGTATAGTAGAAATTTTTGGATGTAAGTTCAAAAGTTTTGCCAATGGCGATTTTCAGCCATGCTGTCAGTTTTCAGCAAAGTATACTGACCATAATGACTGAAAGCGTATGTTTTGTCAGCTTATACGATCTGGGCGTCTTCGTGTACAATACCACCCTCGCATTTGATGATCCTGGAAGGCATAGTGCGGATGATGTGATAATCATGTGTGGCCATCAGCACCGCAGTGCCGTTCTGGCTGATCTGCTTCAGCAGCAATACGATCTCCTCAGAAGTATCCGGATCCAGGTTGCCGGTCGGCTCATCTGCAAGGATGATCTCCGGATTGTTGAGCAATGCGCGTGCGATCACCACACGCTGCTGCTCTCCACCCGAAAGTTCATGCGGCATCTTCCGGATCTTGGAACGCAGTCCGACCTTTTCCAGCACGTCCTTAATGCGCTCAGCGATCAGGGCCTTATCTGTCCAGCCAGTCGCCTTCAGTACAAATTCAAGGTTTCTCTCGATCGTCCGGTCTGTCAGGAGCTGAAAATCCTGGAAGACGATCCCAAGTTTCCTGCGCAGGAACGGTACATCTTTAACGGCCAGGTTCTTCAAGTCAAAACCGGCAACGATCCCGTCACCATTACCGATGTGCAGGTCGCCATAGATGATCTTCAGCAAACTGCTTTTTCCTGAACCTGTCTGCCCGATAAGGAATACAAATTCACCCTTGTCTATATCCAGGTTCACATCTGAAAGCACCAGGTGCTTTTGCTGAAATACATCAACCTTCCTTAAATTTATAACTGTGTTTCCCGCCATTTTTAAATATCTATTTTAGCGATCTGTCCGAAAGGCAGACCATTCACAAACTCCATGATGTAAGGCAGCTTATCGCCCAGGCCCAGCCTGTCCAGCGATTTGTCCGGCCGGTCTACCCTGAAATACGCCAGTAAAGTAAATTTATCATCCCTTAGCTGGACATAATCCGGTATTTTGGCAATGCCCTTTACCTTTATAACATACATCAGGTCAAAAATAGTATTTCAAAATGAGAAAACAGGAATTGCATGCATTTATCTGACGATGGTGACCGATCCTGTCAACGTTTCCAGATCGCCCCTCAGCCTGATGATGTAAAAATAGACACCGACAGGAAGGTTTTCGGATTTGCGCCTTCCGTCCCAGGGGACGTCATAGCCCCTGCTTTCAAACACTACCTCTCCATAACGGTTCATCACTTTGACCACAGGAGTCTCAAACGCATCAATGGCCGTGATGTTCCAGGTATCATTCGAGCCGTCACCGTTCGGGCTGAAGACATTCGGGATGATCAGCCGGTCATAAACCTTTACAAAAACTGAATCAACAGCAGTCACACAGCCAGCGGGAGACAGCGCGTTTAAGGTATAAGTAATGTCCTCCTTTGGTGCAACCAGGGGATTAAGGGAGGAGGGGTTGTCCATGCCGGTAGTGGGATACCAGAAATAAGTAACCCCTTCTCCCGATACCTTGCCTTCCAGCCGGGTGTCATAGCCGCTCAGGATCTTTTTATCAGGGCCCGCATCTGCCGCGGGGGGCTGGTGCACGATGACATTTACCTGCGTTTCCTTGTAACAGGTACCACTGTAAACTTTTACGGTATATAAAGTGGTTTCAGAAGGGGAAGCGACCGGATTGGCAATGCCGGAACCGGATAGTCCGGCCGAAGGTGACCAGCTGTAAAAATCTCCTCCGGAAGCCTGGAGCATGACGGAATCACCCAAACAAATTTCCGGTGCAGGATTGGCCACCGCAGGTACGGGAGGCGGAACAGTATGCACCACGACGCTTGCGCTGGTTTCACAGCCTCCTCCCTTAATGGTTACGGTATAGGTGCCTTCCATTGCTGCCGTTACATTACTGATGACAGGGGACTTTTCTGTGGAGAATACCGGGCCACCATCTTTCCGCCATTCATAACTTCCGGTTGCATCAGCCACATCCAGGATAAGCGATTCTCCAAGGCAAACAGGTTCGTTGCTGAGCGCTTTTGGAACAGGAAGCGGCGTAACATTAATGGTCATGACAGGGGATACCGTCCTGCAGCTTGGGGAATTGAAATTGCCCGGTTCAGCTGCTGACAGCCGGTAGTTGTATGCGCCTGGTTTTGAGCCTGGTGTAAAGGTGACAGGCAATGTATCGCTATTGGCGCCGGGAACGTCGGCCCAGCCTGTTTCGGTCTGTGTTTGCCATTGGTACTTCAAAGTAGCGGAGCCTTCCACATTTGCCCGCAGGACAATAGAGGCGTTCTGATTTTCACAGACATCTATTACCTGTGTACCTGTACCATCTATGCTTGAAGTGATCAGCGGGCCGCAGGGCCGGAAAGTAATGTCATCGATGGCAATGTCATTGCCGCCTCCTCCTGTTGTATTTGTAACGTTACTGACCATCCTGATCCTGACCTGGCCACCCCCTGTAGTCCTGAAAAGGAAGCCATACTGCTTCCAGGTGGGATCAGTATCCGGAATGTCTCCGGTATCGTACCTGCCTAGTACCTGATCATTGATATCAACGATCATAAAAGTGATGTTGGGCTTTACGCCGGAATACTTGAGCATATTGACCGCCCAGGCTGCAAACTCATAGGTGGTATTCGGACAGAGGTCTATAGGGATGTTGGATTCATAAAATATACCGGGATCCCAGTTTGCATTCACTACCATCATATAGCCAAATGAATCTCCGGGTGTATGATTGTAAAGATCATACCAGCCGGAGTTCATACCTATTGTCGATCTGGCAATAGTATAACTGCCGTCTTGTGGACTATCTGTTACATAGTTGTAATTGCTGCTCGCAAAAGGAGGCCCTATTTGGGCATCTCCGCGTCCAAAATCAATGTTGACCACAGGATCTCCAAGTGAACCTGTACAGACCTGTCCGGAGCCTTCGGAGAAAATAAACAGCAGGCAAAGCAATGAGATCAGTATTTTAAAATGTTCCCTAAACAATTGTGGTCATTTTGAGGAGACAATATACTGCTTATTTGCTGCATTTCATTGGCTCCTGAATCTAGAAAGGGGCGGCAAAGCATATACTTGCACTAAAGCACGACCTATATTTTTGATAAAAAATCAATGGTATCCACATTGTCGGCGTAATCCCAAAGCCTTGGGCGCTGCGTTTCACCAAAGCCGACCTGCTGCAAATCCGGCCCCAGATCAGCTGCAGAGACCATGCACTGGATATTATCGTGCTGTCCGGCCAGATCCCCAATTACTTCAGAAAGATCATTGTACCGCTCAAAAAACAATACGGCAAGGGGAGAAGAAAGCCCTTTGTCTTCTTTGAGCAGCAAGAAACCATTGTCAAAATGCGGAGTCTGATTGACCAGATAAATGGATTTATTGTAGTCGTAATTGTTGCTGTACTTGAAATGGTCCCTGACGCTTTTAAATGGCTCAAGAGGCACATAAAATTTTGCAATATCGTAGCCCTCCGGAATGTAGATCTTAGAAACATTCCTGCACCCCATGCCATAATAATCGAAAATGTCGTGGCCCAGTGCTGCAAGCTGTTCAGGGCTTTCATTACCGGTAAGTATTGCAACACTGTTCCTGTTCCTGCGGATGATATGAGGTACTTTGCCGAAATAATGATCAAAATACCTGGAGGTATTGTTGCTCCCGGTTGCGATCACTGCATCAAAATCCATCAACCTTTCTGTGTAAATGATCCGGTCTTTCAGCAGCGGCTCAGCATCTGTCAGTCTGGACAGCAAGGCAGGCAGCAGCTTGTCATCAGATGAGGACAATTTGATCAGGGCGGTATGGCCCGTAGCCAGCACGCAAAGCACGTCATGAAAACCAACCATCGGAATATTGCCGGCCAGGATCAGACCGATCCTCTTGGGCGTGTCACTAACTTTAATCTTGCTGAACCATTGTTCCAGGTCTTTCGCATTCAGCATCTGCTGCAGACCGTCCAGTGCACGCTGAACCTCCCGGGGCCTGAACCAGGCATTACTGTTTTGAGCTGACCGCACCAGATTCTTAAACGGTTCATCAGGATCGGAGATGCAGGAATTAAGTTTTTTAAATGCAATAATTAGTTTTTCAGCGGTCAGCATTGGCATAAAATTCCCCGATATTTAAAGTTTAGTATTATATTTGCGCTACAAAGGTAAAACTACCAATAGATATAGACGAAGACATGGCTATTAAAATAACCGACGAATGTATTAACTGTGGGGCATGTGAGCCTGAATGCCCCAACAACGCAATTTACGATGCAGGAACTGCCTGGAGATTTTCTGATGGGACCAACCTGCACGGTATCATAGATTTTGGGGGAGCGCAGATCGATGCCGAAGCCGCACAGGAGGCAGGATCAGACGAGGTATATTACATTGTATCTGATAAGTGTACAGAATGCAAGGGCTTTCATGACGAACCACAATGTGCTGCCGTATGCCCCGTAGATTGTTGTGTAGATGATGAGGACGTACGTGAGACCGAAGAAGAGCTGCTTGCCAAAAAAGCCTGGCTGCACCAGGAAGGTTAACCCCGTGGCACTTTAGATCCGCAACACAGGAAACAACAAGTTAAATTATAAGTAAAAGGGTGCTGGTCAGACGACCAGCACCCTTTTTATTGCCCTCACTTTTATTCTTTTTCTTCGTATTTATTGGGGACGATCAGCACCGGGCAGGCAGATTTTCTGGCAACATGCTCGGCCACGCTGCCCATCAGAAAATGGTAAAGGCCGGTACGGCCATAAGTGCCGATCACAATCAGGTCAGAGCCGTATTCATCCGACTGCTGGATGATCCCGTGGGCAGCACTGTCGATCACACTCAGATAAGTAGTGGGTATGCCGCTTCCATATTTGTTCTCAATTTCCCTGAGCAGCAGGTGGCTGTTCTCTTCACTGTTGTCGTAGGCTTCGAGGAATACAGGGGCAAGGGTCAGGTCCGGGTTTACGCTGGCCGGAACTGGCTCGACGATATTGACCAGTGCCACTTCAGCACCAAATGTCCGGGCCACTTCGTAGCCCACTCTCGCCGCCTTTTCAGAGCAGGTGCTGTTGTCTACGGCAATTAAGATCTTTTTGAGGTTCATCGTATTTAGATTTAAAATTTATATCCCGATAGTATACCCGAATTTGGCCCGGCATTTTTCTAAAAAGACCAGACAGGCTGCTTTTATAATTATAAATTTAAACAAAATAAACAGCTAAAAGTTTATTTTTAACGAGCGATTTACAGAATGGAACAACACTATGCAATCTGCAGGGTAGCCGTAGCCCCCCTGCGTACAGCACCCTCGGACAAGGCCGAGATCAGTTCACAGCTTCTTTTCGGCGACCATGCAGAGATCCTGGAAGAAACAGCGCCATGGTGGCGTGTACGCAATGCATTTGACGGTTATGAAGGGTGGCTGGACCTTAAGCAAATGACCAGGATATCACAGGAACAGTACGTTGCCCACCACGATTGCCGCCATCTTGCCCCGGCCTCACCGGTCAATACCCTGAGCGATGCAAAAGGATCCCTTTATTACCTCTCACCGGGCAGCAGCCTGCCATTCTATCATGACGGACATTGCTCAGCAGGTGAAGAACAGTTTGAGGTACTTTTTGAACCGGAACACCTGGAACGGGAAAACCTGCAAGATGCGGAGGAACGTACCACCGCGCTAGTGCGTAATGCATTGTTCTTCCTGAATGTACCTTATCTGTGGGGCGGCCGCAATTGCTATGGTATGGATTGTTCGGGTTTCACCCAGGTTGTATTCAAGCTCAGCGGCATTTCATTAAAAAGGGATGCCTGGCAGCAGGCAGAGCAAGGTGTCACAGTAGATTTCCTCCAGGAGGCCAGGCCAGGCGATATGGCTTTTTTTGACAATGAAGCAGGCAGGATCACCCATGTGGGCATCATGCTCAGCGCTTCAGCGCTCATACACGCCTCCGGCAAGGTCAGGATAGACCGGATAGACAATCAGGGCATCTACAATGAAGAACTTGGGCGTTACACCCACCAGCTCAGGATCATTAAACGGTTTCTATAAGATTTCTTATATTAGGTTATTGCAAACGCTTAACCAGATTGATGAAACGACTCTTGTTCATTTTGCTGGGCATTACTACAGTTGCTGCCAGCGCCCAGGATAAACTGACCACCAGCCGCAGGGCAGGTAAAATGGTGTACATTTATAAGCTTGATGAAGCAGAAGCGTTGCGGATGCTCTCTGCGGGTTCGGCGAAACCCGATAAAAGCAAATTAACTAAGCCAATAGACAGTTTCAGCAATGAGTGGGGAGAAAACTATAAAGGACATTTGCCCTATGGCGCCTATCTACGGGCATACGCCAGCCTGAACCGGCTGCAGTATGCCGTATTGCCGGTACAGAACCTGTCGATCAGGTTCATCAGCAATAAGCGTGATTTCCAGTTCATCCTGCTCGACAGTGCAGGCCGGCTCGTTGAAGGTCTGGCTCCCGTACGGGGGAAATCCGGGAAGATCAGCTATGATCCCGCGGCCAGACTTTATAAAGGGAAACCCGGAAAAGGTGATTTCCTCATCAGGGTAAAATATCAGGGTGTGAACAATTATTTTCATTTCGATCCTGTCATACCGCCGAATAAGAACACAGTGCATCAAGACCAGAAAATAAAAGAGCCCATCTATGAGGGTAGGATCATCTTTAATAAACCGAAGTACCGTCCGCTGGATACGGTAAGGTTCAAAGCCTATGTGATGAATCAAAAAGGCAGGCCGCTCCGCAGCATGCAGGCACGCGTTGAAATTGAAGGCAATGAAGGACTCAAAGTGGTGGTTCCAAAGCTGGACCCTTATCGTAACGGTGCTTATGAGGGCAGTTTTGTCCTGAGCGACAGCCTCGGCCTTGTCCTTGACAGGCAATACGATTTACAGCTGAGTATTTATCATGATAAGAAATGGACTGGTATCCTATCTTCCTTTTTTCAATATGAAGATTATCAGCTGTCAAGGTCTTTATTGAATATCCGCAGTAATGCAACAGTCTACCAGCCCGGAAGTCCGGTCATCCTATATATCAAAGCTACCGATGAGAATGGCTTCACCCTTCCCGACGGAAGGGTTCATCTTACAGTGAAAGCAAATGACATCCGTAAGTTTTTGCAAAATACCGGTTTTATCCCGGATACGCTTTGGCAGCAGGACCTCAACCTGGATCCGGAGGGTGAGACCATGCTTACCCTTCCCGACAGCATTTTTCCAAAAGCGGACCTGGGGTTCAGGATCTATGTTGATTTCCGGGACAGCAGCAATGAGCAACTGCACGAAGAACGGTATTTCAACTACGTCCATGAAAGCCGGAAGATGGAAGCCCGGCTATCCGCTGACAGCGTGCATTTTGAGTTGCTGGTAAACGGCAAACCTGCTCAGGAAGATGCGGTCCTGCTCAGTACAAGTATTTCAGGAGACAAGGCAGACTCGCTCAGCCTCAAATTGCCGGGAGGAGTAAAACTGGACCCGATGGTCGAATACTATACGGTAAAGACCGCCGGTGGCACTACGCATGACATTGACAGCCATACGATAAGACCAGTGTTCAACTTCAGTACAGCCCGCAGCAGCGATACCCTGCAGTTAAAAATAAGCAATGAACAAAAGCTGCCATTCTGGTACACCATTTTTTATGGGGAACACGTCCGCAAGGAAGGCTATACCCGCAAGCTGGATACCATAATGTCCATACCGGGCTCAAAACAGGCATTTGTCAATGTCCGCTATCTGTGGGGCGGAAAAATCATAAAGGAAGAACGGTCAGGTATCCTCGATGCAGGAACGCTGAACTTTAAATTGTCTGCGCCCGCAGCCGTGTATCCCGGACAAAAGGCAAAAATAGAAGTACAGGTGACCGATGCCTACCACAAACCCGTACCAGGAGCCGATCTTACCTCCTGGGCCTATACCAGTAAATTCGGAAACTATGATGGAAATTTCACACCATTCTATTTTCCGCCGAAGAATAAAGCTTACCAGCAAGCCAGTCCGCTGCCGTCCGGAGAACGCCGGGCAACCAGAAGCGGAAGTATTGAGCTGGACTATCCGCGCTGGAACCGGGAAATGCAATTGTATCAAATTCCGTATTATCAGTTTGTGTACCCCGGAGAACGCTATACTTCCCGTGAACGGATCGGTGGTGATTCTGCCGTGGTGGTACCCATGCTCATCAGCAACGGTATGGCTGCTGCGGCCAATATGGTTTACATTGACGGGCAACTGGTTTACTACAGCAATACAGACCAGTACAAGACCTATGCTTTTTTCCTGAGTCCCGGAAAGCACAAGATCACGCTGATCACGCCGTACAAAAAGGTCAGCGTAGAAGAAGAATTTGTAAAAGGCTACAAAACGATCCTGGGTATAGTAGAAAACGAATCCAATACCAAAGCTTCCGTATTGCCTATGGAGGAAGGTGAAATAGAAAAATACCAGCGTGCTGCTGAACCTGAAATGCTTTATATCGGGCAGAACTTTGCCGGCAATAAAGCCCTGATCAGCAATGGAAGCCAAACTTTGTTGTTGAACCCGCCCGGCTCAAGCCAGGCTGAAAGGGTCCTGCGCGTAGGACCTATCCGGGGACAGCAGCTCAGCTTCACTGCCGGCAACCTTTATACCTCCTTTACCCGCAGTCCGGGAACGCTCTATGTATTTACACAGAACGGGCTGAAAACCACAGCCCTGGATTCAACAAAAGCCGTTCCTTATTTAAATTATGTACGGGGTACCAATAACTATAAAGACGATCCGGCAACTACCCGTGCCATAGACAGTCTCTGGACCGACTTCCTGGACAACAGAAGCCGCAGCTTTTCCAATCATACGGCTCCGCTCACCGGCCGGCCCACAGGCACGCTAAGGTTTAATATAGACACTTCGCTGACCAACCACTTGCCCTTTCTGAAGAACATCATACTCTACGACCGTACAAACCCTGCTGTGAGGGATATTTTTAACGCCAGCACAGACCTCCGCGGCATACCCGCCGGAGCCTACCAGGTAGTGATGCTGTTCAAAGACAACAGGTACATCTGGCTGGACAGCATCGCGGTGAAAGCAAATGGCATCAATTATTTTCAGGTCAAAGACGTCAGCGCAAGGCCTGCCGACAGCATCAGTGTAGTTCTTGACCGGCTCATCAAATCGCATCATATGGGGGTGGCCGGGGAAAAGAACTTCGAATATAAAATTCCTGTGCAGCAGGTCTTTCAGCCAGGTCCGGCAACCAAGAACCGCAGATCTGTCCAGCTTAAAATTTATGTCACCGATCACGATACCGGCGAAACCATGCCTGGTGCAGAAGTGTTCTTTAAACCTAAAAGCGGCCTGTCAAAACACATCGGCCAGACCAATGGAGCGGGAACGCTCCTGGTCAGGGTGCCCCGAAAAGGACAGCTGATGATCACCTATACCGGGTATGACACCTGGATGGTCAAAATCCCTGGCAATGGCACTATAAATGCGAAATTGCAGGAATCGAGGAATATGCTGAACGACGTCGTCATCAGGGGTTATACAGGCAGAAGACGGGTTGCCGACGCTCCGGTTGCCGATGTTCCGGTAGCTAATGTAGAGCAGTTGCTGCAAGGCAAGGTAGCCGGCCTAAACATCCAGAACAATAGCGGAGTTCCCGGCCTGGCAGGAAGTGTCAATATCCGGGGGCTTAATAGTGGCAATGCGCTTTCGAACAACGAGGGATACCTGGTCATTGTCAATGGCAAACCTTACAGCGGTACGCTTGCAGAACTGGACCAGACAACCATTGCATCAATAGAAGTGCTCAGCAGCAGCCGTGCGGAGGGATTGTATGGCGAAGCAGGACGCAACGGTGTAATTCTTGTCTTTACCAATAACGGAGTAATGCCGGGCGAGGAAGGAACCGGCGGAGACCGGGAGAACGGCGGCATGAGGACCAATTTTTCAGACTATGCCATCTGGCAGCCGAAGCTGCTTACCGGACAGGACGGTAAAGCCAGTTTTACAGTGACCTTCCCTGACGATATTACAAACTGGAACACCAGGTTCTTCGCGATCAGCGGCAAGCGTCAGTCGGGATATGAACAGGTATACATTCCTGCCTTTAAGAGCCTCAGCGCGACCATCCATACGCCACAGTTCGTACTCCCCGGCGATCGGACCGGCGTGATCGGTAAGCTGGTCAGTTACAACGGCGGGGAAGAACGCATGCAAAGAAAGTTTGTATTCAATGGAAAAACACTGGACAGCGCCTATTTCCAGGTTAAAAATTCACACCTGGATACCCTCCGGGTCATTGTGCCGGAAGCCGGCGGGACGGCAGACAGCGTAAATTTTGAATATACACTGAAACAGGACAACGGATATTTGGAAGGGGAGCGGCGCAAGATACCAGTGCTGCCATTGGGTGTAAAGGAGACTAAAGGTTATTTCAGTACCTTAGACGGCGACACCACGCTCAGCTACGAATTCAGCAGGCAAATGGGCAAGGTCAGCCTGAGGGCAGAAGCATCCCTGTTCCCGGTATTGCTTGATGAGATCGAAAAACTGCGCGATTATGAATACCTGTGCAACGAGCAGCTGGCTTCTAAACTGAAAGCACTGCTGCTGGAAAAAGATATCCGGAAAATGCTGAACCAGGAATTTAAAGAAGAAAAGAACATTCTCCAACTGATCAAAACATTGCAGGACAATGCAGGAGCACAGGGGACCTGGGGCTGGTGGCCCCGCAGCCAGGAAGAAATGTGGATCAGCTATCATGTTGCAGGAGCCTTGCTGCAAGCCCGGAGCTCAGGGTACCAGGTGCAGATCAAGACCAGTGAGCTGGCCAGGTACCTTAAAGATAAGCTGATGGGTTTCAGCGGGCAGGACCAGCTGTTTACGCTAAGACTGCTCCAAATGCTGGAACCGGGGTATGTTTTAGACCATACCGCAATTCAAACCATTTCAGGTCATCTGAAAAGATCCGGTTCAAATCAACCAGGCCTGAGTCTGTACCAGCAATTACAGCTTGTCCGGCTGCGCCAGGAGATGGGCGAAAAGGCAGACATCAGCTGGCTGCTGAAACAAAAAAAGCAGACCATGTTCGGTAACAGCTACTGGGGAGAACCCCAGACCACATTCTGGGACAACAGCATCCAGAATACTTTACTTGCCTACCAGATCCTCAAAGCAGGTGGGGCAGAGCAAAAGGAACGCTATAGCATCATCCGCTATTTCCTTGAGCAGCGTAAAGATGGGCAATGGCGCAATACCTATGAATCCTCGCTCATCCTGGAGACCATATTGCCGGAGCTGCTTGCAGAAAGTAAACCGGGAGAGAAACCACAACTTATTTTGAACGGTATGGAAACCGTCAATACCTTTCCTTATGTCAAGACCGTTGATGCAACCAAGCTGGAGATCTCCAAAAAAGGCACTGCTCCGGTCTACTTTACCGCCTATCAGCAGTATCAGAACCCGGCCCCTGAAAGGATAGGTAAGGATTTTACGGTGAGCAGCAGCATTGTGCAGGAAGGCCATACAACTGCCCGCCCGCAAGACAAAGGAGAGGGTACACTGCTCGAAGCCGGAAAATCTGCTGCTCTAAAAGTAGAAGTGGATGTGCGCGCAGATGCAGACTATGTCATGATCGAAATACCGATCCCCGCCGGCTGCGCTTATGAAAACAAGAACCAGCAATACCGGGGTATTGAGACCCACCGGGAATATTTCAAAGACAAAACATCCATCTTCTGTACCAAGCTGAAACAAGGGAAATATACATTTACAGTGCAGCTCATGCCGCGCTATTCAGGAAATTACAACCTTAATCCCGCCAAAGCAGAACTCATGTATTTTCCAGTCTTCTATGGAAGAGAAGGAATGAAAAAGGTAGTGATAAAATAGATTTTAATGATCACCTAAGGATTAAATCCCCATATCATTACCTGACGGTCGTCCCCGGTAGAGATCAGGTATTTACCATTGGCACTCCAGATCAGTTTGTTGATCGAATGAATGTGGCCGTCGGTACCCTTTTCCAGGCTGAGGATCTTATACAGCCTGAAATCAGCGCTGCCCCAAAGCTTGATGCTTTTGTCCTGGCTGCAGGTGGCAAAATAAGGCAGGACAGGATGGAAAACAATGGCATACACACTGAAGAGGTGGGCTGCAATGCTGTTGGAAAGTTCATGGTCAGGCAATTCCCACACCTTCAGCTGGGCATCCCGGCCACCAGAGATCAGGAAACGGCCATCAGGAGAATACTGCAGTGAGGTCACCGGCATGCGGTGCGCACGCAATTCCCTGACCAGGCCATAATCCGCAGAGTTATAGATCCTGACCACGCCGTCCTTACAACCAAGTGCAATTTCAGCCTCATCACGGCTTACCGCGATCGTACGTACCGTATCTGTAATAACCGGAAAACTATACAGCAGGGAGAAATCCTTTAAAGACCAGACCGCAACCACGCCATCTTCACCCGTACTCAGTACCTCCTGCTTGGATGCAATAGTTTTGATGTCGAAGACCGCCTTTTTATGATGGCTCAGCGTAGCCACCACTTTGACCTCGTGAAGATCAAATACAAGGACCAGCCCGCTGAGCTGCGCAATGAACAGCAGCTCTCCGTAAAGGTGCAACGCATACACAGAACTCTGTACAGGAACCAGCACCTTGACAAAAGCCATAGTTGCCAGCGACCATTCCACCACGCCTTTATCATTGCCTGCACTGTAAAAACCCTTGCCATCCGGTGTACAAGCCAGTGAATAGACCGGGTTTTGATGCCCGGAAAGGGTGTGTAAATGCTTCAGCATGCAGATCTGTTTTAAGGACTATTTATGCCTGCTTTCCAGGTTGAGCCCGATGTCGGTCAGGGACTTTCCTTTTTCCCTCAGCAACACCAGCAGGTGAAAGAGCAGGTCAGAACTTTCATTGATAAAATCAGTATCCGTTTCGGCTAGCGCAGCGATCACGGTCTCCACGCCCTCTTCCCCCACTTTCTGTGCGATCTTGTTCAGGCCTTTGCTGCGCAGCTTATTGACATAAGACTCCGCAGCCGGATTATCATAGCGGTCTGCAATAACCTGTTCCAGCCGGAAAATAAAATTCTGGTTGAAACTTGTTTTAAAACAGCTGCGGGAGCCAGTATGACAAGTCGGGCCTACAGGACTGGCCTTGATCAGTAAAGTATCCCGGTCACAGTCCAGGTGCGCTTCCTTCACAAACAGGAAATTCCCGCTTTCCTCGCCCTTGGTCCATAACCGGCCCTTGGATCGGGAAAAAAAGGTCACCTTGCCTTCGGCCTGGGTTTTGTCCCAGGCCTCCTGGTTCATATAACCGAGCATCAGCACCTCAAGGGTCTGCACGTCCTGGATAATCACCGGCACCAAGCCATCTGTTTTATCGAAATCTATGTTCATTACTTTATCTTTTATCTCCGGTCTTTATTCATGTACAGCACACTCAAAATAGACTGCCGCACCTGAAAAAGCAGCAATCAAAAGCGCTTACAGCCTTACCGGAATATGATGTTTCTTCAGTTCGTTCTTCAGTACAGGGATCGGGATCTCGCCAAAATGAAATACCGAGGCAGCCAGGGCCGCATCTACACCGGTCTTCAGGAATACCTCTGTAAAATGGGCTATCTTTCCCGCACCGCCTGAGGCGATCACCGGGATGTTGATGGATTTGGAGACCTTGTCCAGCAAGCCGCAATCAAAACCATTCTTTGTGCCGTCATGGTCCATAGAGGTCAGAAGTATCTCCCCGGCACCCAAGTCCTCCGCACGCCGGATCCATTCCTCAGTTTGCAGTTCAGTAAGCAGGCGTCCCCCGTTCAGGTGCACCCTGTTGCCGCCATCCACCAGCTTGGTATCCACCGCAACCACGACAAACTGTACCCCAAACGCTTTTGCCAGTTCCTCGATCAAAGCAGGATTGCGTACTGCGGCAGAATTGATGCTGATCTTGTCAGCACCAGAATTCAGCAGGGCTTCTGCATCAGCGACCGAAGTGATCCCGCCACCAATGGTAAAAGGAATATTCAGCTGCCGGGCAACCGCCTTCACCATTTCAATGGTCGTGCCACGCCGCTCATGGGTCGCCGTGATGTCCAGGAAAACCAGTTCATCGGCACCCTGCTGCGCATATTGCCAGGCGAGTTCCACAGGATCACCGGCGTCCTTGAGGTCCACAAAATTAACCCCCTTTACCGTGCGTCCATCCTTCACATCCAGGCAGGGAATGATGCGTTTGCTTAACATGCTATAAAGAAGTCATTTGCTTCAGGTTCCATTGCTTGATCTCATCAATGCTGATGCGATTCTCATAGATCGCCTTGCCCACTACCACGGAACGGATGTCCAGCGCGGCCAGTTCCTCAATGTCCTTCATGGAACTGATGCCCCCTGAGGCGATCAGTTTGATAAAAGGGGAGTGGTCCAGCAGTTTCCGGTACAGGTCGACAGCCGCACCGCCCAGTTTGCCGTCCTTATTGATGTCCGTACACAAAAACCTGAAAAAGCCCAGTTGCAGGCATTTATCCACATAATCCATGAGCTTGATCGGCGAGCTCTCCATCCACCCGCTGTATTTGATCACTTCATCCAGCACATCGATCGCGATCACGATCCGGTTGGCATAATCATATTTCTTGCCCACCTCCGCACTCAGTTCTCCAAGAAAATCCGGATTGGTAATGGCCTGGGTTCCTACGATCACACGGTGTATACCAGCATCGAGCAGGTCGGTCACCTGTTTGATGGTGCGGATCCCGCCGCCATACTGTACCTTCATATCAGTTTTCCTGATGATTTCAAATAAGGTCTTCTGATTACTGAAATCACCCTTGGCACCATTGAGGTCTATAATATGTATAAATTCAGTCCCGTTGGACCGGTAGGTATTGATCATGTCCTCGATAGAAACATCATACACCGTTTTCTGATCATAGTCTCCCTCTCTCAGGCGGACCACCTTACCGTCCAATATATCAATTGCAGGAATTATGTACATTTTATTGTTTTAAATTTGAAAAATTCTTTAATAAACGCTCTCCGGCGCTTCCCGACTTTTCCGGGTGAAACTGCACGCCATAAAAGTTGTCCTTTTGCACCCCTGCCGAGAAGGGCAGGCCATACTCCGCAGTTGCGATGTCAAAAGTAGGGTTATATTCAATAAAGTACGAATGCACGAAGTAAAATTGTGACAGATTTTCAACACCTTCAAACAATAAATTGTTTTGATGGCGGATATTATTCCAGCCCATATGCGGAATCTTAATTCCTTTGTTCCTGTCAAATAACCTGGTCCTGACCGGCACGATCCCCATCATCTCTGCATCCCCTTCCTCCGAATGTTCGGTCAGCAGCTGCATGCCCACACAAATGCCGAGCACAGGTTTCTTAAGGGCTTTAATGGGTTCCACCAGGCCGGTCTGTTTCAGCTTTTCCATTGCAGTGCCCGCATGTCCCACACCGGGAATGATGATATGGCTGTACCTTTCGAGATCAGCCTCTTCATTGACCATCCCATAGGGCAGTTTCAGCCTGTCCAGCGCCGAAGTCAGCGAAAAGATATTGCCCGCGCCATAATTTACGATTCCGATCATAATACCCCCTTTGTACTTGGCAGCACAAGCTTCTCTGCATCCCTTTTGACCGCCATTTTGATGGCTTTGGCAAAAGCCTTGAAAACCGCTTCGATCTTATGGTGTTCATTGTCACCTTCAGCTTTGATGTTCAGATTGCACCGTGCCGCATCGCTAAAGGATTTAAAGAAATGGAAGAACATTTCCGTCGGCATATCGCCCACCTTTTCCCGCTTAAACTCCGCGTCCCAGACGATCCAGGCCCGTCCGCCAAAATCAATGGCCACCTGCGCCAGGCAATCATCCATGGGCAGGCAGAACCCATAACGTTCCAGACCCAGTTTATTGCCGATAGCTTTGGCAAATGCTTCGCCCAAAGCAATACCAGTATCTTCTATAGTATGGTGCTCATCAATATGCAGGTCGCCCTCAGTCCTGACCGTCAGATCCAGACTGCCATGGCGGGCGATCTGGTCGAGCATGTGGTCAAAGAAATTCAGGCCGGTGTGAATGTCGGCCCTGCCAGTCCCGTCCAGGTCGATCTTAATGGCGATCTTCGTCTCATTGGTATTGCGCACATGAGAAACTACCCTGGAGCCAGCCTTCAGCATGGTATAAACATCTGCCCAGTGGGAAGTCTGCAAAGCAATGTGATCGACAAGCGTTTCCGCTTGCTCCAGCTGTTCCCCGGCACCCAGCGCATCGTTGTTGCGCAGCCAGATGGCTTTGGCACCCAGGTTTTTGGCCAGGATCACATCATTCAGCCGGTCGCCGATCACATAAGAATTTGCAAGGTCATAGCCCTCATTGAAGAAATGCTGCAACAGACCCGTATTGGGTTTCCTGGTCAAAGCATTTTCATGGGCAAAGGTCTTGTCAATGATCACCTCGCTGAACACCACACCCTCACCTGCAAAAGTATCCATGATGAAATTATGCACGGGCCAGAAATTCTCTTCCGGATGGGAATCCGTGCCCAGTCCGTCCTGGTTGGTCACCATGACCAGTGTATAATCCAGCTCGGTGGCAATCCTCGACAGGTAATATAAAGCCTTTGGATAAAACACCAGCTTGGCAAAAGAATCGATCTGCTCATCTTCCGGCTCCCTGATCAGGGTACCGTCCCGGTCTATAAAAAGTACTTTTTTCATCCGTATAGATTTGTTTTCATCCTTATATTTTTTTCAGGCTTTAATCTTTTTAAGGGCCTCCAGCAAGGTTTTGTTCTCCGAAATGGTTCCAATGGTGATCCTCAGGCAACCTTCGCAAAGCACCACGCGCGACCTGTCCCGCACAATGATCCCCTGATCCACCAAAGCATTGTAAGTGCCCGTAGCATCCTCTACCCCGACCAGGACAAAGTTAGCATCTGAAGGGTAAACTTTGGTCACAATTTCAAGTTCTCCAAGATCTTTGCTCAATTGCTCCCGTTCCGCCACCGTTACCCTGATCCATTCATTGACCTGTTCTACATTTTTCAGGGCCTCGAGCGCAATGTCCTGGGTAGCCTGGTTAACGTTGTAAGGCGGCTTTACCTTATTCAGGATGTCAATTATTTTCTGAGAGGCAAAAGCCATTCCCAGTCTTAATGCAGCAAGCCCCCAGGCCTTTGAAAAAGTCTGGAGCACGACCAGGTTGGGGTATTCCGTCAGTTCCTGGATAAAAGTCTTTTGCTTAGCATAATTGATATAAGCCTCATCGATCACGACCAGGCCTTTGAAATTAGCCAGAATGGTCTCGATATCCGTCCTTACGATCGAATTGCCGGTAGGGTTGTTGGGCGAGCAGATAAAGATCAGCTTGGTGTTCGCGTCGATCGCTTCGGCAATGCCATCCAGGTCCAGCTGAAAATTGGGCAGCAGGTTGACCCGGCGCACTTCCACGTTATTGATGCTTGCGGAAACCTCGTACATCCCATAAGTAGGAGGCAGGATGACCACATTGTCCTGGCCGGGCTCGCAAAAAGCCCGGAACAAGACATCAATGGCCTCATCACTGCCATTCCCAAGAAAGGTGTTCTCTATTGGCACCCCTTTGATCCTGCCGATGGCCTCCTTCAGATCCAGCTGCAAGGGGTCAGGGTAGCGGTTATAGCTTCTCGTTATTCCCTGATCACTGGAAAGTGGCGACCCGTAACCATTTTCATTGGCATCCAGGAATACACTGGCCTGCCCTTTATATTCATCCCTGGCCGTGGAGTACGGCTTCAGGTTTTTTATGTTCTCTCTTTGTAAATCATTGATATTCATTTGCCTATCAAATTAAAATCGTTTAAAACGTTATTGTTGCAGTCCTGCCAGGTCAGCTGATGCCGCCTGTTCTTAACCCTCGCCTTCCAGCCTGAGGCTGATCGCATTCCGGTGTGCCCTGAGCCCCTCAGCCTCTGCCAGTACCTCTACGGTACGGCCGATGTGCTGCAGCCCCTGCGGGCTGATGTGCTGGAAGGTGATCTTTTTCAGGAAAGAATCCAGCGAGACCCCCGAATAAGCCCTGGCATAACCGCTGGTCGGCAAAGTATGGTTTGTGCCCGAAGCATAGTCGCCCGCACTCTCCGGGGTCAGGTTGCCAAGGAACACCGATCCCGCATTGCTCACCATGGGCACCAGTTCCGCATAACGGTCAGTTGCCAGGATCAGGTGCTCGGGGCCATACACATTGCTGAAATCCATTCCCTGAACCAGGTCATCCACAAGAACCGCATAAGAATTGTCTATTGCCTTGGCAGTTACCTCTTTTCTTGGCAATGCGGCCAGTTGAAGTTCAACTTCTCTAAGTGTTTCAGCAATGATCTCTCTTGAAGTGGCGACCAGAATAGCCTGAGAATCAGCACCGTGTTCAGCCTGTGCAAGCAGGTCTGCGGCCACGTATGACGGAATGGCAGTCCGGTCTGCGAGCACCAGTACTTCAGAAGGACCGGCAGGCATGTCGATCGCCGTCATGGTCAGACCCTGCACCAATTGCTTGGCCTGGGTCACATAACGGTTGCCCGGCCCAAAGATCTTATATACCCTGGGTACGCTTTCCGTGCCGTAAGCCATGGCAGCCACGGCCTGGGCACCCCCGATCAAAAATATTTTGTCAATGCCCAGTTTTTGCGCCACATAAGCCACATAGCAGTTGGTTTTACCATCTTTTTGGGGCGGGGAACAAACCACGATCTCTTTGCATCCTGCCAGCAAAGCGGGGATACCCAGCATCAGAAAAGTACTTGGCAATACCGCAGAACCGCCGGGAATGTACAGGCCCACCCGTTCGATCGCACGGCTTTCCCGCCAGCAGGTCACTCCGGGCATGGTCTCTATCTGCCCCTCGCGTACAGCCTGGGCCGCATGAAAAGTCCGGATGTTGGCATAAGCCGTATCGATCGCTTGTTTCGCTTCCTCAGGAATACCTGCCGCGATTGCCGCGATCTCCTCTGCATCGAGGAACAAACGCCCGAGTTCCACCTGGTCAAAAGCCCTGGCATAATCCAGTAAAGCAGCGTCCCCGTTAGTTTTCACCCTGTCAACAATCTCCTGCACGCGACCCTGGATCACCGTATCATCCTCAAGCTGCCTCAAACAGAGGCTCTCAACTTCTTGTTTAGATAAATCAGTATAGCTATAGATTTTCAAAGTGTTATGTGTTATTGTTAACTATTGGTTAATAGTGTTTTGTCGAACAGATCTTTCGTATAATCCTTAAATTTACATGATCTAAGACCAGGATCAGGCAATGATCTTTTCGATAGGCATGACCACGATTCCTTCTGCACCCGCCGCTTTCAGGCTGTTGATCTTTTCCCAGAAATCATACTCAGCGATCACGGAATGCACCGCCACCCAATCTTCATCAAAAAGAGGTACGACCGTAGGACTCTTGACACCCGGCAACAGATCGACGATCTTTTGCAGGTTGCCCTTGGCCACATTGAGCACCACATACTTGGTCTCTTTCGCACGCAGCACCGAACGGATCCTTTGGAGCAATTCCTGAACCTCTGGCAGCAGGTCGGAACCTGCCTTGCCGATCAGCACGGCCTCAGACTTCATCACTTCAGAGAAAGGCTTCAGTCCGTTGCTTTTCAGCGTACCACCAGTAGACACGATGTCGCAGATGGCGTCGCTCAGCCCAAGGCCAGGTCCGATCTCTACCGAACCGGAGATCATCCGTACCTCGGCATCGACATTATTGTCTTTCAAGTATTTCTCAAGGATCACCGGGTAAGAAGTGGCAATGGCTTTGCCGCTCAGCTGGGACAATTCGGTGACACTGCTTTCGTTCGGGATGGCGATCTTGAGGGTACATTTTCCAAAGCCCAGCTTCTGGAGATAAGTTACTTCGGCAGCGGTCTCCACAATTACATTTTCGCCGACAATACCCAGGTCGGCAATGCCGTCCTGCACATATTCAGGAATATCGTCATCCCTGAGGAAGAGGATCTCCAGTGGAAAATTGGTCACAGTGGATATTAGGGAACTCTTGTAGTTTTCAAATGACAAACCACAATTCTTAAGGATCTCTACTGATTTTTCGTTTAATCTACCCGATTTCTGGATAGCTATTTTAAGTGTTTTCAATTATGCTTTAGATTTTTGTTGAACTAAACAGGAAATAAAAGGTCGGAAACGGGTTTTGAAGTACAAAACAATACATATACATCGCCTACCGGCGATGGTGCAAATGTAAGTGATGGTTCAAAACTCTATTCATATCTTATTATAACCCTCCAACAATGACTAGCATCTCCGAGGCGATGCAAATATAAATGTTTTCAGATATTTCGTTGCATTTTAAACAAAAAAATGATAGCTGGCTTTTTCTTTTTGCTGTTTGAGCAGGGCCGTATCTGATGGGTATTAAATAGGGATCATTTAGGGGGTTGAAAGGTTAAAAGGCCCATCAATCACCTTTCAGTCATTATTCAACTATAGCATTGAGCGCGCAGCAAAAGGTGTACAGTGCTAACAGCTAAAGTAAGATCTGGATGGGGATAATCTGGCATTGATTTTGATCTCAGGTGTGTCAGATAATGTCTGATTTTTCGCTAATCTGTCCGTTTTGAAAAAGCTGTTTGTATTTGCTGCGCTTTATGCCGGCCTGATGTCTTCCTGTAACTGGTTCAGGAGCACACCTGAGGCAGGATTGGTTTTGTCTAAATATTTTAACAATAAGCTATACAAAGATTTTGATACAGCAGCCTATCATGCGGTGTTCCAGAAAAAGCTGGATTCCCTGAACAAAATGTTTTCTTATCCCAGAGCTACCAGGGCTTTTTACGAGCTTAACGCGTGGCAGCCTGTGCTTGTGACCCGTTTTTTTGCAGACGGAGGGTTGGATACTTTGGAGCGTTATATTACGGGCAGCGGGCAGCATGGTTTCAGTCCCAGGTTGTTCAGGCATGATGAACTTGCAACTGCTCTGGCCGCATTGCGTCAGAATCAGTTTAAGCGCATCAGCGAGGTATATCCTGTGGTGGCAGAACTGGAGCTGAATGCGGCACAGGCGCTGACCAAATACAATAATTATGTTTTCTATGGCAGCATCAACCCCAGGGCCTTTTTTAGCAGGTACTATGTCCAGGTGGCAAGGCCGGACAGTGCTTCGGTAGCTAAGTTGCTGGCAGTGCCTGACCTGAAAAAGCGGCTCCGGGACATTCAGCCCACGAATGAAGATTACAATTATTTTCAGCAGCAGCTGGCCAGGCTCAAGCAGGATACGGTTAGTCAGACCGCCAGATCGCTGATGGTCAATATGGAACGACTAAGGTGGAAATTACCGGATCTTGGTGAGGAATATGTCGAAGTGAACATTCCTGATTTTTCCCTGACCTGGTTCAGGCAGAAGGATACCGTAACGCACATGAAGGTCTGTGTCGGCGGAAAGCGGGAGGCGGATTATGCGGAAAAGATCAAGCTGTACATGCAGACTAAAAAACTGGATGACAAGCCTAAGAACCATGAGACGCCGATACTGCTCAGCAAATTCAACTCGATCCAGGTCAATCCGGTCTGGAACATCCCTGTAAGTATTGCCCGGAGCGAGATCTATTTCCAGGCCCTCAAAGATCCATATTATCTGTCCAACAACAATATCCTGGTCTACTACAAGGGAAAGCTTGTGGACGATCCGGATACCATCCAATGGAACCGCTACCAGAGGGAGCACCTTCCTTTTACTTTTAAACAGGGTTCCGGAGAGGGCAATGCGCTGGGTAAGTTTAAATTTGTTTTTGACAACAGCTCGAGCATTTACCTGCATGATACAAACAATAAGAGTGCTTTCAGGATGGCCAGCAGGGCCATCAGTCATGGCTGTGTACGCATAGCAAACCCCCTCAATTTTGCACAGCATCTGGTCCGGGACAAGTATCAGTATGATGACCTGCGCATGGAGGTCAACCTGCCTCCGGTAGATACCACAAGGATGGCTGTTTATCGAAAGAAGTTAGCCAGGAAATTGGATACCGCAAATGTATTCAGGTTGAAACCTAAGTGGTTTAGTGTGAAAAAAGACGTTTCCGTGCTGATCAATTACCGTACGGCCTGGGTGCAGAACGGTCGGCTGGAGTTCCGCCCGGACGTGTACAAGCTCGATGAGGCGCTTTGGGAGGCATTGAAAAAATTCATTTAAAACTTTAGCCGAAACTCGTACCTTTGGTTTTTAATGAATTTCCTATATCCAGGTTTTCTTTTTGCACTTCTGGCAGTAGCCATCCCGGTTGTCATTCATTTATTCAATTTCAGAAGATTTAAAAAGGTTTATTTCAGTAATGTACAGTTCCTTAAGGAAGTACAGGAACAGCATTCTTCCCGTGAAAAACTGAAGAACCTGCTGGTGCTGCTGTGCAGGGTACTGGCTGTGGCGTTTCTGGTGCTGGCCTTTGCCCGTCCTTATTTCTCGGAAAATGCGAAGCAGGATCCTTCATTGCAGCGTGTGGTGAACATTTATATTGACAATTCCTATAGTATGGAAACGGTCAATAAGGAGGGGAGCCTGCTGGATGAGGCAAGACGTAAAGCGAAGGAACTGGTGGGGGCCTATGGACTGAATGACCGGTTCAGGCTCATTACCAATGATTTTGAGGGGAGGCACCAGCGGCTGCTGGGCAGGGAAGAATTCCTGCAGATGCTGGATGGAATTAAGATCTCGGCTGCGTCAAGAAGCATGCAGCAGGTACTGAACAGGATAGAAAGTGACCTGGATGCGGGTAAAAGCCAGGTGGCTTACCTGATCTCGGATTTTCAGAAGAGCTTTATCAATGGCAAGGCAGCAGATGGTGCCCCTGATGTTGCAGCGCTGCCGTCTTTAAGGACCTCCGGAGCGCTACAGTACAACCTGGTAAAGCTGAATGCGAACAGCCAGCCCAATATCGCAGTGGACAGCATATGGATCCTTTCTCCGGTGCACAAGCCGGGCGGGCAGGAACGTTTTGTGGTCCGGCTGAAAAATTATGGGGAAGAAGATGCGGCCGGGGTACCGCTGAAGCTGACGGTCAATAACCAGCAAAAGGCTGCGGGCACGGTGAAAGTCCCTGCCGGTAAATCGGTAACGGATACTTTGGCTTTCGGCGGCCTTTCAGCAGGCTGGCAGAAGGCTGTAGTCAGTATCAGGGATTTTCCGCTGACCTTTGACGATGTACTGAATTTTAGTTTTGAAGTAAGGAAGGTCCTGAATGTGCTGAACATCAGTGGAGATGCTTCCAATAAATACATCAGTACGCTATTTGCTGCGGATAGCTATTTTAAGCTGACTGAAATGCCCGAATCGAATATCAGGTATACGGACTTTCCCGGATACAGCCTGATCGTGCTGAGCGGACTGAAGAATCCTTCTTCGGGACTTGCTCAGGAACTGAGGTCTTTTTTGCTTCACGGCGGTGCGGTGGTTATTTTTCCTGACCTGGGCTCAGGGATTACAATATACGGGCCTTTTCTTGCGGCCATGCAACTGCCGGCTATTGAGCAGTTGGTGGACGGGCAACCGGTCGCCAGTTCAATAGATTTTAAAAACAAGTTGTTCAGGGACGTATTTGACCAGGTTCCCAAGAATATAGATCTCCCGGTGGCTTCCAGGTATTTTAATTATGTAAACAGGAGCAGCAGCGGAAGGGAAAGTATCTTGCAACTGCCGCTGGACCGTTCACTTTTTGCCCGGTATCCTGCGGGGACGGGCAGCGTTTACCTCAGTGCGGTATCCCTGGACCTGAAGGATGGCAACCTGCCCAGGCATCCGGTCTTTGTGCCGCTCTTGTACAGGATCGCGTTCAGCAGTGTGCGGGAACAACCTTTGTATTATACTGCCGGCCGGAGCGATCTGATCGAGACCCAAAAGATCAGTATGCTCCGCAACGAGTCTTTGAAGCTGGTCTCCGGCTCTTTTGAAGTGATCCCCGAGCTGAGGCAGACGCCGGGCAGCACTTTGTTGTATATTGCTGACCAGGCAAAGCAACCTGGTTTTTACGAACTTAAAAAGACGGATTCTTTGCTGATGGTTACGGCTTTCAACGATGGTCGTACCGAATCGGATATGCATTATGCTGCCGGAAATGAACTGAAGGGCCTGCTTGGAAACAATATGGCAAAAGTGTTCAATTCAAAGAAAGATGCGCTCTCACTGAATATGGAGGTTAAAAATAACAGTACAGAGTTATGGAAACTTTGTCTAATTTTAACAGTTGTTTTTTTAACGGCTGAAATAATATTGATCAGATTTTTTAATCAAACAAAAAAAATACAAGGAGCATGAACCTTCTCATTACCGGCATTCTCATTGCCGATCCGAACAGCGGATTTAACCAAAAAAAATGTGATGTGCTTGTGGAGCAGGGAAAGCTCACCGGGATCGCAGATGTGATGTCCGGGGAGACCGGTAAATTGAAGCTGAGCGGAGAAGGCAAGGTTGTTAATGGTGCCGGCGCGGTGCTGTCACCTGGTTTTTTTGACCTGAACTGTGCTGTGGGTGACCCTGGTTTTGAGACCAGGGAGGATATTGCTACAGCTACGGCTGCAGCTGCTGCGGGCGGTTTTACAGGCCTGGCAGTGTTGCCGGATACTGATCCTGTGATTCATTCCAAGGCTGAAGTGGAATATCTGCTGAACCGGTCCCGGGGCGGAATGGTCGAAGTTTATCCGGTAGGTGCAGTGAGCCGTAACCTGGAGGGTAAAGAGCTGGCCGAGCTTTATGACATGAAGCGCGCCGGCGCAGTGGCTTTTTCTGAGGCCGGCAAACCGATCGCAGATGATGGGTTCATGAGCAGGGCACTGCAATATGCGCAGGGCCTGGACGGTCTGCTGATGGTCTATCCGGAGAACAAGTCCATTGCCGGCAAATCGCAGGTCAATGAAAGTGATACCAGTGTGCTGCTGGGTATGAAGGGCCTGCCGGCACTGGCTGAGGAGATGCACATCAGCAGGGATATTTTCCTGGCTGCTTATCACCAGGCGCCATTGCACATCAGTACCATTTCTACCGCAGGCGCTGTAGCGCTGATCAAAAAGGCAAAAAAGGACGGCCTGAAGATCAGCTGCGATGTGGCGGCCCATCATCTCGTGTTCACGGAAGCCTTGCTGAACGATTTTGACAGCAATTATAAGGTGAAGCCGCCTTTGCGTGCGCAGGCTGATGTCAGGGCTTTACTGGCCGGCCTTAGGGACGGGACGATCGATGCAGTGGTCTCGCAGCACAGGCCAAGGGAGGTCGAGTTTAAGCATGTGGAGTTTGAGATCGCTGCTTATGGGATCATTGGCTTGCAAACGGTGTTGCCGTTGCTGCTTCGTGCAGGTTTGGATGCCGGACAGATCGCTGAAAAGCTGTCTGTTAATCCAAGAAAGCTCCTGGGGCTTGAGCAGCCGGTGCTGGCTGTTGGTGCTAAAGCCAATTTTGTGGTCTATGACCCGCTGATGGACTGGGTGTATGATGCGGACAGCAATTACTCGAAGTCTTCCAATTCTCCTTTAATGAACAAGACATTGACCGGCAAGGTAACATTGGTCTGTAACAATAAACAAGTAAAAATCTATGGATAATCAAGTAAGGACTGCACTGAATGCATCGCTGGAAAGCTTTGCCAGGGTGAGCGGCCAGGATGCCGCATTATTGGGACAAAGCCTGACCGCCGTTTTTGACAGTGACCTGGGGTTCCTGGATAAGGTTGAAGATTTTGACAGGGTGTTTGATGAGCATCTGCCTTTTGAAGAACTTCGGGAGGTATTTTTTGATTTACTCATGATCAACTTTTTTGCGAGTGATGCGCAGAGACTGGAGGAGGATTACCTGGATTCAAAAGAATGGACCGAGATCGAGGAAGATACGATAGACCGCGGTACTGAGCTGCTCAACCTGCTGCTTTATCTCAATGAGTGCCATGATGAGCATGTCAACCCCAGCCTGGGCGATTTCCTGAAGGAATTTCTGCTGGTGGAAGAGGATGATTTCCAGGATGAGTTCCATATTTATGAATCTCTAATCAGCAACCAGCATTTGGCCGAGGGTAGTGTGGAGGAGATCTGCAAGACCGCGGATGCGACTGAACTTGGCGAAGAGCTGGAACCGGTATTTGTCCCGCTGCTGACTTTCTTTCATCAGCCGGAGCCTGATGCTAAAATTCTGGACGAGCTGCAGCGGGCGAGCAGCAACCGGGAATATGATGTTGCGGTTTATAGCTTAATTGCTAATTTTAACACGGCTCGATGATGATGACCACTTAATGTTCATTTAAAAAATATCTTTATGGAAGAAACGAAAGAGACGGGAAATTTTTTTCAGCAATATAGTCCTAATAAACTTGCTTTTAAGGCCGCTTTATCTTATGCAATTTATTTCCTGGTCCTGATCTATGTGTTTAAGTTTATAGGGATGGACCAGAATAATCCCGATACCAGTATCGGAGAAAAGGTCATATCTTCTATATTGTCCTATGTGCCATTCATTCTGGCTATTGTGTATGTGCAGACGAATTTTAAAAAGGAGCTGGGCGGCTTTATTACTTTTGGGAAGGCTTTCTCCTCGGGATTCAAAGTAGCTGCATATTCGGGTCTTTTCGTTGGCCTGATCCTGGTCATTTACTACAAGCTGTTGGATGCCGCTGCTTATGAGCAACTGATGGATATGGCTATCCGGGCTGCCGGTGATGATGAGCAGAAGATCAAGGGGATTGAAATGACCAGGCCGTATATGATCTTTTTTATTGCTTTCGGAGGAGCTGTTTCTTATACTTTTCTGGGCCTGGTCGTTAGTCTGATCAGTGCGGCTGTTATCAAAAAAGAACAACCGCTTTACGGTGCGGACGAAGTATAGTCCTGGCTATACTTCCCTGGGTTCATACACCGGATAATCTTCGATGGACGGGAATTCTAAATAAATAGACATAATGTTAGTTTTTAGCAGGTTTAATTTACCTAAATAACCCCGGATATTCCAAAAATGTTTTAAAAACCAGTGCTATTTTCTGTTCAGTTGTTTGCGGATTCTGCTAGATTTGCGCCGTACTTTGATGATTTCATGAAAAAATTTCTTTGGGCTTCACTTTGTGCGGCTCTGCTGCTTACAGAAGTGGCCAGTGGCCAGTCCCTGGACCTAAAAAAAATGGAAAAGACATTAGGCGGCGCCATCGGTAAGGCTTATGCCACAAGTGTGAGGATATGGGGTTTTGATACGGTCTCGCAGCAGCAGGCCAGCGCGCAGTTCAGTGGGGTGGTGGTCAGTGCGCAGGGGCATATCCTGACAGCAGCTCATACGGTTGTTCCGGGCAATATTTATAAGGTGTTCTTTACGGATGGCAGGGAGTGCCTGGCCAGGGCGCTGGGTAGGATCGGCTTAACTGATCAGCAGAATATGCCTGACGTCGGGATGATGAAGCTAATGGGGGCGGGAAAATGGCCTTATGCGGAGATGGGTTGGTCAGGCAGCCTGCGGAAGGACGAACCTTGTCTGAGCATTGCCTATCCCGAGACTTTGAACCAACACCTGCCAACAGTAAGATTTGGCAGGATCACTGAGCCGTTGAACCAATGGGGTTTTGTGCAGTCCAGTTGCAAGATGGAGCCTGGTGATTCGGGCGGGCCCCTGTATGATTATATGGGAAGAGTGGTCGCTTTGCATAGCCGGATCGGTGAAGCGGAGGACACCAATCTGGAGGTTCCTGTAGATCTGTACCGGAAATACTGGACTGCTTTACAGCAGGTAAAGGATTATCCAGCGCTGCCGTCACAAACAGATGTTGCCGGTACTGATCCGCTTGCAGACAAATTATTGGCTGTGCCCGCCCTTGCTGATCTGAAAGCTGGCTTTACGTCTGATGCTGCGCGGTATAAGGAGATGGTGGTCAGGATCGAAAGCCGGCTGCACGGTGTCCCGGCGCATGTGCTGGGAACGGTATTGAAGATGACAAAAGGAAATGGTTCGATGGATTTTGCGGTACTGAGCAAATCTTCTCTTATCGGCGATTCACCAGTTGTGATTGCCGGTGGTACCAGGGAGTTCAGGGCTGTGGTGATGGCAAGGGATAAAGAGAATGATCTTGCAGTCCTGGGGTTTGGACGCAGTTCACAAATCGGAACAGTGTGTAAAAATGCATTGGATGCCAGGGTGTTCACAGATACCGCTGCGGCAAGGTTTGATGAACTCGGGCATTTTTTGTTGTCGCCTCTTTTCGGACGCGGCCCTGAGATCAGTGTGCTGGGCAGCCTTGGTTTTGCTTTACCAAGGAAATTCAGCATCGGCTTTTTTGGCGCCGGCGCCAATTTTATCAACGAGCAGATCATTCTGACCAGGATGGCTCCGGAAAGCCCGGCTGCGGCTGCCGGACTGGAACTGGGCGACCGCATCACCGGGATCAACGGCGTGGAGATCAGCCGGCCGGAGCATTATGGCGCGGAACTGAGCAAATATGGTCCGGGAGACAGTATCAGTATCCAGGGGATACGCAAGGGAGCAGCTTACAGCAGGATGGCCGTATTGAGCTTAGCACCGAAAACGGGCGATCACCCTGCTGAACGGTTTGCGGGTGGCAAGAGCATCAGGCTGGATGGTTTCCGGGAGGTATTGTCTCATGATGCGGTGATCAGGCCGGAGGAATGCGGCGGCCCTGTATTCGATGCCGCAGGCAGGTTCATGGGGATCAATATCGCACGCTTCAGCAGGACCAGTACTCTTATACTTCCCCCAGCCGTGATTTGCAGATTTCTGCTCACTTCTATCTGATTTATTTTGTATAAGTTTGCACATTGACCAAAAGCGCTTTAAGCATACATGGATATTTCTGTTGTTATTCCTTTATATAATGAAGATGAGTCGCTGCCGGAACTGACTGCCTGGATCGCGCAGGTGATGCAGGAGCATAAGTTTACTTATGAGGTGGTTTTTGTGGATGATGGCAGTACGGACAATTCCTGGACGGTGATCGAATCATTGAAACAGCAGTACCCCGCGGTCAGGGCCATCAAGTTCAGGAGAAATTATGGAAAATCTGCCGGGCTGAATGTGGCTTTTAATGCAGCCAAAGGCGATGTGGTGATCACCATGGATGCGGATCTGCAGGACAGCCCTGATGAGATCCCTGAGCTTTACCGCAGGATAAAAGAGGAGGGCTTTGACCTGATCTCGGGCTGGAAGAAAAAACGCTATGATCCGCTCAGCAAGACCATTCCCACTAAAATATATAATGCCGCTACCCGGAGGATGTCCGGTATTCGTAACCTGCATGACTTTAACTGCGGGCTGAAGGCTTACCGCAAAGAGGTAGTAAAGAATATTGAGGTATATGGGGAGATGCACCGCTACATTCCTGTCATTGCGAAATGGGCCGGCTTTGTCCGGATCGGCGAACAGGTTGTAGAGCACCGCGCGCGAAAATATGGGGTGACCAAATTTGGCATGAGCCGCTTCATCAATGGATTGCTGGACCTGTTGTCTATATTTTTTGTGGGCAAGTTTGGCAAACGCCCCATGCACTTCTTTGGGACCATGGGGGTACTGAGTTTTCTTGTAGGTACTTTTCTGGCGATCTGGCTGATCGGGTCCAAGCTTTATGATCTTTCAATGGGTATCCCGCTAAAGCGGGATGTGACGGACCAGCCTTTATTCTACATTGCGCTGGTTGCGATCATTTTGGGTTCCCAGTTGTTCCTCACCGGATTTGTCGCTGAACTCGTCTCCAGGAGCGCACCTGAGCGCAACCATTATCAGATTGAAAAAGAACTTGACTGATGTTTTTTTCCATCATAATCCCTTTATATAACCGGCCGCAGGAGATCGAGGAATTGCTGGATAGCCTGACGCGTCAGACCTACACGCAGTTTGAAGTGCTGGTGATCGAGGACGGCTCGGTAAGGGATGCCAGGGCTGTGGTTGAAAAGTATGCCAGGCAGCTGGATGTCAAGTATTTTGTGAAACCCAATTCAGGCCAGGGCTTTAGCAGGAATTTTGGTTTTGAGCGCGCAATGGGAGATTATTTCGTGATCTTTGATTCCGACTGCCTGATCCCGGAGAATTACCTGGAAGTGGTGCGGGATTACTTGTATGTGCATAAACTGGATGCGTTTGGCGGTCCGGATGCTGCGCATGGTAGTTTTACCCCGGTGCAGAAGGCGATCAGCTATGCCATGACTTCTCCGTTCACTACCGGTGGCATCAGGGGCAATAAAAAGCATATCGGACAGTTCCATCCGCGCAGTTTTAATATGGGGGTGTCCCGGGAGGTTTGGGAGAAAGTAGGTGGTTTTGTCCTCACCAGGCTGGGGGAGGACATTGAATACAGCATCAGGATACACGAGGCTGGTTTTAAGATCGGTCTGATCCCGGATGCCAGGGTGTACCATAAGCGGAGGACGAGCTTTTTTCAGTTTTATAAGCAACTGCATTTTTTTGGCAGGGCGAGAATCAACATTTATAAACATTTTCCGAAAGAGCTGAAGCTGGTCCATTTCTTTCCTGCGGTATTTACCTGCGGGCTGATCTTGAGCATCCTGATCAATATTTTTTACCAGCCCCTGGCCTTTATTTGCAATTTTCTGATACTGGTATACTTTATGTTGATATTTTTTCATTCCTGGCAGACCAATAAATCGTTAAAAGTTGCATTTTTGAGCATAATTGCTGCATTTATTCAGCTAACGGCTTACGGGCTAGGTTTTATGCAGGATTTTATTAAAAGAGTAGTATTTAAACAATGATAGATTTTCTAAAGGAGAGTACCTTTGCGGTCAATGAGGTGATCAGTAAGGCATGGACAGTGACCAGGAGGCATTATTTTTCTATTGCCACCCTGTGCTTTCTGATGTTCATTACGTCCAATGCTTCCGTTCTGATGGCTTTTTTTCTGAAGGATGTAAACCAGGGACTGAGTATTTTGATGGCTTTTTTGTTTGTGCTCTTCTATTTTACGATCAACTTGTCACTGTTCAAGTATATTTTTCATTTGCTGGATGATGAAGAGCATGAAGTGAGCATTGTGAGTACTATTCCCACGCGCCAGCAGATCATACGCTTCCTGGTAGCTACGCTTTATTTTATGGTCTGTATTCTTGGGGTGTATGCCGCGGTAATCCTCCTGGCTTATCCTTTCATTTATGTCGTGAGCATGAACGTGATCACCAACGTAGCCATTTCGGTGGGTATCGTGGCGATATTTGTTACCTGGATCAGGATTTCTTTTTTCCCTTTCTTCATCATCGACAAGAACCTGCCTCCTTTCAGGTCGATCAAGTTCAGCCTGGCTACGACCAGGGGCAACTTCACCAAGATATTTATGCTGTTGCTGGTGCTTGGCAGCTTTAATATGCTTTGTCTTTTCTTTGGTTATATCCAGTGGCCCATCATTGCGTTCTTTACCAATATTTTAAGTTCATTTATCATCATTCCTTTGTCCAGCGTGGCACTGACCATTGCTTACCGAAAGATGATGAGTGAATATAAGGGAGATGAGGAGCCGGATATCATTCATAACATTGTTTAGGATTCTGCCATGGGTTTAAAAGCAGCGTTGAGCAAGCCATTTGCTGCCCTGGTGGTCTGGAGCAACAGCAGATGGAAGAAAAATGCCGTGCAGGCCCAGGAGCGACAACTGATGAAGCTGGTGCGGCAGGCAAAGGATACTGCTTTTGGCCGGGACCATGATTTTGACGGCATCCGCAACTACAATGATTTTAAAAAGCGTGTCCCCATTCGTGATTATGAATTGCTGCGGCATTATATAGACCGTGTGGTGGATGGTGAAACGGATGTTCTGTGGAAGGGCAAACCGCAATATTTTGCCAAGACTTCGGGTACGACCTCGGGGGTTAAATACATCCCGATCTCAAAAGAATCTATGCCGGAGCACATTAAGGCCGCCCGTAATACTTTGCTGACCTATATCCATGAAACAGGAAGAGCTGATTTTGTGAACGGTAAGATGATCTTTCTGCAGGGCAGTCCTGTGCTGAAAAAAAAGAACGGGATCAATATCGGGCGTTTGTCGGGTATTGTGGCCAACCTGGTGCCGGCTTATCTGCAAAAGAACAGGCTACCCTCTTATGAGACCAATTGTATCGAGGATTGGGAGCAAAAGGTGGATGCCATTGTAGAGGAGACTTTTAAAGAACCGATGACCCTGATCTCGGGTATACCACCCTGGGTCCAGATGTATTTTGACCGTTTGTCTGAGAAGGCGGGTGGTAAAAAGGTCGGGGAGATCTTTCCGGATTTTAGCCTGTATGTGTATGGCGGGGTCAATTATGAGCCTTACCGTGCAAAGATCGAGGCCAGTGTGGGCAGGAGAATTGATACGATCGAGACTTATCCTGCTTCAGAAGGATTTATAGCTTACCAGGATTCGCAGCAGGATAAGGGTCTGCTGCTGCTTGCCGCTGCGGGCATGTTCTATGAGTTCATTCCTGCCGAAGAATATTATGATGACGCTCCTGCCCGGCTGAGCCTGGCAGACATAGAGCTGGAAAGGAATTATGCACTGATCCTGAATACCAATGCAGGCCTTTGGGGCTATAGCATCGGGGATACAGTGAAGTTTGTTTCTAAAGATCCCTATAAAATCGTAGTGACCGGAAGGATCAAGCATTTTATCTCTGCTTTTGGCGAGCATGTGATCGGGGAAGAGGTTGAACATGCACTGCTTACCGTTTCCAATGCGGAAGGTATAGGTATTACAGAATTTACAGTGGCGCCCCAAGTGGATACGCCCCATGGGGAACTGCCTTATCATGAGTGGTTTGTGGAGTTTTCAAACGCGCCCGGAGACCTGCCTGCTTTCGCTAAAAAGGTAGATGAGGCCTTGCAAAAGAAGAATATTTACTATTTTGACCTCATCGAAGGGAAAATACTGCAGCCGTTGGTCATCCGTCCGCTGAAAAAGGATGCTTTTGTTGCATTCATGCGAGGACAGGGAAAGCTGGGCGGACAGAATAAAGTGCCCAGGTTGTCTAATGACAGGAAGATTGCAGATGAATTAAAGGGGTTTATAATTTGAAATACATATCAATATTAGGATCGACCGGTTCTATTGGAACGCAAACACTGGAGGTTATAGAAGCCAATCCGGATTTGTACCGTGTTAAGGCACTGACCGCGCACTCCAATGTAGCTTTGCTCGCCGGGCAGGCTTTGAAGTTTCAGCCTGAACTGGTGGTGATCAGTGACGAGGATAAATTTGCGGAACTAAAGGCGGCGTTGCAGGGATCGCCGGTAAAGGTACTGGCTGGTGAGGAGGCACTTTGTGAGGCGGCTTGTGCGGAGCGTACAGATCTGGTCCTGACTGCTCTGGTCGGTTCGGCCGGATTAAAGCCGACCATTGCTGCCATCAGGTCCGGAAAGGATATCGCACTTGCAAACAAGGAAACCCTGGTGGTGGCTGGCGACCTGGTCACTGCATTGGCCAAAGAATATGGTGTGCGGGTCATCCCTGTGGATTCGGAACATTCGGCTATTTTCCAGTGCCTGGTCGGCGAAGCAGATAATGCGGTGGAAAAGATCTTCCTGACGGCATCGGGCGGCCCGTTCAGGGGTAAGGGACGTGCGTATCTGGAAAACGTGACCAAGGCTGAGGCGCTGAAGCATCCGAACTGGAATATGGGGGCCAAGATCACCATTGATTCTGCTTCGCTGATGAATAAAGGGCTGGAAGTGATCGAGGCCAAATGGTTGTTTGGCCTGGAGGCTGATCAGATCGACGTCGTGGTGCACCCGCAATCCATCATCCATTCCATGGTGCAGTTCACAGACGGTTCTATGAAGGCCCAGATGGGGCTGCCGGACATGAAGCTTCCGATCCACTATGCACTGGCTTATCCTAAGAGAATATCCAGCAATTTTAAGCGTTTCAGTTTCATGGATTATCCCGAACTTACTTTCGCCCAGGCCGACCGGGAGACTTTCAGGAACCTGGACCTGGCTTTCAGGGCTTTGAGGCTCGGGGGAAATATGCCCTGTATCGTAAATGCTGCCAATGAACTGGTCGTGGCTGCTTTTTTAAATGGGCAGATCGGCTTTTTGCAGATGAGTGACGTAATTGAACAGTGTATGGAAGAGATGGATTTTATTGCTTCGCCCAGCCTGGACAATTATTTAGAAACCGACCGGCAGACACGTATATTTGCCGGCGAACTGGTAACAAAACAAGTTTATTAGAATCAAAACATAAAATATTTTTTAATATATGAGCGGACTGATTATGGCGGCCCAGTTACTTCTGGGATTATCAATACTGGTAATTTTACACGAGTTGGGGCATTTTCTGGCAGCAAGGGCGTTTGGCATCAAGGTAGAGAAGTTTTACCTGTTCTTCGATGCCGGTGGTGTTAAGCTGTTCAGCTTTAAAAGGGGGGATTGCGAGTATGGGATCGGCTGGCTGCCGCTCGGGGGGTATGTGAAGATCTCGGGTATGATCGATGAGTCGATGGATACTGAACAAATGGCTTTGCCTGCGCAGCCCTGGGAGTTCAGGTCCAAGCCTGCCTGGCAACGGCTGATCGTTATGCTTGGTGGTGTGATCGTCAACATCGTAGTGGGCATTTTTATTTTCTGGATGATGACTTTCAGCTATGGTGAGACCTATATTCCAAATAATCTGGTCCAGGGGATCAATCCTGGTGTGATCGGCAAAGAGATCGGTCTGCAAAAGGGTGACCGTGTGGTGGCTGTAAATGGTAAAAAGGTCATCCAGTTTGAAGAGCTGATCAGCTCAAATGTTTTGCTGGACCATACGACATTAACTGTGATGCGGAACGGGAAGGCTTTGGACATTAAGGTTCCGGATAATATTCTGAACAAGGTGTCTGATCTCGGCATTGAGGAATTTATCAACAGGATTCCTCTGGTCTCGACCAGGATCGACAGCCTGAAGCCTGGTTGGGCCGCGATGAAGGCGGGCGTTAAGCCCGGTGACCGTATTATAGGGGTGAACCATGTTCCTGTTAAATATGATGTGGATGCAAAAGAGCAGGTTAAAAAGAATAAGGGCAGGACAGTGCAGTTTGATATTTTGCGTGGGAAAGAACAGCTGGCAGTCAATATCCCGGTGGATACTGCCGGTACAATCGGGGTGTATTTCAATTATGTGAATGAACTTAAAGAGGAAACGGTCCATTATGGTTTTTTTGAATCACTTCCTGTTGGGGTCAACCAGGCCTGGAAGGTTTTTAGTGACAATGGTAAAGGGATCTGGAAGGTGCTGACCGGAAAGATCAAGGCGAATAAGGCGTTTTCGGGGCCTGTGGAGATTGCGCGCAAGGTATATGGCGGGGAGTGGATCTGGACCCGTTTCTGGGCTTCTACGGGCTTTATTTCTATTGCGCTCGCGTTCATGAACCTGCTCCCTATCCCTGCACTGGATGGCGGGCACGTAGTGTTCCTGGTCGTTGAGATGATCAAGGGCAGGCCTCTGGGCGATAAGTTCATGGAGCGTGCGCAGATCGTTGGTTTTGTGCTGCTGCTTTCTTTGATGGTCTTTGTACTTGGCAATGATATTTTTAAGGCGGTGATGCATTGATATGACAGATTATTTTGCATTTTATGGGCTGCCGGTGAGCTTCAATCCTGATCCTGGAATGATAAAGCAACAGTTTTATGCCTTTAGCAAGAAATTTCATCCCGATTTTTTTATCAATGAGTCTGATGAGCGGCAGGCGGAGATCCTGGAACTGAGTACGCTGAACAATAAGGCATATCAAATCTTAAGCGACCCGCAGAAACGGTTGCATTATATTCTGGCGCTTAAGGAGGTGCTCACCGAGGGCGAGAATTATGTTCTGCCACAGGAGTTCCTGATGGAGATGATGGAGGTAAATGAGGCGCTGATGGACCTGCAGTTTGAGCCGGATGCAGACCGGTTAGCGGCTTTGAAGCTGGAGATCGATGGCATTGAAAGGGGAATTGCGGAGGAGATCGCGGATCTGACTGCTTCTTTTGATACTGAATCTGAGGAGAGACAGGCTATTGTGCTGGAAAAAGTGAAGGACCTGTATTATCGCAATAAATATCTGGTCAGACTGAAAGAAGGTCTGGATAAGGCCGGTAGTTGATTTTTATTATTTATAGAATGGAAAAGTGTACTGCTTTTTTTGAGAACAGGTTTGTGATGCTTTTATTGGTGCTGACATCAGTAGTCGTCATTTTTCAGTTCGGAAAATGCTTTGGTGAGTTTCTCTATTACCTGATGAATTAATGTGGTTATGAACAATACATTGTCTCTTTTTAGAAAGGTTGCTGTTGCTGAGGGTATCTCTTATATCCTGTTGCTTTTTATCGCCATGCCTTTAAAGTATTTGGCGGATATGCCGCTTGCAGTAAAGTATACCGGTTGGGCGCATGGGCTCTTGTTTGTGATGTACATTGCTTTGCTGGTGATGGCCTGGCAGGAGTATAAATGGAGCTTTAAAAGGGTTTTCCTGTTTGGCGGGGCATCGCTGCTTCCTTTCGCCCCTTTCTGGGTGGAGAGAAAACTAAAGGAAGATAATTCAAATAAATCTTGATAATTATTGATGCATTTGATACATTTGCATCCCGCTGAATAAGCAAATGCCCAGCTGGCGGAATTGGTAGACGCGCTGGTCTCAAACACCTGTGGGAAACCGTGCCGGTTCGACTCCGGCGCTGGGTACATACCGGGTTCAAGCCCAAAATTGAAGAGGGTTGCTCGTAAAAAAGCAACCCTTTGTCTTTGACTTTCAGTACGTTATCATAGAATGAAGGGTCAACAAAAGTGGTTCTAAACATCTCCCCACCCCACGACAGATTATCTTTGAACACCCCCCTTATTAGTGTGTGCTTCTGAGTAATGTTTCCTTTTTCATAAATTTGGTATAGGTTTAAAAGTTCTGGTAACAAGCGCTCTATAATATTATCATCTGGCTCCAGTTTGGACTTCTTATCGTCCCTTAAGGCATACTCCAAAGCGGCTTTTTCCTCTTGAAATTTTTTATACCAAGTTTTATAAGTAGAACTCTCAATCTCATTATTCATAAGCCTTTCTTCCAGCTTGTAAATCTTTTCATTTACCGCTTGAAGTGTTTCAACCCTTTCTTTTTCTCGTTGCTGTTTCAACTTTCGAGGCTCAATCAACATCGTCTTAGCCGTCTCTATCAAAAATCTAATTTGATGTGCTTGGAAACTTAGTGCCTTTAACATTTGTTCAAAAGCATCGTGCAATTTTGAACCTGGTAAATTATAGTTTGTATGTGTTGTACATCTGTAATACAAGTGGTAATTTCTTCGCCCCTTAGACCATCCAGCCGTCATACGCTTGCCGCACCAACATTTTAGCACACCTCTTAACGGAAAATCTTCGGCAGGCTGAACTCTTGTACGCCTTTTGTTAGCGCTAAGCATATTTTGTACAAGCCAAAATTCTGCATTAGAAATAATTGGCTCATGAAGTCCTTTCACATATTTTTCGGGCAGGTCTCCCAAGGCTGGTACTTTAATAAGACCAGCATAAACACAATTTTGCAGTATGTCTTGAATAATAGATTTACCCGTAAGCGTAAAACCTAACGCTTTTGCATTTTTATAAATGATGTATTGTGGTATTCCTGCGATATAGTCTTTGAAAATATGTTCAATTATTAAAGCACGTGGTTTATCAATCTCAATTAAGTTACGTTTTGTACCGTCAATTATGTTTTTATAACCATACAACGCTCGACCAAGATAACGCCCACTTTCTTTGGCATTTCTAATACCCTGCTTCGTTCTTTTTCTGATATTAAAGAGCTCTTTATTTGCCATCATATAATCCAATGCCCTTTTCATAAAAACATCTGGATCTGAGGTGTCTAAATCTACCCTCTCGCTAGTAGAAAGAACCTTTACACCATATTTCTTTTCGAGTTCAGCAATTTTCAGAAGTGCTTCAGGCAGATTTCTACTAAATCTATCATGATCTAACACAATTAAATACTGACATTCTCCTTTATAGGTTTTTAAATAGGCTTCTAAAGCCTTATAATCTGGTCTATCAAAAGTATAACTTGATTCCCCATTGTCTTTAAACAGCCCTAAAACATTTAGCTTATTGCGCCTGCAATATTCTTTTATTGATGATTCTTGGTATTCCAAAGATTTTGATTGGTCTTTGGAACTAAGTCGCATATATCCTAATGCATTCATAATTCTTCTTTTATAATGATTTCAACAATTACTTTCGCAATCATCGTTAATAAAACTTTTTCATTTTCACTTATATCTTGTACTTTTTTTCTCCTTTTCGATGCCTTACCAAAATCCTTTGTCAATTTGTCTATAATAAGAACGGGTTTTAAACTTCGTTTTTTGTTGTTGAACGCCTTCATAACTACTCTCTTTTTGAGCAATTATGAAGTTTACAATTATATCCCAATGAGTAACATTGGTATATCTCTGAAAGAAATTTTAATTACGGCTTGAACAGTTTTTCAATTTCCAGCGTGCTTGGTATAACTGGTTCTGTCAAGGCCAATATTTGTACCTTATTTTTTTGTTCGATTTCAGCTATCTTGGATATATCCCTTCCAATCCTTTCATAATCGGTCACGATCAATAAATCTACCATATTGGAGGTAAGAAATTGCTCCAATTCTGTCCATACCTTTCTGTTAAAATCGGAGCTACTGACACAAACATCATAAAAAGACTGTAGGAGTTCTATGTTATTGATATAACAGTAATTTTCAATGGTCTTATCCTGCGGAGAACTACCAGCTTCCAACTGATAATCTTGGTCATTTGTTGCTGTTCTTATATATGCGATAGCTTTCATAAAGAAAATTCATAATTATTTGAAATTCAGTAATTTATAAATAATCTATCAGTAAAACAAGCATTTTGTTTATAATATTTTTCTATGCTTTTAGTCGTTTAATTAGACAAAATCTATTGCATGAGAACTATGGATAGCACTTCTAATATAGGCTCGTATGATTGCAGAACTCAGTACCTTGGTTAAATTGGAATGGAAAGACCATTTGTCTTTACTTAACACTTATGAAAGATTTGAAAAGCAGATCAAATGGATACTCAGAATTTTAACTTTTATTGATTATGATTTTGTGTTTCCCTTAGATAAAATCTATAACGAAATATCCATTAAAACTAGATGTTTTCATCAAAGAAGAGCCTATGACGGTACATTTCAAAACAGTCATTCTCTTTTGCGAAACGATAGTATTCAATAGCTCCTTCAAGAACAGTTCGATTAGCGCTACATATCATTTTCGATGATTGTTCGATAATTAATGCATTTAACATACACGTATCACTGAAATCATATGGCTTGGTACGTTCAATATTCCTCAAATAAATTTTTGACTTGGATATAGGAACAATTACAGGAAGTTGCACCAAGCCTGTATGATTTTTAGGTATGAAAGGGAATACAAATGGCATGTCACCAATACAAATCTGTTCTACTGGAAAGTGTATCAGTCTGCCAAAAGTAGTCCCGTTAGGATCTTGGTTTAAAGCCTCTTGCAGTGCAGGTTTAAAGAGTTGAAATCTTGTTAATTGTTTAAAGCCAGGTATCTGTTTTATTGTATTCGTTTCTTCTGCTGATAAAACGTCGCCATTGGATAAGGTGATAACCATTTTACCATTTTGATACATATTATCAAAAAGCTGATCAGTATTAATGTTTCTCCAGAACAAATCGATTACAAAAACGCTGACGTTCGCCATTAGTTCTAAAAATATTTCACTGCTTACGGTAACTGAGTCTGATCTTAACAATTTTATAGCTGCTGGCAATAGATTATCAACAGTTCCATAAGCTTCCTCAAACAAGGAGATTGGTTTTTCAAAACCGAAATCAGTGCTGTTTCTATTGGGCTCGAAAAATACTCCACCACTACCTTTTCTTTCCCGTTTAATTGTATCTCTTTGCTTATCATAAATGTCCAATAGGCCATCGGGGGCTAAAAATCCATCAATATAATATTGCGGGATATAATGATGTTTGGTAGATGATTGTTTAATTGCCTTTTCAATGCTATAGTTTAAATCGCTATCCCTTGCTAAGAAAACGCCTTCGTTGGCCTTTCTCAATTTATCACGTAGTCGCTCGTATTCTTGTAGTAAGTCATTAACAGCCATAAAGATATATAAACTCAGACAGTATATTTCAACAGGTTTCCTTAAACCAAAATTCTACACTTAATCTTGGTACTACTTAAATAGTCATTACCAAATCTAATCTAATGGCTTCTTGAAATAAGGGTGTTTTATCTCAATTTCTTTTCCATCGACCTCATCTTTAACAACGGGCGAGTTATACGTACCTAAAATAAACTCTTTCAAATGCCGCATGGTTATCGCTTTGTATTTTCCATTGAACATATAAAATGTTGGTGTATTTATAAAGAAAACCCCTTCGACTTCATAATTCAAAATGTCCAAATTTGCATTCCCTGTCATCATCTTAAGGTGATCCTGAACGACTTGCTTATTTTGCTCTACCCATGATCTTTTAAGCTCAATTTTTCGCTCGTAAGTGTTAATAAAATTAGTGTAGTCGCTTCTATAGCCACATGCTTCGTATTTTGATCGATTGTATTTTACATCTGCAACAAATATCTTATTCAAATTTATATTGATTACTATAAAATCAATTTCGCCACATATGTTATTATCGATATTTAAGTTGTCTTGTCCAGGCCTCTTAAATGATTTAATATTTCGTGCATACGGCAGTACATTTTCTTTAAAAATGCTCTCAATTCTGTCTTCTAAAATTCGATCATGTTCATGACTTTTTTTGTTTATGAATTTCTGCATTCCTTTATTTTTTGCCCATTCAACAGGAATATTATTCCAATGAATAGCGTTCGTAGCGAGAACCAAAATGCTTTCCCCGAATTTTTCCCAGCCGACGAGAGCTCTTTTAACACCATCAATAGTATAAACAAGTATTGGCCTAAACATATACCTGTTTAAATTATAGGGTTTTAAAACAAGATCTTCAACACTCATTTTATTTTCTGCTGAGATAGTTAGTCCATTATAAAAATTTTTAGCTTCTTGAACATTGATCCCAAATTGTGCCGCCAAATTTTCTGGAAGAACATAGGGTTCAATTGTTTGTAATGTGGGATTTTGAGGACTGAAGTATTCTTTAATCTGGAAAATTATTCCTGCACCATAATCATAGGTAATCCCAAAATTTTGTTCGATTGCTGCCCTTAATTCAACTACAGAATTTTGATCAAAGATACCCTGTTCATAATCGTCACGTAGTGATGGAAAAAGTTGTTTGTAGGAATATCCATAATGGAATTGCCAATCAACTACCAATAAATCCTCATCATCAAAATAGACCTTGTGGCATTGTTCAATCATTTTTTGAAGTGCAATTTCATCTGCAAATCCATACATCCATGTTCCTAAATACAGCAAGTCCTGCAATTTGTTGTTGATCTTCTGCGCATCAACTGCATTAGGCATTGCTCCCCAGGATAAATTGTGGTTACAACCTTGTTCCAGTATGTTTTTTAGTACCCTACGATATGTCGCAAATTCATTTTCAGTTATTGAATACAACTCTAGTCCTTCTAAAAGTTTTCGATGAAGTTTAATAGATTCTTCGTGCAGCCAAAATAAATAGAGGTAAAAAGTGAGATTTGTTTCTTCCACTAAAAGCTCTTTAAACTTTCTTGTAAAATAACCAAAACTCTCAATCAGGATTTCTTCTACTTTCAAATGCTCTTGAAAAGGGCCTTTTCCATGGTTGTTAATTAACAATTGAGAAAGTTCGCCCCAATATTTTTCGCGCATCGAATAATCGAAGCTGATAACTGGAATATTGTGAATTAGTACCCTTGGCATTTCGTAGTCATTTTTACTAAGATACATCAAATTAATGTTTTACAATTTGTTCGATGGTATATCCCAAAATGACCCAATACCTCTAATCTCGACCTACCAACTTTGCTGTCACTAAAATTATTGCAATGAAAAGTACAGCACCATTACCCACGATAATATTGTTTATCCGCACTGCTTCGGTCGCCTCGCGGTGTCCTTTTTCCTTAGAAAAAAAGGAGCAAGCGGAAGTTAGGCAGAGCCTTACTTTTTGCCCCTACACTACTGCTACGGGGTCTTCAAGCATTCTCCGGGAATGCTTTAACTATCTGAACAAACAATGGAGCGGCAAAAAAGAATTTCGTTTGTCATTCCCAAACATCAAGTAAATATGGAAAAAGAACCTGTAAACACCATAAAGTATCCTTCCACACTGGATGCAAAACTGAACAGTATCGCCCTTTCACTTGGCCTTAGCAAGCGTGCCCTACTGATAAAAATGGTGGATTATTTCCACCGCACAAAAAAAGACCCTGCCGACCACAATGACGAGCAGCTAAAGACCAATCTGGCGAAAAACCATAAAGCCTACACCAGTTTCATCAAGGCACAGGAAAACCTATTGCTCATTCCAATGAAAGAGAGTATGGATAAAATGATCGCCAACCAAAAAGACATTGTAAGGTATTTCAATGAACAGGTGCTGAATGCCAACAGAACCATCATCAAAAATATGAACAGGACAGAAAACCTGTTATCCAATGCCTTGGATAGCAAAGAAAAACTGAAAACCAGCTTTCTTAATATCCTCAATGCCTACATCATAAGCCGAGAGGAACTCGGTGCCTTTAAAACGAGGGAAAAGGAAGAACTGGCAGAAACAACCAGAAAACAAGTTGCCAATCTGTAAGCAATGTACATCAATATTACCGACAGCGAAAAGGGAAACAACAAAAGTAGCAGTGCGCAATTAGTGCATTACCTTGACAAAGAAAACAGGTTATATGAACCTGAAGAACATGCCTTGTGGTTCAACGGTACGGGCAAAAGCGTTCAATCCTATGAAGTAAGAAACAGGATTGACAGCAATATCGCCAAGCTTTGCAGGGACGATGCCAAGTTTTTCCTTATCAATATCAGCCCAAGCCAAAAAGAGATTAGCCACCTTACAGGGTTATATGGAGAAGATGGTGCAAGGGAAAAGCTGAAGGAATATGCCGTTAAGATCATGGACGAGTATGCTAAAAACTTCAAAAAAGAAAAAATCAATTCAAATACAGACCTCCTTTGGTTCGGCAAGCTGGAAAACCACCGCTACTATTCCCATAAGGATAAAGAGGTAAAAAATGGGCAGGTGAAACGGGGAACGGTAAAGCCTGGGGAGCAGATGCACATTCAGGTCATTGTCAGCCGCAAGGATATTACCAATACCATACGGCTAAGCCCCATGAACAAATCTAGGGGAAAAAATACCGAGCATTCCAAGAAATTGGGGCAGTTCGACCGTGTGGCATTTAAGCTTTCGGGGGAACGTGTGTTCGACCAGCAATTCGGGTTCCAAAGACCAGTGAGCGAAACGTTCAATCATGCCAATGCCAACGCAAAAAATCTGAAGGAACGGCTGGAAATACGCTCATTGGCCAGAGCCGAAAAAGCTCCGCAGATTGAAAAACTCACGGAGCAAAAACCAGAAGTCTCAACCAGCTATCTGAAACTGCCCGAACAGACAAATTACCTGGATATATTACTGGAAAAACAGGAAGCGGAACCACTGGGTGTAGGTTTTAAAAAGAAACGAAAACGCAAGAAAAACAAGTCCCAACAGACCGAACAGGGATTGGGTATGTGAACTAATCTATATCATCATGAATACAGGGGAAGATTTACAGGGGCTAAGGAAAATAGCCGATTTTACACGTCTGCTAAGTATTTTTATACTGGCTATCCATTTTTACCTAAGCTGTTATGAAGCCTTTAACGGCTGGGGCTGGACGGCAGAGATTACAGACCGCTTGGTCGGTAATATTGCAAAGACGGGGCTTTTCAAAAACTTTCTGATTCCAAAACTATCGGCCCTGCTTCTGCTTATTGTGTCGCTGATAGCAGTTAAGGGCAAGAAAGATGAAAAGATACAGAAGAACGCCATCATCGCGTACCTGTTAACGGGGCTTTTACTTTACTTTATCGGCATATTATGTTTTTATCTATATGCTCCACCACAACTGGTTGCCATACTGTACATTGGCATTACCTCGATTGGCTACCTGTTGATCCTAACGGGCGGTACGTTGTTATCAAGGCTCATCAAAAATAGCCTGAACAATGATGTGTTCAATTCACAGAACGAGACCTTTCCACAGGAGGAACGTTTGCTAGAAAATGAATATTCCATCAACCTGCCAGCAAAATACAGGCTGAAAGATAAGATAAGAAACAGTTGGATAAACATCATCAATCCCTTTAGGGGCATATTGGTTGCAGGAACCCCAGGGGCGGGAAAGACCTATTTTGTGATCCGCCATATCATTGACCAGCACATCAAAAAGGGCTTTTCCATGTTCATCTATGACTTTAAGTTCGATGACCTTTCCAAGATTGCCTACAATAAACTGTTAAAATACTACAAAAATTACAAGGTGAGGCCAAAGTTCTATGCCATTGATCTGGAAAGCCCTAAGCACCGTTGCAATCCCCTTTCGCCAGAGGGAATGGAAGACATTACCGATGCGGCAGAATCGGCAAGAACCATTATGCTGGGCCTGAATAAAGAGTTCATCAAAAAGCAGGGCGATTTTTTTGTCGAAAGTGCCTGCAATTTTGTAACCGCAGTCATTTGGTACCTGAGAAGATATAAGGATGGAAAGTATTGCACGCTTCCCCATGCCATTGAACTGATGCAGTTTGACTACGATCCGCTATTTGCGGTGCTGAATGAAGAAGAGGAAATCAGGTCTTTGATCAACCCCTTTATTTCCGCCCTACAAAGAAAGGCTATGCCACAACTTGAGGGACAGATTGCCTCGGCAAAGATCGGTCTTGCGAGGTTGTCGGCTCCGACACTATATTATGTTTTGAGCGGTAACGATTTTACGCTCGACCTTAACAATCCCAAAGAGCCAAAGATTATCTGTGTGGGCAACAATCCGCAGAAGTTGCAGATTTACGGAGCGGTGCTGTCACTATATATTTCAAGGGTCATCAAACTGGTCAACCGAAAAGGGCAGTTAAAGAGCAGTCTGATCTTCGACGAATTCCCAACCATTTTTTTTAACAACATGGACAGCTTGATTGCTACTGCAAGAAGTAATAAGGTTTCCACCACCATTGCGGTACAGTCTACCGAGCAATTAAAGAAAGATTACGGAGCAGAGCAGGCAAATGTAATTACGGGAATTGTTGGCAATATCATCAGCGGTCAGGTGACGGGAGATACCGCAAAGAAACTGAGCGAGGGCTTTGGCAAGATTTTGCAGGATAAGGAAAGTAAGAGCATTTCAAGCAGTGACGTTTCCATTTCCAAATCTACCCAAATGGACTACGCCATTCCAGCTTCCAAGATTGCTACCCTATCTTCTGGTGAGTTTGTTGGGGTAGTTGCCGATAACCCCGAAGAAAAGATCAGCCTTAAAATGTTCCATTCGGAAATCCAGAACGACCATAGGGCTATTGCCGAAGAAGAAGCAGATTATAAACCTATTCCCGAACTGGAAAAGGTGACCTATTCTGACATCATTGAAAACTATGCCTCCATTAAAGCGGACATTGACCAGCTTGTGAAGCAAGAGCTAAAAAAAATAGAAGCAAGAAATCCCAAGCCTGTGCCAGAATCAGCAGAGGATAATAAAAATGCAGAAAGTGACCAGAACGAACAGCAGCAAAATATCCTGTTCTGATTTTATCCTATTGTGCCACAGCCTGATGAGATGAAAATGAAATATTTGGCTTTTTATTTGCTAATATTTTTAGCAATTTTGAAATCCAATTTTGATATTATGATCAGGCAGATAGAAATCCCACGTAACGAAACGCTCGATACCATTGAGGACCCAGGCAGAACCTCGGGCTTTGTCAGTCCCGCAGAGGATTATATCCAGCGCAGGCTGCACATTGCCAATCTCATCGTGGGCGACCCGACCAATACCTTTTATTTCAAGGTGGATAATGACCAGATGCGTTTTTTCAATATCGTCAAGGGTGCGATTGCAGTTGTGGACAAATCCGTTAGCGTAACGCACGGTTCGATCATTGTGTGCTATCTGGAAAACGAATGGCTGATCAGAAAGCTCTGCAAACGTGGGGACAAAAGCTTCCTCTGCATCAACAATTCGATGGAAGCCTGTATCGATGTGACGGGAAAGCAGTTTGATGTGTTCGGGGCGGTCTGTTGGGTATGCCTTCCAACCAGATAGTTAATGGTAGGTCTGATCGATTGCAACAACTTCTATGCGAGTTGTGAACGGCTGTTCCAGCCCAAGTATAAAGGTGTGCCCGTTGTCGTGCTTTCAAATAATGATGGCTGCGTCATCGCCCGAAGCAATGAGGCAAAGGAAATCATTCCTATGGGTGCACCCTATTTCCAGTACCGTGAGATTATTGAACAGCATGGGGTAGCCGTATTCAGTTCGCATTATGAACTCTATGGGGACATCAGCGCAAGGGTAATGAACAACATTGCAAGGTTCACTCCCGAAATGGAAGTCTATAGCATAGATGAATGTTTTATCGGGCTAAAGGGGATCGGTAAACTCGAAGCCTATTCGGAAAGGTTGAGGAACGAGGTCATCCAGAATACGGGCATCCCCATTTCAATCGGTGTGGCACCAAGCAGGGTACTGGCCAAAGTCGCCAATAAGCTGTCCAAAAAAGCTAAGGGCTTTATGGTGCTGGACAGTCCCGAAAAAATTGAGCAAATACTATCAGAATATCCAGTGGAGGATATTTGGGGCGTGGGCAGGCAACATGCACTTCGGTTACAGAAGATCGGGGTAAAAACAGCAAAGCAGTTCAGGGAATTACCCATTGAGTGGGTGCAGAAAAATATGTCGATTGTCGGCGTTAGGCTTTGGCGTGAATTATGGGGACAGTCATGCCTGCCACTGAAGATGATTGCCGATCCCAAGAAGAATTTGACTACAAGCCGAGGTTTTGGCAGGACTACAGACAGCTACGAGGAACTGGTAGAGGCAACAGCTTCGTATACCGCAAGGCTGGCACAAAAGCTACGCAGGGAAAAGCTGTGTTGCAAGATCATATCGGTAAGGCTTTTGACAAACCGTTTTATAGATGAAAGCAGACAGGTATATCCCTCGATTACCATTCCCTTGCCAATTCCATTGAATAATTCGGTGGAAATGGTAAGACATGCGCTTTGGGGATTGGGCAAAATATTCTTAAAAGGCTATAAATATCAAAAGGTAGAAATCATGGCCTTGTGCCTAATTCCCGAGGCAGAAGTGCAGTTCAGTCTGTTCAATGAATATGAGGGCAACCGCTTTAACAAGATTAGCTCCCTAATGGACAGGTTGAACAGGCATTATGGAGCAGGTTCTCTAAGGTTGGGTTCAGAGGGGCATAACCCAAAATGGAACTTGAGGCGGGATTTTCTAAGCCCGAACTTTACCACAAACTGGAACGATATTATCAAGCTTGGATAGTCGTTTCACCCTCGTTACCCTGTTTGTCTTTCATTCTCAGAAGGATATATAGTTAATTTTTCGGAATCATCGGGGAATTAATTAATATTGTAATTACATTTTCTTAAATTTATAACAATACACAGCTTTTGTGCTGAATAAATTGGGAATTGGCGACAAATGAAAGAATATGGTAAACTATCGGACTTGGAGTTGATCGGCTTGCTTAGGCAGGACGACCAAGCCGCATTTACCGAAATCTATAACCGATACTGGAAAAAGCTATACACAGCAGCAGCCAATAAGTTGACTGATTTTAACGAAGCGGAAGACATCGTTCAGAAAATTTTCATTACTATTTGGAATAGGCGTACTGCCATTGAAATCAAATCTTCCCTAGCTTCATATTTAGCCGTATCAGTAAAATATCATGTATTCAAAAGTTTAGACCGAAGTTTTAGGCAGAAGCACTTTTCAGACAAAAAAGCGGCAGATGCAATACTAGAAATATCTGATGATTCCACGCAACAATGGCTAGAGTTTCAGGAAATAAGAAAAACATTGGAGAGCCTTGTCGCCGAACTGCCCGAAAAATGCAGATTGGTCTATCAACTTAGCCGTGAACAGGGATATTCCCAAAAGCAGATCGCAACAGAACTCGACATCTCCGAGAAAACAGTAGAAGCCCACATGAGTAGGGCTTTAAAAACCCTAAAAACTGGCCTAAGAAGCTTTTTTATCACTTTGTAAAATTTATTTTTTGATAGACTAAGGGAAGTCGCCCAGAAAGTGCACCTATGTGAAACACTTTCACTGATGAGCGATAAAATCACCCGTGCCGAACTTTTGGCAAACAAGCTGATAAACAGAACAATCACTCCTGAAGAAGAGATTGAACTGAATTATTGGTATAGCCAGAATCTAGATAATGAAATCGAAGTGCCGAGCAGTTTCGTGTATTCTGAAGAAGAACACAAGAGCCGAATCCTATCTTCGATAAGGAAGCATACCCATCCTAAAAAGCAAGTTAAACTATGGCCACGCATTGCAGTTTCCGCAGCAATAGCCGTTATCATTTTTGGTGCCGGATTATATTATTTTAACAACAAGCAAGCTGCCGTTCATACTGAACAATTGGCGAACGATGTCGCTCCGGGCAAAAACGGTGCAACCTTGACTTTAGCCAATGGCAAAAAGATTTTGATCAATGATGCCTTAACCGGAAAGATAGCCAACGAAGCTGGTGTAAAAATATCCAAAACTGAAGACGGCCAAATCATTTATGAGATTACAGGCGATGATAATGGAACTTTAGCTTATAATACACTTGCCACTACACGAGGCGAGCAGACACAGGTGCGTTTGCCTGATGGCTCCCTCGTGTTTTTAAATGCTGCATCCTCATTAAAATATCCTACCAGCTTTGCCGGACAAAATAAAAGAATGGTCACTTTGACGGGTGAAGGTTATTTTGAAGTTGCGAAGGATAAATCACATCCTTTTGTTGTGGAGAGTGGTAATCAACAGGTAGAAGTGTTAGGCACGCATTTCAACATCAATAGTTATAAGGACGAAAAACTCGTTCGGACTACGCTTATTGAAGGATCAGTAAAGGTTACTGGAGCAAACAACTTTTCCAAAATCCTGAAACCAAATCAGCAGGCTGTTAATACGTCATCAGGAATTGAGGTTATTGATGTAGAAGCGCAGTTTTTTGTAGACTGGAAGGAAGGATTTTTCATGTTCAACAACGAAAGTCTTGAAAGCATAACTAATCGTGTTGCCAGATGGTATGATGTAAAGGTTGTTTATGAAGACCCAACGTTGAAAAGCAAAACGTTTATCGGTACCATCAGCAAATACGAAAACATTTCCAAAGTGATCGAAGTACTCGAAGGTACGGGATTGGCAAAATTCAAAATTAACAAAGGAGTATTAACTATTAGCAAAAAAAATGGCGACTGACCATCGCACGGGATTAATCATTCCATATTAATTAATCAACAAATAATTTATCAACCAAACAAAACAGTTATGAAAACTCAGAAACAAGGACCCTAGGTAGTATAAATAACGAACCGCCAAAATAAAGAAAGGACTTCGATTTGCCGTCGAAGCCCCTAAGATCTGAATTTTGGAAACATTGATTTAACAAATTTCTTAAACCTGGTCAAGTGTTCAATCCTTCTAAAAACCGACACTACGCCATAACAGACTTAATTCAAATGTATAAAATTTATACTAATTATTTGTGTATGCCGAAAGGCGACATGTCAAAACTGCTATTAATTATGAAGCTCACCTCTTTCATATTAATAATGACGCTTATGCAGGTTAGTGCTGCAACCTTCGGGCAGAATTTCACGCTCCGGGAAAAGAACGTATCTATTGCAAAAGTATTCTTTGAAATCCGTAAGCAGACCGGATATGATGTACTATTGGAGACCAGTAAGCTAAAAACTTCTCAAAAGATAAATGCAGAGTTTATTAATGTTCCAGTTAAGGAGGTAATTGACCAGATTATTCAGGGCACTGAACTGGAATATACCATTGATACCAAAACCATATTTATCAAGCAAAAAGAAAAATCATTCTTCGAGAGGATGATCGAACGAATTAAACAAATTGATGTTACAGGGAAGGTCGTTGATGAAGATGGAAAGCCAATAGGTGGTGCAAATGTAGTTGAAAAAGGTACCAAGAACGCAACGGTAACCGATATGCAAGGCTATTTTACCTTGCGTGGTGTGAATGAGAATTCAATCATCCAGATTTCTATTATTGGCTTTGATGCAAAAGAGCTGCGAGCAGAAAGTAATTTAAAAGAAATTAAAATGATTTCGGCTACTTCTAAACTAGATGAAGTACAAGTAATTGCTTATGGTACGACAACACAAAGACTCTCAACTGGTAACATAACTACAATTAAGGCCGAGGAAATTGGAAAACAGCCAGTCAGTAATCCATTAATGGCTTTACAAGGACGAGTGTCAGGGTTATTTATTACACAAACAACTGGTTTGCCAGGTAGTGCTGTAACAGTAAGAATCCAAGGGCAAAACAGTTTAAACCAAAGCAATGAACCTTTATATGTCATCGATGGCGTACCATTCTCCTCAACATTGTTGCCTACTGTAGGTACAGTGCTAACTGGGGGCGCAGGAGGTGCAGGAAGTCCCTTAAATCTAATCAATCCATCAATCATTGAATCCATTGAAGTATTAAAAGATGCTGACGCAACATCAATTTATGGTTCCATGGCTGCCAATGGAGCCATTCTAATCACAACAAAAAAGGGGAAGGCCGGAGACAGCAAGGTAAATCTTAATCTCCAGAATGGCTGGGGCAAAATCACTCGTAAACTTCCACTGTTAAACACTGAACAATATCTTGAAATGCGCAATGAGGCATTGAAAAATGACGGACTAATCGCATCTTCCAATCCCGCAGCAACCGCGCCATTTATTTATGCTCCAGATCTTACTTTATGGGACACGAATAGATATACTGATTGGCAAGATGAACTTATTGGTGGCACGGCACAATATCAAGATATTCAACTTTCAACGTCTGGGGGCAACGAAAGAATAAATTATTTTATAGGGAGTGGATATCACCGAGAAACGACAGTATTTCCTGGCGATATGAGTGATCGGAAAATCAATTTTCACTTTAATCTGAACTCTACTTCCGCTAGCCAAAAGTTCAAGATACAACTATCTGGAGACTATCTATCAGACCGAAACAATTTGATTTCTACTGATTTGACCTCAGCATCTGTTCGAATGTCTCCTAATGCCCCTGCATTATATAATTCTGATGGCTCCTTAAACTGGTCTCCTCTTCCAAATGGAAATTCTACTTGGTTGAATCCGCTAAGCACACTCAATAAGCGATATATCGGTCGCTCCAATAACTTAATTGGAAATATGTTAACGAGTTACCAATTAAGTTCATACTTGCGTATACAGGCAAGTTTTGGTTATACATATACGCAAAGTGATGATGCAATTACAAACCCATTGTCAAGTATTGTTCCTGAAAACAGACCAAATTCTAATAGATCATCCAACTTTGCTAAAAATCTCAGCACTTCTTGGATTGTTGAGCCCCAATTAGTATTCGCTAAGAAATTAGGGCCGGGAAATTTTGAGGCCCTAGTCGGCTCAACGCTTCGACAAATCAACAGTAGCGGATTACAATTATTTACCAACGGTTACAACAGTGACGAAGTGTTACAGGATATAAAATCAGCTACCTCTATATCAGTTTTAGATAATATCATATCTACATATAAATATAATGCTGTTTTTGGCCGTTTAACTTATAACCTGCATAACAGATATATTGTAAATCTTACAGCGAGGAGAGATGGCAGTTCAAGATTCGGTTCGAACAACACAGCGCATAGTTTTGGTTCGATTGCTGGCGCATGGATATTTTCAAATGAGTCATTCATTGAAAAAAATATTCCGTTTATAAGTTTTGGGAAGATAAAAGCAAGTTATGGGACTACTGGAAACGATCAGATCGGCGATTACCAGTTTATGAACCTTTATAATACATATAGTGTCCAGACTGGGTACCAAGGAGGAGTAGGAATTGCACCAGATAGACTACCTAATCCTTATTTACAATGGGAAGAAACGAAAAAAATACAGTTAGGACTTGATCTTGGGTTCGTTAAGGATCGCATCCAGGTCAACGCTACATATTTTCGAAATCGTTCGTCAAATCAATTGACGCGTTATGCTTTACCTGTGTTTACAGGATTCAATTTTATTCAGTCAAATTTTCCCGCTGTTATACAAAATACAGGCTTAGAGCTATCAATCACAACAGCAAATATTAAGAAAGATGACTTCAATTGGTCAACATCATTTAATATTACAATGCCTAAAAATAAACTAATATCATTTCCTAATCTATCAACCTCAACGTATGCAAACCGATATGTTATCGGCCAACCAGTTTCAATTCTAAAAACCTACAATTATTATGGTGTTGATCCGACAAATGGATTATATCAAATAACTAAAGCAGACGGCACATTGAGTTCATCAACGCTAAATTCAGTTGCCGATGCATACTTTTTAAATGACATGGATCCTAAGTTTTATGGTGGACTAAATAATACATTACGGTATAAAGGGCTAGAATTCAGCTTTCTTTTTCAATTTGTTAAACAAACCGCTTCTAGTAGCTATGCATTGGGTGATCGTCCAGGTTTTTTTACTTTCAGCGCTAGTGCAGGGGTCTTCGGCAATCAGCCGTCTTGGCTACTTGACAGGTGGCAAAAACCAGGAGATAATGCCAGCTACCAAAAATACAGTGCTTTATATCCTTCTAATTTAAGCACTCCCTTCAATAATACAAATACATCAAACTATGCGCTATCTGATGCATCGTTTGTCAGACTTAAAAATGCTTCACTGTCTTGGCAGATCCCAACTTTATGGGCTAATAAAATGCAGTTGCAAAATTGCAGGCTATTTATTCAGGGTCAGAACTTGGCTACAATTACCAATTATAAAGGACTCGATCCAGAAACCAAAGGGATAAGATCCTTGCCACCATTACGTGTGTTCACTTTTGGAATACAGGCTGGATTTTAATTTTTCATTTTTTTAATTATAGAACATGAGTTATCATATCAATATCGCAAAGAAAATAGGGTTAGCACTAATGCTTTTTAGTTGCATTTCCTGCAAAAAATTAATTGAAGTAGATTCGCCTATAACCAGTACAAATTCAGGAAACGTGTACCGTAACGATGCAACAGCTGCAGCGGTCTTGACTGGTATTTACGCGAGAATGAGCAATCAGGATGCTACTCTGAATGACATTACAGCCATTGGTCTTTTCACTGGACTATCTGCTGATGAATTAACATTATTCAATCTATCGAACACAAATTATCTCCCTTTTTATAAGAATGATTTAATTGCTTCAAATGAGGCATTTGGGGTTTTCTGGAAAAATATTTACCCCATAATTTTCATTGCTAACTCCGCTATTGAAGGAGTCTCCGAATCGACCACACTTACGCCAAAAGTAAAACAACAGTTAATGGGAGAAGCTAAGTTTATACGTGCCTTTTGTTACTTCTATTTAGTTAACCTTTATGGCAAAGTGCCTTTGGTAACAAGTACAGATTGGAAGACAAATGCTAATTCAGCTGCCTCCCCAACTGATGAGGTATATCGACAGATTGTTGCAGATTTGTTAGATGCAAAAAACCTACTTAATGTGGATTATGTTAGAGTGGATGCTGCATCAACTTATCCGACGGCTCAATCGGCAGAACGCGTCCGCCCTAACAGTTATGCCGCATCGGCTTTGCTATCTCGGGTATATTTGTACACCGAGGAGTGGGCTAAAGCAGAGACCGAAGCAACACGGGTAATTAGTAATTCTACATATTATAGCCTGCCGACATTAAACAATGTATTTTCAAAAAATAGTCCAGAAACCATTTGGTCGTTGCAACCTGTTAAAACTGGAACCTTGGCAAATACGAGTGCAGGAGGACTGTTTATTTTGCCTATCACAGGTCCAAATAATGCCGATTTTCCTATCTATTTAAGCGATAACCTCGCGAAGACTTTTGAATCTGGTGACCAGCGTAAGACAAATTGGCTTGATAGTGTAAGGCCAGCGAGTAAAACATATTATTTTGCCAAGAAATATAAAATTGGCAAGACTAATACGGCCACTCAGGAATATATAATGGTGTTGCGATTAGCAGAGCAATATTTTATCAGAGCTGAGTCACGAGCTCAATTAAATAATACAGGAGGTGCGCTGGCCGATCTAAATACAATTAGGGGTCGGGCAAATATCGGTTCCATTTCAATTGGAGATAAAAGTCTTCTAATAAATGAAATTCAAAACGAAAGACAAAAAGAACTATTCACAGAGTGGGGCGATAGGTGGTTTAATTTAAAAAGAACAGGAGCTATAAATGCGATAATGTCCAACATCGCACCACAAAAAGGTGGTATATGGGCTCCCTTCAAGGCATTATACCCAATCCCGCAGTCTGAGCTTCAGGTCGCTGTTGGATTGTCACAAAATTCTGGTTATTAATAATTATTAAATCTATATATGAAACGAAAAATATTTTTAATACTGTTTATCCCAATCTTTTCCTACGCACAGAAAATGCAAGAGAAGACTATAAAATGGCAAACAGGATTGACCTGGTCGCAGATAAAACAAAAAGCAAAGAAAGAAGATAAGTATATTTTTCTTGATTTATATGCCACATGGTGTGCACCCTGTAAAGCGATGGACGCGGAAGTTTATACTGATGAGAATATTATAAAAATTACCAGCGATAAGTTCATTAGTGTCAAATTACAAATGGACAGCACTCAAAATGATAATGAAGAAATTAAGAGATGGTATAAAGATGCTGAAAAAATAGGCCGCGAATATGTAATCCAAGGCTATCCCAGTTTTTTATTTTTTACGCCAGAAGGTTTGCTTGCATATAAGGACATTGGATTTAAAAACGTACGTAGTTTTTCTCAGATACTGTCAAAGGCACTAAACCCTATGAATCCAGTGAACTATTCAAGATTATCTGCGTATCGTGAGGGTAAAAAGGATTATTCTACAATGGACATCCTTGCAATTTTTGTAAAACAAACCCTATCTGACAAAAAGCTTGCTAACGAAGTCGCATCCGATTACAAACGTAATGTTATTTCAAAAATGAAAGAACGAAATTCAGTGACTAAACCTTTACTTGATTTCATTAGTGAATTTCCTTCGTTGGTAGAATCAAATGACATTGTCTTTCGTTTTGCTTATGAAGAACCTCAGTGGCTAGATTCTGTTTTCACTAAGGTGGGTTTTGCAGATTACTTGGTAAAGCAAACCATCACCAGAGAAGAATTAGTAAGTAATCTTGAAAAAGATGGTAAACGATTAGTCAAAAAGCCAGATTGGACAGAGCTGAAAAAAAAAATTGATAAAAAGTATGTGCGATATAATGCTGATACGCTTTTGCTTGATTATCAAGTAGCATTCTACAGGCGATATGAAGATTGGATTGAATGGGCTAAATACAAAGAGCGAAAACTCAATCTAGTTCCTCCAAAAGCAGATGGTCTGCAAGCATACATTCAATTGAATACGTACGGTGCTTGGGATGCTTTCAAAAATTGCAATGACAAAATTGTGCTGCGCAAAACACTTGCTTGGATTGATTTGGCTTTAAATATAGATAAAAAAAATGCAGCGGCTTATTCTGATACTAAAGCAAATGTTCTTTATAAACTGGGAGAGATATCTTCCGCTATTGAATGTGAAAAAGCTGCGATAGATTTAGATCCTAAAAACAGTAAGTTTAAAGAAGTACTATCGCAAATGGTCAACGGAAAACCAACATATGTTGATCAGGGAGCTAACTGGGATTTGAAGTTGTTGCCAATTCCAAAGAATTAGATATCCAATTAATTGTTCTATTATGACTAAAACATTAAAGAATATAACTATTGCTACCAGCCTATTGTTCCTTTTTAATCCTAATGTGCCTTTGCTTGCTCAGGCACCTAATATATATGAAACGCCAGCTTTAGATATTAGTATGTTTGGACATTGGCCAAAAATAAGTGAACCTGCTATTAGTAACAATGGTAAGTTTGCAACATATAATATTAATGAAATGCCGACAAATAGTTCTACGCTTGTTTTGCTGGCAACGGATAAAAGCTGGGAAAAGCGTTATGTGGGAGTATTGAATGTAAAATTTCTAGATAATAATAAACAAGCGATTCTAAAGAAAGGCCCTGATAGTTTAATTTTAGTGACGTTAGGTAACTCAAAAGAGCGAATTACAAAGGGGGTTTCATCTTTCATTCTGTCCGGTAGAGGCTCTTCACAAATGGTGGTTTACAAAACATATAACGATAAACTTGTGTTCTCGTCAGCTGAAGGTTTCGAGAAACAAGTTTTTGAAAGAGTTAAAGGATTTAAAGAAAGCAAGGATGGATCGATATTCTTAATTAGGCAAACATCAATGCAAGATAAGAATATTGAAATCTTATCATGGTTCAATGTAAAAAGTGGCAAATCCTTATTAATATACGAAGGATCTCAAGTAGCAGATGTTGCAATAGATAATGAGAATAAGCAAGTAGCATTTACCACGGTAAGCACTTCAGAGAAGGGAATAGTAAAATCTTGTTGGTATTTTACCATTGGAATGCTAAAAGCAGAACATTTGCTTGATTCAGCATTACAAACATTTAGCAATCTGACGCTAGATGGCCTTAGTGGATTCAATAAAAAAGGTGACAGACTTTATTTTCAACTAAAAGAAATAGGGTTAACATCTCCGCCTAATACAGATGCTGTCAAATTAGACGTCTGGTCCTATACGGATACGATCATGCAAACTACACAGCAAAAGCAGGTTTCTATTCCTGCTAGATACCTTGCATTTGCCTATTTGAAATCAGATAGTGCTATTTACAAAATAGAAGATTATGAAAATCGGATTATCGATTCCTATTACCCTACGTCAGGCGACGATGTTTTTCTAATGAGGAGGCACGGGAACGCCCTCGCCGCAGTAATTGAAGATTATTGGAATCAAGGGGTGAAAGCATCATACTTTCTGTTGTCAGGGAAAAAAATGGAAAAGTTAAAAGATGTGGGAGTAGCCAATGTTTTATCTACATTTTCACCGACAGGAAAGTATATCATAAGCAATGACGAATCGGGTTCAGATGTATATGTTTTTGACGTAACTTCCGGAAAGCAATATAATCTAACTCAGGCATTACCGATAGCAGTTGGCGATGGAATGGAAGATCGGCCGAGTAATGTAAAAGGCCGTGGTTTTCGCACGTTGGGGTGGATTGAGGGAGACAGTGCTGTTTTGGTAGCTGACAAATATGACATCTGGGAATTGCATCCAAAAAAATTGAAACATCCGCTGAACCTTACAAAGAGCTTTGGCAGAAAAAATCAAATTTCGTTCAAATTTCCTGATTTTTATTTAAATAAGATTTTCCTTTCGGGAGAATCCCTTATAATAAATGGAATTAATCAAACAAATTATAAAAGTGGATTTTATTCCATTACGGCTGGTGTAAGTAGTATCCCCAGTTTATTATCAATTGGCGATTATTATTTTGCCAGTAAACAATTTGCCGTAACATCGCAAATTCGGGCTCGGGATGCTGATGTTTTTATTTTACGACGAGAGAAGTCCCAAAATTCCCCAAATTTCTATGTTACCAAAGATTTCAAAACATTCTCTTCGTTAAGTAATCTTGCCCCAGAGTCCGAGTATAACTGGCTAAAATCAGAGCTTATTTCATTTAAAACCTTATCAGGTAGTACAAATAAGGCAATTATATACAAACCTCAAAACTTTGATGCTAAAAAAAAGTATCCTGTAATTGTCCATTATTACGAAAGGATGTCACAGCTTCTAAATTCCTATCCCCAACCCTATACTTCATATGGTCACCTTGATATCGCTTGGTTTGTTTCACATGGATATGTTGTTGCCATACCAGATATTTATTATAGAATTGGTGAACCTGGCAGAAGTGCGTCGGATTGCATAATTGGTTTGTCACAAGCCTTAATTTTGAACTCGTGGGTAGACAAAGAGCATATTGGCTTGCAAGGACACAGCTTCGGGGCGTATCAGACTAATTATGTTATTACACAAACTGATATGTTTGCTGCTGCAATGTCTTCTTCTGGTCAATCTAATTTCACAAGTGCTTACTTTACGTTAGATCTAGCACAAGGAAATAGCCAACAAGGCTATTATGAAAGATTTCAAGGGCGTATGGGAGCTACTTTATGGGAACAACCTGAAAAATACATTGAAAATTCCCCTATATTCTATCTTGATAAAATATCTACGCCATTATTGTCTATATCTAACAAAGGAGACGCACGTATAACATTTGCTCAAGGGCTTGAACTGTTTTCTGGTTTACGAAGACTTGGTAAAAGAGCATGGATGCTACAGTATGATGAGGCAACGCATGGTTTGATAACAAAAAAAGACGAACGGGATCTACTGATTCGTACGACACAGTTCTTCGACCATTATTTGAAGGATTCTCCGGCTCCCCGTTGGATGTTATATGGGATTCCAGCAAAATTTAGAGGAATTGATGATGGCCTTGAATTAGTTCTTAAAAAAGATAAAGACGGCAAATGGCTTACACCTGGTTCAGGCTTATTAATCGATAAAAAATGAAAAAAGTATTCTGCACATTACTTGCAATTAGTGTATGCTTTTTCGCTTCTGCGCAAAGTCCGGATATTAAACTGCCTTATAAAGATCACTTACTCTCAGTTGAAAAAAGGGTTGCAGATTTATTAAAGCGCATGACACTGGAAGAAAAAGTTTCACAGCTGCGAACGACGCATGCTTCTCGTCCAAGATTAGATGACAAGCTTTTTGACAACTCCAAAAAACTGGATTCGGTTTATGGTTTAGGAATTGGGATGATAAATCCAGCATTTGATGAAGCAATGGAGCAGACGATAGAACGCAGGAATAAATTACAGGATTACCTACGCAATAAAACTCGACTAGGAATACCTGCTATTTTCATAGATGAAGCCCATCATGGATTGGTGCAACGGAATGTTGATGTTTTCCCTCATGGTATCGGAATAGCATCCAGTTGGGATACCGTCCTTTTGGCTAAAATCTATAAGTTTGTGGCAAACCAAGCTGCAACGCGTGGGACTTCGATGGTGCTTTCTCCGGTGGTGGATGTGGTTCGGGATCCGCGATGGGGAAGAACTGGAGAGTGTTGGGGAGAAGATCCATTTTTGAACGGGATGTTCGGTGCGGCCGTGGTAAGAGGCTTCCAAGGTAGCTCTTCAGGCAAAATCGCTCCTGATCACGTAGCAGCAGTACTAAAACATTTTACAGGACACGGCCAGCCCGAAAGCGGGAATAATACTGGCCCTGTCAACTTTTCCGAGCGGGCTCTTCGAGAATACCACATGGAGCCATTTCGAATTGCTATTGGCCTTTCTTGTCCAGCAGGAGTTATGGCTTCATATAATGAGGTGGCAGAAGTACCGTCACATGGTAATAAGTGGCTTTTAACAGATATCCTTAGAAAAGAATGGGGTTATCAAGGGATTGTAACCTCAGATTGGTTCGGCATCGATCAATTAGTTTCAAAGCACAGATTCGTACTGGATATTAAATCTGCGGCATTGAAAGCCTTTTCGGCAGGCGTTACTGTAGATCTTCCTTATGGATTAAATTATATTCACTTGGTCGACTTGGTCAAATCAAGACAAATCTCGATGGCGGAGATTGATTCTGCAACAGCAAAAGTACTTCGATTGAAGTTCCAGATGGGATTGTTTGAGAAGAAACCAATATCGGTAGATGTAGCGCTAGCCTACAATAAGAAAACAGACGGGCGTGCCTTAGCGCTTAGGGCCGCTGAAGAGTCAATGGTGTTATTAAAAAACTCAGATAAATTGTTGCCGATTTCAAAAAATAAGTACAAAAAAATTGCTTTGATTGGACCTTTTGGAAATATCAATTTGTTGGGTGATTATTCGGGAGTTCCATCACAAAACGTTTCGATACTTGACGCACTAGTCCGGAAATTAAAGGGTTCTGATGTCGAAGTGGTGTTTTCTCAGGGGGTTAAAGTAAGTCTTAACGGCGATTCTATCTCACAAAATAATTACCAGTTCATCGATAGTCTTGCAATAGTTCCGGCTGATTTAAATAAGCGATTAATTGCAGAAGCTATTAAGGTGGCTTCTTCTGCTGATTTAATAGTTTTGGCAGTCGGCGAAAATGAACAGTACTCAAGGGAGGCTTGGGATAATCATTTTGGGGACATGACCTCACTGAATCTTCAAGCGCAACAGCAGGAACTAGTCGAGGCAGTGGCTGCTCTAGGCAAACCCTATATAGTCTATCTATCCCATGCAAGACCGTTATCAATTGGTTGGATCGCTGAACATTCTTCTACAATCATTGACGGTTGGTATACAGGTGAAGAATCTGGCAATGCATTTGCGAATATCCTTTTTGGTGATGTTTGTCCTTCGGGCAAATTGACAATATCAGTTCCTCGTTCGGTGGGACAAGTTCCAGTCTATTATAATGCAAGGCCAACTTCCCGATACTATGAATATGCAACGGAAAAGAAAACGCCATTGTTCCCGTTTGGATACGGACTTTCGTATACAACATTTTCTTATGATTTACCATCTCTATCTGGCAACAAACTTTCTGTTAAGGTGACTAATCAAGGCAAGATTTCTGGCGATGAGATTGTGCAGTTATACGTTCGCCCCGAGAATTCCAGTATAGTGCAACCAGTAATGGCGCTAAAAGGATTTTCACGGATTTCGCTTTCTCCTGGAGAGAGTAAGATTGTTGATTTTTTGATATCCGAAGAACTCTTGGCTTTTTACGGGATTAATATGCGTCGTTCGGCTGAATCTGGAAGTTATACATTGATGGTAGGGCCTAGTTCGGAAAAGGTGCAAAGCGTAATATATAAAGTCAATTGATGTAGTTATGATTATGAAAATTTGAAAAAATGTTTTACATATATTACTGTCTAGCTCCTGGGCCAGTGCGCAGATCAACAATTATGATATTAAAATTATTGGCAATGAGTGTATTAAAAGTTGAGCTGGTAGAAAATGGTTTGGTAATTAGATATGAACCGGGCAATTAGCAAAGTCATAGTTAGCTAATCAAAAGAAATTCTTCCAAAAGACCAACTTTAAACAGGTTGTCCAACCGCTATATTTAATATGAATAAAAAATGAAAAAATAGTCAGCTTGAATATTGCTTAGACTCAAGATATAAACGAATATCTATTAGTTGAAATGTAAGTATCAAGTTAAATAAGAGTTTTCAGTAAATAAATATTTAGTTAATAGTTAATTTAAAAGCATAGTGGAGCTGGATGGCAGCTATGCTTTTTTCCTAAGACAGTAAAAAAGAAACCACTACATTTTAAAAAAAACTCCCCTTAATTCCCCACCCAGAGAAATAAGGGGCGGTAACTTGGCTCCATCAAATATGAATTTTATGAAAATAGATTTTGAAAATGCCAGTTTTAAGGACTTTGAGAACATCCCCGGTCTTGATCCTTATGGGTGGGCAGATTTATGGAGCGAGTATGTCAATTACAAAAATGAACGGGGACAAATGAATTATAGGTTTGAGGTTCAAAGCGGTTGCGGACCTGAAATTAAATTGAAGGTGCCGGGCATTGACAGGCAGGATTTTGTGAGCCTGGTCAGCAACGATTACCTAGGCTTTACACAGCATCCCAAAATCAAGGAGGCGGCCATAGCAGGAATTGAAAAATATGGCTCTGGTGCGGGTGCCTCCCCTGCTATTGGTGGACACTATGACTTTCATGCCGAACTGGAAAGAAAAATTGCCGGTTTCTTCAAGCGCAATGCGGCTATTACTTTTACAACTGGCTATACCGCCAATAGTGCATCCATTCAGGCTTTACTTAAAAAGGAAGACCTTGCGATATTGGATATGGCAGTACATGCCAGCGTACAGGAAGGTTGCCTGCTCACCAATACAAAAAGTTTTCCGCATAATGATTTGGATGCTTTGGAGCGGATACTGAAAAACTCAAAAGATACCTACCGTACGCGTATGGTCATTATTGATGGGGTGTATTCGCAGGATGGAGATTTGGCACCACTGGATAAGATTGTGGAGCTATGCAAACATTACGGTGCCTACCTGATGGTAGACGATGCTCATGGAACCGGAGTGATAGGCAAAACAGGGCGTGGGGTAATTGAACTATACGATCTTTTTAAGGAAGTAGATATTATTACCGGAACGTTCAGCAAGACGTTTGCGCACATTGGTGGTTACGTGGTAGCCAGTCCCAATCTGGTCAGCTTCTTAAAGTTCCAGTCGAGACAGCATATCTTTTCAGCTACAGCAACACCAGCTTCAGCCTGTATTGCCAGGGCGATTGACCTGTTGGACGAAGAGCCGCAATGGATGGAAAAACTGCATTTTAATATGAATTATCTGAAAGATGGCCTGGTAAATCTGGGGCTTCGCACAACAAATACCCAATCGGCTATTATTCCGGTACTGGTAGGTAACAGCAACAAGAATGCAGAAATATGTCACATGCTTTTAAAATCGGGAATTTATGCCAACCAGATCAATTATCCGGCGGTATCACGAAAAGATGCAAGGATAAGAATGTCAGTGATGGCAACCCACACCAAAGAACAATTAGATAAGGTGCTCAATGCCTGGGAATGGGTGGTGGTAAAAACTGGTATATGAGCGAAATACTATGATATAAATTAATATGGCCACACGCAAAAAAGATAAAAAGATCAGGGACAGCGAGGCAACCAAAAAAAGGCTTGTCGAGTGTGTCGGTGAAATCGTGCGTGAGGCTGGCTTTCATTCGCTGGGCGTAAATAAAATTGCTCAGCTTTCCGAAAACGACAAGGGTGTGATCCGTTACCATTTTGGTGGACTTGCAGGATTGTTGAGGGCATACATTCAGGACAGGGACTATTGGCCACCTTTTTTTGAGCGGTATAAAATTGATATAAATGCCGACCAGACAGAGATCAGGGAAATGTTCATCGCTTTGATGCAGGAAAACCTGAAACAATTCTATGCCAATAAAGAAATGCAGAAGATCATTCTGTGGCAGATTACCCAGTCCAACCCCTTGCTTCGTGAAATTTCAGAAGCCAGGGAAGATGAGGGCGAAAAACTATTCCGGTTAACAGATCCGACTTTTATAGGTTCCACCGTCAATTTTAAGGCGATCATTGCCCTTTTGTTAGGTGGTACCTATTTCGCCGTTTTACAGGCTAATTCGATAAAAAGCAGGGTTTGTGGAATTGACCTGAACTGGGAGCATGATTTTAGGATATTCCATCAGACGATAGCGCAGGTGATTGGATGGGCATACGAGAAAGCAAATGAAGAAAACAAATCATCCACTATATCTATGAACTACGAACTGGAAACACTGGAAAAACTTACCGAAAAGCTCTCACTGGAACAACAAAAAGTAACCAATAGAAAATCAATACCCGATCCATTATTGCAAATTGAGGCGCTGAAAGTTGAAAAGATCCTCTCCCAACATTTACTGGCGCTGACCAATGAAACCCAGATCATTACTTTTCTGCAAGTCTATCTTGGTCGGCTCATCAAGTTATGCAACAAACTTTATAACCCCGAATATGCAAATAATCCAAATGCAGAAGTGATGCTGGATCTTATTGATGCAATACGAAGCCCTGTTGCGCAATATGTTCCTGAAACGATAATCCTGCCCGACCTATTCAGAGATAAGGAAAGCAAAAAATTTGAACACCATTGGACTTTTATCTTAAAGCCCTTACAGCAGGCAAGAATTGAGCAAAAGCTGATTGACATTATACACATACCTGTAAGGCAGTTCAAAACGGCTAAGGAAAACATGCGCTGGTGTGATTTCAAATTTCTGAAAAGATATCTCGGCGTTTTGGAAGAACTGACTTCAGGTAAATTTACTTTGGAAATGCTATTGGAGACATTAGCCGGACTTGGTTATAACTATAGTAGATTTAGTGCCTACTATACCAGTATTTTAAAGTTAAAAATTGCTGATCAGGACTATGAACAGACCAAAAGGATATTAAAATTTGAACAAGCCAGGCTATCACAAATCAGCATTTACACCAAACGGAATTTTGACAGCCATAAACTTCCGGTACTGGAAGAGCTCGGCAAATGGATTGATGCTGAAATGATCCGCCATGAAGACCACCGTAGTGAAATAAATTCCTTTAAGCTAATCACTAAGTTTAAGGCGGTGCAATTTGCTTTTTGGAAAAAATTGCAATACGATCATGGGGTTTATGAGGAGGATACACTAGAATTGTATTCTGAAAAGATCGCACATAATTTTTCAACCAAAGGACAGGAAGAACTGTCTGCTTCAAGTATCAAAAGCAAGTTCTATCCGAAAGAAAAATCAATCCTGCTGGCCATAGAAAAACTGCTATTGGCGATGCTGGAAGATGTAAGAAAGTTCCTTTAAAAACAAGAGCGGTTAATTTAATTAATTATAGATGAGCAATGGTGGTGTATTACTACCATTGCTTTTTATATGGGGTCAACATAAGTTCCCAGCCCCCTCTCTTCCAGAAAGGTTACATATTCGTGAATGAGCTGCACGGAAAAGCCGGGCAAAACGTTCAGGTCACGGGTATGCCATTTGGCTACATCTCCGAGTGTATAAAACCCGAGTATTTCGGTAATGCCTTTAAATTCTTCGCTAAGTTCCAGTTCAGCTATTGGCTGGTTTAAGATGGGTTCTTTATAGCCTCTCATCATTTTCAGGTGGTTTCATTGCTTTCCCAGGGCAAGGTTTATAAACGATATAGCGCGGGATACGAACTAATCTGTCTTAGAGGTTCGGCGAAGAACCCAACAAACAAGATAAGCCGCACCCGCGCTGTAGCGCAGGCGAGAAGCCTACTTTTCCTTGTTTGTTTTAAAAATTTTCGCCGATTTCTAAGACAAGTAAAATAGCTGTCGCTATACAATATTTTAATGTGACAAATATACAATTTTCCTTACTGGAATCTACTACTACCCACTATGTGTATGTGCGGTGTATCTACTTGACGGGTATCAATAGGTAGATTTTCTTTGCCCATATATGTAAACCACAAATAAATAGCTTATGAAGAAATGAATACTAATTTCCGACTGATGTGAAAAGTTGTTGCCAGTGAACAGGCAGGTCGGGCTAAATATTAATTTCTAAAAAATATGATCCACGAATTGAGCAGCAGGATGCTGAAACAGCTTGAAACCGAACTGGAG
>Ga0222419_100085_pt1 | contig 173784 bp, 160 predicted proteins | sample 1B20Ametagenome_FD_182474 | JGI IMG/M metagenome (GOLD analysis project Ga0222419, IMG submission 182474) | Enriched microbial communities from leaf-cutter ant dump, University of Wisconsin, Madison, United States - 1B20A (version 2) | ecosystem: Environmental > Terrestrial > Nest > Insects... | reverse complement strand
CACAGCGCCCCCTCCGCCGGTCGAGTAGCCGCACAGCGCCCCCTCCGCCGGTCGAGTAGCCGCACAGCGCCCCCTCCGCCGGTCGAGTAGCCGCACAGCGCCCCCCTCCGCCGGTCGAGTAGCCGCACAGCGCCCCCCTCCGCCGGTCGAGTAGCCGCGCAGCGCCCCCCTCCGCCGGTCGAGTAGCCGCGCAGCGGCGTATCGAGACCCCGCGCTGCCCCCGCGGATTTCGATACGCCGCTGCGCGGCTACTCAATCAGCGGGGTGACGCCGACGCGCGGCTACTCAATCAGCGGGGGGGGTGGCACCGCCGGCGCGGCTACTCCATCAGCGGGGGGGGTGGCACCGCCGGCGCGGCTACAGCGGGGGGTGACGCCGACGCGCGGCTACTCAATCAGCGGGGCGACGCCGACGCGGCCGCCAGCCGAGCCAGAGCATCGCGACCCCGCCCACCACGAGCCCCCAGAACGCCGAGCCGACGCCCGCGATCTGGATCTGCGAGGCGACCACCAGGAAGGTGACGACGGCGACGACGCGCGTCGACGGCTCCTCGAGGGCCCCCGTCGTGGCGCTCGCGAAGGCGCCGAACAGGGCGAGCCCCGCGACCGCCGTGATGAGCAGCGGCGGGGTGACCGTGACGAGCGCCGTCGCGGCCCCCGCCCCGAGCCCCAGCACGAGGTAGGCGATGCCGCCCGTGACGCTCGCGATCCAGCGCCGGTCATGGTCCGGATGCGCGTCGGGCCCCGCCATGAGCGCCGCCGTGATCGCGGCCAGGTTGAGCGTGTAGCCGCCGAAGACCGAGCCGACGACCGTCGCGGCTCCCGAGCCCGCCAGCACGGCGCGGGCGGGCGGATGCGGGTAGCCGAAGGTCTTGAGCACCTCGAAGCCCGGCACGTTCTGCCCCGCCATCGTCACGACGTAGAGCGGCAGCCCGAGGCTCACGATGACGAGCGGATCGAACACCGGCCAGGTGAGCGTGACCGTCGGCCAGAGCGGCGCGGCCGCGAGATCCGCCCCCTCCCCCGAGGCCACCACGACGACGACCGTCGCGAGCACCGCGCCCGGTACCGCCCAGCGCGGCGCGAGCCGCGCCAGCAACAGCCAGACGAGAACGACCGGCAGCCCGAGCGCGGGCAGCTGCACGGCCGCGAGCACCGGCGCCACGCAGATCGGGAACAGGATGCCGGCGAGCATCGCGCTCGCGATCGGCTTCGGGATGCGGGTGACCGCCCGGGCGAGCCCGGGCCAGAGTCCCGTCACGAGCAGCAGCACCCCGCAGACGAGGAACGCGCCGACCGCGGCGCGGAAGTCGCCCGTCGTCGCCTCCGCGGCGATGAGGAGCGCGGCGCCGGGGGTCGACCAGGCGAAGCTCAGCGGCATCCGGAACCGCAGCCCGAGCACGATCGCGAGCACGCCCTGCAGCAGGCAGAGTGCGAGCAGCCCGGATGCCGTGTCGGCCGCCGAGGCCCCCACCGCCTGGAGACCCGCCACGACGAGCGCGAAGGAGCTCGCGAACCCCGTGACGGCCCCGATGATGCCGGCGCCGATCGGCTGGGCGAGGTCGGATGCGCGCATGCAGGCGAGCCTAGGGGCAGCGGCGCCGTCGGCGGTCGGGCCACGGCGCGCGGCGTGGCGTCAGCGCGCTACGAGGTGCGCGCGGATGACGGCCGCCGCGTCCGCGAGCTCGAGCTCGCCGCGGGCGACACCCAGCACGAGGTCGAACGCGGTGTCCGTATCCATGTCGTGTCGGTATCCGTTGATCCAGAGGAACAGCACGGTCAGCGTCCACGCCGTTCGCTTGTTCCCGTCGATGAGCGCATGATTCCGCGCCAGCGACTCCAGCATCGCCGCGGCCTTCGACTCGAGCGCGGGGTACGCATCCGCACCGAACACCGTCGTGGCCGGCCGTGCGAGCGCTGACGCCAGGAGGCCGGCGTCGCGAGCATGAAATCCGAAACGATCGAGAACCTGCAGTGCATCGTCGATCGTCAGAAAGCGCGTCATGCGTCTTCGAGGCGCGCCAAGAGTTCGGCGTCATGACTCATGACGAAGTCGAGACCTGCGTCGACCTCGTCGCGCCGCGCCGCACGCTCGACGACGGCACGAGCTCCGCGAAGCAAGAGCGCATGCTTCGACACGTTCTCCCGGGTCGCCAGCTGCTCGAGTTGCGCGTCGAGCTCTTCGGGGATGCGTACCGTGATGGCCATGGGGTGGATGCTACCACTTTGGTATCACGAGGATGCAGGGGATCTCGATACACCGCGCTGCGCGCGGCACTCGATCAGCGGGGCGGGGTGCACTGCGCGCGGCACTCGATCAGCGGGGCGGGGGCGCTACGCGCGGCACTCGGTTAGCGGGGTGCGCGGGCGCGTGCCGTGTGCCGACAGCGGGCGGGCTACGCCGACTTCTCGGCGCGACGCGCCGGACGGGGCACGATCGTGGGGGCCGCGTTGTCGATCACGGCCTCGCGCGTGACCACCACGCGGGCGACCTCATCCGACGACGGCACCTCGAACATGATCGGCCCGAGCACCTCCTCGAGAATCGCCCGGAGGCCGCGAGCACCCGTCTGGCGCAGCACCGCGAGATCCGCGATCGCCTCGAGGGCGCCCTGGTCGAACTCGAGCTCCACGCCGTCGAGCTCGAACATGCGCTGGTACTGCTTGATGAGCGCGTTCTTCGGCTCGGTGAGGATCTGCATGAGCGAGGCCTGGTCGAGCGGCGACACCGTCGTGACGACCGGCAGGCGGCCGATGAACTCGGGGATGAGGCCGAACTTGTGCAGGTCCTCGGGCAGCACCTCGCTGAACAGCTCGGCCTCGTCGCGCTTGCTGTGCAGCGGGGCGCCGAAGCCGATGCCGCGACGACCCACGCGCGCCGAGATGATGTCTTCGAGGCCCGCGAAGGCGCCCGCCACGATGAACAGCACGTTCGTCGTGTCGATCTGGATGAACTCCTGGTGCGGATGCTTGCGCCCGCCCTGCGGCGGAACCGACGCGGTCGTGCCCTCGAGGATCTTCAGGAGCGCCTGCTGCACACCCTCGCCCGAGACGTCGCGCGTGATCGAGGGGTTCTCGGCCTTGCGGGCGATCTTGTCGACCTCGTCGATGTAGATGATGCCCGTCTCGGCGCGCTTCACGTCGTAGTCCGCGGCCTGGATGAGCTTGAGGAGGATGTTCTCGACGTCCTCACCGACGTAGCCGGCCTCGGTGAGCGCCGTCGCATCCGCCACCGCGAAGGGCACGTTGAGGCGCTTCGCGAGGGTCTGCGCGAGGTAGGTCTTGCCGCAGCCCGTCGGCCCCACGAGCAGGATGTTGGACTTCGCGATCTCGACGTCGTGCTTGGCCTCGGCCGGCGCGAGCGTCTGGTGGGCGCGGATGCGCTTGTAGTGGTTGTAGACCGCGACCGAGAGGGCGCGCTTGGCGGCCTCCTGGCCGATCACGTACTCCTCGAGGAAGGAGAAGATCTCCTTCGGCTTCGGCAGGTCGAACTCGCTGGGGGCCTCCTCACCCGCCTCGGCGAGACGCTCCTCGATGATCTCGTTGCAGAGCTCGACGCACTCGTCGCAGATGTAGACGCCGGGACCGGCGATGAGCTGCTGCACCTGCTTCTGGCTCTTGCCGCAGAAGGAGCATTTGAGCAGGTCGGCGCTCTCACCGATGCGTGCCATTGCCGTTCTCCCTCCGAAGCGGTATCGAGAGCCTAACCCGTCCCGGTGACACTGGTGCGATCACGCGTCCCCCCGTGTCGCGACCGCAGGCGCACGCGCCTACCCTGGAGGCATGACCCCGAGAGCCGCGCGCCTGCTGCGCGGCGCCCTGCTCGGCGGAGTCGCGACGCTGCTCGCGGCCGCCTCGCACGTGCTCGGCGGCGGGGCCGCGCCGAGCGCCCTCGCCCTCGTGGTCGGCGGGATGTTCGCGACGTTCGCGGGAACGCTCGCCGTCGGTCGCACCGCGGGAACGCGCGGCCCGAGCCTCGCACGCACCGTCGCCGGCGTCAGCGTCGCCCAGCTCGCCTTCCACCTCGGCTTCTCGCTGCTCGGCACGGATGCCACGGTCGCGACCGCGGGCGCGCACCACCACGAGCTCTTCGCGATCACGGCGGGCCCCGCAACCGCCGTCGCCCGGGGCGGGGTCGCGATGTGGATCGCCCACCTCGTGGCGGGCGTCGTCACGGTGGTCTACCTGCGCCGCCTCGAGGCGCAGCTCTGGGCGGTGCTCGCCCGGCTCGGTGGCCTCGTCGTGCGCGCCCTCGACATCCGGATGCCGCGGCCGCCCGCCCGTGCGCCGCGGCCCGCGGTCTCCCGCACCGTGGGCCGCGCCTCCGCCCCCCTGCACGGCGCGATCGCGCGCCGCGGGCCGCCGGCACCCGCCCGCGCCTGACCGACGGTCCCCGCGACCGCGCGTCGGCGCGCCCGCGACCCGTCCCACCCCCACGTCAGGAAGACCCATGAGTACAACCCTCCGCCGAGCCGGCGTCGCCCTTGCGACGGCCGCCACCGCATCCGCCCTCGTGCTCGCCGCGCCGCTGGCCACATCCGCGCACGTCACGATCGACACCGACACCGCATCCCCCGGCTCCTACGCCCTGATCACGCTGCGAGCGCCGAACGAGTCGTCCACCGCCGCCACGATCGCCCTCACGCTCGAGCTGCCCGTCGACACGCCGTTCACGAGCGTGCGCACCGTGCCCGTGCCGGGCTGGACCGCCGAGGTCGTGCGCGAGACGCTGCCCGAGCAGGTGACCGTCGGCGAGACGACGATCACCGAGGCGGCCACCCGCATCGTGTGGACAGCGGATGCCGGGGCCGGCATCCGCGACGGCGAGCTGGGCCTGTTCCCCGTCTCGCTCGGGCCCGTGCCCGACACGGGCCGCATCGTGCTGCCCGTCACCCAGGACTACGACGACGGGACGAGCGTCGCGTGGGCCGACACGGCGGAGGGGGCGGAGCATCCGGCGCCCGTGCTGTACGTGAACGACGCCCCCGCGGACGGCGGGCACGGGTCGGGTGGGCACGACGCGGATGCGGGCGGGCACGATGCGGGCGGGCACGATGCGGGCGTCGCGCCGGACGAGGACTGCTGCTCCGCGCCGCGCGCCTCGGGCGACACGCTCGCGCGCGTGCTCGGCGTGGGCGGGCTCGCGCTCGGCGCCGCCGCGCTCGCGGTGGCGATCGTCGGGCGCCGACGGGGCGCGGATGCGGCGGGCGCACCCGAGGACGCGTCGTGAGCAGGGCGCTGCGGGATCGGGCGGTGAGGGCCCGGGTGCTGCGGGCCAGGGCGCTGCCGGCTCGGGCGGTCCGGGCGCTGACGCTGCGGGCACTGGCCATCGGGGCGGCGCTCGCATCCGCGGGCCTCGCGCTCGCGCTCGTCGCACCGCCGTCCGCCCAGGCGCACAGCGTGCTCGTGGCCTCGACCCCGGCATCCGGGGCGACGCTCGCCGAACTGCCGGCCGAGTTCTCGGTCACGATGAACGAGGCCCTGCTCTCGGCGGCGGGCGACGCGGCCTTCGCGCTCCGCGTGCACGGCGCCGACGGGCTCTACTACGGCGACGGCTGCCTCACGATCGTCGACGCCACGATGTCGACGGATGCCGCGATCGGGCCGGCCGGCGACTACACGCTCGAGTGGCAGGTCGTGTCGGCTGACGGGCACCCGGTCGGCGGCGAGGTGCCGTTCAGCTGGACCGGCGAGGCGAGCACGAGCGGCTCGAGCACGCCGCCGGCGTGCGGGGCGGATGCGGCGCCCGGCGACGCGGGCGACGCAGGCACCGCATCCGGGCACCACGACACCGCACCCGCCACGATCCCGCTCGCCGACGTCGTGTGGATCGTCGCCGCCGTGCTCGCGATCGCGGTCGCCGTGACGATCGCGCTCGTGGCGACGCGCCGCCGGCCGCGGCAGCGCAGCTGACGCCGCGCCGCGGGGCCGAGACACTCGAGGCGCGGGCCCCCGGCGCGAACACGCAGCGCGGGCGGAGAAATACGCAGGCGGCGGGAGCAGTTGCTCCCGCCGCCTGTACGTTGCGCCGTCCGCGCTCGCGGTTGCTCCCGCCGACGGTGAGGTTGCCCCCGCCGAGCGCACGCCGCGGGGCGCCCTCAGGCCGAGGTGAGCGCCGCCTGCGTCGTCTTGCGGCTCGAGAGCACCTGGTCGATCAGGCCGTACTCGAGGGCCTCATCCGCCGAGAGGATGCGGTCGCGCTCGATGTCGGCGTTGATCTCCTCCTGCGTGCGCTTCGAGTGGCGCGAGAGCGTCTCCTCGAGCCAGGTGCGCAGGCGCAGGATCTCCTTCGCTTGGATCTCGATGTCGGAGGCCTGCCCGCGCCCGGCCTCGCCGACCGCCGGCTGGTGGATGAGGATGCGCGCGTTCGGCAGCGCGAGGCGCTTGCCGGGCGTTCCGGCCGCCGCGATGACCGCCGCCGCGGATGCCGCCTGGCCGAGCACGACCGTCATGACCTGCGGACGGATGTACTGCATCGTGTCGTAGATCGCCGTCATCGCCGTGAACGAGCCGCCGGGCGAGTTGATGTACATCATGATGTCGCGGTCGGGGTCCATCGACTCGAGCACGAGCAGCTGGGCCATGATGTCATCCGCCGAGGCGTCGTCGACCTGCACGCCGAGGAAGATGATGCGGTCCTCGAAGAGCTTCGCGTAGGGGTCCTGACGCTTGAAGCCGTAGGCCGTGCGCTCCTCGAAGCTCGGCAGGATGTAGCGCGACTGCGGCATCGGGACCTGGGGCATGCGCGAGGCGAGGTCTCCGCCGGCCATGAAGGTGGGGGTCTCCATCAGTTCTCTATTCCTTGTCTCTCTCGCGCTTACTTCTTGGCGTCCGTGCCGGCGCCGCCCACGACATCCGCCGCCGACGCCCGGATGTGGTCGACGAAGCCGTACTCGAGGGCCTCCTCCGCCGAGAACCAGCGGTCGCGGTCGCCGTCGGCGTTGATCTGCTCGACCGTCTTGCCGGTCTGCGCGGCGGTGATCTCGGCGAGGCGCCGCTTCATGTCGAGGATGAGCGCCGCCTGCGTCTGGATGTCGGAGCTCGTGCCGCCGAAACCGCCGTGCGGCTGGTGCAGCAGCACGCGCGCGTTCGGGGTGATGTAGCGCTTGCCCTTGGTGCCGGCGGTGAGCAGCAGCTGCCCCATCGACGCCGCCATGCCGATGCCGACCGTGACGACGTCGTTCGGGATGAACTGCATCGTGTCGTAGATCGCCATGCCCGCCGTGATCGAGCCGCCGGGGCTGTTGATGTAGAGGTAGATGTCCTTCTCGGGGTCCTCGGCGGCGAGCAGCAGCAGCTTGGCCGCGATCTCGTTCGCGTTCTCGTCGCGCACCTCGGACCCGAGCCAGATGATGCGGTCCTTGAGGAGGCGGTCGAACACGCTCGGCGTGAATGCCGGTTCTGCCATGGGAGGAGCTCCTTGTGTGTCGGGGTCGTTCACGAATCTACCGGCGGGCCTGTTGCGGCTCGCGCGTGTTCGCCCTGGGCAGAGCCCGCGCCGGCTCGCCCGCTCGCCCGCTCCCCCGGTGCTTTGTAGAAAATGCAGGAGTTCTCGAGGGACATGCGCACGGTGCCGGGGCCCGCACGGGCGACACGCCCGGGAACTCCTGCATTTTCTACACGGATACGGTGAGGACATGAACTGGGAGCAGCGGATGGCGGCCGTCTGGGCCGAGGCCCACGAGCTCGATGACGCCGAGCTCGTGCGGCGCGTCGACGAGATCGCGGCCGAGCGGCCGGACGACGCCGTGTCGCTCTTCGAGCGGGGTGGAGCCCGGGACTCGACCGGCGACGAGGCGGGGGCCGAGGTGTTCTACCGGGCGGCCCTGGCATCCGGGCTCACGGGCGACGAGCGGGCGCAGTGCATCGTGCAGCTCGCGAGCACGGTGCGCAATCTCGGGCGGCCAGACGAGTGCCTCGAGCTGTTGCGCTCCGAGTTCGCCGAGACGCCGGATGCGCCCCTCGCGGATGCCGCGGTCGCCTTCGCCGCGCTCGCCCTCGTGGACCTCGGTCGCCCGGTGGATGCCGCCGCCTCGCTGCTGCACGCGCTCGCCCCGCACCTGCCGCGCTACCGCCGCAGCGTGCACGCCTACGCGGACGCCCTGCTCGCGGGCTGACGCCGCGCTCCCCCGGCAGCCGGCTGCCACACCGGCGTCGCGCGCCGCTCCCGCCCCGCGCCCCGCGCCCCGCGCCCCGCGCCCAATGTAGAAAATGCAGGAGTTCTCGCCAGCCCCGCCCGCGAAACCGCGCCGCGGGCTCGCGACACGCCCGGGAACTCCTGCATTTTCTACATCCACATCCACGGGGTCGGAGGCGGAGGCGGGCGCCGCGGCAGCCGCGCCGCTACGCGAGCAGCTTCTCGAGCGTGTTGATGTTGCGCACCGTGAGATGCGGCTTGTAGGCAGCCCTACCCGTCGCCCTGCCGAGCGCCGAGTCGAGGGTGTCGCCCTTCGGCACGGTCCAGTAGACGACGCCGTCGCCGGATGCCGCCCGCTCGCGCTCGGGGTCGAGCTCGAGCGCCAGCAGCGCGGCGGCGACGCCCGCATCCGCCACGAACATGACGTAGTCGTGCCAGCCGTCGCGGGCGCGCCCGAACGGGTACCCCGCGACGATCGCGCGCACCGCATCCGTCGTGAGCACCTGCACCCACGCCTCGTAGCCGAAGCGTTCGCGCAGGGCGGCCTCGACATCCGTCTTCACGACGTCGGCGGATGCGTCGCTCGTCACGAGCGCGTTGCCCGACGCGAGCACGGTGCGCACCCCGGCGTAGCCGCGGGCCTCGAGCAGCGCGCGCAGCTCGGCCATCTTCACGGTGACACCGCCGACGTTGACGCCGCGCAGCAGGATCACGTATCGCACGCGGTCACCCTACGCGCAGCCGCCCACAGCGGATGGTGCGGTTTCGGCTGGATGGTGGGCGCGAAGCGCCACCATCCAGCCGAAACCGCACCATCCGCATCCGGATACGCCGACGGGCCCCGACCCGCGTGCGCGGAGTCGGGGCCCGTCTGGAGAATCAGTGCTCGTGACCCTCGTGGTCGTCGTGGTCGTGGTCGACACCCACGAGGTCGGACTCCTCGATGATCTCGGAGTCGTCGTCCTCGCCGCCGAGCACCGCCGCGGTGAGGGCCGAGACGTCGACCGCCTTGCCCTTCTCGTCGACGACCTTGGCCTTCGAGAGCGCCACGGCGATCGCCTTCGAGCGGGCGACCTCGCCGACCATGGCCGGGATCTGCCCCGACTGGCCGAGCGCCTGGATGAACTCGCCCGGCTCCATGCCGTACTGGGCGGAGGCCTGCACGAGGTAGCTGGTGAGCTCGTTCTGGCTCACCTTCACCTCCTCGGCCTCGGCGATCGCGTCGAGCAGCAGCTGGCGCTTGAAGACCTTCTCGCTCTCCTCGGCGACCTCGGCGCGGTGCACGTCGTCCTCGAGACGGTTCTCGTTCTCGAGGTGGCGGTGCACCTCGTCGTCGATGAGGCCCTGGGGCACCGGGATGTCGGCCTTCTCGACGAGGATCTCGACGAGCTTGTCGCGCGCGGCAGCGGCCTGGCCGAACTCGGCCGAGCGCTCGAGCTGCTCCTTGATGTCCTTGCGCAGCTCGCCGATCGTGTCGAACTGCGACGCGATCTGGGCGAAGTCGTCGTCGGCCTCGGGCAGTTCGCGCTCCTTGACCGAGATGAGCGTGACGGCGATCTGCGCCTTCTCACCCTGGTGGTCGCCGCCCACGAGCTCCGACTCGAAGGTCGTCGACTCGCCCGCGGTGAGGGTGTCGAGCGCCTCGTCGATGCCCTCGATGAGCTCGCCCGAGCCGATCTCGTAGGAGATGTTGGAGGCGGTGTCGATCTCCTCGCCGCCGATGGTCGCGACCAGGTCGAGCTGGGCGAAGTCGCCCTTCTTCGCCGGGCGGTCCACGGTCACGAGGGTGCCGAAGCGGGTGCGGAGGTTCTCCAGCTCGGTCTCCACCTCATCCGGGCCGACCTTGGCGGTCTCGACCTCGACCTTGAGCCCGTCGTACTTCGGCAGCTCGAACTCGGGGCGCACGTCGACCTCGACGGTGAAGACCAGGTCACCGGAGAAGTCCTTCTCGCTGGGCCAGGTGGTGACATCCGCCTCGGGGCGACCGAGCGGGCGCACCTTCTCCTCGGCGGCGGCCTCGCGGTAGTAGCGCTCGAGGCCCTCGGAGACGGCGTGGTTGAGCACCTCGGCGCGGCCGACGCGCTGGTCGATGATGGGCGGCGGCACCTTGCCCTTGCGGAAGCCGGGGATCGAGACCTGCTCGGCGATGTGCTTGTAGGCGTGCTCGATCGAGGGCTTGAGCTCCTCGGGCGTGACGGTGATGGTGAGCTTGGCGCGCGTGGGCGACAGCTTCTCGACGGTCGTGCTGACCATGGGGATGATCTCCTGGGTTTGTTTCGCTGATGTTCCGTCGGGGCGACAGGATTTGAACCTGCGACCTCCCGCTCCCAAAGCGGGCACTCTAGCCAAGCTGAGCTACGCCCCGGATGCCGGGTCTTCTTCAGCCTGCTGTCGGGCGGAGACGGAAACGCGATCCGACCCGAAATCGGCCTCGAACAGTCTAGCCTGACGCGGCTGGCGGTCTGCTGCCGCATCGAGACGGCAGTTTCGACCGTTCCCGGATGCTGCGAAGGGTCGGAACTGCCGTCTCGGCGCGGTGGGCGGATGCCGGGGCGCGCGGCGGACGTCGGCCCCGTGGGCCGGATGCGCGTCTCCCCTGCGCTAGACTCGCGTGGTTGCCCTGGCCGTCCGCGGCGGGGCTGCGGGGATGTAGCTCAATGGTAGAGCCTCAGTCTTCCAAACTGATTACGCGGGTTCGATTCCCGTCATCCCCTCCGATTGCCCGCCCGGTGCCGGATGGCGCTCACGCACCCGCATCCGGCGACCGCCGCGCGATCTCGGCGCGCACGGCATCCACGAGCTGGCCCGCGAACGCGGCGCACTCGGGCACGACCTCGGCGAGGTCGACCTGGCGACCGTTGATGAGCGTCACCCGCAGCACGGTGAACGCGCCGAACATCAGGATGCTCTTGGAGGCGATCTCGATCGACTGGATGAGCGGCAGGTACTGCCGCGGGCTCACGACGTGCGCCGCACCGGAGATCGCGAGCACCGGGATGCTGTCGGTGAAGACCTCGAGCACCTTGTCGTCGAGCACCGCGAACGTCGTGGGGTTGAGCCATCCTTCGATCACGGGGGCAGGCTAGCGAACACCGCCGCGCACGGAAAGGGCCGCGGATGCCGGCCGCGGCGCCCCCGCTCACTCCTCGTAGTGCAGCAGCTCCCCCGGCTGGCACTCGAGCACGCGGCACATGGCCTCGAGGGTCGTGAAGCGCACCGCCTTCGCGCGCCCGTTCTTCAGCACCGCCACGTTCGCGGGGGTGATGCCGATCGCCGCGGCGAAGTCGCCGACGCTCATCCGCCGCTCCGCCAGCATCCGGTCGATCGAGAGCCGGATGGGCATCAGATCACCACCTCCAGCTCGGCCCGCATCGTGATCGCCTGCCGCAGCAGCGAGCGCAGCACGAGGGTGATGCAGGCGAGCACGGCGAGCAGCAGCAGCGCCGTGACGAGCGCGGCTGCGAGCGCGGGGCTGCCGGCCTGCCCCCGGTCGATCACGACGAAGCCGACGACGACGAGCACGGCGGTGCAGCTGAGCAGGGTGACGAGCCCGTCGACCCAGAGCAGGGTGCTGCGCTCGAGCGCCCTCCCCCGGAAGACGCGGTCGACCAGCAGCGCCACGAGGCCGAGCCCCATCATCCCCAGCAGCGTGACCCCGATCGCGAGCGCGAGCAGCGGGGTGCGCAGTTCGGCGTACTCGGGCACGGCGCGCGCGGCGCCGTCCGCCATCCCGGGCAGCACGATCACGGCGCCGACCCCGATCAGGAACAGCAGCGCGAGCAGCACCTGGCTGACGACGACGAGGGGGGCGGATGGGCGGGGCAGCTCGATCTCCATGCATCGATTATCGATCGATGATCTATCGAAAGTCAATAGCCATTTCAGCTCGGCACGCAGCACGCCGCGCGCGCTGGTGGCCGTCAATATGCTGTGCGCATGTCGATGGGGATGACCGCGCCGATCGGCGGCACCTTCACGGGCCGCGACACCGACCTCGCGCGACTCGCCGCCCTCGCGCGCACGGGCGGCGCGATCGTGCGCGGCCCCGCCGGTGTCGGCAAGAGCGTGCTGCTGCGGCACGCCGCCGAGGTGATCGCCGACGGGCGGCCGTACGCGGCGGTGGAGGGCAACGAGGCGTCCGGCGCCGTGCCGTTCGCGCCCTTCGCCCCGATGCTCGAGGCGGGTACGGGGGCCGCACCGCACGAGCTCGCCTCGGCGCTGCACGACCGTCTCGCGGGCGCCGCGCTGCTCGTTGTCGACGACGCGCACCGGCTGGATGCGGCATCCGCGGGCCTCGTTCACCGGCTCGCCGCCGAGGGGACCCCGCTGCTGCTCGCCGTGCGTTCCGGGGAGCCGGTGCCGCCCGCCATCGAGTCGCTGTGGACCCGCGGGCAGCTGACGCTGCACGAGGTGCTGCCGTTCGATCTCGACGCGACCGCCGCCTTCGCCGCGGCCCACCTCGGCCCGCCCGTCGACGCGGGGCTCGTTCACGCGCTGCACCAGGCCTCCGGCGGCAACCCGCTCTACGCGCGCGAGTTGCTGCGCGCGGCCGTCGACAGCGGTGCGGCGGGGCGGCACCGCGGCGTGTGGGTGCTGCACTCCGCGCTCACCGCCGACGGCGACCTCGCCACGGTGCTGCACGATCAGCTCGCCGCGCAATCCGAGGGTGTGCGCCGCGCGGTCGAGTGCCTCGCGATCGCGGAGCCGCTCGCCCTCGAGCAGCTTGCGGCGATCGTGGGCGCGCACGACCTCGACGTGGCGGAGGCGCGCGGGCTGCTGCGCGTCGAGGACGGGGAGCGTCCCCTCGCCCGGCTCGGACATCCGCTCTACCGCGACGTCGCCCTCGCGGCGCTCAGCCCGACCCGCCGCCGCCGCGTCGCCGACGCGCTGCTCGAGACCGCGGAGCACCCGGGCACGCACCCCGACCCGGCGACGCTCGCCGCATGGCGGCTGGAGCGCGGCGACGCCCGCCCGCCCGAGGAGTGGCTCGACGCCGCCCGGCGCGTGCACGCGACCGACCAGCGGCTCGCCGAGGCCTTCATCCGCGCCGCCGTCGACACCGGCGGCGGCCCGCCCGCGCTGCTCGCGCTCGCGAACCTGCTCACCCATCAGCACCGTCTCGAGGAGGCTGCCGGCGTGTTCGACGCGCTCGCGGCGGCCCCGCTGCCGCCCGAGGCGCGCACCGCGATCGCGGCCGTGGAGGCGTTCCTGCTGGCGATGCCCGCCCAACGCCCGGATGAGGCCCTCGCCCTCGTCGAGCGGGTCGCGGCGGCCCACGGCAGCTCCCCCGATCTGCAGGCCTCGCGCGCCCTCGCCCTCTGGCGCGCGGGCGAGGTGGATGCGGCGATCGCCCTCGCCCGCACGGTCGCCGACGACGAGAGCGCCCCCGCGACCGCGCGGGCGAACGCCGTGCTCACGATCGGCTCCGCCGACGTCTACGCGCTGCGGGTGACGGGGCCCGAGTTCGCGGCCGACGTCGCGCTCATGCAGCGCCTCGTGCCGCTCGCAGCCGACGTCATGCCCGAGGCGCCCGAGTCGGCGGGGCTCGTCGTCACGAGCCGCGTGCTCATGCCGGTGCCGGATGTCGCCGCCGCGATCGAGCTGGGTGCCGAGAACGGCCGCCGCGCGCTCCTGCGGGGTGACGACGGGGTGCGCGCGCAGTACGCGATGCTGCACGGCTGGGCGCTCGCGCTCGCGGGCGACCTCGACGGCGCGCTCGACCGGCTGCGTGAGGCGTACGCGGGGCGGGGCGTGTGGATGCCGACCACGCTGCCCTGGCTGCGCGCGACGCTCGTGCGAGTGCTCGCCGCATCCGGTCGACTCGCCGAGGCGCGCGAGGTGCTGGCCGAGCTGGAGGCGTCGCCGCGCGCCGGGCTCTACGCCCTCGACGCGGTGCTGGCCCGCGCCGCGGTGCGCGAGGCGGACGGCGACACTGCGGGCGCCCTGGCGCTGCTCGCAGCCGCCGCCGGGGCCGACCGTGCCGGCAACCGGCTGCGCGGCGACGAGCTGTGGCTGCGGCGGATGCGCCTCGGCGAGGACGGCGCGGCATCCGAGGTCGCCCGGCGGTACGGGCGCCGGGAGGGCGACGCCGCGGCGGCGATCGCCGCCCACGCGGCCGCCGTCGTGTCGGCCGATCGCGCCCGGATCGGGCAGGCGGTCGGCTCGCTCGCCTCCGCGGGACTGCTCTGGGACGCGTGCGAGGCGCAGGCCGACCTCATCCGCCGTCACCGCGCAGCGGGCGACGGGCCGTCCGAGCGGCTCGCAGTGGAGTGGCTCGCCGCGCTCGTGGGCGGGACGCGCTCACTCGCCCTCCCCCGCGTCGCCACGGAGCTGCGCCCTCAGCTCACGGGCCGCGAGCGGGAGATCGCCCGGCTCGCCGCGACCCTGCCCGACCGCGGCATCGCCGAACGGCTCGGCATCTCGGAGCGCACGGTGCAGACGCACCTCACCCGGGTCTACCGCAAGCTGCGCATCGCGGGGCGCGGGGGCCTCGCCGAGGGCCTCCTGGGGCTCGAGGACGTCTGACGCGTCTCAGGAGCTCTGCGCCTCGCCGAGCCCCGCGAGGGTCACCGGGATCGTCGTCTCGAGCCAGCCCTGCGGGGTCGGGAAGTCGGTCTCGTCGCGGCTGCGCACGAGCAGGTAGACGACGCCGTCGTCGAGCAGGGTGCGCGGCACCTCGAAGACCTCGTGCACCGTGGTCGGCACCCCCACCTCGAGCTGCAGCACGCCCGTGAGGTCGCGGATCGACGGCACCGTGACGTAGCCGTCGCGACGTGCGAGGTAGACCTGGCTCGTGGGGGTGAAGAAGAGCGTGTGGTGGTCCTTGTCGGAGTTCGTGGTGACCGTGTACTCGAGCTCCAACTCGACCATGCCGGGGGCGAGGTCGGCGCTCGTGAGGAAGCCGACGCGGTAGCGCTGCACGTCGATCGTGAACTCCCCCGCGGATGCCGTCTCGGCCTCCGCAGCGGCGGGTGCCGTGAGCTGCCCGGTCGCCTCGCCCGCGAAGGAGATCCGGGCGTTCCGGCCGAGGTGCAGCACGGCGTCCGCGGGGGCGAAGTCGGCGGGGATCTCGAAGAAGGTCAGCACGACGTGCTGTGCGATGCCCGGCTGCAGGCCGTTCACCTGCAGGAGCGTGCCCGCGAGGCGGCCGTCGAAGCCGAGCGCGGTCTGCAGGGTGAGCGAGGGCGGCACGCTGAACACCCCGTCGCCGGGGTCCGGCCCGAGGTAGCTCACCTCGAGGTCGAGCGTGAGCTGCCCGGTCGTGGGAGAGAGGACGCCGCCCGTGACCCGGATGTCGCAACCGGCCGCGTTGACGGCGGGCGCGTCGACCTCGAACGGCACGTCGGCGGCGGGCGCCGCTGCGGCCCCGGGTGCATCGCCCCCGGGGCGCGGCGGCACGATCGGCTGCGGGAGGTCCGCGGCGGCGGGGCGCGCGGCGGGGGCGAGGTCGGCATCCGCGATCGTGACCGGGATGGGGACGGCCGAGTTGCCGACCACGGGCTCGCCGAAGATGCCGGGCGCCTTGCGGAACAGCAGCAGCTCGTAGTCGCCCGCCGCCGCATCCGGCACCTCGAACTCGACCCAGGACCCCTCGTGCGCGCTCCAGACCACCTCGCGCATCGAGGGGGTGACGCGGGACCGCACGACCGCGCCGTCGGGCAGCCGCAGGGCGAGCGAGTCGGAGGCGACCCAGCCGACGCGGCTCGCGGTGCTGTTCCACACGTCGAGGGTCAACCGCAGCACGCGGTGCTCGGCGTCGGCCTGGGTGTTGTCGCTCAGGTGCCCGGCCGTGAGGAGGGCCCCGCGCACGTGCACGGCGTGCGGCCCGAAGTCGGCCCAGCGGTCGACGGCGACCTCGCGGGCGGCGAGCTGCTGCTCGCCCGTGCCGTCGGCGAGCGCGATCGTCGTGACGCGGTCCTCGGCGCCGCCGATCCTGAGCGTGCCGTCCTCGAGCGGGTTCTCGGCGAGGTTCTGCCAGACGAAGGTGAGGTCGGCGGATGCGCCAGGCGGCACCGTCGACTCGTCCCAGCCGACGACCTCGCCCGTCACGGGTGCGGCCCCCGGGCTGGGTTCCAGTGCCACGGCGCCGAAGCGCGAGGGTGCCTTCGCCCAGGCGTCCGAGAGGTTGCGCCAGCGGGTGCCGACGACGAGCGTGGTCGTGACCTCGTCGTAGACCGCGTGGCCGGCCGTGACCTCGAAGGCGCCGTACTGGAAGGCGGTCGCGAGCGTGCTGCTGTGCTGCCCCTCGAGCAGCTGCGGCGAAGGCGGGCCCGCGAACGGGCCGCCGTCCGTGCACCCGGTCAGCAGTGCGGCGGCGAGCGCCGTCGTGAGAAGGGCGGCGAAGGCCCGCGGGGCGCGACGGATGCGGGGGCCGGCCATCAGATCCGCCCGCCGTCGGTGCCGGGGTCGGCGTCCGGGGGTGCGACATCCGGCTCGAAGTCGGCGCAGGAGAAGTAGATGGCCCCACCGGTCGCGTCGCGCTCCGGATGCCGGGGGTCGGGTTGCAGGTCGCAGTAGTCGTACTCGAGCGAGTAGTCGTCGTCCTCCCCGGCGGGGCGCGGCGGCGGCTCGTGTCCGCCGTGGCCCGAGCCCGAGCCCGAGCCCGTCCCGCCGCTCGAGAGCCCGTCGCCGTCGATCGGATCGGCGTCGCCCGTGTTGGGGTTCTCGGTTCCCTCGGTGACGGGGGCGTCGGGCCGGGGCGGATACTGCTGGCCGCGCCCCGGGGGCGTCCGGCCGCCCGCCGCGGTGTAGGGGTCGCCGCCCGTCTGCCGCTTCTCGACGGGGGGCGTCTCCTGTGGCGCCTCGTCGGTGGGCGAGCGGGCGGGGCAGATCGGCATGTTGACCGTGCGGTTGAGGAACTCGTCGGTCTTCTGGAAGAACGTCACCTCGAGCTGCGGGGGCTCGGACAGCGGGGTCAGGCGGCTGATCCACTCGCTCAGCTGCGTGCCGAGCTTCGCGCCGACGCCTCCGCCGGCCGAGGCCACGAGCGTGACCTGGCACGGCACCCCCCACGGCGCGGTGAGCGCCGTGCCGCGCAGCACGCCCGCCGAGGCGGTCAGCGAGGCGAAGGGGCCCGCGAGCAGGCCGAAGGCGCCGATCCCGACGCCGACCTTGGCCTTGAAGCCGAACACGACCGAGTCGATGCCGAGCGAGGCGGGTGAGATCGAGTCGATCATCGGCTGCTTCACGGTGAGGTTCGGCACGACGGCCTGCCCCGAGCGGATCCCGATGTCGCCGTCGAGCCCGTACACCCCGTGCGCGAACATCGTCGAGTGCTTCGCGGTGAGCGCCGTGCCGAAGGAGAACTTAAACTCCACGTCGACGCTCACCGGCACACCGCTCACGAGCACCGACTCGGAGAGCTCGATGGGGATCTCCACGGTGAAGTTCACGTTGTCGCCCAAGCCCTCCACGCCCGCGGCGAACGACACGTCCACACCCGTGACGCCGTGCACGATCATCGTCGGGTTCGGCACCCAGCGGCCGTCCCGGATGGGGGCGGCGCCCGTCACCTGCAGATCGGTGTAGGCGACCTTCACGGCGATCCCGCCGATCAGGCCGTCCTTCTCGATCGTCGCCGTGAAACCGAAGGAGCTCGCGTCGGCGGACACCTCGACCCCGAACGGACCGACCTTGACGTCCTTGGACTCGCCCTCCCAGCTCGCCTCCTCACGGTCGAGGCCCGTGATCATCCGGGCGAACTTGTCCATCGGGGTGTCGTGCTCGGGGCGCGCGGGCTCCTCGTCCGGATCCTCCGGGTCCGCGGATGCGGCATCGTCCGCGTCGTCGTCCGCCGCGGCGCGCCAGCTGCGTGCGGAGGCGAGCACGACGCCGCCGGGCGCCCCGAGGGATGCGGGCGAGGCGGACGGCTCGGGCTCCGGTTCGGGCTCGCCGCTCGCGCCGGGGTCCGGGGTGGAGGTCTCGTCGCCCGCGACGTCATCCGGGTCCAGCGACTCCGGGTCGACGGCGGAGGAGTCGTCGTCGCGCACGAGCGTGTCCGTCGCCATCCACTCGGCCGGGGCGCCCACGTCGACCGAGAGCGTCTCGGCCGACAGGCTCCGGTCGAACTCGAGGTCGAGGGTGCGCACCACCTCGGGCAGGTCGACCGGCAGGAGCGTCACGTCGATGCCGCCGTCATCCGGATGCCCGATCGCGCCCACGCGCCCGACGATGCGGTTCGTGAGGAAGAGCACCGAGCCCTCCGTGATCCGGTCGAGACCGGGGTGGCCGCCGTTCAGGTGCCAGGTGAGGCCGTCGTCGCGGGGCCCCTCCACCGCGAGCGCCCCGTGCTCGAGCACCACGACATCCGGCTGCAGATCGACCACGGCGTGCGGGTCGGGCGAGAGCCCCCAGCGGTCCTCGGCCGCCGCGATCTGCTCGGGGCTCGGGCCGCGCAGCAGCGTCACGGCCGTGATCCCGCCGCCCGCCACGAGCGCCGCCGCCACCGCGATCGCGACGACGGTGCGACGGCGCGGGCGCCGGGGCCCCCGGGATGCGGCGGGCGCCTCGCTCATCAGTGCGCGACACCCAGCGCGTCGAGCACGTGGACGAAGTCGCCCACGAACTCCTCCTGCGCGATGACGGCGTCGTCGCGGCGGGAGAGCTGCAGCGAGATGTAGAGGTCACCCGCCTGGAAGAACACGGCAGAGATGCCGGAGTCGTCGCCGACGTAGCGCGCCCGGTCGCCGAGGTCGGTGAGCTCCACACGGCCCGGCAGATTGCTGAGGTACTCGAACAGCTGGTCCGCCTGCTCACGGTCGCCCCAGAGCGCGCTCAACTCGATGCCGGCGTAGCTCTGGGCGTCGTCGATCGCGCAGACGGCACCGCCCGAGAGGTGCCCCGGCTCGAGCGCGCCGTCCACCTCTCCCACGAGGGCGTCCACGTCGATCGTCCGCAGCGCGGCGCACAGCTCCTCGGAGCTCCACCCGCCCGCGCCCCCGCCGACGGCCGGGGCGGGGTCGCCCCCGCCCGCGGGCTCCGAGGGCGCGGATGCCGGCGGGTCGGCGGGGTCGGCGGGGCCGGCGGCGGGCGGCGCACCCGTGGCGCACCCCGTGAGCAGCAGGACGACGGATCCGACGAGGGCGAGAGACGGGATGCGCACGCCCCCATCATCCGGACGCCCGGAGGCGGCGGATATACGCAATCGGGCAGGGGGGCCCGGGCACGTACGTAGTCGGCCGCGACGTCATCCGGCGCAACATCCCGTCACGTCTCGACACACTCGCCCGCGGCTCCACGGCATCCGGTTAGCGTGGCCGGGTCATCAACCACCGACCGGGAGATCCGCCATGTCGCTCACCGCCCTCGACACCCGCCCGACGCCCCTCGAGGCGGTCGAGCTCGACGCCGACACGATCGCCGCGCTGCCCCCGAGCAACGTCGACCAGATCCCCGAGCTGCACCCGCAGTGGCGCTCGCTCGACCTGCGCGAGATCCTCTCGCGCCCGGCCGCGTTCCTCTCGGTGAGCCAGTCGAACTCGCTCTACAAGCCGGGCGGCGTGCAGTACGCGGAGGGCCACGCCTACCGCGGCAGCCTCGAGGCGACCGTGCGGGCGGCGACGGCGGCGCGCCAGGCCCCCAACTTCGTCTCCTTCAACTGGATCGGCTACACGGTCTTCCGCCAGGACTACCCGCAGACCGTCTTCGACGCGGCCCAGTACCACCACTGGACCGGCGCGATCGAGGCGACCCCCGAGCAGATCGCCTGGGACGACGCCCTCGTGCCTGAGCTGGCCGCGCTCGTCGAGCCCGGCGACAAGCAGTTCAACGAGACGGCCCTGCAGACCGCCTTCGTCGGCACCGACCTGCCGGGCACCCTCGCCCGTCGCAAGGTCGAGGTGGTCGTGATCACCGGCATCCACACCGACTGGTGCATCGAGGGCAACGCCCGCGCGGCCCGCGACCACGGCCTGCTGCCGATCGTGATCGGCGACGCGACCGGAACCCACGACCCCGCCGACGAGGCCGCCGCGTTCCGCCGCATCAACACCTTCTTCGCGCCCGTCATCAGCTCGGCGCAGTTCGTGGAGCTGGTGAGCCGCTGATGGGCAACGTCGGACTGCTCCTGGTGGGGGCCGTGCTCTTCGTCAACGGGCTCAGCTCGCTCGGGCTCGTCTCGGGCCGCAGCGCGGCACCGCTCAACCTCTTCGTGGGCGCCGCGCAGGTGGTGCTGCCGACCCTCATCCTCGTGCAGGCGGGCGGTGACTCCACCCTCATCGCGGCCACCTGGCCGAGTTACCTCTTCGGCTTCACCTACCTCTGGTTCGGGCTCATCAACCTGGCCGGCTTCGAGCCGCAGGGCTTCGGATGGTTCAGCCTGTTCGTCGCGGGCGTCGCGGTCTACGAGGCGGTCATCGCGTGGACCAGCGACCCCGTTTTCGCGGTGATCTGGCTCACCTGGGCGATCATGTGGACCCTGTTCTTCCTTCTGCTGGGCCTCGGCGTCCAGCGCCTCGGCTCCCTCGACCTGGGGCGGGCGACCGGCTGGTTCCTCGTGCTGCTCGGCATCCCCAGCTGCACCGTGCCCGGCGTGCTGCAGATCCAGGGCATCTGGACCACGGATGCCGCGGCCGGCTACGCCGCGCTCGTCGCCCTCGTCGTCGCCGCGGCGCTCTCGGTGCTGTTCACCCGGCTCGCGACGGCGCGGGAGCGCGAGGACGTCACGGACGCGGAATACGCGACCGCCTAGGCTGAGGCACGTCGACCGGCATCCGCCTCTTGGCTGCTCGGGGGCGGGCTCCTGCTCGCCCTCGGCGGCGCGATCGCCGGCTTCGTGCTGCTCGGCGAGAGCTGGTACCAGCTGCTCATCGCGGGCGCCCTCGGCATCCGGCCGTCCTGACGGCCCCGCAGTTGTCCGCCGACGGCACCGTCGTCCGCGGATGCGCCCGCCACCTCCTCACGCCCGTCGCCTGACGCACCACGATCGCGGCCGCTCCCCGTGCGGGGGCGGCCGTCGTCGTCCCCGGACGAAAGGCTGCGGAAAACCGCAACGACGAGTCATTGCACCCCCGGACGGGGGGCAGTACCATCGGCACAGCCGCACCCCCCGAACGCGGCACACCCGATCCAGGAGCACCCCATGACCGTCGTGAGTCCCCACACGACCGTGCCACCCAGCACGACCGTCACCCCCCGCACCAACGCGGCCCCCGCCGGCTGGTATCGCGACCCGCTCGGCATCCCCCAGCTGCGCTGGTGGAACGGCATCGCGTGGACCAACCACATCCAGGAGAACCGCCCCGAGGCGCAGCCGTGGATCGCGAGCTTCGACGCCTCGCACCACGTCACGGTCGCCTGAGCGCGGCACGGCTGAGCGCACCGCCGCGGCGCGTCAGCGCTGCAACCAGGCCACGACGGCGAGCACGCGCCGGTGGTCGGTACCCGAGTCCTCGAGGCCGAGCTTGCCGAAGATCGCGGTGACGTTCTTCTCCACGGCGCCGACGCCGATGAAGAGCTGCCGCGCGATCGCCGTGTTGCTGCGGCCCTCCGCCATGAGCTGCAGCACCTCGCGCTCGCGCGGCGTCAGCGAGGCGAGCGGGTCGTGGCGGCGGCCGATCAGCTGGGCCACCACCTCGGGATCGAGCACGGTGCCGCCCGCGGCGATCCGGTCCACGGCATCCGTCAGCTCGTCGAGCGAGGCGACACGGTCCTTGAGCAGGTAGCCGACACCGCCGGACCCCGCGCTCAGCAGCTCCTGCGCGTAGGCGACCTCCACGTACTGCGAGAGCAGCAGGATGCCGGTCGAGGGCAGTTCGCTGCGCAGCCGGATGGCGGCGCGCACGCCCTCGTCGCGGAAGGTGGGCGGCATCCGCACGTCGAGCACCGCGAGCTCGGGGGCGAGCGCGTGCACGGATGCCATGAGCTCCTCGGCGTCGCCGAACGCGCCCACCACCTCGTGCCCGGCCTCCCCGAGCACACGCACGAGCCCCTCACGCAGGAGCACGGAGTCGTCGGCCACCACCACACGCACGGTCACACCTCCCACGCTAGCTGTGTGACGGTTTCGGCGGTGTGTGCGCCGCGTGCAGCGCACACACCGCCGAAACCGTCACATGCGGTGCGCTCACGCGACGTCATCATGCCGCCAGCGGCAGACGGGCGATGACGTGGGTCGGGCCGCCGGCGGGACTCACGAGCTCGACCTCGCCGCCGAGGCCGCGCACGCGCTCCTCGATGCCCGCGAGGCCGTGGCCCGGCGCCGCGGCGGCACCGCCCACGCCGTCGTCGGTGACGACGACGTCGAGCCGCGCGGCATCCCGCGCAGCATCCGCGTGCAGCTCGAGACGCACCCACGCATTGCGCGCCCGGGCGTGCTTCGTGACGTTGGTGAGCGCCTCGGCCGCGATGAAGTAGGCGTTGCGCTCGAGCTCGGGCGGCAGCACGAAGCCCGCCGGGAGCAGCGACTCGACGTGCAGCGGCACGGGCGAGCGCACCGCGAGCGACTCGAGCGCCGCCACGAGCCCGCGGTCGAGCAGGATCGGCGGGGCGAAACCGCGGGACAGGGCGCGCAGCTCCTCGAGCGCCTCGCGCGACTGGGTGCGGGCCTCCGCGATGAGGGCGCGGGCCGCATCCGGGTCCTTCTCGAGCTGACGCTCGGCGGATGCGAGGTCCATCTGCAGCCGCACGAGCCGCTGCTGCGGGCCGTCGTGGATGTCGCGCTCGAGCCGGCGGAGCGCCGTGCCCTCGGCCGCGACCGCGGCGCTGCGCGAGGCCGACAGGTCGGCCATCTGCACCTGCAGCTCCTCCGAGCGGAACGCCGAGAGCATCCCGCGGGCGATCGCGTGGTGGATCCAGGTGAGCCCGTGGGTGACGAACGGCAGGGTCAACAGGAAGAGCGCGCCGAGCACGAACATGATGGCGCTCTGCGCCCCGATCGTGGTGAGCGGCTCCGGCACGACGACGCCCGCGTCGAGCAGCAACTGCACGAGCTGTGCGATGCCCGTGGCGTCGCCGACGGAGGGGGCGTAGAGCGGGAAGAGCACGCCGCCGAGGGCGACCGCGAGCCAGGTGATCGTGAGCGACCACGTGACGACGCCGACGAGCGGGTTCACGACCGCGCCGTGCAGCAGGTAGAGCCAGTAGTGCCCGTCGACGAGCGGCGCGAGGAGCTTGGTGAGCGTGCTGCCGCCGCGCACCGTGCGGTCCCATCGCGGCGGGGTGATCTCGGGGAACAGCGCACCGCGCAGCCGCACGAGCTCGAAGATGCCGAGGCCGCGCGCGGCGAACAGCGCCGCGAGCACGATGAAGACGCCGACGAGGATCGGGATCATGCCGACACCGGTCCAGAACACCGTCATGAGCACGGTGAGCGCCACGACCGTCACCGGCAGCAGCGGCAGCAGGAAGCCGAGCTCGGGCAGCACACCGAACCAGAACCGGCCGTAGCCGCGGCGCGTCGAGGTCGTCGTCATGGCATCCAGCATCGCGGATGCGGCGGCGCCGCGGCATCCGGTCGACTCGCGGATGCGGGGTGGGGTTCTCCCCCGTCAGGCGCGCGCCGGCACGGGAGCGGACGCCCCAAGGCGCACGACCGTGTCGTCGTCCTCGCGGTCGTCGGCCCGATGGGAGACGAGCACGAGCATCCCCTCGGCGCTCGCGGTGCGGATGTCGCGCATGAGAGCGCGGGCCGTCGGGGCGTCGAGGTGCGCGGTCGGCTCGTCGAGCAGCAGCAGCTCGGCCCGACCCAGCAGCGCGCGGGCGATCGCGAGGCGCTGCCGTTCGCCGCCCGAGAGCGCGCGGCCCGCCTGCCCGACGCGCGTGCCGAGGCCGTCGGGCAGCTCGGCGAGCAGGCCGCCGAGGCCGGCGCGTTCGAGCGCGCTCACCAGCTCGCCGTCGTCGGGGGTCCGCCCGCGCGGGCGGGCGATCAGCAGGTTCCCGCGGATGGTCGAGTCGAAGACGTGGGCCTCCTGCGGGCACCAGGCGACGTGGCCCGACCACGCGGCGTGCTCGAGCAGCGAGACGGGGGTGCCGTCGGCGCGGACGGCCCCGGCATCCGGGGCGAGCGAGCCCATGATCATGGCGAGCAGCGTCGACTTGCCCGAGCCGGACGGCCCGTCGATGCGCAGCCGCTCGCCCGGCACGAGGGCCCCCGTGACATCGGCGAAGAGGGTCGTGCCGTCGGGGAGGGTGCGGGCGAGACCGTCGAGTTCGAGTCGGGTCACGCGGTCGGGCACGGGCAGCGTGCCGCCGAGCGCCGCGGGGGCGTCGAGCACGGGCGCGAGCCGGGCGAGGACGGCGTGCAGGGTCGGGATGCGACGGGCGGCCGCGGCGACACCGTCGACGGCCTCGACGAGCGCGAGGGCGAGCAGGCTCACGACCGCGACGGTCGACACGGGCAGTGTCGCGGGCGCGAGGCTCGGCACCGCGACAGCGAGCCCCGCGCAGCCGGCGAGGGCGAGCGCCGTGCCGAGACCGGATGCACGGGCCGCCCGGCGTTCGGCGTGCGCGAGCCGCTCCCCCGTGCGCTCCACGGCCGCGAGCGCCGCGGGTGCGAGGCCCGTCCCGCGCAGCTCCCCCGCCGCCGCGCCGAGTCCGCTGATCCGCCGCACGAGCTCTGCCCGCACCGCGACGCGCGCCCCGCCCGCACCCCGCGCGGTGACGAGCCCGCCTCCCGCCGCGAGCACGACCGTCGCGAGCAGCCCGAGCCAGACGATGCCCGCGAGCTCCGGCGCGAGGATCGCGGTGGTGACCCCCGCGCCCGTGACCGCGACGACGCCTGCCGCGATCGGCGGGATCACCCGCGGCAGCTGCTCGCGCAGCTCCGCGGGCTCCGTCACGAGCACGTCGAGGGTCGCGCCTCCCCCCAGGAGGCCGCGCATCGCGGGACCCTGCGCGGCGAGCCGACGCCACAGGCGCAGCCGCAGCGCATCCGTCGCCCGGAACACCGCGTCGTGCGCGAAGAGCCGCTCGGCGTAACGGGCCACGGGCCTGCCGAGGCCGAAGAAGCGCACGCCCACGATCGCGACGAGCAGGTACATGATGGCGGGCAGTTCGGCGGCGCGCACGATGAGCCAGCCCGACACGGCCGTGAGCGCGAGGCCCAGGCCGATCGCGAGCGCGGCCATCGCCGAGGCGCCGATCCAGCGCCCGGGCGAGGCGGCGAGCACGCCGAGCAGGGCCCGGCCGGTGCGCACGGCGCGGATGCTGTCGCCGCGCGTCGCCTCCCGCCGCGGGCGCGTGGCGGGAGCGGCCACGGGCGGCTGCTCGCCGGACCGCACCGCCGCGGGGTCGACGTCGAGCTCGTCATCACGGCCGTCGCCGCCCCCGTCGCCACCCCCGACGCCGAGCGGCACACGGTCGTCGGCGAGGGCGAGCGTCGCCGCGTCGTGCGAGACCAGCACCGTCGCCACCCGGTCGGCGCGGGCCCGCACGGCGAAGCGCACGAGCCGCGCCGAGGTCTCGTCGAGGTGCGCCGTCGGCTCGTCGAGCACGAGCAGCGTCGCCCCCGCGTCGACCCGCGCGAGCGCCCGCGCGACGGCGGCGCGGCGCTGCTCCCCCGGGCTCAGCTCGGCGAGCGGGGCGTGCAGCACCGCACCCAGGTCGAGCTCGACGGCGAGCGAGGCGGCGGCAGCCGCATCCGCCCCCGCGAGCGCGAGCTCGGCGACGAGCGTCTCCTCCACGAAGCGCGGGGCCTGGGACGCGTAGGCCGTGCGGGCGGGGTCGCCCGTCACGACACCCGTGAGCTCGGCGCCGGCCGGCAGCGCGCCCACGAGCGCCGCGAGCGCGGTCGACTTGCCGCATCCGCTCGGGCCGGTGAGCGCCGTGATGCGCCCCTCGACGGGCCTCACCGTGAGCGCCTCGAGCACGGCGCTGCGCCCCGGGTACCGCACGCCGACCCCCACGAGCGCGGGCGCGCCCGGCGCGGGAGCCGCCGCGACCCGGCCGTCGGCCAGCAGGTGGCGCACCCGCCGCAGCGCCGAGAGGCCGTCCTGCGAGGAGTGGAACGCCGAGCCGACGTCGCGCAGCGCCGTGAAGCACTCGGGCGCGAGCAGCAGCACGAGCACCGCCACCTCGAGCGTCACATCGCCCGAGAGCAGGCGGACGCCCAAGAACACCGCGACGACGGCCACCGAGATCGTCGCGATGAGTTCGAGAGCCAGCGCCGACAGGAACGCCGTGCGCAGGGTGAGCATGGTGCGGCGGTGGTAGTCGCGCTGGATGCCGTCGAGGGCGGCGAGCTGCTCCTCGAGGCGGCCGAGGCCCACGAGCACCGGCAGGCCGCGCGCGAGCTCGACGAGGTGGTCGGCGAGACGCGTGAGGGCGTCGGCGGCCCGGTCGACGCGGTCGCGCGTGTGCATGCCGATGAGCACCATGAAGACGGGCACGAGCGGGATCGTGCAGGCCAGCACGACCGCCGACAGCAGGTCGACGCCCAGGATGCGCAGGCCCGCCGCCGCGGGCACGACCACGGCCGAGACCATGGCGGGCACGGCGACGCCGAAGTAGTCGTCGAGGGCATCCACCCCCTCGGTCGCGAGCACGGCGGTGCCGCCGCCCGTCGCGTCCCCCGCCGCGATCCGCGTCGTCAGATCGCGCCGCAGCACCGCCTTGGCCCGGATGGCGGCCCGCCGCGCGAGCACCGCCTGCGCCCACGAGGCCCCGGCCCGCAGCAGCACGCCGAGGGCGCCGAGCGGCAGCCAGGCGGCCGCATCCGTGCCGCCCGCGAGGGCGCCGAGCTGCCGGGCGATCGACTCGGCCACCAGCAGGATGCCCGCGGCACCGACGATGCTCGCGAGGGCGACGGGGGCGAGCGCGCCGATCCCCCCTGGCCCGAGCTCGGGGCGGGGACGCGGGTCACCGGCGCGCTCGCGGCTCATCGTGGCGTCGCCGCCTCGCGGCGCACCGCGGGCACCACGTCGTGGGCCTCGGGCAGGTGGTGCGGGGCGACGCGCTTGCGGAACACCCAGTAGCTCCACGCCTGGTAGGCGAGCACGAACGGCAGCGCGACGCCCGTCACGACCGTCATGACGCCGAGCGAGTAGCTGCCGCTCGCGGCGTTCGAGATCGTGAGGTCGAAGGCGTGGTCGATCGTCGAGGGCAGCACGACCGGGAAGACGGCCGCGAAGATCGCGGCGGCCCCCAGCGCCCCGAAGGCCGCGAAGCCCGTGAACGCCCAGCCCTCACGCCGGGCGCGCGCCGCGAACCAGGCCGCGACGCCCGCGACGACCGCGAGCGCGAGCAGCACCCAGCTGAGCACGTCGCCCGTGTTCAGCTGCACGAGGATCGCCCAGCCGGCGATCGGGAGGAGCGCGACGGGGGCCAGGCGCGGCACGAGCCGCCCCATCCGCTCGCGCACCGGACCGTCCGTCTTGAGCGCCAGGAAGGTGGCCCCGTGCACGAGCGCGAAGCCCACGAGGGCGAGACCGCCGAGCACCGCGACCGGGGTGAGCCACACGAAGGGGCCGCCCACGCGGTCGCCGTTCGCGTCGATCGGCAGGCCCGTCGTGGTGAGCGCGAGGCCCGCGCCGAGGCCGAACGCGGCCACCGTCGAGCCGAGCCCGATCGACCAGTCCCAGAAGCGACGCCAGCGGCGCGCCGTGATCTTGCCGCGGTACTCGATCGCGACGGCGCGGAAGATGAGGCCGAGCAGCACGAGCACGAGCGGCACGTAGAGGGTCGAGAAGAGCGAGGCGTACCAGAACGGGAAGGCGGCGAAGGTGCCGGCGCCCGCCACGAGCAGCCACACCTCGTTGCCGTCCCAGACCGGCCCGATCGCGTTGAGCATCACGCGGCGGTCCTTCTCGTCGCGCGCGCTGAACAGCATGTGCATGCCCACGCCGAGGTCGAAGCCCTCGAGCAGGATGTAGCCGGTCCAGAGCACGGCGATCGCGACGAACCAGACGATGGGAAGCGCATCCATTTTCGGTAACTCCTCGGGTCTCAGTAGGCGAAGGCGAGGACGTCGTCGCGGTCGGCCGCGTCGCCGTCGCCTCCCTCGGGGGCGTCGTCGTCATCCGGATGCGGGAAGCGCTCCGGCATGACGCCCGCCACCCCCGCCCGCACGAAGCGCACGAGCAGCGCCACCTCGACGACCATGAGGATCAGGTAGACGACGCCGAGCGAGACGAGCGAGAACACGATCTCGCGCCCGTCGACCCCCGGCGAGACCGCCGCCGCCGTGAACATGAACACCCCGTCGACACCGCCCGGGTTCGGGTTCGGCGCCACGACGAAGGGTTGACGCCCCATCTCGGTGAAGATCCAGCCGGCCGCGTTCGCGCCGAACGGCGCCAGGATGCCGAAGATCGCGAGCTGCATGAGCGGCTTCGAGCGCGGCACCGTGCCCTTCCGGGTGAGGACGAGCGCCACGAGCGCGGCGAAGGCCGCGAGCGCGCCGAAGCCGATCATGATCCGGAAGCCCCAGTAGGTGACCTCGAGGTTCGGCAGGTAGTCGATCGCCTGCCCCGAACGCTCCCCGTAGATCGGGTTCTCGGGCAGGTGCGTGCCGTACGCGTCCTCGTACTCGGGGATCAGCTGGTTCAGGCCCGGCATCTCGCTCGTGAAGTCGCCCTTCGCGAGGAAGCTGAGCATGCCGGGGATCTCGATGACGGCGGTGACCTCGTCGCAGTCCTGCGCGCCGAGCTTGCCGACCGAGAGCACCGAGAAGCTGTTGCCCGTGTGGCAGGCGGCCTCCGCCGCCGCCATCTTGAGCGGCTGCTGCTCGTACATGAGCTTGCCCTGCACGTCGCCCGAGACGGCGACCGCGGCGAAGCCGAGCATCGCGACGACCGCGCCGACCCGCAGCGAGGTGAGCCAGACCCGGTGGTCGGCCGCGTCACGGCCGGGCACCTCGGGCGCCTCGCCGACGACGACGCGACCCGTCGCATCCACGGTGTCGATGCCGTCGCGCCGCCGCTGCCACAGCTGGTACCAGGCGATGCCGAGCAGGAACGCGCCCGCCACCGCGACCGCGCCCGCGATCGTGTGCGGGAAGGCGGCGAGCACGGTGCTGTTGGTGAGCACGGCCCAGATGTCGGTGAGCATGGGGCGCCCGTCGACGAGCTCGATGCCCACCGGATGCTGCATCCACGAGTTCGCCGCGAGGATGAAGAACGCCGAGATCCACGAGCCGATCACCGCGGCCCACAGGGTGGCGAGGTGCAGCTTCTTCGGCAGGCGGCCCCATCCGAAGATCCAGAGGCCCAGGAACGTCGACTCGACGAAGAAGGCGAGCAGTCCCTCCATCGCGAGCGGGGCGCCGAACACGTCGCCGACGAAGCGCGAGTACTCGCTCCACGCCATGCCGAACTGGAACTCCTGCACGATGCCGGTGGCGACACCCATGATGAAGTTGACGAGGTAGAGCTTGCCCCAGAACTTCGTCATCCGGAGCCAGCGCTCGTCGTCGGTCCTCACCCACATCGTGTGCAGGAACACGACGACGGCGCCGAGGCCGAGCGTGAGCGGAACCATCATGAAGTGGTAGACGGTCACGATGCCGAACTGCCACCGGGCGATCTCGAGCGGATCCACGGGACTCCTCCTGGGCGCCGCACGGGTCGTGGCGCCTCACCACAACCTTCTGTCACCCAGAAGGTCGGGGTGAGGGCCCAAGGTCCCGCGGCCTGCGTCGACTCATCCAGGGGGGCGGTCGTGGCCCCTCGCCGCAGCGCGAAGGGGCCACAAGCGCCACCTCGTCGAGCCCGAGCGGGGGTCCGGGCCCGAAGTCCCGCCCGGGGCCGCGCGCGCTCGCGTAGCGTGGACCCCGTGGCGACCCGCATCTACCTGACGAGCGCCGAGGGGCGCACCGGCAAGTCGACCGTCGCGGTGGGGATCCTCGAGACCCTCACCGCATCCGTGGCCCGCGTGGGGGTCTTCCGCCCCATCGTGCGCGGCGACGTCGACCGCGACTACGTGCTCGAGCTGCTCGTCGCGCACGCGAGCGCGGGGCAGAGCTACGAGGACTGCGTGGGGGTCGACTACGACGCCGTCCACGCCGACCCGGATGCCGCCCTCGCCACGATCGTCGACCGCTTCGCCGAGGTGGAGCGCGCGTGCGATGCCGTGCTCATCCTGGGCTCCGACTACACCGACGTCGGCACCCCCACCGAGCTCTCGGTGAACGGGCGGATCGCCGCGAACCTCGCCGCGCCCGTCCTGCTCGTCACGGGCGGGCTGCAGCCCGACGGCGACGGGATGCGCACCCCGCAGCAGTGCGCCGAGATCGCCCGGATCGCGCTCGGCGAGCTGCGCGAGGAGCACGCCGAGGTGCTCGCCGTCGTGGTCAACCGCGCCGACCCCGCCCGCACCGAGGAGGTGGCGGCGCGCGTCGCCACCGACACGGGGCTGCCGTCGTGGGCGATCGCCGAGGACGCCGAGCTGACCGCACCCCTGCTGCGCACCGTGCTCGAGGCGACGGAGGCCGAGCTCGTGCGCGGCGACCCCGAGGCGCTCGAGCGGCCCGTGCTGGGGACCACGATCGCGGCGATGAGCCTGCCCAACATCCTGCCGCGCCTCATCCCGGGCGGCGTCGTCGTCGTGCCGGGCGACCGCTCTGAGGCGCTCGTGGGCACCATGGCGGCCCAGCTCTCGCAGACCTTCCCCGTACTGACGGGCATCATCCTCAACGGCGGCTTCGAGATCGATCCCGCGATCGAGCGGCTCATCGACGGGCTCGGCAGCCCCCTGCCGATCGCGAGCACCCCGCACTCGAGCTTCGAGACGGCCGTGCGCATCACCCACGCGCGCAGCCGCCTCGCCGCCGACTCCCCCGCCAAGCACGCTCGCGCGCTCGCGCTCTTCGCCGAGCACGTCGACGGGGAGGCGCTCGTGCGGCTGCTCAGCCTGCCGTCGGCGGGCGCGGTCATGACGCCGATCCGCTTCGAGCACCAGCTCGTCGAGCGCGCCCGTGCGGCCGAGCGCCACATCGTGCTGCCGGAGGGCGACGACGACCGCATCCTGCAGGCCGCCGCGATCGTCGTGCAGCGGCGCATCGCCCGGCTCACGATCCTCGGCGACCCGGATGCGGTGCGCGCCCGCGCCGCCGCGCTCGGCCTCGACCTCGGCGACACGCAGCTGCTCTCGACGCTCGACCCCGGGCTCCACACCCGCTTCGCCGAGGAGTACCACCGGCTGCGCGGCCACAAGGGCGTCTCGCCCGAGATGGCCGCCGACACGGTGACCGACGTCTCGTACTTCGGCACGATGATGGTGCATCTGGGGCTCGCGGACGGGATGGTGTCGGGGGCCGCGCACACGACGGCGCACACCATCCGGCCGGCCTTCGAGATCGTGAAGACCGCGCCGGGCGTCTCGGTCGTCTCGAGCGTGTTCCTCATGGCGCTCGAGGACCGCGTGCTCGTCTACGGCGACTGCGCCGTCATCCCCGAGCCGACGGTCGAGCAGCTCGCCGACATCGCCGTGTCGTCGGCCGCGACCGCGCGGCGCTTCGGCATCGATCCGCGGGTCGCGATGCTGTCGTACTCGACGGGCGAGTCGGGGTCCGGCGCCGAGGTGGATCGCGTGCGGGCGGCGACCGCGATCGTGCGGGAGCGCGCGCCCGAGCTGCCGGTCGCGGGGCCCATCCAGTACGACGCGGCGGCGGATCCGGCGGTCGGCGCCTCGAAGCTGCCCGGTTCGGAGGTGGCGGGGCGGGCGACCGTGTTCGTCTTCCCCGACCTCAACACGGGCAACAACACCTACAAGGCCGTGCAGCGCTCGGCCGGCGCCGTCGCGATGGGGCCCGTGCTGCAGGGGCTCGCGAAGCCCATCAACGACCTCTCGCGCGGGGCGCTCGTGCGCGACATCGTCAACACCATCGCCATCACGGCGATCCAGGCGGACGCGGACGCGGGGGCGGGTGCCGCGGATGCGGGGGCGACGGATGCGGCGGGGGCGGGCGCATGATCCGCACCGTCTTCGTGCTCAATGTCGGCTCGAGCTCGATCAAGTACCAGCTGCTCGACGTCGAGACGGGCGAGGTGCACGCCGACGGCATCGTCGAGCGGATCGGGGTGCCCGGCTCCGGCGTGCCCGACCACGCCGCGGCGATGGTGACGGTGCTCGCCGAGCTCGACGGGCATCCGATCGACGCGGTCGGGCACCGCGTCGTGCACGGCGGCACCCGCTTCGTACGCTCGACCCTCATCGACGACGCGGTCGAGCGCGAGATCGAGGCCCTCGCCGACCTGGCTCCCCTGCACAACCCGCCCGGGCTCGCCGGCATCCGCGCGGCCCGTGCCGTGCTGCCCGAGCTGCCGCACGTGGCGGTGTTCGACACGGCGTTCCACGCGACGATCAGCCCCGCGGCCCGCGACTACGCGATCGACATCGCCGTGGCGGCCGAGACCCGCATCCGGCGCTTCGGGTTCCACGGCACCTCGATCGGCTACGTGTCGCGGATCGCGGCCGAGATGCTGGGGCGCACGGGCGACCCCGAGCTCAAGCTCGTCGTGCTGCACCTCGGCAACGGGGCGTCGGCGGGGGCCGTGCTCGGCGGGCGCTCGCTCGACACCTCGATGGGGCTCACGCCTCTTGAGGGGCTCGTGATGGGCACCCGGTCGGGCGACATCGACCCTGCGATCCCGCTGTACCTGGCCCGGCAGCACGGGTACACGATCGATCAGATCGACGAGCTGCTCAACAAGCGCTCGGGCCTGCTCGGGCTCTCGGGGCGAGCCGACATGCGCGAGACGGTGGCGGCGGCGGATGCGGGAGACGCGCGTGCCGCCCACGCGCTCGACATCTACGTGCACCGGCTTCGGCACTACATCGGCGCGTATGCGGCCGAGCTCGGCGGCATCGACGCGCTCGTGTTCACGGCGGGGGTCGGCGAGAACTCGGACTACATCCGGCGGCGGGCGGTCGCGGGGCTCGAGTTCCTGGGGCTCGCGGTGGATGCGGAGCGCAACGCGGTGCGCTCGCACGAGCCGCGCGTCATCTCACCCGAGGGCTCCGCCGCATCCGTGCTCGTGATCCCGACCAACGAGGAGCTCGAGATCGCGCGCGAGACGCGCGCGGCCGCCGCAACCCTTCCCCGCTGACTGGTCGGTAAATCCCGCTAAAACTCCGTTTTAGCGGGATTTACCGACCAGTCAGCGGGGTACGCGCGCGACGAGCACCGGGGCGTTCGCGTTGAGCAGCACCTCGTGCAGGGTCGTGCCGAGCGGCGGGCGCTCCTCGTCCGTGGCCCCCGGTCCGACGACGAGCAGCGCACTCCCACGCGAGGCGTCGAGCAGCGCCTCGGCCGGCGAGCGCGTCGACACCCGCGACCGCACCTCGAGCATCCCCTCCACCTCCCGCGCCGCATCCGCCGCGAGCGCGAGCGGCGTGTCCGCCCCGCCCCGCGCGGTATCCGCGAGCGCCGGCGGCACGGCGTGCACGAGCGTCAGCCGCATCCCGCGCTCGACCGCCTCCCGCGCCGCACGACGCGCCACGAGCGCAGCCGTCTCGACCCGGTCGATGCCCGCGACCACCCCGTCACGGAACCGCAGGTCGGTCACCGGCACCACCACGACCGTGCCGGGCGCCGCGAGCGCGAACTGCACGCTGCGCGAGCCGAGCAGCCGCCCCGACACGTAGCCGGTCTTGTGGGTGCCGACCACGAGCGTCGCGTCCGGCGCGACGCGACGGGCGAGCGTGCGGATGGGCGCCCCCGTGAGCGACTCCCCCGCGACGTCGAGACCGGGGTCGGCCCCACGCAGCCGCTCGCACAGCGCCGCCACGAACGACTCGCCCGCCTCCTCGGCCGCGTCGAGCGCCTCGATGCCGGGCACCGCCGCGGGGTCGACGACATGCACGAGCCGCAGCGCCGCGCCATCCCGCCGTGCCGCGCGCACCGCCCACGAGAGCGCCGCATCCGCGGGCGCGGAGCCGTCGACGCCGACGACGTAGCTGGAGCCGGTCATACCTTCGAGGCTCCCACCCGGATGCCGTGGGCGCCCGGGGCGAAGGTCCCGCGGCCGCGGATGCGGGAGACTGGTGCCATGCCCGACCCCGCCGAGGAACCGCGCCTGCGCCGCCTGCTCGACGTCGTGCCGCACATCGTGGGAGAGCTCGACCTCGCCGCCGTGCTGACGCGCATCATCGACGCCGCCGTCGAGCTCGTCGACGCCCGCTGGGGCGCGCTCGGCGTGATCGCGCCGGAGGGCGGCCTCGAGCAGTTCGTGCACGTCGGCATGGCACCCCCCGAGGTCGCCGCCGTCGGCCACCTGCCCGAGGGTCACGGCCTGCTCGGTGCCGTCATCGACACGGGCGAGCCGATCCGGCTCCCCCACCTCGCCGACGACCCGCGCTCGTCCGGCTTCCCCGCGCACCACCCGCACATGGACGCGTTCCTGGGGGTGCCGATCCGCATCCGCGACCAGGTGTTCGGCAACCTCTACCTCACCAACCAGGCGGGCGGCCCCGAGTTCTCCGAGGAGGACCAGCGCCTCGTCGCCTCGCTCGCCGCCGTCGCCGCGATCGCGGTCGAGAACGCGCGCCTCTTCGACGAGCAGGTGCGCCGCGAGCGCTGGTCGACGGCCCTCGCCGAGGTGAGCGCGGCGCTGCTGTCGGAGGACACGGTCGACGCACTCGCCGTGGTCGCGGAGCGAGTCGCCTCGGTCATCGACAGCGAGCTGGTCTGCGTGATCGTCTCCGACGGCGCGGATGACGGGGTGCCGATGCTGCGCGTCGACACGGCTCGCGGGGTGGGCGCCGAGGAGCTCGTGGGCCGCCGCTACCCCGCACCCGGCACCCTGTCGGGCCGCGCGATCGAGTCGGGCACGATCGCGGCGACCCCGACGGATGCGGGCGAGTCGGTGCTGCGGGACGGCCCGAGCGCCGCGATGGCGCTCCCGGTGCGCGCGGGCGACGAGGTGCTGGGCGCGCTCAGCGTCTACCGCCGGGCGGACGCCCCGCGCTTCAGCGACGCCGAGCGCACGATGGCCGCCGAGTTCGCACAGCAGGCGGGCGTCGCCATCCAGCTCGCCCGCGGCCGCGCCGACCGCGAGCGCCTCACCCTCGTCGAGGACCGCTCCCGCATCGCGCGCGACCTGCACGACCACGTCATCCAGCGCCTCTTCGGCACGGGCCTCAGCCTGCAGGCGATCGCCGCGCGCAACCCGGGCGCCGCCGACGGCATCGCCGCCCAGGTGGATGCGATCGACGCCGCGATCGGCGAGATCCGCACCGCGATCTTCGCGCTCGCCTCGCGGCCGGCGTCCGGCGGCGCGCTGCGGCACCGGGTGCTCGACGTCGCCGCGGATGCCGCCCCGGGCCTCGCGAACCCGCCGCTCGTCACCTTCTCGGGCGCCGTCGACCTGCTCGTGACCGGCGAGCTCGCCGACGACGTGCTCGCGGTGGTGCGCGAGAGCCTCGCGAACGCGGCCCGTCACGCCGACGCGAGCCGCACCGAGGTGGCGGTCGCGGTCGACGACGACACGGTCGTGGTGACGGTGGACGACGACGGGGTGGGGCTCCCCGCGGGGGCCCGCCGCGCATCCGGCACCCGCAACCTCGACGACCGCGCCCGCGCGCGGGGCGGTAGCTTCGATCTCGCGCCCCGCGACGGCGGCGGCACCCGCGCCCGCTGGACGGTCCCCGTCGCAGCCCCCGAGAGGAGCCCCCTGTGACCCGCGTCTTCCTCGTCGACGACCACGAGATCGTGCGCCGCGGCATCGCCGACCTGATCGACGCCGAGCGCGACCTCGAGGTGGTGGGCGAGTCGGGTCAGGTGCGCGGCACGCTCGCCAAGATCGACGTCGTGAGGCCGGATGTCGTGGTGCTGGACGTGCGCCTGCCGGACGGCGACGGGATCGAGCTGTGCCGCGCCATCCGCTCGGCCCACCCCGAGATGCGCTGCCTCATGCTGACCGCCTACGACGACGACGAGGCGAGCCGCTCGGCGGTGCTGGCCGGCGCATCCGGCTACGTGCTGAAGGAGATCCGCGCGCGCGGGCTCGTCGAGGGCGTGCGCAAGGTGGCGGCGGGCGGCACGCTGCTCTCGACCCGGGTGAGCGAGCGCGTCGCGGAGTCGTTCGCCTCCCCCGCGGGCGACGAGCCCGAGCTGACCCTGCGGGAGCGGCAGGTTCTCGACCTCATCACCGAGGGGCTCACCAACCGGCAGATCGGCGAGCGGCTGGGCCTCGCCGAGAAGACGGTGAAGAACTACGTCTCGGGGCTGCTCGCGAAGCTCGGCATGGAGCGGCGCACCCAGGCGGCCATCTACCGCCTCGAGCGTCGCGGCTGATCGGGTCCGCATCTGGCCGGCCGCCCGCGTGCCGCGTGCCGCAGGCTGCAGGTGACGCGTGGCGCGGTTTCGGCTGGATGGTGCGGTTTCGCGCCCACCATCCAGCCGAAACCGCACCATGGATAGCGCGGCACGGTCGCGCGGTCAACCCCCGGTCAGGGCAGCCTCAGCTTCGTTGCGGAATGCGGATGCGTGAGTAGCGTTGAATCCGACGCAGGCCGGAAACATCGGCCAGAAGGAGGCAACGCCATGACCGCCAAGACCCAGTCCGTCCCCACCACGTCGCTCGACCCCGACGTCGCCGCGGGTGTCGCCCAGTTCCTGAGCCCGGTCGTCGTCAACCTTCAGGCGCTCGCCGTCGACGGCAAGCAGGCGCACTGGCACGTGCGCGGCGCCAACTTCATCGGCGTGCACGAGCTGCTCGACCAGGTGGTCGCGAACGCGCAGGCCTTCGCCGACCTCGCGGCGGAGCGGATCGTGGCGCTGGGGCTGCCGGTCGACGCACGCGTGCAGACGATCGCCGCGAAGACCACGACCCCCGCCCTCTCCGACGGCTTCCAGCAGTCGGACGCCACGATCGCCGAGGTCATCGCGCAGATCGACGCGACCCTCGAGGTGGTGCGCGACGCGATCGAGGAGCTCGACGACCTCGACCTGACCTCGCAGGATGTCGCGATCGAGATCGCCCGCGGGCTCGAGAAGGACCGCTGGTTCCTCTTCGCCCACATCGCGAGCTGACCCCCGCCGCGGCGGGCACCCCGCGTGGTTCGCCGCCTCACGGCGGTGACTTCGCGGGGTTCTCCCGTCTCACGGGGCCTCCGTCTCAAGGAGCTCCCGCCTCACGGGGCTCCCGCTTCACGGGGCTCCCGTCTGAAGGAGCTCCCGCTTCACGCGTCGGCTTCCCATCTCAAGGAGTCGAACAACCCATCTCGAGGAGTCGGCATCCGTCGTCGACCTCATCAACCACATCCGTGCCCACGCATCACACCGACTCCTTGAGATCGGTTGTTCGACTCCTTGAGACGGGCGCCGCCACTCCTTGAGACCGGATGCGGTCCGACGGATGCGGGATGCAGGTCAGCCGCGCGGCGCCGAGCCGCTCGCCGCGCGGCAGCGTTCCGCTCACCGCGCGGTGAACTGCCGCCCGTTCACGACCGTGCCGTGCACCGGCAGGGTGCGCAGCGCATCCGGGGGCACGGCGTGCGGGTCGGCGTCGAGGATCGCCAGGTCGGCGCGGCCGCCGACCTCGACACCCGCGACGCCTCCCCACGAGGCGCGCAACGCATCCGCCACCGACACCGCCTGCTCCGGATGCCACGGGTCGCGCCCGTCGCGCGAGCGCGTGACCGCCGCCGCGATCGCCACCCACGGGTCGAGCGGCGACACGGGGGCATCGGAACCGAAGACGAGCACGGCGCCCGCGTCGAGCAGCGAGCGGAAGGCGAAGGCGCGTCCCGTGCGCCCCGCCCAGTGGTGGTCGGCGACATCGCGGTCGTCCATCGCGTGCTCGGGCTGGACGCTCGCCTGGATGCCGAGTGCCGCGAGGCGTGCGACGTCGGCGTCGGCGAGCAGCTGCGCGTGCTCCATGCGCGGCGGGAGCGGCGAATCCGCCCCGATCGCGAGTTGCGTGAACACGTCGAGCGCCTGCGTCGCCGCACGGTCGCCGATCGCGTGGATCGTGGGCACGAGGCCTGCGGCGAGCGCCTCGCGGGCGGCCGCCAGCAGTTCGGCGTCGCTGTAGGTGGGCAGGCCGTGGTCGTGCGGATGCTCGGCGCCCGGGTAGGGGTCGGCGCACCACGCGGTGCGCGAGTTGAGAGCCCCGTCGGTGAAGAGCTTGAACCATCCGACGCTCGCGAGCCCCGAGGTCTCGGCAAGCGGCTCGCCCGAGCGCACGCCCTCGGCGCGCGCCTCGGCGAGGTCGACCGGGTAGAGGCAGGCCCGCACCCGCACGGCCTCGAGGCCGCCGGCGATGCGGCGACGCCACGCCCCGAGGTTGCCTCCCATGTCGAGGTCGACGATGCCCGTGACCCCACGGGCGGATGCCGCGTGCATCGCGTCGGCGACCCAGCGGTCGAGGGTCGCGTCGTCGGTCGCCGAGAGCCGCACCCCGAGGTCGAAGGCCGGCTGCTCCTTGAGCCACCAGTCGTGCTCGCCGAGGCCCATGCGGCGCAGCAGTGCGCGGTTCGCCCACGTGGTGTGCACGTCTCCCGAGATGAGCGCGACCGCCACCTCGCCGAACTCGAGCTGCTCGAGGCCCGGCTCGTCGGGCCACAGCGCGTCGCGGAAGCCGTAGCCGAGCAGGATCTCGTCGGGGTCCCATCCGGCGTCGATGCGCGCCCGCACGAGTGCGGCGGTCTCGGCCGCGGAACGCGCGCTCGACACGTCGAGGCGCCGCGACACCGCCGCCCACTGGCCCGTGTGCACGTGGCCGTCCCACAGCCCGGGCGAGAGGTAGCGCCCGTCGAGCTCGACGCGCTCGGCATCCGGTGCGTCGATCCGCGGTGCGATCTCGGCGATCCGTCCGTCGCGCACCAGCACGTCGACCGGCTGCACCGCCGTCGCATCCGCGTGCACGAGCCGCCCGCCCGCCACCAGCACGGTGTTCATGTGTGCCTCCCGCCGCATCCGCTGCCCATCTCAAGGAGTTGCGCAACCCGTCTCAAGGATCCCGTGTGACGGATGTCGTCGGGAGTGGCCGGAGTACCCTCGCGTCGCCCCCGACTCCGTGAGATGGGTTGCGCGACTCCTTGAGATGGGAGAGCGGAGCGGCCGCACGCCGGGGCGGTGACGAGCACCACGCTCACTCGGCCCGCCCCGCGCCCGGCACGCGCCGCATCTCCTCCGCGAGCGCCGGCTGCGCGTACGGCCCCTCACCCGCGAGCTCGGTGATGATCCGCCCCCGCACCTCGGGCGTCTTGTTCTGGCTGAACTTGCCGCGCGCGTCGAACCGCGTCACCCGGATGCGCAGCCCGATCGTGCCCTTCGCGATGCGCCGCGAGTACTCCTCGTCGTCGGCGAGCGCGCGGGGCTCCGGCATGGGGTGCTCGAAGTGGTCGGTGAGGCGCTCCAGCACCCGGTAGTTCTCCTCCTCGCTGAGCACCTCGGGCACGCCGTACAGGTGCGCGGTCGCGTGGTTCCAGGTGGGGATGATGTCGCCGGGCGCGTACCAGTTCGGCGAGATGTACCCGTGCGGCCCCTGCACGATCACGAGCATCTCGTGCTGCCCCACCTCGTGGGCCACCTCATCCGGGCGCCCGAAGTGCGTGACGATGACGATCTGGTCGTCGTCCGTCTCCTCGAGCAGGGTGGGGTAGTGGGATGCGACGAGCCCGGTCGAGGCGGCGCTCACGTAGGTGGTCCACGGGTTCGCGCGGATGAGGCGCTTGACCTCGTCGGGGTCGGTCATGAGGTAGCGGGGCGTGTGCCGCATCCGGTCTCCTTCCGCCGGGAGTTCAGGCCTGGTCGGCCGGGCACCAGTACAGCTTGCGCCCGCCCAGCTCGGCCATCGCGATCGGGGTGCCGCACACCCGGCACGGCTCGCCCGTGCGGTGGTACACCCAGTGCCGATCATCCCGCGAGGCGAGGGCCGCGCGGTAGGCCTCGTCGTCCAGCTCGTCCATCGTGAGCATCTGGCCCGTGTCGACGCCGACGCGCAGCAGGTGCACCCAGTCGCGCCAGAGCGAGCGCACGGTCTCCTCGGGCACCTCGCGCCCGGGCCGGAAGGGGTCGAGCCGCGCCCGGAACAGCAGCTCGGCGCGGTAGACGTTGCCGATGCCCGAGACGACCGACTGGTCCATGAGCAGCAGGGCGATCGGGGTCGCCTTCTTGCGCACCGTGGCGGTGAAGCGCTCCTCCCCCTCCGCGGGGTCGTCGACGAGCGGATCCGGCCCGAGCTTGGCGAGGCTCCGATCGACCTCCTCGATCGTCTGCACCTCGCACGCGGTCGGGCCGCGCAGGTCGGCGCACGCCGTCTCGGTCAGCAGCCGCACCCGCACCTGGCCGACCGGCTCCGGCGGCCACGCGGTCAGCTCGGGCTCCAGCTTCTCCGACTCCGACATCCTGAGGCGCGTGCGCCGCGGCGCCCCGATCGACCAGGGGGAGTCCTCGTGGGCACCGACGACGGTGCCGCGCTGGTTGGTCTGCCCGATGCGTCCGCCGGCGGATGCGAGGGTGTCGTCGACCGAGATGTCGCCCGCGAAGTCCCACGCCCCGTAGAGCCCGAGGTGCACGCGCAACCACAGCCCGTGGTCGAATTCGAGGAACATCTGCTTGCCGACGGCGCGCGCCTCGACGATCTCGTGCCCGTCGAGCTGCGCCGCGCCCGCGGCGAAGCGGCCCTGCGGCGAGCTCACCGCGACGGGTGCGCCGCGGAAGTTCGCCTGGAACTGCCGCGCGATCCGGTGGACGGAGTGCCCCTCCGGCATGGCTACTCGATGTCGTGGCCGACGATGCGGCCCGTGGTCTCGTACTCGGCGAGCTGGGCGATGCGACGCGCGTGGCGCTCCTCGCCCGAGAACGGGGTGGCGATGAAACGGTCGATGTAGGCGATCGCCTCCTCGACGGTGTGCTGGCGGGCACCGATCGAGATGACGTTGGCGTCGTTGTGCTCTCGGGCGAGCTCGGCGGTCGAGTCGTTCCAGACGAGCGCCGCACGCACCCCCTCGACCTTGTTGGCGGCGATCTGCTCGCCGTTGCCGGAGCCGCCGAACACGACGCCGAGCGCCTCGACACCCGAGCGCTGGTCACGCACGACCGCGCGGGCGGCGTTGATGCAGAACGAGGGGTAGTCGTCGAGCGCGTCGTACTCGACCGGGCCGTGGTCGATCACCTCGTGCCCCGCGTCGGCGAGGTGCTGCTGGAGGGTCTGGCTGAACTCGAGTCCGGCATGGTCGGTCGCGATGTGGATGCGCACCATCCGAGTCTAGGAGCCCGCCGACCCCCTGGCCTCCCGCGCCGCGGAGGAGCACAATCGAGGCACGAGAAGACCGCGAGGTGATCACGATGCGCGAGCGCACCACCGTCGTCCCCGATGTCATGCCGCACCTCTCCGCCGGCAGGCACCGCTCTCCGCGCCGAGGCGCGTGCTTCATGGAGTTCGCCTCCTACCTGGCCGGCGAACGCTGGAGCGACCATCCGGCGTGCACCGACCGCACGCTCGCGGCGCTCGCCCGCGGCGTCAACGACCTCGTGGCCGATGCGCGCCGTGACGAGCTGACGCCGCTCATCCCGCGCGTCGTGGGGCTGCGCGGCGGCGGCGAGCTGGGCCTCGTCGTGGCGTTGCGCGCCGCGATCACGGCACTGCCGATCGCGAGCATGGAGCGGCAGCGGGTGCTCGCGGCGGGCATGCTCGCGCTCTGCGCCCTGCTCGAGCAGCGGGGCGTGCGCTCGCACGGCATCCGCGCCGAGGCGCAGCACGCGCTCGACGAGACCCCGGATGCCGCCCGCTGGGCCCGCGCGCACCTCGCGACGATCGCGCCCCGGTTCCCGCAGCTCGACTCGGTCAGCAGCGAGGTGCTCGTGGCGACGGCGGTCGTCGGCGCGGCGCGGGCCTGCGTCGCCGACCCGGATGCGTACCTCATCCGGATGCTGTCGGCCGCGGTCGACGACGTCGAGCGTCTCATGCGCCCCGCCCTGCGCCCTGCTGTTGTACAGGAGCCTGCTGTTGTGCAGGAGCTCGCTGTTGTGCAGGAGTTCGCCGACGCCTGACCCCGCGCGGCCCCGGAATTCCGGGCATCGGGGCGCCGGATCGGATGATCCGGCACGCGATCTCCTGCACAACAGCACACCTCCCGCACAACAGCGGAGCACGTAGGCTGGCAGGCGGACACGATCCGCCGAGCTGAAGGAGCATCCGCGTGCCTGGAGAGAACCTCACCCGCGTCGAAGCACAGGAGCGCCGCGCGCTCGTCGAGACCCGGAGCTACGACGTCGAGCTCGACCTCACGACCGGGCCCACCACCTTCCGCTCGACGAGCACCGTGCGCTTCACCGCGACGCCGGGCGCCTCCACCTTCATCGACGCGATCACCGCCGAGGTGCATTCCGTGACCCTCAACGGTGCCGAGCTCGGCACCGAGGTGGCCGACGGCAGCCGCATCCGCCTCGACGGCCTCGCGGCCGAGAACGAGCTCACGGTCGTCGCCGACTTCGCCTACACGAACACGGGCGAGGGACTGCACCGCTTCGTCGACCCGGTCGACGGCGAGGTCTACCTCTACACCCAGTTCGAGGTGCCCGACTCGCGCCGCGTCTTCGCGGTGTTCGAGCAGCCCGACCTGAAGGCGACCTTCCGCTTCACCGTGACCGCGCCCGAGGCGTGGCAGGTGGTCAGCAACCAGCCGACCCCCGAACCGACCCCGCGCGGCGACGGCGCCGCCACCTGGGCCTTCGAGCCCACCCCGCGCATCTCGAGCTACATCACGGCGCTCGTCGCGGGCCCCTACGAGGTGGTGCGCAGCGAGCTCACGAGCTCCGACGGCCGCACGATCCCGCTCGGCGTCTTCGCCCGCAAGTCGCTCTTCGGCTACCTCGACGCCGACTACATCTTCGACATCACGCGCCGCGGCTTCGCCTACTACGAGCAGAAGTTCGGCTACCCCTACCCCTTCGCCAAGTACGACCAGCTCTTCGTGCCCGAGTTCAACGCGGGCGCCATGGAGAACGCGGGCGCGGTCACCTTCACCGAGACCTACGTCTTCCGCTCGAAGGTGACGGATGCGATCAGGGAGCGTCGCGTCGTCACGATCCTGCACGAGCTGGCCCACATGTGGTTCGGCGACCTCGTGACCATGAAGTGGTGGAACGACCTGTGGCTGAACGAGTCGTTCGCCGAGTGGGCCTCCACCATCTCCACCGCGGAGGCCACCGAGTGGACGAACGCCTGGGCGACCTTCCAGGCGATGGAGAAGAGCTGGGCGTACCGCCAGGACCAGCTGCCGAGCACCCACCCGGTCGTGGCCGACATCCGCGACCTCGACGACGTGCAGGTCAACTTCGACGGCATCACGTACGCCAAGGGCGGCTCGGTGCTCAAGCAGCTGGCCGCCTGGGTCGGCATCGACGCGTTCTTCGCGGGCGTGGGCGCCTACTTCCGCGCCCACGAGTTCGGCAACACCGAGCTCTCCGACCTGCTGCACGAGCTCGAGAAGAGCTCGGGCCGCGACCTCTCCACCTTCTCGGCTCAGTGGCTCGAGACGGCGGGCGTCAACACGCTCAAGCCCGAGATCGAGACGGATGCCGCGGGCACGATCACGGCGTTCCGCATCCGCCAGAGCGCGCACCCCGACTACCCGACGCTGCGCCAGCACCGCATCGCGGTCGGCTTCTACTCCTTCGCCTCGGGCGCCGCGGATGCCCCGCTCGTGCGGGTGCACCGCCACGAGTTCGACCTCGCGGCCGCGGAGCTGAACGAGGTCCCCGAGCTCGTCGGGCAGCCCCGCCCCGACCTCGTGCTGCTCAACGACGACGACCTCGCCTACGCGAAGATCCGCCTCGACGAGGCCTCCTTCGCCGTCGCGCTCGACGCGCTCAGCCGCATCCAGGACCCCCTCGCGCGGGCGCTCGTGTGGGGCTCGGCGTGGGATGCCACCCGCGACGCCGAGATCGCCGGCCGCGACTACGTGCAGCTCGTGCTCGGCAACATCGGCGCCGAGACCGAGTCGACCACGATGCGCCTCTCGCTCACCCAGCTCGTGCAGACCGCCCGCAGCTACGTCGACCCCGCCACGCGCGAGGCGACCGTGCGCGCGGTGGGCGACGCCCTGTGGCGGCTGGCCCAGGATGCGGCGCCGGGGTCGGATGCGCAGTTCCAGTTCGTGAAGTTCTTCGCGAGCATCGCCTCCACGACCGAGCACGCCGCGGCCCTGCAGAGCCTGCGCAGCGGTGAGACGACGCTCGAGGGCCTCACGATCGACACCGACCTCGACTGGGAGCTGCTCGAGGGCCTCGTGCTCACGGGGGCTGCGGGCGAGCTCGAGATCGCCGCCGCCGCCGCGAAGGACGACACGGCCAACGGCGCCCAGTCGGCGGCTCGCGCCCGGGCCACGATCGCGACGCCCGAGGCCAAGCGCGCGGCGCTCGAGGCGGGTCTCGACGACACCTCGATCTCGAACGTCGTGCTGCGCAACATGGCGCTCGGCTACACGCACACGAACGACGCGGGCGTGCTCGCCGAGCTCGTCGAGCCGTACTTCGCCGCGATCCGTCGGGTGTGGGACGAGCGCAGCTTCCAGCTCGCGCAGTACATCGTGCACGGCTTCTACCCGGCGAGCCTCGTGAGCCCCGAGCTCGCGGATGCGACCCGCGCGTGGCTGGACGCGAACCCCGAGCCGGCGGCGCTGCGGCGCATGGTGATCGAGGAGCTCGCGGGCGTCGAGCGCGCTCTCGCGGCGCAGGAGCGCGACCGCCGGGCGTAGCACCGGTGCGCCGCGGCACCCTCCACGATCGGGGGGGGGTATGCGGCGCGGTGTCCGAGGAGTAGCCTCACGTTCTGGCGGACTCACCCGAACCCGCCTGCCACCCGAATCGAAGAGCGCACTGCCGTGACCGACACCCAGGTCCGGGCAGGCTGGTATCCCGACCCGCTCGGAGCACCCCAGCTCCGGTGGTGGGATGGCCGCGCCTGGACGACCCACACCTCGACCGCACGAGACACCTCGGTGCCGCGCGCGGCCGCGCCCGCGTTCGCCGACCCGGGTGAGCGGCCCGCGCACGGGCGGCACCGCGTGGCACCTCGGGAGGCGCGCACCCCGCCGACCGCGACGCCGCAGCTCGCGAACGGGCGTTCCGCGCTTCCCGCGGGCGCCGCATCCGCCCCCGAGCTCGGGTGGGCGGGCGCCGCGCTCACGCTGCACTCCGTGCAGGCCACCCGCATGCCGATGCTCATCGAGCTCGGTGTGGCGAACCACCCCTCGATCCGGATCGACCCCCGGCACCAGGCGTACGAGTGGATGCTCGATCTCGAGCGCTTCCCCGACACCCCGGCCGCCGTCGTGGTCGCGGTCGAGCTGGTCGGTGCGACCACCCCGCCGCCGTTCGCCCTGCCCGGCAAGAGCCTCGACGAGCTGCTCTGGAAGGTCGGCAGGGCCGCGTTCCCCGAGCGCCTCGCCCCGTGGCTCGAGGAGGGCGATGGCTACTGGCTGACCCGCTGGCCCAACTGGACGACGCTTCATCCCGACACCGACCACATCCGCCAGACGGCGATGCTCGCCAACACGATCCTGACGGTCGAGCACCTCGCCGCGCTCTCGGGGCGCGGGGTCGAGACCACGCGCACGCTCGTGAACGCGCTGAGCCTCATGGGCGTGCTCGGCCGGGCGCCCGCGGCGACGCTCGGCGACCGCGCGACCCCCGCCGCCCTCGGCGAGGCGAGCCTGTTCCAGCGCCTGAGGCGACGATTCCGGATGTCGTGATGGCCGAGTACGTGATCCTCTTCGCGGGGCCGATGGGGGCGGGCAAGACGACCGCCATCCGCAGCCTGAGCGAGATCGAGGTCGTGTCGACGGAGGTCGCGAACTCGGATCGTTCGCTCGTCGACAAGCCCACGACGACCGTCGGCCTCGACTACGGGCAGATCGACCTGGACCCCGACGTGGTGCGTCTCTACGGCATCCCCGGGCAGGAGCGCTTCTCGTTCATGTGGGAGATCCTGCGCGAGCGGGCCATGGGCCTCGTGCTGCTCGTGAACGCCGACGCACCGGAACCGGAGCGGCACGTCCACGAGCACCTGACGGCGTTCGCCGAGCTCGCGACGACGGGTGGTGTCGTGGTGGGCGTCACCCGCTTCGACCTCGAGCGCACCGACATCGGCGACCGGATCGTGGCGACCGCGCGGTCCGTGCTGCCGGACCGCGTCGTGCCGGTGTTCGCGGTGGATGCCCGCGACCAGGAGCAGATGCGCACCCTGCTGCTCTCGCTCATCGCCGACATCGAGACGCGTCAGGCCCTCGCCGGGGTCGGGTGAGCCGCAACCGACCGCACAGATCACCCCCGTTCGGGGCACGCGAAATTGAAACGTTCTCCGCTACCCTGAATCGACGCGACCATCGCGTCCAGGCGCCGCAAGACGCCTCCCCTCGACGACGAAGAGCCACCGTGATCGACGACCGACAGGTCCCGGCCGGCTGGTACCCCGATCCGCTGGGCCTGCCCCAGTTGCGTTGGTGGGACGGCCAGGGCTGGGCAGAACACATCTCCGAGGCGCGACGCCCGCTGATCGACCAGCCGCGCCCCGTCGCTTTCGCCGAACCCGACGACGAGCCCCGCCCCGAGCCGGCCGCCGCCGAGACGGGCGACCCCGTCATCCCGCCGACCGCCGCACCCGTCGCGGATGCGGGCCCCGCCGCCCTGCCCGCCGGCGCCTCGGGCGAGCCCGCCCAGGGCTGGAGCGGTGCGGCCGTCACGATCGCCTCGATGCGCCGCAGCGGCGTCCCGACGATCCTCGAGGTGGATGTGGCGGGTCACCCGCCGCTCGTCATCGACCTCCGCCACAACGCCTACGCGTGGCAGCTCGGGCTCGACCGCTTCCCCGCCGAGCCCGCGGCCGTCTCGGTCTCGGTGCGCATCGCCGACGACGCGACCCCCGCGCCGTTCGAGCTGCCGGGTGCCCCGCTCGACTCGCTGCTGTGGCACATGGGCTTCGCCGCGTTCCCCGACGAGCTCGCCCCGTGGCTCAGCGAGGGCGAGGCCTACGCCATGCCCCGCTGGCCCAAGCTCACCGGCTTCGAGCCCGACACCGACCCGCTGCGCCAGGCGGCGACCCTCAGCAACGGCGTCTTCACGATCGAGCAGCTCGCCGGCTTCACCGGCCGCTCGCTCGAGGCGACCCGCACGCTCATCAACACCCTGAGCCTGATGGGCACGCTCGACGTCGTCCCCCGCTGACACCCAGCCGTCTCCCCCGTCCCGCTCGCTAGGCTGACGGGGTGGATGCGTTGCTCGCCTGGTGGGACGGTCTCGGCGGTTGGCAGGTCCCCATCCGCGTTCTGCTGATCGTCGTCGTCGCGGTGCTCATCCGCCTCGTGCTGCAGTTCGTGATCCACCGCACGGTGCGCTCGATCGTGACGGGCGTCAAGAAGAAGCAGGGCGTCGACGACACCCAGGCGCTGCTCGCGACGCCGCTCGCCGCCGTGCGGGTCGTGCAGCGCACGCGCACCCTCGGCGGGGTGCTCTCGAGCGTCGTGACGACCGTGGTCGTGATCGTCGCCGTGCTGCTCATCATCAGCACGACCTTCCCCGACGCCGCGGGGGCGTTCTCGCTCATCACGGCGGCGATCGGCGCGGGCCTCGGCTTCGGCGCGCAGAACATCGTCAAGGACGTGCTCAACGGCCTCTTCATGGTCATCGAGGATCAGCTGGGCGTCGGCGACGTCGTGGACCTCGGGCCCGCGACGGGCGTCGTCGAGTCGGTCGGCATCCGCATCACCGACATCCGCGACGTCAACGGCACCCTCTGGCACGTGCGCAACGGCGAGATCGTGCGGGTCGGCAACCTCTCGCAGGGCTGGGCGCGCGCCATCATCGACCTCGCGGTGCCCTACGACACCGACGTCGAGGAGGCGCAGCACCTCATCCTGTCGACGGCGGTCGAGCTCGCGGCCGAGCCCAAGTGGAAGCGCATCGTCATGGAGAAGCCCGAGGTGTGGGGCATCGAGTCGATCTCGGCCGAGGCGATCGTCATCCGCCTGGTCGTGAAGACGCGCACCTCCGGCAAGGACGACGTGGCGCGCGAACTGCGGATGCGGCTGAAGCGCGCCCTCGACGCGGCCGGCATCCGCCTGCCCGCCCTCAACTCGATCGTGCTGTCGGGCTTCGAGGGCGCGGGCTCGATCCGCGGCGCCCGCCCGCCCCGCACCGCGCAGCTCCCGGTCGTGCCGCAGGCGCCGCACGCCCCGACGACGCCGACGTCGCCGAAGAACCCGAAGGCGCCGAAGTCCCCGAGATCCCCGAAGGGTGAGTCGTGAACCTGCAGATCCGGATGGGCCAGGGCGGCGACGTCGTGGGCCCCAGCTTCTGGGCCGAGGTCGGCGGCCGCGCCACCTTCGAGGGCATCGTGCGCCGCTTCTACGCGGGCGTGCGCGAGGACGAGCTGCTGTGGCCCATGTACCCGGCCGACGACCTGGAGGGCGCGATCCAGCGCCTCACCGGCTTCCTCGAGCAGTACTGGGGCGGGCCGGGCACCTACAGCGAGCAGCGCGGGCACCCGCGGCTCCGGATGCGGCACGCCGCCTTCCCGATCACGCCCGCGGCCCGCGACGCGTGGCTCGCCCACATGCGCGTCGCCGTCGACGAGGCGGGTCTGAGCCCCCTGCACGAGTCGATGCTGTGGGACTACCTCGACCGCGCCGCGCACGCCATGGTGAATCGCGCCGAATAGCCGCCCGTTCGGGCTAATGTTGGACAACTGACCGACTTTCACGAGGGACGCGAGGGACGGATGCCGGAGCAGGCCGACGCCATCATCATCGGAGCAGGACTCTCGGGGCTCGTCGCCGCCGCCGAGCTCGTCGAGGCGGGCAAGCGGGTCGTGATCCTCGACCAGGAGCCCGAGGCGAGCATGGGCGGGCAGGCCTGGTGGTCGTTCGGCGGCCTCTTCCTCGTCGACTCCCCCGAGCAGCGGCGGATGGGTGTCAAGGACTCCCACGAGCTCGCCCGGCAGGACTGGCTCGGCAGCGCCGAGTTCGACCGCGCCGAGGACGACTGGGCGCGCGAGTGGGCCGAGGCGTACCTCGCCTTCGCGGCGGGCGAGAAGCGCAGCTGGCTGCGCGAGAAGGGCGTCTCGTTCTTCCCCGTCGTCGGGTGGGCCGAGCGCGGCGGCTACACCGCGAACGGCCACGGCAACTCGGTGCCCCGCTTCCACATCACGTGGGGCACGGGCCCCGGCATCGTCGAGCCGTTCGAGAAGATCGTGCGCGCGGGCGTCGAGCAGGGGCTCGTCGAGCTGCGCTTCCGGCACCGCGTCGACAAGCTCGTCACGAAGGGCGGCGCGGTCGTGGGCGTCTCCGGCTCCGTGCTGGCCGACGACGACGCGGCCCGCGGCGAGGCGTCCAACCGCGACGTGGTCGACACCTTCACGCTGTCGGCACCCGCCGTCGTGGTCGCATCCGGGGGCATCGGCGGCAACCACGAGCTCGTGCGCGAGAACTGGCCCGCGTGGCTCGGCACGCCGCCCGAGCGGATGCTGTCGGGCGTGCCCGCGCACGTCGACGGGCGGATGCTGGGGATCGCCGAGAAGGCGAAGGCGCGCCTCGTGAACCAGGACCGCATGTGGCACTACGTCGAGGGCATCGAGAACCACTCCCCCGTGTGGCCGCTGCACGGCATCCGGATCCTGCCGGGGCCGTCGAGCATGTGGTTCGACGCGACCGGCAAGCGCCTGCCGGTGCCGCTGTTCCCGGGCTTCGACACGCTCGGCACCCTCGAGTACCTGCGCGAGACCGGCCACGACTACTCGTGGTTCATCCTCGACCAGTCGATCATCGAGAAGGAGTTCGCGCTCTCGGGCAGCGAGCAGAACCCCGACCTGACCGGCAAGAGCATCCGCGAGCTGCTGCGCCAGCGCCTCGGCAAGGGGGCGACGGAGCCGGTCGAGGCGTTCAAGGAGAAGGGGCCCGACTTCGTGGTCGCCGACACCCTCGACGAGCTGTTCGAGGGCATGAAGCGGCTCTCGCCCGACGTCGAGCTCGACACCGCCGCGATCACCTACGAGCTCGAGGCGCGCGACCGCGAGCTCGACAACGCGTTCACGAAGGACGCGCAGGTGACCGCGCTGCGGGGGGCCCGCAACTACCGGGGCGACAAGCTCATCCGGGTGGCGAAGCCGCACAAGATCCTCGACGCGAAGCACCGTCCGCTCATCGCGGTGAAGCTGTGGGTGCTCACCCGCAAGAGCCTCGGCGGCATCCAGACCAACCTGTCGTCGCAGGCGCTCAACGCCGCGGGCGAGCCGATCCCCGGCCTCTACGCCGTGGGCGAGGCGGCCGGCTTCGGCGGCGGCGGCGTGCACGGCTACCGCGCGCTCGAGGGCACCTTCCTGGGCGGATGCCTGTTCACGGGCCGCCAGGCGGGCCGCGCGATCGCCGCGCTGTAGGCCCACCCGCTGATCGAGTAGCCGCGCAGCGGCACCCACCCGCTGATTGAGTAGCCGCGCAGCGGCGTATCGAAATCCGCCCCCTGCACGGCGGGTTTCGATACGCGCCTTCGGCGCTCCTCAACCAGCGGGCAACGCGCCTTCGGCGCTACTCAACCAGCGGGCAACGTGCCTTCGGCGCGCCTCAACCAGCGGGCGCCGCGCGGTCACCGCGCGAGCGTCCACGCCCTCCGCTTCACGAGCACGTGCCCGCGCCGCGTCGTGAGGCGCGTCCACGGCCCCGTCTCGTAGGTGCGCACCTCGTCGTCGCCGAGGAAGCCGAGGCTCACGGCCGCGAAGCCCGCGCCCGCCGGGATGTGCTCCGCACCGGCGATCTCGCGCCCCCACACCTCGGCACGCACACGGCGCACGATCGACTCGCCCACGGCATCCGGCACCACCTCGGCGACCTCGGCGATGCCCTGCTCGGCCACGGCCGTGAGGGTGGCGGCGTCGGGCCCCGGCACGGCCCGCCAGCCGCCGCGCGGCGGCGAGATCGCGGCCCAGGTGGCCGTCTGCACCTGCATCGGCAGTCCCACGCTCGTGGGCGCCTCGCGCCCCTCGTCGAGAGCCGCGACCGCGAGCTGCTGGGCGCGCTCCACCCGCTGCAGCAGCGAGCGGATGGGCACGACGACGTCGAACGGCTCGGTCGAGGTGAGCGCGAGGGTGCGCAGCCCCAGCACGGTGGGCGTCTCGTCGAGCAGGCCCACAGGGTAGAGCACGGCCGCGTAGACGGCGAGCACGCCGCTGCCGCCGATGAGGCGCACGGAGCCGTCCTCGACGCGCTGCGCGCGGGCGAGGAAGACCTGCAGGTCGTCGAGCGAGGCAGGGTCGGCGAGGGTGAAGGCGGCGACGGTCACAACCCTCCCAGCCTAACCGGACGCCCGCGCCCCGGCTCCTAGACTGTGGGGCATGAGCGACGCTCCGGACCCCGACCCGCTGGAGAGCCTGCTGGCCACCCTCGACCTCACCGACACGGGTGCCCGCACCGACGAGGACATCTTCACGGGCCCGAGCCAGTGGATGCCGGGGGGCCGGATCTTCGGCGGCCAGGTCTACGCGCAGTCGATCATGGCGGCGGCGCGCACGGTCGAGGACGACCGCGCGATCCACTCGACCCACGGCTACTTCCTGCGGCCGGGCGACGCCACAGCCCCCATCACCTTCTCGGTCGACCGCATCCACGACGGCCGCTCGTTCTCGACGCGGCGCACCCAGGCCTACCAGGGGGGCGTGCCGATCCTGTCGATGATCGCCTCGTTCCAGGATGACGACCCCGGCATCGAGCACCAGGTCGCGATGCCCGAGGGGGTCACCCCGCCCGAGGAGCTGCCGTCGGCGGCCGAGGTGCTCGCACCCATCGACCATCCGATCGCCCAGTTCTGGGCGACGAGCCGCGCCTTCGACATCCGGCACGTCGACCAGCCGATCTACCTGCGGGCCGACGCCGACCGCCGCGCCCACCAGGGCGTGTGGATCCGCACGAAGGGCGCGATGCCCGACGACGACCGGCTGCACCGGGCGGCGCTCGCCTACGCGAGCGACTACCCGATCCTGGAGCCGGTCATGCGGCGGCACGGGCTCGCCTGGACGCACCGCGGGCTCAAGATGGCGAGCCTCGACCACGCCATGTGGTGGCACCGGCCGCTGCGGGTCGACGAGTGGCTGCTCTACCTGCAGGAGTCGCCGACCGCGTCCGGCGGGCGCGGGCTCGCGACGGGCCGCGTGTTCACCCGCGACGGCGTGCTCGTGGCGTCGATCGCGCAGGAGGGCATGGTGCGGGTTCCCGAGCTGCGCGGCCCGGATGACGCCCGCACGACCCCCTGACGGTAACGAAACGATAACAACCCGAGCGACCGTCGCGGCTCGACGATCCCCGCGACTACCCCCGAAACGCGGGGGAAGCAGCCGCACGCGGTGCCATCCGGGTCGCCCGGACGCCCGCCGAGAACGTTGCTAACGTAACGGGAGCCTCGCGACGACGCGTCCGACACGACCGCGGGGCGCAAGCTCAGGACCGCGCGCGCCGGCCGCTTACCGTCGGCGTTCGTATGGCAACACGGAGTCTGATGCCGTCACCCGACGGCGTCGCGTCCCGGGAGCGGCAGCTCCCACGGACGCCTCGTGGGCCCGGACCGTAACCCGGAACCCCGCGCAGCGCGCGAGGTCGAGGAGATCGTGACCGAGATCGCCCTTCGTGCCGAAGGCCTGTACAAGGTGTTCGGCCGTCAACCCCTCGACGCCGTCGCACGCCTGCGCGAGGGCGTCCCGCGCGAGCAGCTCGAGTCGGCCACCGCCGCCGTCATCGACGCGAGCTTCGAGGTGACCCGCGGCGAGATCTTCGTCGTCATGGGGCTCTCCGGGTCGGGCAAGTCGACCCTCATCCGCATGCTCAACGGCCTGCTCGACGCCACCGCGGGCACGGTCGAGATCCACGGCGAGCGGCTCACGGGGGCCGGCCCCGCCCAGCTGCGCGCCCTGCGCCGCCGCCGGGTGTCGATGGTCTTCCAGCACTTCGCCCTGCTCCCTCACCGCACGGTGCTCGACAACGTCGCCTACGGGCTCGAGGTGCGCGGCCTCGGCAGGGCCGAGCGCCTCGCCGCGGCCCGCCGCACGATCGAGCTCGTCGGGCTCGCCGGCTGGGAGAACAAGCTTCCCGAGGAGCTCTCGGGCGGGATGAAGCAGCGCGTCGGGATCGCGCGCGCGCTCGCATCCGACACCGACGTGCTGCTCATGGACGAGGCGTTCAGCGCCCTCGACCCGCTCATCCGGCGCGAGATGCAGGAGCAGCTCGTCGAGCTGCAGCGCGAACTCGGCAAGACCATCATCTTCATCACCCACGACCTCAACGAGGCGATGTTCCTGGGCGACCGGATCGCGGTGATGCGCGACGGGCGCATCGTGCAGATCGGCACCCCCGAGGACATCCTCACCGACCCCGCCAACGACTACGTCGCCCAGTTCGTGCAGGATGTCGACCGCGCCCGGGTGCTGACCGCGGCATCCGCGATGGAGCCCGCCCGCGCCACGGTGTCCGCCACGGCGGGGCCGCGCGCCGCGCTCAAGGTGATGCGCGACCTGCAGACCTCCGCCGTCTACACGGTCGGCCGCGACCGCGTGCTCACGGGCGTCGTGCGCGATCAGGATGCGATGCGGCTGCTGCGTCGCGGCGTCGGCGACCTCCCCTCGATCACGAGCACCGAGTTCTCGGCCGTCTCCGCCGACACGCCCCTCTCGGAGCTGTTCGTGCCGGCCGTCGAGAGCCCGCTTCCGCTCGCCGTCGTCGACGACCGCGGCCGGCTGCTCGGCGTCGTGCCGCGCGTCACCCTGCTCGCGGCCCTCGGCAACCTCACCCACACGGCCGAACTGCCCGTCGTGGAACCGCCGCCCACCGTGCCCTCCGCCGTCATCACGGCGGCGCTCGACGCCACGGATGCCGCGGCCACCTCGACCTCGGAAGGAGCACGATGATGGACGGGATCCGCCTCCCCATCGGCGACTGGATCGAGGCCGTCGTCGACTTCGTGACGAGCAACCTCGCCGTCGTGTTCGACGTCATCCGCGCCGTCTTCCTCGGCTTCTACGACGCCGTCGACTGGGTGGTGTCGACCCCGCCCTGGTGGGCGATCGTCGTCGTCATCACCGCGATCGGCGTCTACGCGCGCGGCTGGCGCTTCGGCGGGCTCACCCTCGTGGGGATGCTCGTGATCGTCACGGTCGACCAGTGGGACAACGCGATGGACACCCTCGCGCTCACCCTCGTCGCGGCGGTCATCGCGGTCGTCATCAGCATCCCGGTGGGCATCTGGGCGGCGCGCTCCTCCACCGTCTCGGCGATCGTGCGGCCCATCCTGGACTTCCTGCAGACGATGCCCGCGTTCGTCTACCTGATCCCCGCGCTCATCCTGTTCCGGGTCGGCGTCGTGCCCGGCATCGTCGCGACGATCGCGTTCGCGATCGCGCCCGGCGTGCGCCTCACCGAGCTCGGCATCCGCGGCGTCGACGCCGAGGTCGTGGAGGCCGGCAACGCCTTCGGTGCGACCCCTGCGCGCATCCTGCGTCAGATCCAGCTGCCGCTCGCGCTGCCCACCATCATGGCGGGCGTCAACCAGGTGATCATGCTCTCACTCTCGATGGTCGTCATCGCGAGCATGGTGGGCGCGCCCGGGCTCGGCCGCGACATCATCCAGGCGCTCAACCGCATCGACGTGGGCCTCGGCTTCGAGGCGGGGCTCGCGGTGGTCATCCTCGCGATGCTGCTGGATCGGCTGACCGCGACCCTCGGCTCCGGCCGGCGCGGGTTCTTCGCGCGCCGCAGCAGCCGACTCCGGCGCGCGGCCGCATCCGCCGCAGCCCCCCAGGATCCGGCAGGCGAGGAGCCTGCCCGGACGGTGCCGGCGACCGCCTCCGCGTAGGCGGAGGCGCGCACGGCACGACACCCCACCGCGGCCGACACAGCACGGCCGCCGAAAGGAAGAAACGAATGAAGAAGCGACTGCTCGCAACCCTCGCCATGGGTGCCGTCGCCGCGATCGGGCTCACCGCCTGCGCGAGCGACACCGCCCCCGGCACGAACGACGACGGCGACACCGGCACCACCGGCGACAAGACCTCGCTGACCATCGGCGTGTTCAACGGCTGGCCGGAGGGCGAGGCCGCCTCGTACCTGTGGAAGATCATCCTCGAGGAGAAGGGCTACGACGTCACCCTCGAGTACGCCGACGCGGGCCCCGTGTTCAACGGCCTCGACTCGGGCGACTACGACGTCGCGCTCGACGGCTGGCTGCCGCTCACCCACGCCTCGTACGTGGAGGAGTACCCGGATGTCGTCGACCTCGGTTCCTGGAACGAGGACGCGGTGCTGACGATCGCCGTCAACGAGGACGCCCCCATCACCTCGCTGACCGAGCTCGCCGCGAACGCCGACGCCTTCGGCAACAAGCTCATCGGCATCGAGCCGGGCGCCGGACTCACCGAGGCGACCGAGACCGCCGTGATCCCCACCTACGGGCTCGAGGGCATGGACTTCATCACCTCGTCGACCCCCGCGATGCTCGCCGAGCTGAGCGCGGCGATCGACGCGGGCGAGAACGTCGTCGTCACGCTGTGGCGCCCGCACTGGGCCTACGACGAGTTCCCGATCCGCGACCTCGAGGACCCGGAGGGCACCCTCGGCGCCCAGGAGTCGATCCACACGATGGCGCGTCCCGGATTCGAGGACGACTTCCCGCAGCTGACCGAGTGGCTGAAGGCGTTCACCCTCGACTCCGAGCTGCTGTTCTCGCTCGAGAACGTCATGTACAACGTCGACGACGTGCCGCACGACTTCACCGATGTCGTGTCGGCGTGGATGGCCGAGAACCAGGACTACGTGGACTCGCTCACCGACTGAGCCCCCGCATCCGCCGAGAGCGCCGACCGCCCCACGCGGTCGGCGCTCTCGTATGCGGACCTGGCGCGCGGCGGGCGCGCGGGCCCCGCGCCTCAGCCGCGCTTGCCGAAGCGCACGGGCTCCTCGACGTAGGGGGCGAACAGCTCGCGCAGCTCGTCGGGGATGCGCGAGGGGCGCCCGCTCGCGGCGTCGACCATGACGAGGGTGGTCGAGGCGATCGTGTAGCGGATGCGCGGCTCGACGCCGTCGGGCGAGAACACCTCGTAGCAGATCTGGAAGCTCGCACCGCCGAGGTTGCCGATCCACAGCTCGATCTCGATCGGGCTGCTCTGGTACGGGATCGGGGCCAGGTACTCGACCTCCTGGCGGGCGATGAGGCTCACCGTGGTGGCGCCGGGGCGGGCGTCGATCACGGCCGTGGGGCGCGGGTTCTCGACCCCCGCATCCGGTCGCCAGAACGCCTCGATGCGCGCCTCCTCGAGGAGGCGCAGCATCTCGGCATTGTTGACGTGCGCGTAGGCGTCGAGGTCGCTCCACCTGAGCTTGATGGGCACGTGGATGCGCGTCATGGCCGGATGCGCGTCAGTCGCGCGTGAGCTTGCGGTGCACCGAGCGGTGGGGCTTCGCGGCGTCGGGGCCGAGGCGCTCGATCTTGTTCTGCTCGTAGGCCTCGAAGTTGCCCTCGAACCAGTACCAGTTCGCGGGGTCCTCGTCGGTGCCCTCGTAGGCGAGGATGTGGGTCGCGATCCGGTCGAGGAACCACCGGTCGTGGGTGATCACGACGGCGCAGCCGGGGAACTCGAGAAGCGCGTTCTCGAGCGACTGCAGGGTCTCGACGTCGAGGTCGTTGGTGGGCTCGTCGAGCAGCAGCAGGTTGCCGCCCTCCTTGAGGGTGAGCGCGAGGTTGAGACGGTTGCGCTCACCACCCGAGAGCACGCCGGCCTTCTTCTGCTGGTCGGGCCCCTTGAAGCCGAACTTGGAGACGTAGGCGCGGCTCGGGATCTCGGTCTTGCCGACGACGATGATGTCGAGCCCGTCCGAGACGACCTCCCACAGCGTCTTGTTCGGGTCGATGTTGGCGCGGCTCTGGTCGACGTAGCTGATCTTGACCGTCTCGCCGATCTTGAGGTCTCCCCCGTCGAGCGGTTCGAGGCCCACGATCGTCTTGAAGAGCGTCGTCTTGCCGACACCGTTCGGGCCGATGACGCCGACGATGCCGTTCGGCGGCAGGCTGAAGCTGAGGCCGTCGATGAGCGTGCGGTCGCCGAAGCCCTTCTGCAGCTTCTTCGCCTCGATCACGACGTTGCCCAGGCGCGGCCCCGGCGGGATCTGGATCTCCTCGAAGTCGAGCTTGCGCGTGCGCTCGGCCTCGGCCGCCATCTCCTCGTAGCGGGCGAGGCGCGCCTTCGACTTCGCCTGGCGCCCCTTCGCGTTCGAGCGCACCCAGTCGAGCTCCTCGGCGAGGCGCTTGGCGAGCTTGGCATCCTTCTTGCCCTGCACCTCGAGGCGCTCGGCCTTCTTCTCGAGGTAGGTGGAGTAGTTGCCCTCGTAGGGGTAGAGGCGCCCGCGGTCGACCTCGGCGATCCACTCGGCGACGTTGTCGAGGAAGTACCGGTCGTGGGTGATCGCGATCACGGCGCCGGGGTACTTCTGCAGGTGCTGCTCGAGCCAGAGCACGCTCTCGGCGTCGAGGTGGTTGGTGGGCTCGTCGAGCAGCAGCAGGTCGGGCTTCTGCAGCAGCAGCTTGGCGAGTGCGACGCGGCGCTTCTCACCGCCCGAGAGCGGGCCGACGGGGGCGTCGGCGGGCGGGGTGCGCAGCGCATCCATCGCCTGCTCGAGCTGGGAGTCGAGGTCCCAGCCGTCGGCCGCGTCGATCTCCTCCTGCAGCGCGCCCATCTCGGCCAGCAGCGCGTCGAAGTCGGCGTCGGGGTCGCTCATGGCGGCCGAGATCTCGTTGAAGCGGTCGAGCTTCGCCTTGATGGCGATGCCGTCCTGGATGTTCTCGAGCACGGTCTTGGACTCGTCGAGCTCGGGCTCCTGCATGAGGATGCCGACGCTGAACCCGGGCGTGAGCTTCGCCTCGCCGTTGGAGGGGGTGTCGAGCCCCGCCATGATCTTGAGGATCGTCGACTTACCCGCACCGTTCGGGCCGACCATGCCGATCTTCGCGCCCGGCAGGAACGCCATCGTCACGTCGTCGAGGATGAGCTTCTCGCCCACCTTCTTGCGGGCGCGCACCATGGAGTAGATGTATTCGGCCATGCGTCGATCCTATGGGGGCGGCGGGGTGCCGGGTGCCGCGCCCGGATGCGGGGCTCGGGGTCAGGCGGGGCGGGCCGTGCCGACGAGGCAGCGGCCCGTCGAGGTGACGGTGGCGACCATGCTCGTGTAGCCGATGTTGCCCCACTGCCCGAGTAGGCAGCTCGTGCCGAAGCGGATCGAGAACACGATGTTGTCGGCCGGCTGGCCCGTCTCGGTGCGGTCGGGGGTGACCTCCATGTCGCCGCGCTCGTAGCCCTGCTTCTCGAGGTTGTTGATGAACGCGCGCCCGTTGAGGGTGCCGCCCGCGGCGATGAGGTCGCGGTTGACCTTGTCGAAGAAGGCCTGGTTGTCGAGCGCGTCGCCGTCGAGGGTCGGTGCAGTGGGCACCGGGGTCGGCGACGGCGACGGGCTCGCACTCGTGACGGATGTCGGGGGCGCGTCCGGCGTCGGCATGGCCTCCGGGCTCGTGCACGCGCTCAGCAGCGCGGCGGTGGCCGCGACGGCGAGGGCGCACGCCACGGTGCGACGAGGTCGGGTCATCGTGTCCTCCGTGGCTCGGTGCGCGCGGTGCGGCTCCGTCGAGTTTAGAACGGCACGGCGACCGGCTCGGACGACTCGACGGGGAAGGCCTCCTCGGCCGCGGCCTCGGTGGTGCCCTCGCGCGCGCCCTCCGCCTCCGTCGCGGGGCCTCCGTGCTCCTCGCGCGCCGCATCCGCCGAACCCTCGGCCGGCACCGCGCGCGGCGTGCGCGTGTACTGCGCGCGCCCCCACGCGAGGTCGGGGCCGATCGCCTCGGCGACGATCTCGACGTTGCGCCCCTTCTTGTCGCCGTCGTTCCAGTCGCGCACGCGCAGGCGGCCGGCCACGACGATCCGGTGCCCCTTCTCGAGCGAGACGGCGATGTTGGCCGCGAGCTGACGGAACGCGACGACCGTGAACCAGTTGGTCTCGCCGTCGACCCAGGATCGGGTCGCGGAGTCGAAGCGGCGGCTGCTCGAGGCGAGCCGGAACTGGCTCACATCGAGCCCGTCGCTCGTGACGGTGTGCTTGACGGGGGTCGCGACGAGGCCCGTCACGTTGATGTTGTCGGACATGGGTTGCCTCCTGGGTCGGGCGCCGTACGGCGCTGCTGGACGGACCCGGATGCGTCGTGCCGGTGCGCATCCGGGCCCGTGCAGGCCAGCATGTCCGTCACCCCGAGGGCGCGGGCGACCGCATCCGGGAACCGTGGACAGACCACCGATGAGCGGATGTGGGGAGGAGACTCAGTGCTCGCGGAACTCCGGCCACTCGGCGCCCGGCCCGAGCGCCGCGTGCAGCGCCCGCTGGGCCGTCTCGAGGCTCGGGAACGCGCCGCGGTAGTCCGTGTCGGCGATGAGCCGCATCCGGAACTCCGCCCCGACGCGGTGCACGACCCCCACCGCGCCCGTGGGCCCGAAGGCCACCCAGCTCTGCTCGACGGTCGTCTCGCTCATGATCGGCTCCTCGCGTGACTCTCGACTGCCCGTGAGTCGACGCTACGCCGCCTTCACGTACTGCGCGAAGCCCTTGCGCACCTTCGACACCTTGGGCACGGCCACCGCCATGCAGTAGCCCTGGCCGGGGTTCTTGGCGAAGAAGTCCTGGTGGTACTCCTCGGCCCGGTAGAACTCGCCGAGCGGCAGCACGGTCGTCACGACGCCCTCACCCCAGATCTCGCGGGCGCGGTCGAGCGAGGCCTCGAACTCGGCCTTCTGCTGCTCGTCGGCGTAGAACATCGAGGAGCGGTACTGGGTGCCGACGTCGTTGCCCTGGCGGTTCAGCTGCCGCGGGTCGTGCAGGGTGAAGAACACGTCGAGGATGATGTTCGCCGGGATCACCGTCTCGTCGAAGGTGACCGCGACCGCCTCCGCGTGCCCGGTCGAGCCGGTGCAGACGAGCTCGTAGCTCGGGTCGGCGACGGAGCCGCCCGTGTAGCCCGACACGACATCCGTCACGCCCTCGAGCGTGCGGTACACCGCATCCAGGCACCAGAAGCAACCACCGGCGAGAACGAACGTGCGCATGATCAGACCCTACTTTCCTGCCGCACCGAGCGGCACCGGATGCAACGCAGCGGATGCCGGATCCGTTCCCGCCGTGCAGCACCCGCCGCCGCGAGGACGAGGGATCGCACCGTTGTCAGTCGTCCGGCGTAACCTGTGGGTCATGGCTCCCGACACCGCACGTCTGATCCGAGACGCACTCGCGCTCGACGCCGATGAGCGCGCGGTCGTCGCACAGACCCTGCTCGACAGCCTGCACCGTGCCGACGATGCGGGCGGGGTCGACGCGGCCTGGCAAGCCGAGGCGTCCCGGCGCCTGGCCGAGGTACGAACCGGCGGTGTGGAGTTGGTGGATGCCGACGAGCACTACGCCCGCTTGCGCGACTCGCTCACCGCATGACCCTCCCCGAGCGGGAGCATCCTGAGGCGGCGGCGGAGTTCGATGCCGCCGTGCACTGGTACGAGGCGCAGGAGCCAGGTATCGGCCTCGCCCTCATCGACCGCGCACGACAGGCCCGGCACGACATCACCGCCTGGCCGAACGCGGCACCGCAATTCACCACCGCTGATGACGAGACGGTCATCCGCAGCAAATCGATACGCGGTTTCCCGATCCGGATCGTCTACGCCAGGGATACAGTCGGCATCCTGATCCTCGCCTACGCCCATGAACGCCGCGAGCCCGGCTACTGGCTGCCCCGCCTCGGCGACTGAGCAGCCACCCCGCCTTCCCCACGCCGCCGGATGCCGGATCCGTTCCCGCCGTGCGGCACCCGCCGCCGCGCCCGTATTGTAAAGACATGCCCTACACCGCCGCCGCCGACCGCTACGACCTGCTCGAATACGCCCGCGTAGGCCGCTCCGGGCTCAAGCTCCCCCGCATCTCGCTGGGCCTCTGGAACAACTTCGGCCACGACCGGCCGCTCACCACCCAGCGCGACATCGTGCTGCGCGCCTTCGACCTGGGCGTCACCCACTTCGACCTGGCGAACAACTACGGCCCGCCCCCCGGATCCGCCGAGGAGAACTTCGGCCGCATCCTGGAGCGCGACCTGCGGCCCTACCGCGACGAGATCATCATCTCGTCCAAGGCCGGCTACGACATGTGGCCGGGGCCCTACGGCGAATGGGGTTCGCGCAAGTACCTGCTGAGCTCGCTCGACCAGTCGCTCACCCGCCTCGGGCTCGACTACGTCGACATCTTCTACCACCACCGCCCCGACCCCGAGACGCCGATCGAGGAGTCGATGGGCGCGCTCGCCCACGCCGTGCGCAGCGGCAAGGCGCTCTACGCCGGCATCTCCAACTACGGGCCGGATGAGACCCGCCGCGCCGCCGCAGCCCTCGCCGCCGAGGGGGTGCCGCTGCTCATCCACCAGCCCTCCTACTCGATGTTCAACCGGCTGCCCGAGGAGGGCCTGCTGGATGCGATCGACGAGCTCGGCATCGGGTCGATCGTGTTCTCCCCGCTCGCCCAGGGCCTGCTCACGAACCGCTACCTCGACGGCATCCCCGCCGACTCGCGCGTGGCGAAGGGGCGCTGGATGAGCGCGTCGACGATCAGCGAGAGCTACCTCGAGCGGGTGCGCGGCCTCGGCGAGATCGCGGCCGCGCGCGGCCAGAGCATCGCCCAGCTCGCGCTGCTGTGGGTGCTGCGGCGCCCCACCGTGACGAGCGCGCTCATCGGCGCGTCGAGCGTCGCCCAGCTCGAGGACAACCTCGGCGCGCTCGCGGGCGCCCCGCTCAGCCCTGAGGAGATCGCCGCGATCGAGCCGTTCGCGGTGCACGGCACCGGGCGGTAGATCGCTCAGCTTCGCGGCGCGCGGGGTGGAACGATCTGTTCCATCCCGCGCCCGACGTAGGGTGCCGCCATGCAGTGGTGGAACAGCTTCGTGGACTGGTGGTACTCCGAGGACGGGCAGCGGGTGCTCGTCACGGCGGTGATCCCGTTCGTCGCGATCGTCGTCGCGGGCCTCGTCGGCGCGCTCATCGGACGGGGCGCGACCCGGCGGCTCGTCGCCCAGCGCGACCACGAGACGCGCGCTGCCGCGGTATCCGCCCTCATCTCGGCCGGCCAGAACGCGACCCGCTGGCACAGCCAGTCCCCCGCCGCGCGGGAGCACGCCGAGCACCTCGCGAACGACGCGGATGTCATGGTGCGGCTGCTGCCGATCGCGGGCGCCCGGTACGCGGCCGACTGGGCCTCGCACCAGCTCGCCGACATGCGCATCAACTCGGTGAGCTACAGCTACCAGGCGGAGCAGACCCTCGACGAGTACCGCGAGCGCCTCGTGCTGTGGCTGCACAAGCCCGGCAAGGCCCGCAAGCTCTTCGCCGCCGACCTCGAGCGCTGGCGCTACGAGGAGCGCGGCGTCGACCCGGTCGTCGCCGAGCAGCAGGAGTGGGCCGAGGCGCAGTTCACCGCCGCGACCGACCAGCCCGTCGAGCATGCGCCGCTCGTCGAGCCTGCTGCGTCGACCGCCGCGATGCCCGCCGCGCCGGAACCCGTGCTGCCGCAGCCCGCGCCGAACGCGTCGAACGCGTCGAGCACGCCGAGCGACCGCTACAGCGCGCCTCTCGCGCCCTCGACGGCCGTCACCCCCGAGACGCCCGCGCAGGACTGAGCCGGGCCGCCGCGGGCTACCCGCGGCGGGCGATGCGGCGCGTGCCCAGCACGAGGGCGCCCGCGAGAAGCGCGAACAGGCCGAGCGCGAGCGCGCCCGCGGGGTCGGCACCCGTCGCGCCGAGCTCGGAGTCGTCCCCCTCGCCCGCCGGCTCGCCGGCATCCGTGTCATCTGTGTCGTCGTCGTCACCGCCGGGGCCCGCGGGCGCCTCCGCGAACTCGATCACGTACTCGGCGGAGACGCTGCCGGCCGCATTGCTCGCCTCGACCGTGAACGACGAGGTGACCGCCGCGCCGACCGTGCCGCTGATCTCACCCGTGGTGGGGTCGAGCGTGAGGCCCGTCGGCAGCGCGCCGGCGACGATGCTGAAGCTCGGCGCGGGCGTGCCGCTCGCGGTCACGGTGAACGAGTAGGCCACCCCGGCCTGACCGTCGGAGGGCGCCGCCGAGGTGATCGCGGGTTCCTCGATCACCGTCACGGCGTAGCTCGCCGAGGTCGCCGTTCCCGAGGAGTTCGTCGCGCTGATGCTGAAGCTGAAATCGCCGCCCGCCGTGGGCGTGCCGGAGATCTGGCCCGTCGTCGCGTTGAGCGAGAGGCCCGCCGGCAGCGCGCCGCCCGCCACCGCGAAGGTGGGGGCCGGGAATCCGGATGCCGTGACGGTGAACGCGTACGCGTCGCCGACCTCGCCATCCGCGGGCGCACCCGAGGTGATCGCGGGCGCCTCCATGGCGGCCTCGATCGAGGCGGCCGCCGCATCCGCCATCGCCGTGGCGCCGAGCGCCGTCGGGTGCAGCGCACCGTGCTCGATGTAGACGGGCATCGGCAGGTCGGGCACCAGCACGCCCGGCATGGCGTCGGATGCGCCGACCCCCGCCACGTAGGCGCCGGTCGGGTTGGCGCACCGCGTGAGCGCCGACGTCGCGGCGAACATGGGCACGAAGGTCACGCCCTCCTCGTCGGCCACCGTGTTCATCATGTCGTCGAGCTTGCCCTGCACCTCGTGCAGGTAGGCGACGTCGACCGAGGTGAAGGGGTAGGCGTCGGAGTGCAGGGTGAGCGAGAAGCCCTCGAGCTCGGCGACGGGCTCGAAGCACGGGGTGCCGGCGGGGATGGCATCGGCACGCGGCGTGAGCGCGGGGTAGGCCACGAGGAAGACCTTCGCGTTCGGCGCCGCCGTCTGGATCGCCTGCAGGGTCGCGCGGAGGGCCGACTCGACGGTCGTGTCGACGAGCGTCGCGAGCAGATCCGTGCCGCCGTCGGGCGCGAAGTAGCTCTTGCAGTTCAACAGCGGGGACGCGTCCAGGAACGTCATCACGGTCGGCCCCGCGTCGCCCATCGCCGCGCACGTCGCCGCGATCGAGGCGAAGCCGAGGTCGTTGCCGCCGATCGTGACCGTGACGATGTCGGTGTCGGCGCTGAGCGCGCTCAGCTGCGGCGGGTGGCTGATGCCGTCGTCGGTGGTCTGCGCGGTGTCGAGGATGTGGGCCGTCGTCGCGCCGCTGCAGGTGACGTCGGTGAGGTCGAGGCCGAGCGCCGCGGCGATCTGGTGCGGGTAGTTGTCGTCGCTGCGCGCGCATCCGACCGTGACCCCGTAGCTGTCGAGGCCGTAGCCGGACGCGTACGAGTCGCCGAGGGCGACGTAGTCGAGCCCGTCCGTGGGGTCGCCCGGGGCGGCGAGGGCGGGGCTGCCCACCCCGGCCGCGGCCGTGCCGAGCGCGAGCCCGGCGAGCAGGATGCCGAGGCGGCGGGCGAGGGAGGTACGGTGCTGTGCGGTGGGCTGCTGTGCGGTGGTGTGCGTCATCGTCATCTTCACGTCGGTCGGATTCTCGTGGTGGTGGGCCCGGATGCGGGACGCCGCGGGGCTCCGCCCGCTACGTTAGCGGAGTTCGGCTCGGAATCGGTGGTCGATGTGCGCCATGGCCGTCGGGCTGGTGCGCTCGGGTGAACTGGTGCGCTCGGGTGAACTGGTGCCCTCGGCAGGAATCGAACCTGCGACCAAGAGATTAGAAGGCTCCTGCTCTATCCGCTGAGCTACGAGGGCGCGTCTTCAGCCTAGGGCAGCAGCATCCGGCCCACCGCGGAGTTGCATCAGCACGTTATATACCTCGGGTATATACTTGCTCGACGTGATGCATACCGACATCCTCGAATCCCTCCTCGTCGCCGCCAACAGGCTCACGCGCGTCGCCGCCCAATCCACCGGCAGTCGCGTGCCCTCCGCGCAGTGGCGCACCCTCTCGATCCTCGCGAGCGACGGCCCCATGCGCGTCGGTGAGCTCGCCGCCGCCAGCCGGATCACACAGCCGGGCATGACCCGACTCCTCACCACGATGGTCGAGGAGGAGCTCGTCACCCGGGTCGCCGACCGCGACGACTCGCGCGCCTGGCTCATCGTGCTGAGCAGCAAGGGCGCGACGGCCCTCGCCGACTGGCGCAGCCGCCTCGCCGAGACGCTCGAGCCGTCCTTCGGCGAACTGAGCGACGCCGACTGGGCGACCCTCGCATCCGCCACCGCCCTCCTCGAGGGCCGGCTCGCCGCCGACCGCACGGCGGCGGCCTCGTGAGCGGGCACGGCGGCGACGGCAGCAGCATCCTGAAGCAACCGCGCACGGTCTGGGCGATCGCCTTCGCGTGCGTCATCGCGTTCATGGGCATCGGTCTCGTCGACCCGATCCTCAAGGGCATCGCGACCGAGCTGGAGGCCACGCCCACCCAGACCGAGCTGCTCTTCACGAGCTACCTCGCCATCACGGGCGTCATGATGCTCATCACGAGCTACGTCTCGAGCCGCATCGGGCCGCGCCTCACCCTGCTCATCGGGCTCGCGCTCATCGTCGTGTTCTCGCTCGGCGCCGCCCTCAGCGGCTCCGTCGAGGGCATCATCGGCTTCCGCGCCGGCTGGGGGCTCGGCAACGCGCTGTTCATCTCGACCGCGCTCGCGACGATCGTCGGCGCGGCATCCGGCGGAACGGCATCCGCGATCATCCTGTACGAGGCGGCCCTCGGGCTCGGCATCGCGGTCGGCCCGCTCGTCGGCGGACTGCTCGGCGAGATCAGCTGGCGCGGGCCGTTCTTCGGCGTCGCGGTGCTCATGGCGATCGCGTTCGCCGCGATCCTCGTGCTGCTGCCGCGCGAGAAGGGCGTCGTGCGCGAGAAGACCCGGCTCAGCGCCCCGCTGCGCGCGCTCGGCGACCGGGGGCTGCTGATCCTCGCGCTCGCGGCGCTGTTCTACAACATCGGCTTCTTCACGCTGCTCGCCTACACCCCGTTCGCGCCCGGGCTCGAGGGCTTCGGGGCGATGCAGCTGGGGTTCACCTTCTTCGGGTGGGGTGTCGCGGTCGCCGTGACGAGCGTGTGGGTCGCGCCGATGCTGACCGCGCGGATGAAGCGCTCGACCGTGCTCGCGGTCGTCATGACGCTGCTCGCGCTCGACCTCGTGCTGGCCGGGGCGTTCGTCACCGACACGGTCGTGCTGATCGTGAGCATCGTGGTCGGCGGGCTGCTGCTCGGCGTCATCAACACGGTGCTCACCGAGTCGGTCATGGAGGCGACCGAGCTGCCGCGCTCGGTCGCGTCGTCGGCGTACTCCTTCGTGCGGTTCATCGGCGGGGCCGCGGCTCCCCCGGCCGCCGCGGCGATCGCGGCCGCGAGCAACTCCTCGATCCCGTTCTTCGTGGGCGGGGCCTCGGTGCTCGTCGCGACCGCGCTCATCCTGTTCGGTCGCCCGGCGCTCCGCCGCATCGACGGCGGCCCCGAGACGGATGCCGTGGAGGCCGAGGCGATCGGCGTCGGCGACGCCGCCTGAGCCTCCGTCGCTGACTGGTCGGTAAATCCCGTTACTCGTGCCGAATAACGGGATTTACCGACCAGTCAGCGACGGAGGGTGTGCACGAGGGGGCCCGCTTCGAGACGCCCGGTAGACTGTGGGAGTGAGCCAGACATCCGATCGTCTCGTGTGGATCGACTGCGAGATGACCGGTCTCGACCTCGAGGTCGACGAGCTCGTCGAGGTGGCGGTCGTCATCACCGACTACGAGCTCGAGCCCGTCGACCCCGGATTCTCGATCGTCATCAAGCCCGACGACTCGGCGCTCGCGAACATGGGCGACTTCGTGCGCGACATGCACACGGCATCCGGCCTCATCGACGAGATCCCGAACGGCGTGAGCCTCGCGGATGCCGAATACCAGGTTCTCGAGTACGTGCTGAAGTTCGTGCCCGACAACGGCACCGCCCCGCTCGCCGGCAACACGATCGGCACCGACCGCGCCTTCCTGGCCAAGTACATGCCGCGCCTCGACGCCCACCTGCACTACCGCAGCGTCGACGTCTCGAGCATCAAGGAGCTCTCGCGCCGCTGGTTCCCGCGCGTCTACTTCCAGGCCCCCGCCAAGAACGGCGGGCACCGGGCCCTCGCCGACATCCTCGAGTCGATCCGCGAGCTCGACTACTACCGTCGCGCCGTCTTCACGGCCGACCCCGGACCCACGAGCGACGAGGCGCACACGGCCGCCGACGAGGTCGTGGCGAAATGGGCGCCGCGCATACCGTAGAATCGTCCGAGTTGCGCAAGCAACGTATGGCGGTCGTAGCTCAGTTGGTAGAGCGCTGGCTTGTGGTGCCGGATGTCGCGGGTTCGAGTCCCGTCGGTCGCCCCAATTAGTGAGGGGCTTTCCCTTTTTCGCGCGCGCGCTCTAGAGTAAGCGGAGCATTCGTCGCCTGCTTACCCAGCGAGTCACGGCGCGCACCCACGCGCCACCCGACGGCGACGTGACCCGAAGGAGATCCGCCATGGACGCCGGACGCGCCCACACGCCTGCCCACCACCGCTTCCTCCGCCGCGCGACCGCCGTCACCGCGGCCGCAGGGATGACGTTCGCCGCCGTGCTGGTCGCGGCACCCGCATCCGCCGCGACGACGCTCACCGTCTGCGCGACCGGATGCGACGCGACCACCATCCAGGCGGCGGTGACCGCCGCATCCGCCGGCGACACGATCACGATCGCCGCAGGCACCTACGCCGAGTCGGTCTCGATCGACAAGTCGCTCACCCTCGTCGGGCCCAATGCGGGCACCTCGCCCAACACCACCGACCCGTTCACCCCCAACGCGGCACGCGCCGCGGAGGCCGTGGTCGCCCCGACCGGGCCGATCGCGTTCGCCCTCACCGCTGCGGCGAGCACCGTCGAGATCGACGGCCTCACGATCGACCTGCAGGGCGGCGCCGACCGTCAGTACCTGCGCGGTGTCGGGATGCCGGCCGACGCGAGCCTGACCATGCGCCACAACCTGCTCCTCGGCGGCGGGTACGTCAGCGAGGGCTCGCTCGTGTTCAAGACCACGGGCGGCGACAGCAGCTTCACCTTCGTCGGCAACCGCGTCGACCACGACAGCTTCAGCAACGGAATGTTCATCAACAACAGCTCGCCCGCCGCCGAACTCGCGCTCGACATCCACGACAACGTGTTCATCGACGGCAGCTACACCGCCGGCAACTTCAGCACCGCCAACGGGACGGTCATCACCGGCACGATCGCGAACAACTGGTTCGGCAACACGACCCCGGGCACCGCGGGCGTGGACGCGTACGACACGCGGCAGTCGGGCCTGCTCTTCGCGGGCAGCTACGACGGCCTCCAGGTGACCGGCAACACCTTCATCGACGTCGAGGACTTCGCGATCCACTTCTGGTACGGCTTCGGCGGCGAGGTCGAGATCACCGGCAACACGATCGACGGCTTCAACTCCACCGCGGGTCGTGCCGCCGTGCTGGTGAACGGCAACACCCCGTATGCGGATGTCTCGGATGTGACGTTCACCGGCAACGCGATCACGGGCGGCACGGCGGGCTCCTTCGCGGTGCTCAACCCGGCGACCACCGGGGTGCTCGACGCGCGCGGCAACTGGTGGGGGTCGGCGACGCCCGACTTCGACACGCTCGTCACCGTGCCGGATGCCTCGGGCGACCCGGACTTCACGGTCATGGTCGAGGGGTGGCTGGCAGAGGACCCGACCGAGACGGATGACGAGGTCGTGACCGAGGACGACACCGACCCCGCGGACGCCCTCGCCGACACGGGCGCATCCCCCGAGCTCGCGTGGCTGTTCGCGCTCGCGCTGCTGCTGGCGGGCGGCGCCCTCACGGTCGCGGCCCGGCGCACCGCGCGCGGCTGACGCGCGACGCCCCTCGCCTCGCTATACTCGGCGTCGGCTGAGGCGAGGGGCGTCGACACCGGCTCCGGGGATAACGCTTCAGCCGCGATGCGCGGGCACACGGCTCCGCATCCGATCCGGAGTATGAGATGAAAACCTCAACCCTGGGCTGTATTGGTGTCATTGCAGCGGTGAGCCTCGTGCTCGCGGGATGCGACGCCGATTCCGACGCCCGCACCATCACCAACCAGTACGGCTGCGTCAACGTGGCCGAGCAGAGCATCACCCTGAGCTCGGCTCCGGACGACTGCGCCGAGGGTCTCGTTCCAGTCGTCTGGCCCACGGCCGACGATCTGCGCGGGGCCACGGGCGCAACCGGTCCGGCCGGGGAGCGCGGGAGCGACGGCGCCGACGGGACGAACGGGCGCGACGGTCTCGACGGGGCGAACGGGCGCGACGGGGCCGACGGACTCGACGGCGCGGATGGGCGTGACGGCGCCGATGGGACGGACGGACTCGACGGGGCCGACGGACTCGACGGGGCCGACGGTGCGCCGGGGGCACCGGGACTTCCCGGAGCGCAAGGCCCCCAGGGACCGCAGGGGCCCCAGGGTGAGACTGGAGCGCAGGGTCCCCAGGGCGAGCAGGGCCCTCAGGGCGAACAGGGTCCCCAGGGCGAGACCGGGCCGCAAGGCCCCCAAGGCGAGCAGGGCGCCCAGGGTCCGCAGGGTGAGACCGGAGCGCAAGGCACCCAGGGCGAGCAGGGCCCCCAGGGACAGCAGGGTGCCCAGGGCGACGCCGGACCCCAGGGCCCCCAAGGTGAGCAGGGTCCCCAGGGCCCCCAAGGTGAGCAGGGTCCCCAGGGCCCCCAAGGTGAGCAGGGTCCTCAGGGCCCCCAAGGTGAGCAGGGTCCTCAGGGCGAGACCGGACCGCAGGGCCCCCAGGGTGAGACCGGAGCGCAGGGCGAGCAGGGCCCTCAGGGCGAGCAGGGCCCTCAAGGCGAGCGCGGCCCCCAAGGGCTGCCCGGCCTGCAGGGTCTGCCGGGCGCGACCGGGCCGCAGGGCCCGCAGGGCGAGCGCGGCGAGACGGGCCCGCAGGGCCCGCAGGGCGAGCGCGGTGAGCAGGGTGTCGCGAGCTGGGCGCAGGTCACCGCATGGAGCCCGACCGTGCCGTACTCGGCGGGCCCGCCATCCGCGGTCGTCACCTACGCGGGGAGCGCCTTCGTGGCCGCCGCCTCGAACATCGGCGAGGAGCCGGGCAGCGGCACCTCGTGGATCATGATCGCCTCCGTGGGGGCGAAGGGCGAGAAGGGCGAGAAGGGCGACCCCGGCCCGCAGGGTCCTCCCGGCCCGCAGGGTGAGCGTGGCGAGACCGGCCCGCAGGGCGAGCCCGGCCCCCAGGGCGAGCAGGGTCCGCAGGGTCCCCAAGGTGAGCAAGGCCCGGCCGGCCCGCAGGGCCCCGCGGGCGACAGCGAGCTGTCGCAGCTGCTCGGCGAGGACGGCGCGGTCTACCAGCTCTACGAACCGGATGAGTGCACGATCGGCTCGCTCACGCTGTCGGCTGTCAACCGCGGCTACGGCCCCGAGGGGATGGGCATCATCGCCGACGGACGACTGGTGTCGAGCACCAACTACGCCGCACTGGCGGCGGTGCTCGGCGACTCCTTCGGCGAGGCGGGTCCCGGGCTCTTCCGTGTACCGGATCTGCGAGCGATCACCCCCAAGGGCATGGTCTGGGCGATCTGCGCGAACGGCCTCTTCCCCCAGCGCTGGTAGTGACCGCATCCGTCCGCCGCCCGCACCCCGCAGGCGGCGGACGGACCCCACCCGCCGTAGGCTGACCAGGTGGCCGACCCCCTCGCAGACCTCGCGCACGACGCCGCGGTTGCGCTCGATGCCCCGTGGGTGCTGATCGTCTGGAACGACCCGATCAACCTCATGAACTACGTCGTCCACGTGTTCCGCAGCTACTTCGGCTACTCGCGTGAGGAGGCGGAGCGCCTCATGCTGCTCGTGCACCACGAGGGGCGCGCCGTGGTCGCATCCGGTGTGCGCGAGGAGATCGAGCGCCACGCGCAGGCGATGCACGACTACGGTCTGCAGGCCACGGTCTCGCGCGACGGGGCGGACGCATGAGGATCACCCGCGCGGGCGCCCAGGTGCACCTCGAGTTCGAGGCCGAGGAGGCCGGGCTCGTGACGGTGCTCGCGCACCAGTTCACCGACGTCGTGCGCGACCCCGAGCTCGACGACGCGCCCCTGCTGGCGCAGCTGTTCCCCGACGCGTACCGCGGCGACGCGGATGCGGCATCCGAGTTCCGTCGCTACACGCGCGGCGAGCTGGAGCAGCGCAAGATCGAGGCCGCCGAGCGGATCGCCGGAACCGCCCATGAGGGGCTCGTGGTGCTCGACGCGGATGCCGTGAGCACCTGGGTGCGCGCGCTCACCTCGATCCGCATGATGGTGGGCACCCGGCTCGGCATCCGCGAGGACGGCGACGAACCGCCGGAGGGCCCGTTCGCCGACATCTACCACTGGCTCGGCGAGCTGCAGTGGGTGCTGGTCGACGCGCTGGAGGACATGTGATGGAGCTGGACGCCGAGGAGTTCGAGGCGATCGTGATCGACGAGCTCGACGCGCTGCCGGATGAGATGGTCGACGGCCTCGACAACGTCGTGTTCGTGTGCGAGGACCGCCCCGAGGACGGCTCACTCGATCTGCTGGGCGTCTACGAGGGCACGGCGCTCACCGAGCGCGGCCAGTACGGTTTCGGCGAGCTGCCCGACCGGATCGTGCTGTTCCGCGAGCCGCTGCTGGCGATCTGCGGGTCCGAGGATGAGCTGCGCGACGAGATCCACATCACCCTCGTGCACGAGATCGCGCACTTCTACGGCATCGACGACGAGGAGCTGCACCGCCTCGGCTGGGCGTGACCCCGCCCCATCCCATCCCCATCCCATCCCCATCCCCGCCCCATCCCCGCCCCATCCCCGCCGAGCGCTACCCGAATCGGTGAGCGCTACCCGTAGACGGGTAGCGCTCACCGATTCGGGTAGCGCTCGGCGGCGGGGGTGGGGCGGGGCGGCGGGGCGGCGGGGCGGCGGCGGGGCGGAGGATGAGGGTGGCCAGCTCGCGCGAGTCCTCGGCCGCCGCGAACGCCTCCTCCTGGGCGGCCCACGCATCCCAGTGCGGCTCGTAGCCCGCGCCGGAGCGGGCGAGCGCCCGGCGGCGGCGCTCCGCAGTGTCGGCGTACTCGAGCCACCACGCGTGGTCGGCGAGCGGGCGCGAGGCGCGCGAGATCGCGCCGCACCCCTCGACGATGACCGAGCCCGTGAGGTCGACGGATGCCGCGGAGCCCGGGCGGTCCGCCGCCCAGTCCCAGCTGCGCCAGCTCCCCTCCGCGAGGATGCGCGGCACCTCGGCTGCACCCGCCGCGAGCCCGCGCCAGCCCGGGTAGACGTCGTCGAGCGAGACGAGCGCGGCGCCCGTGGCATCCGCGACCCGCCCCGCGAGCACGGTCTTGCCCGCGCCGGAGCGCCCGTCGATCAGCAGCACCCACGGCTGCGGTCCCGCCTCCAGGAGCGCGAGCAGCGGGCCGAGCTCGAGCTCAGACAACGGGGTTCCACCACCCCGTGAGCACCGCGGCCGCCACCGCGACCGCCCCGATCGCCGCGGCCACGAGCAGCAGCACCGTGTCGCGGCCCCGCCACCGCGACACGCGCGCCCAGCTGCGCCGGGTGGGTCCGCCGAAGCCGCGCGCCTCCATCGCGGTCGCGAGCGCCGAGCCGCGCCGGATCGCGAGCACGAGCACCGCGAAGGCGATGCCGAGGAAGCGGCGGACGCGGCCCGTGTCGGCGACGCCGCGGGCGCGCCGGGCGAGCTCCAGCATCCGCACGTCGTCGCGCAGCAGAGCGACCAGCCGGAACGCCGCCAGGGCCGCCACGACGAAGCGGGCGGGCAGCCTGCCGAGCTGCGCGAGCGCGTCGGCGAGGTCGGTCGGGTCGACGCCCACGAACAGGGTCACGGCGGGCAGCGCGAGCGCGAGCACGCGCAGGGCGGCGGATGCGGCGAGCAGGATCGACCCGTCGCTCACGTGCAGCAGGCCCCACTCGAGGTACACCCGCCCGTCGGGCACGGCGTAGAGCAGGAAGGTGATGGCGCTGAGCGGCGCCGCGATCCAGACGACGGCCGTGCGGCGCCAGAACCGCCTCCACCCGACGCCGAGCACCGGGATGAGGGCGAGCTCGAGTGCGAGCGCGACGCCCGCCGAGACGGGGTCGATCGACCAGACGACGATGAACGGCAGCAGCAGGCCCGCGGCGAGGCGGGCGAGCGGGTTGAGGCCCGCACCCGGCGCGCGGGGCGGGGCGACGACGGATGCCGGCACGGTCGCGGTCACGCGGCCCCCTCCCCGGTGTGGGGCGCGAGCTCGAGCCGCCGCGCGCCGAGCGCGGGCGCGAGCAGCTCGTCGTGGGTGACGAGCAGCAGCGCCCCGCCGTCGCGGCGCACCCCGAGCAGCAGCTCGACGAGCTCGGCCCAGGTGCGGGCGTCCTGCCCGAAGCTCGGCTCGTCGAGCACGAGCAGGCGCGGCGCGGTGGCGATCGCGGTCGCGACCGAGAGGCGCCGCTGCTGCCCGCCCGAGAGGGTGAAGGGGTTCGCGGCCCCGAGGGATGCGAGCCCCAGCCGCTCGAGGATCTCCTCGACCCGCGGCGCGTACTCCGCCTCCGGCATCCCCGCCGCGCGCGGGCCCACGGCGACCTCCTCGCGCACCGTCCGCGCCACGAACTGGTGCTCGGGCGCCTGGAACACGGTGCCGATCCGCGGCAGCAGTTCGCGCGAGCGCCAGCGGATCGGCTCGGCGCCGAGCCCCGCGGTGAGCGCCGGCTCGGCCCGCAGCACGCCGCCCGCGGGGGGCAGCAGGCCCGCCGCCGTGAGGGCGAGGGTCGACTTGCCGACCCCGTTCGGACCCGTCACGACGACCGCGTCGGATGCGGCGAGCGCGAGGTCGATCCCGCGGCGCACCACGGCATCCGGCCGCCGCGCGACCGCGAGCTCCTCCGCCGTCAGCAGCGGCTCCCCCGTCGCGAACGCGCCCGGGTCGACCCGCGGATGCCGCCCCGGCACCCACACACCGGCGGCGGCGAGCCGCTCCCCCTCGGTGCGCAGCACGGCATCCGGCCCCCCGTCGGCGGTCACCCGGCCGACGGCGTCGAGCACCACGACCCGGGTCGCGACCTCGAGCCAGGCCTCCACCCGGTGCTCGACCACCACGAGCGTCGCGCCGGTGGCGCGGCACAGCTCGGCCACGGCATCCCGCACCTCGCGCACCCCCTCGGGGTCGAGGTTGGCGGTCGGCTCGTCGAGCAGCAGCAGTCCCGGCCGCATCGCGATGACACCCGCGAGGGCGAGGCGCTGCTTCTGCCCGCCCGAGAGGCGCTCCGTGGGGTGCGCGCGCGGCAGTCGGAGCCCCACGAGTTCGAGCGCGGCATCCACCCGGCGCCAGGTCTCATCCCGCGGCACGCCCAGGTTCTCGCAGCCGAAGGCCACCTCGTCGCCGACGCGGGCCATCACGAGCTGCGATTCCGGGTCCTGCAGCACGAGCCCGACGCGGCCGCGGGCGGCCTCCGCGGGCACCCCGTCGATCAGCAGCTCGCCGCGCCGCTTGCCGTCGTCGTCGGTGCCGAGCACGCCCGCCAGCCCCGCGAGCAGGGTCGACTTGCCCGCGCCCGACGGCCCGAGCAGCAGCACGCGCTCCCCCGGCGCGACCGCGAGGTCGAGACCGTCGAGGGCCCACGCGCGTCGGCCGGCGTGACGCCAGCCCCAGCCGTGCGCCGCCACCTCGGCGGGGCGCACGGCCGCGGCATCCCGCTCAGACGTCGGCATCCCTCTCCCGGCCCGAGGCGAAGCGGCGCAGCACGCCCGTCGCGGCGAGGCCGCGGGCGAGCGCCCAGCCGCCGACACCGGCGATCACCGCGCCCGACACCACGAGGCTGATGCTGAAGATCCACTGGAACCCCGCATCCAGGCCGGGGTAGTAGACGATGAGCTCGTGCGGCACCTCGAGCAGCGCCGCCGCGGCGCCCGCGAGCACCGCGACGCCGAGCGTGTAGCGGCGGTAGAGGAAGAGCGCGAAGATCAGCTCGGCCCCGAGCCCCTGCAGTACCCCCGAGATGAGGGTGTCGGGCCCCCACTGGGCGCCGATCAGCATCGAGGCGAACGCCGCGAGCAGCTCGACGTAGAACGCCGCGCCCACCTTGCGGATGACGAGCCCGCCGAGCACGCCGGCGAACAGCCACGGCCCCGCGGTGAGGCCCTGCAGCCCCGGCAGCGCGGCGCCGAGCACGTCGGACAGCGGCGAGTAGGTGATGTTCCACACCCAGAAGATGACCCCGGATGCGATGCCGAGCACGCTCGCGACGACGATGTCGACGACGCGCCAGCGGCGGACGGATGCGCGCGGTGCGGTGCGCTCGGTGGTGGCGGATGGTGTGGTCACGAATCGTGCCCCTTCTCTGTGAGAGCGGCACGGGTGGGCGACCGCGGATGCGGCCGAACCCCGAGATGCCTCCCTGCGCCGGCATGATCCGGATCAGGTTCGACGGTCGAAGCTTGGATCAGCTTCCTCTCAGCCCGGCACACCGGACTCCCGTGTTCCGTGCCAGTGTACCCCGCGGGTCGAGTGCCGCCACAGGGCCGCGCCTCGCGCCCCCCGGTGGTTGAGGAGCCGCCGCAGGGCCGCGCCCCGCGCCCCCCGGTGGTTGAGGAGCCGCCGCAGGCGGCGTCTCGAAACCACCGCCCCCGCCGCTAGGCTGCCCGCATGCCCGAGACCACCACCGCGAACCTCCCCCTCCGCGCGCGCCCGATCGACATCTTCTTCGCCGTGATCTTCACGGTCTTCATCGTGACCTCGTGCATCGCCGACCTGCTGCCCACCATCGGCGTCGACTTCTCCCAGCCGAGCAGCAACTTCCTGGTCAACGCGAACTACTGGTACGCCCACGACGCCGACCCGCTGTTCATGCATCCGCCGGTCTGGATGCGGATCGTGACGGGTCTCTCGGCCTTCGTCTACCTGGCGTTCTACCTCGTTCTCGTGCCCGCGCTCATCCGCGGCTGGAACTGGATCCAGCTTCCCGCCGTCATCTACGCGACGATGATCGCGGGCGTCACGGGCATCATCGTGTTCGGTGTCGAGTTCTTCGGCGAGCCGGAGTTCCTCTCCCAGAACCCCGCCAAGTTCCTCGCCTTCAACCTGCCGTACGTGCTCGTGCCGCTCCTCCTGCTCGTGCGGATGCGCACGCCGCTGCCCTTCACCCGGGCGTTCTAGCTACCGAGTTGCTGCTGCCCATAGCCCGCCGGGCACGCCCCCGCGGCTGCCGCTGCAGCGCCCGCCGCGATCCACACCTTCCGCTCCAGCGGCCAGTAGAGGGGCTCGTGGTCGTCGATGCATGCCGGGATCGGGCGCATCGCCCGTACCTCATCCCGCACCTCCAGCAGATGCTTGTAGACATCATCGAGGCCGATCGTCACAGCGCCCTCCTCGTTCCGCTCGTCAGGCGGCATGGTGCTGCCTCCAGGCCCCGTTCACCACCGCGGTAGTTGTAGCGCCGGATTCAAATGACTCCTCGACGCCCGGATGGGGGATGGCCCAGGCCCGGCACGCTCGATACCGTGACGGCATGGAGTGGATCTGGTACATCCTTGCAGCCGTCGTCGGAATCTTCATTCAGTACTGGCTGATTCGCACCGCGGTAGGAAGTGCGATCCGCGACTCCGACGAGCTGCTCAAGCGCCTGATGCGCGAGGCACTCGAGCCTTCCAAGCGCAAGGGGAAGCAGGAGCCCGCCTCGGAGTAGGACTACCATTCCCACAGCGCCCGATCCCTGCGGCTGCTCATGGTTGCACCGAGCCGCCCGCCTGCAAGTCGGTTCTCGCCGCGGTGCTGCGCGCCGAGGTTGTCGACGGAGGCGCGACGGCCCTGAACGCGCCATCGACTCAATGTCTGGCGTCGAACCGTTCGTCCTCGCCGACATAGATCGGCCCGCCGCATCCAATGCGCACGGCGACACTTTGTCGCTTCGTGCCGCTCGCCGCGGTGCTCTATCTCGCGGTCTCGGGCGTCTGGTCGTACCTGGAGCGCCGCCTCCTGCGCCGCGCCTACCCCTGACCCCGCCGGGGTCCCGGGTTCCCGGGGTCCCCGAGAGTACGTACTCTTGCGCCGCGACGCGGCGTGTCGCGCACCACAGTGCGTACTTTCGGGGACGGGGCTGTGGAGAGATGGCGACGCCGCCCGCGGATGCACGGCACAGTGGCGGCATGGTGCTGCGTCTCGACCCCGCGATCCCCCTCGTCTGGCGAGACCCGCACACCCTGCAGTTCGGCGTCGACCCCGTGGCGGCGGTGCTGCCGGAGGTGACCCCCGGCCTCGAGCGGCTCGTCGCGCTGCTCGTGGCCGGGGTCTCGGCGTCGGGCTTCCGGATGCTCGCGGGCACCCTCGACGTGCCGCCCCGCCAGGCGCAGCGGCTGCTCACCCTGCTCGAGCCCCACCTCGTGCCGCCCGCACCGCCCGAGGCACCGACGCCGCGCGCCCTCGTGCTCGGCGAGACGGCCCTCACCGCGCGCCTCGCCCAGCTGCTCGACGAGCTCGGCCAGCGCACGGGCGAGGCCGCCGAGGCCGCCCTCGCGGTGCTCGTCACCGACCACGTCGTCTCGCCCGCCGACCCCCGCCGCTGGCTGCAGCGCGACGTGCCGCACCTGCCCGTCGTCGTCGCCGACGCCGCGGTGACGGTCGGCCCCTACGTCGTGCCGGGTGCGGGACCCTGCCTGCACTGTGACGCGCTCCACCACCGCGACGCCGACCCCGCCTGGCCGGCGATCGCGGCCCAGCTCGCCGCCCTCCCCGCGGCTCCCCCGCATCCGCTGCGCCTCGCGGCGGCGACCGTGCGCGCGGCCCGCACGGTGGGGGCCGCCCTGCGCGGCGAGCTCGCGCCCGGCACCGTGCTGCGGATCGAGCGCGACGGTGATCGGCTCAGCGAGCGGCGCGTCGCGCGGCACCCGGAGTGCCGCTGCGCAGCTCCGCCAGAAAGCGACTGGGCTCGCGCGGACGCTGCCGCGCCCCCTCCGCCGCCCAGTGCAGCGCGAGGGTGCGCCGCGCCCGGGTGAGGCCCACGTAGAGCAGCCGTCGCTCCTCGTCGACCGCCTCGAAGCCGCGCGCGTGCGAGATCGGCAGCAGCCCCTCGCTGAGCCCCACGATGTGCACGTGCTGCCACTCGAGCCCCTTCGCCCCGTGCAGGGTCGAGAGCACGACGGATGACATGGTCGGCTCGTGCTGGTTGGCCTGCCGTTCGCGCAGCTCGTCCACGAACGTCGTGAGGCTCGTGCCCTCCGCCGCCTGGTCGGCCAGCTCGACGAGCGCGCCGAGCGCCTCCCAGCGCTCCCGCACCGCGCCCGCGCTCTCGGGGGCCTGGGCCGACCAGCCGTTCGCGAGCGCGACATCCGCGACCGTCTCGTACAGCCCCTTGGGCGACCCCGTGCGCGCGAGGCTCGTGAGCTCGAGCACGGCGCGCTTCACGGCCTCGATCTCGAAGAAGCGGGTGCCGCCGAGCTGCCGCGCGCTGACCCCCCGCGCGGCGAGCGCCGCCTCGAGCGCCACGGCCTGCGCGTTCACGCGGTAGAGCACCGCGACCTGCTCGGGCGGAGCCCCGGATGCCAGCTGCGCCGCGACGGCGTCCGCCACCCCGGCGGCCTCCCCGGCATCCGTGCCCCAGCGGGTGATCGTCGGCTCCGGTCCGGACGCGGTGGGGCCGTCGTCGGCCGCCACGAGCTCGAGGGCACCGGGGCGCCCCCGCATGAGCCGGTTCGCGGCGGCGAGGATCGCCGGCGCCGAGCGGTGGTTGCGTTCGAGGCGCACCTCGACGGCATCCGGGAAGCGCGCGCCGAAGCCGAGCAGGTACTCGCTCGAGGCCCCCGCGAAGGAGTAGATGGTCTGGGAGGCGTCGCCCACGACGCACAGCTCGGTGCGGGGCCCGAGCCACAGCTCGAGCAGCTCCTGCTGCAGCGGGTTGACGTCCTGGTACTCGTCCACCACGAAGAAGCGGTACTGCTCGCGCACGCGGTCGGCGACCCGCTGCTCGGCGTCGATCATGCCTGCCGTCACGAGCAGCACGTCCTCGAAGTCGAGGCGGCGGCGCTCGTCCTTGAGGTCCTCGTAGCGCTGGTGCAGCTCGACCATCGCGCTCACCCCGAGCCCCGGCGGCAGCGCGCGCCCCTGGGCGACGCGCGCGTACTCCTCGAGCGGCATCCGGCGCACCTTGCGCCACTCGATCTCGGCCGCCACGTCGCGCAGCGCCGCCGTGTCGACCCGCATCCGCAGCGACTCGGCGGCCTGCCCCAGCATCCGCGCCTTGCCGGGCAGGATGTCGGGCAGCCGTCCGCCGATCAGCTGCGGCCAGAAGAAGCTCAGCTGGGCGAGCGCCGCCGAGTGGAAGGTGCGTGCCGACACCGTGCCCGCGCCGAGCGCGCGCAGCCGGGAGCGCAGCTCGCCCGCGGCGCGCGTCGTGAAGGTGAGCGCCATGACCCGCTCGGGCGCGTACACGCCCGAGGCGACGCCGTGCGCGATGCGGTGGGTGAGCGTGCGGGTCTTGCCGGTGCCGGCGCCGGCGAGGATGCGGACGGGGCCGAGCAGCGTCTCCGCCGCACGCCGCTGCTCGGCGTCGAGCGCGTCGAGCAGGCCGCTCACGCGCGCTCGCCGATCGGGCCGCCGAACCAGTCCTCGATGATCGCGCGCGCGATGGAGGCGGGCCCGGGCAGCAGCACCGTGCCGGCGGCCGCATCCGCCGCGAGCTCGGCGCGGGTGAACCAGCGCAGCTCGCGCAGCTCGGTGCCGTCGGGGTGCGGCTCGGGCGAGGTGCCGGGCGCGATGCGCGCCTCGAAGCCCAGCATGAGCGAGGCCGGGAACGGCCACGGCTGGCTCCCGCGGTACTCGGGGTCGGTCACCACGACGCCCGCCTCCTCGAAGATCTCGCGGATCACCGCGGCCTCGAGCGACTCGCCCGGCTCGACGAACCCCGCCAGCAGCGAGAAGCGGCCGGTGTCCCACTCGACGTTCGAGCCGAGGAGGATGCGGTCGTCGTCGTCGAGCACCGCGACGATGACGGCGGGGTCGGTGCGCGGGAAGATCTCCCGCCCGGTCGAGGCGTCCACCCGCACCCAGCCCGCCTGGGTGACCGTCGTCGGCTCCCCCGTCGCGGGCGAGAACGCGGAGGAACGGTGCCAGTTCGCGAGCGCGAGCGCCTGCGCGAAGAGGCTCGCGTCGCCGGGCTCCAGCAGCGACGCCACGCGACGCAGCTCGAGCCAGCTCCTCTCGGCGCCGAGCCGTTGCGCCTGCTCCTCGTCGACGAGCAGGGCGAGCACGGCCGCCCCCTCCTCGAGCGCGTCGGATGCCGTGCGCGCCCGGCCGAGGAAGACCGTCGCATCCGGGTCGGCCGCCACCGCCCCCGGCTCGACGAACACGAGACGGTGCTGGGCCGTGCCGAGCGCCCTGCCCTCGTGGAGCACCACGATGCGGGTGCGGTCGTCGGCGAGCATCGCCTCGACCCCTCCGGCGCGGGAGAGGTAGTCGCGATCGAGCTCGGAGCGCGACAGCGCGGGGGCGACAGGGGGGCGGCGCGGGACGCGCGCGGTCGAGTCCGTCGAACCGCTCATCCGCGCCCCATCCTCGCCTCCGAACCGACCGTGAGAACCGGGCGTCGGGCGTGGCGTGCATCCGAGCCGGGGCCGGGCCGACCTACCCTGTCGCCATGGCCAGATCCCCCCTCACTCTAGCGGCGCTCGCCACCTCGGCCGTCGCGGGCCTCGACGTCGTGGGTGCCGCGGCCTTCGGGTCGACGGGAGGCGGCGACTTCGACGCCGCCGTCATCACGGGACGCGACGGTGAGCACTGGATCGTGCGCGTGCCCCGCAGCGAGCGCGCCGAGCAGCAGCAGTCGGCCGACCTCGTGGCGCTGCGCGCGCTCAGCCAGGGGGTGCGCGCCCGGCTGCCGTTCGAGGTGACCGTCTACGCGGGGCAGACGCCCGTCGACGGCACCCGCGCCGTCGTCTCGCGCTTCGTGCCGGGAACCCCGGCGACCCTCGGCGGCATCGACACGGCGCTCGCCACGAGCATCGGCGAGGCGATCGCCGCCGTCCACGCGCTGCCCACGAGCCTCGTCACGGATGCGGGGCTGCCCGCCGAGGCGGCCACCGACGCCCACCGCACGGTGCTCGCGCTCGTCGACCGCGCCGCCGCGACGGGCCTCGTGCCCGCGGCCCTGCTCGACCGCTGGGAGCGCGCGGGCCAGGACGCCGGGCTGTGGCAGTACGCCCCCGTCGTCGTCAACGGCGACCTCGGTGCGGGCTCGTTCCTCGCCTCCTCGGGGGATGTGACGGGGGTGCTCGGCTGGCACGGCCTCCGCGTCGCCGACCCCGCACGCGACCTGCAGTGGGCGCTCGCCGCCCGCCGCGACGGGGTCGCCGACGCCGTCTTCGACGCGTACACCCGGATGCGCGGCAGCGTCGACCGTCGCCTGCGCCAACGCGCCACCCTGCACGCCGAGCTCGAGGTGGCCCGCTGGCTGCTGCACGGCACGGCCCAGCGCGACACCGCGATCGTCGACGACGCGGTGCGGATGATGTCGCGCCTGGTCGACGACGTCACGGTCGCCGCCGCCGACTCGATCTCGCCGCCGACGATGCCGATCCTCGCCGTGGACGAGGTGGAGGCGCTGCTCGACCGCACCGAGCGGGTCGGCTGACCCGGGAGCCGCGGCGCGGGGCGCGGCACCCGGGGCCCGGACGCCTGGCGCCGCCCGCCTCAGCGGGCGAGGTGCGTGCGGCGCTCGATCCGCACCCGCCACGCGCCGCGCAGCTCGACGCGGATGCGCAGCTCGTGCCGGTGCGCGAGCAGCGCGCCCACGACGATCGCCGTGAGCAGCGGGGCGGCGCCCGCCACGAGGAAGGCGACCGGCCCGCCGAAGGCGCCCGCGATCCAGCCCATCACGACCCCACCGAGGGCCTGACCGCCCATCAGGATCATGATGTAGAACGACACGACGCGCCCCCGGATGGCGGGGTTGGTCGAGAGCTGGGTGAGCGCCTCCGCGCTCATCGCGAACAGCAGCCGGCTCGTGCCGATGCCGACGAGCGCCGCGAGGAACAGCGGATACCAACCATCCCATCCGGCGAGCATCGTGACGGCGCCGTAGGCGGCGGTGAAGGCCACGACATCCCGCAGCCGCAGGCCGCGCCGCTGCGACGAGATGATCGCGCCGAGGAAGGCCCCGCCCGCGCACAGCGAGTTGTAGAGGCCGTAGCCGGTCGCGCCCGTGCCGAAGGTGTCGTCGGCGGCCGAGGCGAGCAGCACCGGCAGGTTCATGCCGAACACCGAGACCGAGGCCAGCAGCACGAGCGACCAGCGGATGGCGGGCTTGCGCCAGGCGTAGCGCACCGCCTCCTGGATCTGCCCGCGCGAGCGCGGGCGCTTGGGCGTGGGCACGAGCTCGCGTGAGCGCATGAGCCCGATCGCGACGACAGCGACCGCCGTCGTCATGGCGTTGATCGCGATCGACCAGCCGGACCCGATCGCGGCGATGAGGATGCCCGAGATCGCGGGGCCGAGCAGCCCGCCCAGGTGGAAGGTGGTCGCGTTGAGGCTGATCGCGCCGCGGAGCCGCGCGGTGCCGACCATCTCGGAGACGAACGCGGATCGGCTCGGCCCCTCGATCGCGCCCGCCGCACCCGTGATCGCGGCGATCAGCAGCACCTGCCAGACGACGACGTGCCCGCCCAGCACGAGCAGCGCGAGCACGCCGTTGGAGATCGTGGCGACGATCTGCATCGAGAAGAGCACCCAGCGCCGCGGGAGGCGGTCCGACAGCACGCCCGCCCAGGCGCCGAGCAGGAGGGTCGGCGCGAACTGCAGGGCGACGGCGATGCCGACGAGCGCGACGTCGCCGCTCAGCTCGAGCACGAGCCAGTCGATCGCGACGCGCGCCATCCACCCGCCCGTGCTGCCGAGCAGCTGCGCGCCGATGTAGAGCCGGTAGTTGTAGGCCGCGAGGGCCGCGAAGCTCTCGCGGAACGTCGGGCGACGATCGAAGGTGGGGATCGGTTCCGTGACGGGGTAGGCCGCCTCGTCGGGAGGCGGTGTCGATGGCATCCTCCCAGCGTAGAGAGCACCGACCATAACGGCGACTTATCCTGGCTATAACTCCTATTCGATTCATGAATGATGGGTGAATGTTCGATCCCGTGCTGCTGCGCACCTTCGTCGCCGTCGCCGACACGGCGAGCTTCACCCGCGCGGCCGAACTGCTCGGGGTCAGCCAGCCGACCGTGAGCCAGCAGGTGCGTCGGCTCGAGACGGCGGCGGGCCGCAGCCTCATCGCGCGCGACACGCGCGCCGTGCAGCTCACCGACAACGGCGACGCGATGCTGGGTTTCGCTCGCAGCATCCTCGCGGCCCACGACGAGGCAGCCGCCTACTTCGTCGGCTCGGCCATGCGCGGTCGGCTGCGCTTCGGCGCGGCCGACGACCTCGCCCTCAGCCACCTCCCGCAGGTGCTGCGCGACTTCCGGCAGCTCTACCCGCAGATCAACCTCGAGCTCACGGTCGGGCAGAGCGGCTCGATCGCACGTCGCCTCGCCGCGGGCCAGCTCGACCTCGTCTACGTCAAACAGGATCCGGGCAGCGACGAGGGCCGCGTCGTGCGCCGCGAGCGCCTCGTCTGGGTCGCGCACCGCACGCTGCGCCTCGAGCCGGATGCGACGGTGCCGCTCATCGCCTACCAGTCCCCGAGCTACTCCCGTGACGCGGCCATCCACGCGCTCGAGGATGCGGGGCGCACGTGGCGCATCACGTGCAACGTCCGCGAGGTGAACGGCGCCCTCGCGGCGCTGCGGGCGGGCATCGGCGTCGCGGTGTTCCCCCGCGTGCTCATCCCCGACGATCTCGTCGAGGTGACGGGCACCTTCGAGCTGCCGCGGCTCGGCGAGGTCGACTTCGCGCTGCTCGCGAACCCGCGCAGCGCCCGCGAGCCGTCCGAGGCGCTCGCCAACGCCATCCACGCCGCCGTGCGCTGACCCCGTCCCCTCGCACGCCGGCGTCGCCCCGCCGAGGAGAGCGAAGCGGGGGCGCGGGCGGGCTTTCGCGGCGCTGGCATCGGGTCGGGCGGTGAGCGCATCGCCGCAGGCGATACGCGAGGGGCATGCGCCGCGGGGGCCCGCCTGCGCTCCCGCGAAGCGGCTCGCGATGCTCGGCGAAGCGGCGCGGGCGACTACGCCGGGAACGCCGCCCGCCAGCGCGCGAGCAGCTCCTCCTCGCTGTCGATGTGCGGCGGCCGCACCACCTCGTCGTCGGCGACGAAGTAGAAGGCGGCGTCGATGAGGGCGGGGTCGATGCCCTCGCGCTGCGCGTAGGCGAGCCGGTAGAGCGCGAGCTGCAGCTGCTTGCGCTCGAGGTCGGCCTCGTCGCGCGGCGCCTTGCCCGTCTTCCAGTCGACCACCTCGTAGCGGTCACCGTGCCGGTAGACGGCGTCGATCTTGCAGATGACGATGCGCCCCGCGAACGGGAGGTGGATCTCGCGCTCCACCTCGACCGGTCGCAGCCCCGCCCAATCGGAGCGCTCGAAGGTGGCCTGCAGCTCGGCGAGGCGTTCGGCGTCGACCACCTCGCCCACGTCGTCGAGCTCGAACGGGGAGGCGTCCAGCTCGTCGGCGGCGCCGCCGGCCGTGCCGAAACGCTCCTCGACCCAGCTGTGGAAGAGGGTGCCCAGGCGGGTCGCCCGGTAGGGGCGCTCGGGCATGGGGCGGCGCAGCGCCTCGGCCACGGCATCCGGGTCGCTCACGTAGTCCTTGAACGCGGATGCGGGGATGCGCGCGGGCAGCGGGAGCACCCCGTCGCGGTGGCGGCGGCGCTCGCGCTCCGCGAGCAGCAGCTCGGCCTCGCGCGCCCACCCGCCGACGAGCGCGGGCCGGGCGGTGCGCACGGCCTCGGCTGCGGCGCGCACGGCGTCGCCCCGCGACCCGAACGGATCGGGCGGCCAGACCGCGCGTCGCTCGTCGTCCGCCTCGGGGGGCGTGTCGCTCTCGGGCGCCTCGGGCAGCTCGCCGACGATCCCGGCCTCCGCGAGCTCGGTGAGGAACATGCCGGGGCCGCGCGGCCGCGTCTGCCCGCCCCAGAACGAGCCGGACAGCACCAGCTCGTGGCGCGCCCGGGTGATCGCGACGTAGGCGAGTCGTCGCTCCTCGGCCCGGAAGTGCTCGCCCACCTGCTCGCGGTAGCGCTTCTCGGCCTCGACGTACTCCTTGCGCGTGCCGACGGTCGAGAGGTCGAGCTGCGGCAGCTGGGCGGCATCCCCGCGCTCGGGCCACGGGAAGCGGCCGAAGCCGAGCCAGCCGCTCGTGCCTTCGAGCGGCGAGGCGGGGAGTTCGTCCTTCACCCAGCGCGGCACGGCGACGACATCCCACTCGAGGCCCTTGGCGCCGTGGATGGTGAGCACCTGCACGGTGCCCGGCTCGGGTTCCTCGGGGCAGGGCGAGAGGTCCTCGCGGTGCTCGGCCTCGCGCAGCCACGAGAGGAAGCCGCCGAGCCCCGCCGTCTCGGCGATCGACAGGTAGCCGGCGAGCGCGTCGAGCAGGGCGTCGATGTTGGCCTCCCCGGCGCTGCGCGCGGGGTTCGCGGCGATCTCGACGTCGAGGCGCAGCTCCTGCGCGACGAGCACGACGAGTTCGGGCAGCTCGAGGCCGCTGCGCGCGCGCAGCCGGTCGAAGGTGACGGCCGCCTCGCGCAGCCGCGTCAGCCCCTCCGCGCTGAACGCCTCGAGCGCGCGGTGCCCCTCGGCGGCGCGCCCCACGAACTCGAGGGCGTCGACGATCGATCCGCCCTCGTCGTCGGCCACCGACTCGCGCAACCTGCGGGTCACCTCGTCGCTCAGCACGCCGCGCTCTGCACCGTCGTGGTGCGCGAGCCAGCCCGCGACGCCGCGCAACGCGTCCAGGTCGGCCACGCCGAGTCGCCAGCGGGCGCCCGCCAGCAGGCGCAGCAGCTCGCGACCGGCGCTCGGGTCGTCGAGCACCCGCAGCGCGCTCACGAGGTCGGCGATCTCGGGCTCGGCCAGCAGCCCCGCGACGCCGAGCACGTGGTACGGCACCCCCGCCGCGTCGAGCGCCTCGAGGAAGTGCCGCTGCGTCTTGCGGGCGCGCAGCAGCAGGGCGGCCGAGGGGACGTCGGGATGCCCTCCGGACGCGCTCGGCGCCGTGTGCGCCGCGATCCTGTCGCGCAGCCACTCCGCCACCGCCCGTGCCTCGTCCTGCACCGTCTCGGCGAAGACGCTCGACACCTCGTACCCGCTCGCGCCCGGACGCGGGGCCAGCACGGGCACCTCCTCGCCCGTTCCCGCGGCCCCGGCGACGAGGGTGTTGGCGGCGTCGAGGATGCGGGTGCCGTTGCGCCAGCTGGTCGCGAGGGTGAAGCGCTCGGCCGGCTCGCCGTCCCGGCGGCGGAAGCGGGGACGGAACTCCCGCAGGTTCGAGCTCGAGGCCCCACGCCATCCGTAGATCGACTGGTTCGGGTCGCCGACCGCGGTGACCGCGGTGCCGGCGAAGAGCTCGGCGAGGAGCGCCGTCTGCACGACCGAGGTGTCCTGGTACTCGTCGAGCAGCACCACCCGGAAGCGGTCGCGCAGCTCGGCGGCCGCCTCGGGGCGCCTGCGCACGGCCTGCAGGGCGAACACCACCTGGTCGGCGAAGTCGACGGCACCGCGCTGCCGCTTCGCCTCCGCGTACGCTGCCGCGAGGTCGACGAGCAGCGGCAGCTGGGCGGTGCCCTGCACGCGGGCCATCTCGAGCGCGAACTCGCCGCGCCCGCCGAGGGGCAGCTCGGGGATCTCGGCCATCCAGCCGCCGATCGTGCGCAGCCGCTCGGGGTCGGCGTCGTTGTCGGCGATGCCGCGCGCGATCTCGAGGGTCGCGCGCACGACGGCGTCGAGGCTGCGGTCGAGCTCGGCGAGGCGGGGTTCGCGGCTGCCCACGACGACCGTGCGCGCGAGCTGCCAGGCGGCCGCCTCACCCAGCACCACGCCGTCGCCGTCGCGCCCGAGGACGAGCGCGTTGTCGCGGAAGACCGCGCTCGCGAACGAGTTGTAGGTGGAGATCTCGGGCGCGTCGAACAGGTCGTGGTCGGCGGGGGCGAGCCCCGCCGTGTGCAGCTCGTCGAGGCGGGTGCGGATGCGTTCCGAGAGCTCGCCTGCCGCCTTGCGGGTGAAGGTGAGGCCCAGCACCTGCGCGGGCCGCACGTGGCCGTTCGCGACGAGCCACAGCACGCGGTTCGCCATCGTCTCCGTCTTGCCCGAGCCGGCCCCCGCCACCACGAGCGCGGGCTCGTGCGGGTCCGCCTCGATGACCGCCTGCTGCTCGGGGGTGGGGTAGCGCACGGGCTCGCCGCGCACCTCGGCGAGCGCCTCCGCGATCCGCCGGGCGCTCACCGGCGCGGCCGGCGCGGCCGACGACGTCGTCTCAGTCATGGGTCACCTCCGGCACCCGCACGAGCAGCGTCTCGGGGTCGGGACGGCCGCCGAAGCCCGACGGCTCGCGCGGCCCCTCGAAGCTCGCCGCGGCCATCGCGTGCGCCGCCGCGACCACCCGCTCGCGGAACGCGGCGAGCGACTCGTCGTCGAGCACCACCTGCACCCCCTCGCGGTAGAGCTTGCCGCGCACCCCCGACTTCACGAACACGAGCTTCGCGCCCCCCGCGTGGTGCGCACCGTGCGGCGCGAGCACCTCGTCGAGCACGCCCTCCCGGTAGGCGAGCTGGTAGCCGGCGAGCTGCGGATGCTCGGCGAGCTCGGCCTGGTTGGTGATCGGCCGCCCCGTCTTGAGGTCGACGATGACGACGTCCCCGTCGGGCCCGAGCTCGACCCGGTCGATGCTGCCCGAGAGCACGACCCCCTCGACGATGTCGAGCCGGAAGCGGCTCTCTGCCCCCACGAGCGTCTTGCCCTCCGCGGCGAAGTCGCCGAGATACTCGGCGAGCGCCCGCACGAGGGCGGCCGCCGTGCGCTTCTCGAACGCCGCGATCCACGGGGCGTCGAACTGCAGCTCGGGCCAGCGATGCTCGACCTGCGCCCACAGCGCGTCGAACTCCGGCGACTCGGCCGTCTCCATCGCCCAGTGCACGATCGTGCCGACACCCATCTGCACCGTGCTCGTGCTGCCCGCGAGCCGGGACACCGCCCAGTCGAGCGGCGAGGCCTCGACGTCGGCGAGCTGCGAGGGCGACACCCGCACCACCTCGCCCGCGAAGAGCGGCTCCGTGGTCGAGGGCTCCCGCAGCCCGAGCCACTGCGCGGGGTCGGCCCCCACGACGCCCTCGGTGGCGAGCCGGGCGAGCGTGGCGGCGGCCTCGGCCCGGCGCGCCGCCGGCACCCCGGAGTCCACGAGCTCCCGCCGCAGACGGCCCGTGAGCCCCCGCAGGGTGAGCGGGGTGACCGCCAGCCGCGGCGTCTCCCGGCCCGGGGCGGGGCGGGTGAGGTCCACCGCATCCGGTGCGAGCGAGAACAGCACGCTGCGCGACTCGTCCTCACCCTCGACGGCGGCGAGCACGACGCGTTCGGAGGCGCGCGAGACGGCGAGCGCGAACATCCGCAGCTCGTCGTCGAGCACGAGTTTGCGCTCGTCGATGCCGCGGGCGTCGCGTCCCTCGAGCACGCGCACGAGCCGGTGCGGGGCGAGCAGCGAGCCACGGGGACGGAGGTTCGGCCACGCGCCGTCCTGGAGCCCCGCCACGACGACCGTCGTGAACTCGAGCCCCACGAGCGCCGACGGGGTGGCCACGAGCACGGCGTCGTCGACGCGCGGCGGCGCGAGGAGGTCGTCGGCGAGCCGCGCGTCGAGCACGTGCTCGAGGAACTCGAGCGCCCCCTCCGAGGGCCGCTGCTCGACGAAGCGCTTCGCCGCCGCGAAGAGCGCCACGATCCCATCGAGGTCGCGGTCCGCCTCTGCCGCCTCGATGCCCGAGCCGAGCGCCTGACGCCGCCAGGGTTCTGCGACCCCGCTGCGCTCCCAGGCCAGCCACAGCAGCTCCTCGATCGTGGATGCGGATGCCGCGTCCCGCAGCGCCGCGAGCGTCTCCGCCAGCCGCGCGGCTCGTCGCGCGGCACGCCCCTCGATCGTGGCGAGCCTGCCGGGCGCGGCGAGCGCCTCGGCCACGAGCTCTGCGCCCGGACGGGTACCGCCGCCCGCGAGCTCCTCGTGGCGGAGCGCGAGCCGCAGCCGACGCAGGCCCAGGGGGTCGAGCCCGCCGAAGGGGCCGGTCAGCAGCTCGGCGGCGGTCTCGGCGTCGAGGGCGCGCCGGCCGATCCCGACGTCGACGAGCGCGAGCAGCGCCCGCGGGGCCGGGTCGTCGCGCAGCGGGGTGCCGCGGCCCGTCGTGCGGGTGGCGACCTCGGCGCGGGCGAGGGCGCGCGCGAGCTCCGGGATCTGCGCCCCGGAGCGCACCACGACCGCGAGCCGCGACCACGGCACGCCGTGCAGCAGGTGCTCCTCGCGCAGCACCCGGGCGATCGCGGCGGCGTGCCGTGACGGGGTCGCCGTGACGATCGTCGCGACGGGTGGGCGGTCGTCGTCGGGCGTCTGCTCCCGTCCCGCGGCGACCGCTGCGCGCCGCTGCGGCCCCGCGGCCGCCGTGCCGATCCTCTCCACGGTGCGCGACACGAGGGCGCGGAGCTCGGGCCCCCCGCGGTGCACGGTGTCGAGCACGAGCTGCGCACCGCCCGCGAGGCCGAGCGCTCCCGCGAAGCGGCCCACGGCATCCGCCTCGCCCCCGCGGAACGCGTTCGCCGCGACATCCGGATCGCCGAAGGCCACGAGCTGCACCCCGCGCTCGGCGAGCGCCCGCAGCACCGCCATCGTCGACTCGGTGGCCTCCTGCAGGTCGTCGACCACGAGGAGGCGCAGACGGTCGATCCGCTCACCCGCCGTGCCCGCGCGGATCGCCTGCACGGCGAAGCTCACGAACTCGGCAGCGTCGAGCTGGTCGGGCCGCGACTGCGCCTGCACCGCGTGGTACTCGTCGATGAACCGGGCGGCCGCCTCCCAGTCGGCGCGCCCCGCCTCGCGGCCGAGGCGCGCGAGCTCGGCGGGCGCGACGCCGTACTCGGTGGCACGCGCCATGAGCTCGCGCAGCTCGCCGCGGAAGCCGTGCAGCTCGCGCACCTCGCGCGTGAGCGGCTCGGGCCAGTCGGGCCCCGTGCCGTCGACGACATGCCCCTCGAGCAGGGCCGCGATGTCGGCGTCCTGCTCGGTGCCCGTGAGCAGCCGCGGCGCCGGCCGCCCCGCCGCGCGTGCGGCGGCCCCCACGAGCTCGTAGGCGAGGGATGCGACGGTGCGGGCGAGCGGCCCGTCGGTGGGGCTCGCCAGGCGGCGCGCGACGCGGTCGCGCAGGCGGGTGGCGGATGCGCGCGAGGGCGCGAGCACGAGCACCTCCTGCGGCGACATGCCGCGCGCGACGCGATCGGCCACGAGCTCCACGAGGGTCGTCGTCTTGCCCGTTCCGGGCGCGCCCAGCACGGCCGCCGAGGTGCCGTCCGCGAGGCCGAGGACGGCGAGCTGCGACGCATCGAGCGCGAGCGGCGCGGCCTCCTGCGGGTCGTCGACGACGAAGCGGGCTCCGGGCATGGGGCTACCGTAGCGGGCGGGTGCGACATCCGTTCCGCCCACGGTGAACGCCCCCGGATGCTGCCCGCCGCATCCTCTACGCTCGAGTCGTGGACATTCGCATCGGTATCGCCAACACCGCCCGCGAGCTCTCGTTCGAGAGCGCGCAGACCGCCGCCGAGGTCGAGAAGACCGTCGAGACCGCGCTCTCCTCCGACGCGAAGTTCCTCAGCCTCACCGACGACAAGGGCAAGGTCTACCTCGTGCCCACGGCCGCCCTCGCCTACATCGAGATCGGCGGCGGCGAGTCCCGCCGCGTCGGCTTCGTGGCCTGACGCCGTTCTGCTCTAGGATCGCCGCGTGGAGATCGTCTTCGTCACCGTGATCGGCGCGAGCCTCGGGGGGCTCATCCGCTACCTCGTTCCCGGCCGCCGCGCCTACGGGCTGGCGCTGCTGCCCGGCGTCGGCGCCGCGGCGACGGCGCTCGTGTGGGCGATCCTCGTGTGGTGCGGCTGGAGCTTCGACGGCGGCTGGATCTGGACCGTCTCGATCGGCGTCGGCATCCTCGCCGACCTCGCGGTCGCCATCCTGCTGCCGCGCCTGCGCGACGCGGCCGACGCGCGCGCCCTGCACGAGCTCTCGGGCGGTCGGCTCTAGCCTCGCGGCCGCACCGCGGGCCGCGATCCCCGCACCCCGCGCCGACCCGCGCCTACGCCGTCAGGCCGAGGGCGTCCATCCGCCGGGTGTGCGCGGCCACCAGCTCGGTGAACACGGGGTCGACGCGGTCGTCGACGGAGTCGTGCTGCCCGATCGCGAGCCGCGCCACGAGCATCGTGTCGCCCACGAGCCGCCTGCCCCACATGGCGAGGCGCGAGGCCAGCCGCGGGTTCTCCTCTATCGCGCGCCGCAGCTCGTCCACAAGCACCTGCTCGCCCTCCCGGCTCTGCAGCAGCTCGGCGGCGCGGTCGTCGAGCTCGTCGGGCAGCCCGGATGCGAGCCCCGCGAAGAAGTCCAGCAGGAAGCCGTTCGTGAGGTAGCAGGTCACGAGGATCTCGTACCAGTCCGCGCCCTTGGTGCGGCGCTGGTAGTCGTCGAGCGGCAGCCGGAACGGCTCCATCTCCTCGGCGGCGTCCGCCCCCATCCGCTCGAGCTCGGCGACGAGGCCGCCGTGCACCCGCAGCATCTCGGATGCGGCGCGCGCGAGGCGCGACTTCGCATCCGTCGTCGGGGCGGTCGTCACCGCACGGCCGAGGTTCTCGAACAACACGATCGTGAGGTAGGCCGTCTGGCCGAGGAAGCGGGCGGGCGTCGGGGCGAGCTCACGCAGCTCGACGCGGGCGACCGCGACCGCCTCGGAGCGGGGCGCCACCCGGAGCGTCCCCGGGCGCGGACGCGAACGACGACGGAACCAGGCCACCGGCCCAGTGTAGAGGCCCCATCATGCCGCCCGACCCCGTCGCCGCGCGCCGCATCCGAACCGGGCCACTCGCAGGGGGCGCCCGGTAGACTGGGAACCCTCATCTCCCAGACAGGTACTCCTTGACTTTCCGCGATCTCAACATCGACGACGACATCGTCGCCGCGCTCGAGGCGAAGGGCATCACCGAGCCCTTCCCCATCCAGAGCCAGACCATCCCCCTCGGCCTCGCCAAGCAGGACATCATCGGCCAGGCCAAGACCGGCACGGGCAAGACCTTCGGCTTCGGCCTCCCCGTCATCCAGGCGCTCGGCCTCGCCCCCGAGCCGGGCGTGAAGGCGCTCATCGTGGTCCCCACGCGCGAGCTGTGCGTGCAGGTGGCAGAGGACCTCGAGCTCGCCGCCTCCAACCGCCCCACCCAGGTGGTCGCCATCTACGGCGGCAAGGCCTACGAGGGCCAGGTCGAGGCGATCAAGGCCGGCGCGCAGATCGTCGTCGGCACCCCCGGCCGCCTCCTCGACCTCGCCAGCCAGCGTCTGCTCTCCTTCAAGGAGGTGCAGGTCATGGTGCTCGACGAGGCCGACAAGATGCTCGACCTCGGCTTCCTGCCGGATGTCGAGAAGCTGTTCGCGCAGACCCCGGCCACCCGCCACACGATGCTGTTCTCGGCCACGATGCCCGGCCCCGTGGTGGCGCTGGCGCGCCGCTTCATGAACCGGCCCATCCACATCCGCGCGAACGACCCCGACGAGGGGCTCACCCAGGCCAACATCAAGCACGTCATCTACCGCGCGCACTCGCTCGACAAGGACGAGGTGATCTCGCGCATCCTGCAGGCCGAGGGCCGCGGCAAGACCGTGATCTTCACGCGCACCAAGCGCGCGGCGCAGAAGCTCGTGGAGGAGCTGAACGACCGCGGCTTCAACGCGGGCGCCGTGCACGGCGACATGAGCCAGGATGCGCGTGAGCGCTCGATGGCGGCGTTCAAGGCGGGCAAGAAGGACATCCTGATCGCGACGGATGTGGCGGCGCGCGGCATCGACGTCAACGACGTCACCCACGTGATCAACCACACGGTGCCGGATGACGCGGACACCTACCTGCACCGCGCCGGCCGCACGGGCCGCGCGGGCAAGACCGGCATCGCGGTGACCTTCGTCGACTGGGACGACATGCACAAGTGGCGCCTCATCGACCGCGGGCTCGACATGGGCGTGCCCGAGCCGGTCGAGACGTACTCCTCGTCGCCGCACCTCTACACCGACCTCGACATCCCCGAGGGCACGAAGGGCCGTCTGAAGCCGGCCGCCCCCGTGGAGCGGGCGCCGCGCGCGCCGCGCGAGGGCGGGCGCGAGGGCGGGGCCGCATCCGGTTCCGGCTCGCGCACCCGCCGCCGCACGCGCGGGGGTTCGGGTGGTTCCGGTGCTGCCGCGGCGACGGCGGGCGAGCCGCGCGCCGAGGGCACCGGCACCCACGACGGCGGGGGTTCCGAGCACCGGGACGGCAACGCGGCTCCCGCCAAGCGCCGCCGCCGCCGGCGTCGCAGCGGCGGCGCCACCGGCGCACCCACTCCCCCGCCCGCCGGCTGAGGCGCGGGCGCAGAAGACACCATGCGGCGGGAGCAGTTGCTCTCGCCGCATGTGCGTTTCCCCGCCCGCGCGCGGGGGTGCTCCCGCCGATGGCGTCATTGCCCCCGCCGTGCCCCGGGGCACGGCGGGCAGGCACGGCGGGCAGGCGGGGTCAGGCCTGCGGCGTCAGGCGGCCGGTGTGCGGAAGGGCCGCGAGCCGGTGCCGCGCGCCACGATCGCCGCATAGGCCTCAGGCGAGGTCGTGTTCTCGGCGAGCCGGTTCGGTTTGCCCGCGCCGTGGTAGTCGCTCGACCCCGTGGTGACGAGCCCGAAGCGCTCCGCGAGCCCGAGCCAGTGACCGCGTGAGGCGGTCGGGTTGTCGCGGTGGTCGACCTCGAGGCCGAAGAGCCCCGCGTCGACGAGCGCGCGCATCCGCGTCTCCGAGAGCACCCGCTCGGGACCGCGCGCGCCCGGGTGGGCGATGACGGCGACCCCGCCTGCCCCCGTGATGAGCCGCACCCCCTCGAGCGGCGGCGGCGCCTCGTGCGGGCGGTAGTAGCCGCCCTGCCAGTGCAGGATCGTCTGGAACGCGGCCGAGCGGTCGGGCACGTGCCCGCGGGCGACGAGCGCGTCGGCGATGTGCGGGCGCCCGACCGTGGCGCCCGGCGTGGTCTGGGCGAGCACGTCGTCCCAGCTGAGGGCGTAGTCGCGGGCGATGCGCGCGACCATCGACTCGGCACGGCTGAACCGCTCCGCGCGGATGGCGGCGGTCGCCGTGACGAGATCCGCGTCCTCGGGGTCGACGAGGTAGCCGAGGATGTGCACGCTCGCGTAGTCGAGCTGGGTGGACAGCTCGATGCCCGGCAGGATCTCGAGCCCCGTCCCGTCGGCGGCGGCGAAGGCCTCATCCCAGCCGGACGTCGAGTCGTGGTCGGTGATCGCGAGCACGCCGAGGCCCGCGGCGACGCCCGCGGCGACCAGCTCGGCGGGCGTCTCGGTGCCGTCCGACACGCTCGAGTGCGCGTGCAGGTCGATCGGTCCGGACATGCCCTCATGCTAGAGCGACCCCGCCGGCCGTGCCGTCTCCATGGCCGAACCGCCGCCATCACCGCCCGCAGCCGTCCCCGGTGCGTTTCAGCATGTAGTCGGCACACCTCGCCTAGGCTCTACCGCGATGATCCGTCGCCTCCTCGCCGCCGCGGTCACCCTCGCCCTCGCCGCCGCGCTGCTCATCGTCTGCTGGCCCCAGCTGCTCGGCCTCGAGGGGACGCTGGGGGTGGCCCAGCTCGTGTCGCTGCGCGGCATGGCGGCGCTCGTCGCGATCCTGCTCGCCGTGCTGCTGACCCTGTTCGCGCTGCTCAGCCACCGCGCCCGGCGCTTCTTCGCGGGGCTCGCCGTGCTGCTGCTGGGCTTCGCGGTCGTCTCGACGGGGGTGCTCGCCGTGCGCGGCTTCACGGGCGGCGCCTTCCAGACCGTGGCCGACGGCGACCTCGTGGTGCTCTCCTGGAACACCCTGGGAGATGCGCCGGGGGCCGAGGCGATCGCCGAGCTGGCGACCGCGCACGATGCGGATGTCGTGGCGCTGCCCGAGACGAGCCACGAGGCGGGCGAGGCGGTGCGCGCGCTGCTCGCCGCATCCGGGCGCCCCATGCAGCTGGTCGAGCTGCAGCTCGACCAGATCTCGAAGGCGCGCTCGACCGTGCTGCTCATCAGCACCGCCCTCGGCGAGTACCGGCGCGACGACTCGGTCGGCACGACCCCGACCCTCCCGAGCGTCGTCGCGGTGCCCGTCGACGGCACGGGCCCGACGATCGTCGCGGCGCACCCGGTCTCGCCCATCACGGCCGAGATGGGCAATTGGCGCGACGGTCTCGACTGGCTCGCCGAGCGCTGCGCCGACCCCGGGGCCGATGTGATCGTCGCGGGCGACCTCAACTCGACGCTCGACCACTGGGCGGGCCGCGGGTCGGATGTCGGCCTCGCCTCGTGCCGCGACGTCGCGCGCGCGGTCGGCTCGGCCGCCGTCGGCACCTGGCCCACGATGCTGCCGCCGCTGCTCGGCGCGCCCATCGACCACGTGCTCGCCACCGACTCGTGGCAGGCGGTCGGCTTCCGGGTGATCGAGTCGTCCGACGGCGCGGGCTCCGACCACCGCCCCGTGGTCGCGCAGCTGCGTCCCGCATCCTGACGCCCGCGAGCGCTACCCGTTTTCGTGAGCGCTACCCGTCTACGGGTAGCGCTCACGAAAACGGGTAGCGCTCGCGGAGATGCGCGGGTGGGAGGATGGAGGCATGGCTGACCCCACCCCCGTCGATGCGAGCACCCCCGCCGCCACCATCCCGGCGACCGCGAACCGCTCCACCACGCCGAACTCCGACACCTTCCGCGACTTCATCTTCAGCGGGTGGGCCGAGCGGCCGGATGCCACCCCCTCGCCGCGCGCGCAGGCCGCCTACGCCGCGGCGCGCCGCATCCGGCTCGCCGCGAGCTTCCCGGGTGCGACGCTCGTGATCCCGGCGGGGCCCGCCAAGGTGCGCTCCAACGACACCGACTACCTCTACCGGGCGCACTCCGCGTTCTCGCACCTCACGGGGTGGGCGAGCGACACGGTGCCGGGCGCCGTGCTCGTGATCGGGCCGGGCGAGGACGCCCCCGCCACCCTCTTCTTCACGCCGACCGCGGGCCGCGACACGGAGGAGTTCTACGCGAACGCCGCCATCGGCGAGTTCTGGACGGGCCCGCGCCCCTCGCTCGCCCACGTCGCCGCCGACCTCGCGCTCGCGACCAGGCCCCTGCCCGAGCTCGAGGCACCGGGCGAGCAGGTGCTCGTGCTGCGCGGTGTGGACCCCGTCGCCGACGAGCTGGCCCCCGCATCCGCCGCCGAGGCCGAGCTCGAGCGCACCCTGAGCGAGCTGCGGCTCGTGAAGGACGACTACGAGATCGCCGAGCTGCGCGCCGCGATCGCCGCCACGAAGCTCGGCTTCGACGACGTCGTCGCCGAGCTGCCCGACATCGTCGCCCACCCGCGCGGCGAGCGCGTCGTCGACGGCACCTTCTACCGCCGCGCCCGCATCGAGGGCAACGCGCTCGGCTACGACACGATCGCGGCCGCCGGCCCCCACGCCTGCACGCTGCACTGGACGCGCAACGACGGCCCCGTCGCCGCGGGCGAGCTGCTGCTGCTCGACGCGGGCGTCGAGGTCGAGTCGCTCTACACGGCCGACATCACGCGCACGCTCCCCGTGTCGGGGCGCTTCACCGAGGTGCAGCGCCGGGTGTACGAGGCGGTGCGGGAGGCGGCGGATGCGGCGTTCCGGATCGTGCGGCCCGGCATCCGGTTCCGCGAGATCCACGCCGAGGCGATGAAGGTGATCGCGGCCCGCACGGCCGAGTGGGGCCTGCTGCCGGTGAGCGCCGAGGAGTCGCTCGAGCCGGGGCTGCAGTACCACCGCCGCTACATGGTGCACGGCACGAGCCACCACCTGGGCATCGACGTCCACGACTGCGCGCAGGCCCGCCGCGAGCTGTACCTGGACGGCGTCCTCGAGCCGGGCATGGTGTTCACGATCGAGCCCGGGCTCTACTTCCAGCCCGACGACCTCACGGTGCCCGAGGAGTTCCGCGGCATCGGCGTGCGCATCGAGGACGACATCCTCGTGACGGCCGACGGCGCCGAGAACCTGTCGGCGGGCATCCCGCGCACGGCGGACGAGGTGGAGGCCTGGCTCGCGCGCTGAGTGGAAGCGTTTGCATAAGCGTCCTCGGCGCTGTTAGCGTCACGGCGTGCGCCGACGCCTGCCCCGCCCCGCCCTCATCGCCATCGCGGTCGCGGCGGTCGTCGCCCTCGGGCTCGGCATCGGCATCCCCGTGGCCACCCACGTGCGCGAGCAGCCGCGTGGGGCGTACACGGATGCGGATGCCGCGCTCATCCGGGACCCCGCGCTCCCCGCGGGCGCCGGTCAGTCGTTCTACTTCGTGATGACCGACCGCTTCGCCAACGGCGACCCGGGCAACGACACGGGCGGCCTCGTGGGCGACCGCTACGCGACGGGCTTCGACCCCACCGACACCGGCTACTTCCAGGGCGGCGACCTCGCGGGCCTGCTCGAGCGGCTCGACTACATCGAGAACCTGGGGGTGAGCGCGATCTGGCTCACGCCGAGCTTCGCCAACAAGCCCGTGCAGGGCGTCGGGGTCAACCGTTCGGCCGGCTACCACGGCTACTGGGTGACCGACTTCACCCGCATCGACCCGCACCTCGGCACGAACGCCGAGCTCGAGCGGCTCATCGACGAGATGCACGCGCGCGGCATGAGGCTCTACTTCGACATCATCACCAACCACACGGCCGACGTCATCTCGTACGGCGGCGCGGGCCACAGCTACATCGCGACCGCGGCGAAGCCCTACCTCGACGCCGAGGGCGAGGAGGTCGACCTCGCCGCGGTGGCCGGATCCGAGGACTTCCCCGTCTTCGACGCCGCCACGAGCTTCCCCTACGTGCCGCACGTCGACCCCGCCGAGGCCGAGCTCAAGGTGCCGGCTTGGCTCAACGACGTGACGCTGTACCACAACCGCGGCGACTCGACGTGGCGTGGCGAGTCGGTCACCCTCGGCGACTTCTCGGGTCTCGACGACCTGATGACCGAGGATCCGCGGGTGCTCGAGGGCTTCGTGGAGGTCTACAGCAACTGGATGGACCTCGGCGTCGACGGCTTCCGCATCGACACCGCGAAGCACGTCAACCCGGAGTTCTGGCGCGGCTTCACGGCGGGCCTCGACGCCCACGCCGCCGAGATCGGGCGCGAGGACTTCTTCGTCTTCGGCGAGGTGTACGACGCCGACCCGAACGTGCTCGCCCCCTACCTGCGCGACGGGATGGAGGCCGCCCTCGACTTCCCGTTCCAGTCCGCGGCGCTCGACTTCGTGAACGGCGCCGGGTCGACCCACCTCGCGGAGGTGTTCGCCGACGACCCCGTCTACACCTCATCCCGGGGCGACGCCCGCGCGCTGCCCACCTTCCTCGGCAACCACGACATGGGGCGCATCGGCTACCTCGTGCGCGACCAGGACGCCCTCGCGCGCGACCGCCTCGCGCACGAGCTCCTGTTCCTCGTGCGCGGACAGCCGGTCGTGTACGCGGGCGACGAGCAGGGCTTCGTCGGCACGGGCGACGGCACCGACCGGCACGCACGCCAGAGCCTCTTCGCGACGCAGACGCCCGAGTACGCCGAGCAGCAGCTCATCACGGGCGAGACGGCCGGATCGGTCGACCGCTTCGACGAGCAGGCGCCGCTGTACCGCCTCATCGCCGAGCTCGCCGAGCTGCGCCGCACGCATCGGACTCTCGCGACGGGCGCCCAGCTCGAGCGTCTCGCCCAGGGCTCGAGCTACGCCTTCTCGCGCGTCGACCGCGTCGAGCGGCGCGAGCACCTCGTGGTGCTCAACGCGAGTGCCAAGCCGCAGACCCTCGAGGTGCCGACCCTCACCCGCGGCGGCGTCTTCTCGGTGCTGCGCGGCGACACCACCTCGGCGACGGCGGATGCGGCGGGCACGGTCACCGTGACGGTGCCCGCGATGTCGGCGGCGGTCTGGGTCGCCGACCGCGAGGTGAGCGCACCGGATGCGGCGCTCACCCCCGCGTTCACCTCGCCCGAGGAGGCCCACGTCGACGGGCTCGTGCACGTCGACGTGGATGCGGGCCCGCTGTGGAGCGAGACGAGCCTCGCCTGGCGCGTGGTGGGCCAGGACACCTGGCACCCGCTCGGCACCGCGACGGGCCCGGGCGCGCGCGTCGTGCACGACGTGCGCGGGCTCGCGGCGGGCACCCGCCTCGAGTACCGCGCGGTCACGGTCGACGCCGCGGACCACCGCACCGCGGCATCCGTGCTCGCGACCGTGGCCGCGCGCTCCTAGCCCCGCCGAGAACCCGGCGCCGCCGCGTCGCGCGAGAATGGACCGATGACCGACGCCCCCGCTTCCCGCCCCTCGGCCGGCGCGCTCGTCGGCATCGGCGCGTTCACCGGGCTCGTCTCGGGCCTGTTCGGCGTGGGCGGCGGGGTCGTCATCGTGCCGGCGCTCGTGGCGGCTTTCCGGATGGACCAGCGCCGCGCCGCCGCGACCTCGCTCGTGGCGCTGCTGCCCATCTCGATCGCGGGAACCGTGACCTACGCGATCAGCGGGCACGCGCATCCGCTCGCCGCGCTCCTGCTCGCGGCGGGCAGCGTCATCGGCTCGCCCCTCGGCGTGCGGATGCTGCACCGCCTGCCGCAGCGCGCCCTCGCCTGGATCTTCGTCGGCTTCATCGCGGTCGTCATCGTGTCGCTTCTGCTGTCGCCGCCCTCGCGCGACGGCGAGATCGCGATCGGCTGGGGGTCGGGGCTCGCGCTCGTCGGCATCGGGCTGCTCGCGGGCATCCTCTCGGGGCTCGTCGGGGTGGGCGGCGGGGTGGTCGCCGTGCCCGGACTCGAGGTGGTGGTCGGCGCGGGCGACCTCCTCGCGCGCGGCACCTCGCTCGCGATGATGATCCCGACCACGGTGGTCGGCATCCTCTCGCACCGGAAGCGCTTCGACGTGGACCTGCGCTCGGGGCTCGTGCTCGGCCTCGCCGCGGTCGTGGTGACGCTGTTCGGCTCGTGGCTCGCGCAGCTGCTGGACCCCCGGCTCGGCTCGCTGCTCTTCGCGGCGTTCCTGGTGGCGGTCTGCGTCGTCGTGGTGCTGCGCTCGCGGCGCACCGCCGGGTAGCCGGCCCGCGCGGGGCCCGCGTTGCCACGCCGCCCGCGGCGGCGTCAAGGGGGTCGAGAGACGCTCGCCACCGGTCCACTCTCGAGACATGAGGGTGGTCGCGCTCGTCGTCGGGGTGGTGCTCGCCTGCACGCTGTGCGGCTGCACCTCGCCCGGGGAGCGGGTGACGGATGCCGCATCCGCCGGCGTCTCGGCCGTGCGTTCCAGCGCCCTCGCCCTCCAGCTGGCGGCCGACGGGCGGGAGTGGCCGCCCGCATCCGACACCGCGCTCGTGGACGCGCTGGGCGAGCTGGGCGACGCCCGCCGGAGCCTCGTCGAGGCGGTGCCGGGCGACGAGCACGAGCGGGTCGCGCGCGACCGCGCCGCAGCAGCGCTCGACGACGCCGTCGGGGCGGTCGCGGCGGCCCGCGCGGCCCTCGCCCGGGGCGAGGAGCTCGGTCCCTGGGTCGACCGGCTCGAGGATGCGGCCGACGCGCTCGCGGCGGTGCGGCCGTGAGGAAGCTCTTCGCCGTCGCCCTCGGCGTGCTCACCGCGATCGGCGGCTTCGTCGACATCGGCGACCTCGTGACCAACGCGGTCGTGGGTTCCCGCTTCGGCATGTCGCTCGCCTGGGTGGTCGTGGTCGGCGTCGTCGGCATCTGCCTGTTCGCGAACATGTCGGGCCGCGTCGCGGCGGTGAGCGGCCGCGCGACCTTCGAGATCATCCGCGAACGCCTCGGCCCCCGCGCCGGCCTCGCCAACCTCGGGGCGAGCTTCTTCATCAACCTCATGACGATGGCGGCCGAGATCGGCGGCATCGCGCTCGTGCTGCAGCTCGTGACCGGCGTAGGGCCCCTGCTCTGGATGCCGCTGGCCGCCTTCGCCGTGTGGATCGTCGTGTGGCGGGCGAAGTTCTCGCAGCTCGAGAACGGGGCGGGGCTGCTCGGGCTGAGCCTCATCGTGTTCGCCGTGGCGGTCGTGCTGCTGGGGCCCGACTGGGGTGCCCTCGCCCAGCAGGCCGTGCTGCCCGCGGTGCCGGCCGGCGAGAACCCCGCGAGCTACTGGTACTACGCGGTCGCCCTCTTCGGTGCGGCGATGACGCCCTACGAGGTGTTCTTCTTCTCCTCCGGCGCGATCGAGGAGGGCTGGACCCGCAAGGACCTCGGCCAGGCGCGCGTCAACGTGCTCGTCGGCTTCCCGCTCGGCGGGCTGCTCTCGCTCGCGATCGCGGCTTCCGCGACGATCGTGCTGCTGCCGGCGGCGATCGAGGTGACCTCGCTCTCGCAGGTGGTGCTGCCGGTCGTGCAGGCCGGCGGCACGGTCGCCTTCTGCTTCCTCGTGGTCGGGATGCTGGCCGCCTTCTTCGGCGCCGCGCTCGAGACGACGCTGTCGAGCGGCTACACGATCGCCCAGTACTTCGGCTGGTCGTGGGGCAAGTTCCGGCGGCCCGCGAACGCGGCCCGCTTCCACCTCGTGATGGTCCTCGGACTGCTCGTCGCGCTCGCGGTGCTGCTGACGGGCGTCGACCCCGTCGCGGTGACGGAGTACTCGGTGGTGTTCTCGGCGATCGCGCTGCCGCTCACCTACATCCCGATCCTCATCATCTCCAACGACCCCGACTACATGGGCCGCGACGTCAACTCGCGCGTCGTCAACGCCCTCGCACTCGTCTACCTCGTGCTCATCGTGATCGCGGCGCTCGCCGCGATCCCCCTCATGATCGTCTCGGGAGCAGGTGCCTGATGAAATCGCCCACAGTTCGCGCCGGCCGCATCCTCGACGCCGAGCTCCACCTGCTCGACCGTCAGGTGCTCGACCGCACGGGCACGCCCGTGACGGCCGTCGACGACCTCGAGCTGAGCGACGTGCCGCTCGGCACCGACCTCTCGGGCGTCGAGGCGCCCGTCGTCGAGAACCTGCTCGCCGGGGCCGTGCTCGGCACGCGCCTCTTCGGCGGGCGCACGCCCGACAACCGCTGGCACCGCATCCCGTGGAGGAGCGTCGCGCAGCTCGAGGTGGCGATCCACCTCGACGCGGATGCCGACGACTTCGACGTGCGCTGGTCGGAGCTGTGGGTGCGCGAGCGCATCATCGGACGGATCCCGGGAGGTCGTCATGATCCTGAGTGACCTGCTCGGCACCGAGGTGCACGACGCGGACGGCGCACGCATCGGCCGGGTGATCGACGCGCGGTTCCGTCTGGAGGGGTCGAGCACCCCGTCACGCGCCCGGCTGCTCGGACTCATCGTGAGCCGCAGCGTGGTCGCCTCGTATCTCGGCTACGAGCGCACGGCGGCGTCGCGCCCCGTGCTGCTCGACCGCCTGCTGCGCGCGCTGCACCGCGGCTCGTTCCTCGTGCTGTGGCAGGACCTCGAGCGCATCGAGCACAACCGGGTCGTACTGCGGCGGGACTACCGCCGGCACCCCTCGAGCCTCGCCCCCGACGCGGGCGACGAGGAGGGGTAGCCGCCGCTTCCGCCTACTCGGCCGCGGGGTGGTGGGCGAGCGCCTCCTGCGCCCGGGCGAGCAGCCCCGGCTCGAGCACGATCTGGTAGTTCGCGGCGATCACCTGCGACACCGACTCGAAGTCGCGGTTGCGTCGGCTGATCCCGTAGCTGATGAGCTGCAGGAACAGGCCGAGGGCCGCCCCGATGAAGACGGCCGCCGCGAACAGCTGCCAGCTGAAGGTGGGCGAGACGAGGCTCAGCAGCAGGCCGAGGAAGATGCCGAGCCAGGCGCCCGACAGGATCCCGCTCATCGCGGCGCGGTGCCAGGAGCGCTTGCGGGTGACGATCTCGACGCTCGTGAGCCCGTTGCCGACGATCGCGAGCTTCGCGACGGGGAAGTCCGCCTTCGCGAGCCGGTCGACGACGCGCTGCGCCTCCTGGTAGCTGTCGTAGGTGCCGAGCACATCGCCGTGCGGCACGGTCAGGGGCGCACCACGACGCACGAACGGGGAGGGGCTGCTCACCGGGCCATTCTCGCATCCGGCGGGTAGGGTTTCACCGTGAGCGCCACGAGAGTCTTCGTCGCCCGACTTGCCGGGTGCTCCGTCTTCGACCCCAACGGCGACCGGGTCGGCCGGGTGCGCGACGTGCTCGTCGTGTACCGCCCCAAGCACTCGCCGCGCGTCGTCGGCCTCATCGTCGAGATCCCGGGCCGCCGGCGCGTGTTCGTCTCGATCGGCCGCGTCACGAGCATCGGCGCCGGCCAGATCATCACGACGGGGCTCATCAACCTGCGCCGCTTCGAGCAGCGCGGTGGCGAGGTGCGCGTGATCGCCGAGCTGCTGGGCCGGCAGATGACGCTGCGCGACGGATCCGGTGAGGCGACCGTCGAGGACGTCGCGATCGAGGAGGCGGGCCCCGGCGAGTGGGTCGTGGGCGAGCTGTTCCTGCGCCGCGCCCGCTCGAGCGCCGCGCCCTTCGGCAAGGGCCCGACCCTGCTCGCTGCGTGGGACAAGGTGCGCGAGAAGAACGCGCCGGGCGAGGCGCAGTCGGCCGAGCAGCTCATCGCGACCTACGCCGACCTGCTGCCCGCCGACCTCGCCTCCACGCTCCTCGACCTGCCCGAGGAGCGCCGGATGGAGGTCGCCGAGGAGCTCCCCGACGACCGTCTCGCCGACGCCCTCGAGGAGATGCCCGAGGTCGAGCAGGTCGAGATCCTCGCCCAGCTCGGCGACGAGCGGGCCGCCGACGTGCTCGACCAGATGGAGCCGGATGACGCGGCCGACCTGATCGCGCAGCTCCCGGAGGAGCGCGGCGAGGCGCTGCTCGGGCTCATGCAGCCCGAGGAGGCGGAGGACGTGCGCTTCCTCCTCAACTACGCCCCCGAGACGGCGGGCGGTCTCATGACGACCGAGCCGATCATCCTCTCGGCCGACGCGACCGTCGCCGAGGGGCTCGCCCTCATCCGCCGCCACGAGCTTGCCCCCGCGCTCGGCGCCGCGGTCTGCGTCGCCCTCCCCCCGTACGAGCCGCCGACCGGCCGCTTCCTCGGCGTCGTGCACTTCCAGCGGATGCTGCGCTACCCCCCGCACGAGCGCCTCGGCACCCTCATCGACCCGAGCCTCGAGCCGGTGGCGCCCGAGACGAGCGCGGCCGAGGTCGCCCGCATCCTCGCCTCCTACAACCTCGTCTCGCTCCCCGTCGTCGACGAGAAGCACCGCCTCGTCGGGGTGGTGACCATCGACGACGTCCTCGACTACCTCCTTCCGGATGACTGGCGAAGTACCACGGCTGACCCCGAACCCGTGAGCACGAGCACCGCAGCCATCCCGATCCGTGGAAGGAGGACGCCGCATGGCACGCCGTAACGAGCCCCGCCTCGACGCCCCCAAGGGCATCCGTCCCGCCTTCGTCTTCCGCCCCTCGGGCCGTGACCGCTTCGGGCGGGCCACCGAGGCGATCGCCCGCGCGATGGGCACGCCGTGGTTCCTCGTTGCGCTCACGCTGTTCTGCGCGATCTGGATGAGCTACAACGTGATCGCCGAGCAGCTCGGCTGGGTGCAGTTCGACTCCTCGAAGCTCGGCTTCACGGCGCTGACCCTCATCCTGTCGCTGCAGGCCTCCTACGCCGCGCCCCTCATCCTGCTCGCCCAGAACCGCCAGGACGACCGCGACCGGGTGCAGATCGAGCAGGACCGCCAGCGCGCCGAGCGCAACCTCGCCGACACCGAGTACCTGGCCCGCGAGGTCGTGGCGCTGCGGCTCGCGGTCAAGGAGATGGCGACGCGCGACTTCATCCGCGCCGAGCTGCGTGCGCTGCTCGAGGAGCTCGACCGCGACCAGGAGACGGACGAGGTCGCGAAGTGAGCGGGTCGGGCGCGAGCCCGGCCCCGGATGCGGCGGCCGTCCGGGCCGCGCTCGCCCGCGTGCTCGACCCCGAGATCCGGCGCCCCATCACCGAGCTCGACATGGTGCGGATGGTCGACGTCGTGGGCGGCGTGGCGCACGTCGACCTGCGGCTGACGATCGTCGGCTGCCCCGCGGCCGACCGCATCGAGCGGGACGTGCGGGAGGCGGCGCTCGGCGTGCCGGGCGTCGAGGAGCTCGAGCTGGAGGTGGGCGTCATGACGCCTGCCGAGCGCGAGAGCCTCGTGCGGCGGCTGCGCGGGCAGAAGCGGATGCCGTTCGGCCCCGGCACCCTCACCCGCGTGATCGCGGTGACCTCGGGCAAGGGCGGGGTGGGCAAGTCGACCCTCACGGCTGAGCTCGCGGTCGCGCTCGCGGCCCGCGGCCTCGCGGTGGGGCTCGTCGACGCGGACGTGTTCGGCTTCTCGATCCCCGGCATCCTGGGCATCCCGGAGGCGAAGCCGACCCAGGTGGGCGAGATGATCCTGCCGCCCGTCGCGCACGGCGTGAAGGTCATCTCGATCGGCATGTTCGTGGAGGACCGCACCCCGGTGTCGTGGCGCGGGCCGCTGCTGCACCGCACGATGCAGCAGTTCCTCACCGACGTCTACTTCGGCGACCTCGACGTGCTGCTGCTGGATCTGCCGCCCGGCACGGGCGACGTCGCGATCACGCTCGGGCAGCTGCTGCCGAACGCCGAGGTGCTCGTCGTGACGACGCCGCAGACGGCGGCGGCGGACGTCGCGGAGCGTTCGGGCCTGCTCGCCCGCCAGGTCGGGCAGACCGTGATCGGCGTGGTCGAGAACATGGCGGGCGGCGTGTTCGGCACGGGCGGCGGCGAGGAGGTCGCCCGGCGGCTCGAGGTGCCGCTGCTGGCGCGCATCCCGCTCACCGCCGCGGTGCCGGCCGCGGGTGACGCGGGCGCGCCCGTCGTGCTGGGCGACCCGGCGGATGCGGCCTCCGCCGCGCTGCGCGGCCTCGCGGATGCCGTGGCCGGCCTCGGCCGCGGCCTCGCGGGTCGCTCGCTGCTGTAGGGCGCGGGGGTCTCGACACGCGGCTGCGCCGCTACTCGACCGACGGAAGCCACGCGACCGCCACCCCCTCACCGCCGACGGGAGCCACGTGACTGCCGCCCCCTCACCGCCGATTGAGCAGCGGCGCAGCCGCGTGTCGAAATCAGCCCCCGCTCACCCCATCCCGCGGCGCACCCGGAACGGCACGGGCGTGCGCCGCAGCGCGAGCGCGTGCAGCGCGAGCCGCAGCACCACGAAGCCCGCGTAGACGAGCGCCACGACGCCCACGTTCGCGACGAGCGTCGCCTGCCCCTCCCCCGGCCCGAGCAGGGCGAGGTAGCGGGGGTCGCTCGTGCGCGCGAGCAGCACGGGGCACAGCACGAGCGCCCCGTACCCCGCGGCGACGAGCGCGGCGACGCCGAGCACGACCGCGTTCGCGCGCCATCCGGGGGCGACGCCCGCGAGCGGACCGCGCGGGCGCATCCGCACGCCGTCGTGCCGCTGGAACGGCACGAGTGCCGCCGACCACAGCGCGGGTGCCGCGATCACGAGCAGCGCGTCGAGCGGGTCGAACTTCTGGAACATCGTGCGCAGGGTCAGGTGCAGTTCGCCGAGCAGCACGGCGAGGGCGGCGACCGCGAGCACCGTGACGACGGCGATGAGCATCCGGAACTGCCGCTGGGCGTCCTCGTCGGCGCGCTCCCGCGCGGAGCCCGCACCGCCCGGTCGCCCGTCGAGCTGCTGCGTCACGATCAGTCCCCGGCCGGCTCGACGAGTCGTCCCAGCAGCTCCACGAGCAGCCGCTCGGCGACGGGGGCGGGCAGCGCCTCCATGAGCGCGAGGAGCGGCGCCTGCGCGTCCGGCAGCTCCGCCCCCTCGCCGATCCCGATCCCCTGCAGCAGCCGCCAGGCGGTGTCGGCGTCGAGGGCGGCCGGATCCAGCGGCGGCAGCCCCGCGAGCACGGAGGCCGCGTCGACGTGCGGCACGCCGCGCACGGCATCCGCCCCGGCCACGAGGGCCGCGATGAGCTCGTCCTGCACCCGTTCGGTGACGGGGGTCACGGTGAGGTGGGTCGTGGAGGGCAGCACCTCGCCGCCCGGCTGGGCGAGGGCGGGCTGCAGCTGCAGCACGAAGCCGTGGCCGCGCACGGCGTCGGCCCAGTGGTGCGGGTCGACGCGGCGCTCGGCGGGCACCTCGTCGTCGCTCGCCACGGCGAAGAGCGGCCCCACGGGGTCGCCGACGACCCGCAGCCCCTCGATGCCGTCGATCGCGGCCCGCAGCGCCGCGGTGGCCCGCCGGCACGACGCCGCGAGCTCGGCGAACCCCTCCGCGCCCAGGTAGCGCGTGATGGCCCACGCGGCCGCGAGCGGGGCGGCCGACTTCGAGCCGAGGAGCGTGGGGTTCACGACCGGGTAGCCGGGCCAGCGGGTCGTCGCGAAGAACTGCCTGCGCTGCCGGTCGCGCCCGCGCTGCAGCAGCACGGAGGCGCCCTTCGGGGCGTAGCCGTACTTGTGCAGGTCGGCGCTCATGCTCGTGACGCCGGGCACGCGGAAGTCCCACGCGGGCAGCGGGCCGCCCGCGGCATCCGTCCAGAACGGCAGCACGAGGCCGCCGATGCACGCGTCCACGTGCAGCGCGATCCCGGCCGCGGATGCCGCTGCCGCGACCTCCGCGACGGGGTCGAGGGCGGCGAAGGGGTAGTTGGGGGCCGAGAGCACGACGAGCGCGACGTCGTCGCCGAGGCGGGCGATCACATCCGTCGCCGCGACCGTGCCGTCCGGCGCGACCGGCACGAGGTCGAGCACGAGGTCGAAGCAGGCGGCCGCCTTCTGGAACGCGGCGTGCACCGTGCTCGGCGCGACGAGCCGCGGGCGCCCCCCGGGGTGCGTCGCCCGCCACACGTCGCGCGCCGTCTTGACCGCGAGCAGGCAGCTCTCGGTGCCGCCGCTCGTGGCCGCGCCCACGACATCCGCGTCGCCGTGCAGCAGAGCGCGCACGAAGCCCACGAGCTCGGACTCGAGCACCCCGACCGAGGCGAAGGTCGTGGGGTCGAGCCCGTTGACGGGCAGCACGGCCTCGACGGCGGCGCGCGCGAGGCCGTCGAGCTCGGCGAGGCCCGGGTCGTAGACGTAGCTCAGCACGCGCCCGCCGTGGGTGGGCGGGTCGGCCCGCCGCAGCTGCGCGAGGCGGTTCAGGATGTCGTCGGCTGCGGCGGCGGGGGTCACGCGGCGGGCTCCTCGGGGTCGGGGGTCGTGTCGGGGGCCGCGGATGCGGTGGGCTCGCCGTCGATGTCGGTGCGGCGCAGGGGGTAGCGGGCGAGCGACCACAGGCTCAGGCCGATCATGATCGCGGGCACGATGCTGAAGCTCAGCACGATACCGGTCACCGCGAGCGGGCTCTGCGTGGCGACGGCGCCCGCGACCCCCTCCTGGTAGCCGGTGAGGGCGAGCACGAGGGTCAGCACGACGGCGCCGAGCGCCATCCCGCTCGTCTCGCCCGCCGTCCACACACCGCCGAAGACGCCCGCACGCCCCGGCCCGTTGCGGCGCGCGTCGTCGCTGATGACGTCGGGCAGCATCGCCATCGGCAGCGTCTGCATGCCGGCGTACGCGGCACCCGCGACGGCGACGGGCGCGTACAGCCACGGCCCCGGCATCCAGACCAGCAGCACGAGGGTGAGGGCGGCGAGCCCGAACAGCACCGTCGCGACGCCGAACGCCCACTCCTTGCCGGTGCGGCGGGAGACGATCGCCCAGAGCGGTGCGCAGGCGAGCGCCGGCGCGATGAGCGCGACGAAGAGGTAGGTGATGGCGTTCTGGTCGTGCAGCACCCACTTGGCCACGTAGGCGGCCCCCGCGAGCATCATCCCGGTGGCGAGCGCCTGCAGCAGGAAGGTGCCGAGCAGGGTGCGGAACGGTCGGCTGCCGCGCAGCGCCGCGAGACCGTCGCGGTAGAAGCTCGCGAGCGACGCCTTCGCGGGCGGCGGGGCCACCGGCATCCGGGGCGCCGAGGTGGTGGCGACGACCATGCCGACGCCGAGCAGCACCCCCGCCACGACCGCCATGCCGAGGTAGCCGCCGCCCGCCGCGCCGCCGAAGAGCTTCACGAGCTCGGGGCCGCCCGCGCCGAACAGCAGGATCGCGAAGGTCAGCACGACCACGCGCGCCGAGAGCAGGCGGGTGCGGGCGTCGTAGCTCTCGACCATCTCGGCGGGGAGGGCGATGTAGGGCACCTGGAAGAGGCTGAACGCGGTCGCCGCGAGCAGGAACGCGACGAGCACCCAGACGCCGCTCACGACGGGGCCGAGCCCCGGCACGACGGCGAAGGTGAGGATGAAGAACACGGGCAGCAGGGCCCCACCGGCGAGCATGAAGCGGCGGCGCGACCCGCTGAGCGCGAGGCTGCGGTCGCTGTGCCCGCCGATCACGGGGTCGATCACGACGTCCCAGAGCTTCGCGACGCCGATGATGACGGATGCGCCGAGGGCCGCGACGCCGAGGGTGTCGGTGAGGTAGATGGCGAGCACGAGGCCCGGAAGCGTGCCGAAGCCGCCCGTGCCGATCGAGCCGGCGGCGTAGCGCGCGATCACGGAGGCGCGCAGGCGTGGTGGTGACGTCGTCGTCATGCGCGTCACACTACCGGCCCGGCCGCGCGGACGGGGCGGCGCGGGGCGGCGCGGGGCGCGTCCCCGGAAGAGGGGCCGAACTTGGACGTGCGTCCAAGTTAGACTCGCGACATGCCCGGATCGCTGCTGCCCCGGAGGCTCGCCGACGAGCTCACGACCGACCTCGCCGGCCGCGCCGCCGCCCCCGTCCCCGTCATCGCCCCCTTCACCGGCGAGGAGCTCTACACGCTCCCCCACGCATCCGTCGCCGAGGTCGCGGATGCCGCCGAGCGCGCGCGCGAGGCGCAGCGGGCCTGGTGGGCGGCCGGCGACGCGCACCGCCGCGCCGTGCTGCTGAAGGGCCACGACCTCTTCCTCGAGCGGCGCGAGCTGCTGCTCGACGCCGTGCAGTCCGAGACCGGCAAGACCCGCGGGCAGGCGTTCGAGGAGGTCTTCAACTCGGCCGCCGCGACGCGCTACGCCGCGCTCAGCGCGCGCCGGGTGCTGCGCACCGCGGGACGCCGGGCCGGCATTCCGCTCGTCATGCGCACGCGCGTGCGCCGCGCCCCCAAGGGCCTCATCGGCGTCATCACGCCGTGGAACTACCCGCTCAGCCTCGCCCTCATGGACGTCACCCCCGCCCTCGCGGTCGGCAACGGCGTCATCCAGAAGGCCGACGACCAGGGCGCGCTCTCGGTGCTCATGGCCCGCCGCGCCTTCGTCGACGCGGGGCTGCCCGCAGCCCTGTGGCAGGTGGTCGCCGGCCCGGGCGCCGAGATCGGCTCCGCCGTGATCGACGTCGCCGACTACGTGTGCTTCACGGGCTCGACCGCGACGGGCCGCACGGTCGCCCAGCGCGCCGCCGGCCGCCTCATCGGCGCCTCGCTCGAGCTCGGCGGCAAGAACCCGCTCGTCGTGCTCGACGACGTGAACCCCGAGAAGGCGGCCGCCGACGCGGCCTACGGATGCTTCTCCGCCGCCGGGCAGCTGTGCGTCTCGATCGAGCGCGTCTACGTCGAGAAGGGCGTGGCCGAGCGCTTCGTGCCCGCCTTCGCCGAGCGCGTCGCGAACCTCTCGCTCGGCGTCGACTTCGACTTCACGGCCGATGTCGGCTCGCTCGCCTCGAAGGCGCAGCTCGAACGGGTGACGGCGCACCTCGACGACGCCGTCGCGAAGGGCGCCACGGTGCTCGCGGGCGGCAGCGCGCGCCCCGACCTCGGCCCCTACGTGATCGAGCCGACCGTGCTCACCGATGTCACCGACGAGATGCAGTGCTTCGCGGGCGAGACCTTCGGCCCACTCGTCGCGGTCACCGTGGTCGACGACGCGGATGCGGCGGTCGCCGCCGCCAACGACACGGCCTACGGGCTCAACGCATCCGTCATGTCGGGGTCGCGGGCGCGGGCGCGCCGGGTGGCCGCCCGGCTGAACGCGGGATCCGTCAACATCAACGAGGGCTACCGCGCCACCTTCGGCTCGATCGACGCCCCGATGGGCGGCGTCAAGCAGTCGGGCCTCGGCCGCCGCAACGGCGTGGACGGCCTGCTGCGCTTCACGGATGCGACCACGGTCGCCGAGGCGACGGGCGTCATGCAGCTGCCGCGCACGGGCCCCGAGTTCGCCAAGCTCGTGGGGCTCATGGTGCTCACCCTCAAGGCGCTCAAGGGCATCCGCCGCCGCTGACGCGTGGTGGGCTGATCTCGACACGCGGCTGCGCCGCTCCTCAATCAGCGAGCACTTCGCTGGGTGAGCAGCCCGCGCAGCGGGCGTGTCGAAACCAGCCCCGGCTCAGGTGGCCTCGGCGTCGAACGGGGGCACGGGGCCCTTGCCGAGGCGGCGCTGCCGCAGCTCGTAGGCGGTCGCGCTCGAGCGCACGGGGGCGGCGGGTCCCGCCGGAACCGGCGCCGCCGGGTCCTCCTCGAGCAGGGCGTCGCGGATGATGCGGCGCGGGTCGTACTTGCGCGGGTCGAGCTTGGCCCAGTCGACCTCGTCGAACTCGGGGCCCATCTCCTCGCGCATGCGGTCCTTGGCGCCGTTGGCCATGTCGCGCAGCGACCGCGTGAGGCGGGCGAGCTGGGCCGCGTAGCCGGGCAGCCGGTCGGGGCCGACGAGGAAGACCGCGATCACCAAGATGATCAGGATCTTGTCGAAGGTCAACCCGAAGGACACCCGCCCAGGATAACCGGCGACACCGCCGCCCGGCCCTACGCTGGAGGCGGAGGCGATGTGAGCGAGAAGGACCTGAGCTGGCGGTTCGCGGAGGAGTTCCCGGTGGAGCCCGTCGCGACCCAGGTGGCACGTCAGCACTCGCTCGAGCTCGGCATCGACCCGATCTCGCCCGCGGTCGGCGCGCAGCTCGCCGTGCTCGCCGCGGCGATCGACGCCCGCAGCATCCTCGAGGTCGGCACGGGCGCGGGGGTCAGCGGACTCTGGCTGCTGCACGGGGCGCCCGCCGCGACGCTCACCACCATCGACGTCGAGATCGACCACCAGAACCGCGCCAGGCAGGCGTACGCGGATGCCGGCATCCCCGCCGCCCGCACCCGTCTCATCGCGGGCCGCGCGAACGAGGTGCTGCCGCGCATGAACGACGGCGCCTACGACCTCGTGCTCGTGGATGCCGACCCCGCCTCGGTGCTCGACTACGTGGAGCACGGTCTGCGGATCGCGCGCACCGGCGGCATCGTCGCCCTCCCCCACGCGCTGTGGCGCGGTCGCGTCGCCGACCCCGCGCAGCGGGACGAGACGGTCGGCGACTTCCGGGCGCTGCTCACGACGATCGCCGAGTCGGCGGCCGTGGTGGCCTCGCTCAGCACGGCGGGCGACGGCCTGCTGCAGCTCGTCAAGAGGGACTGAGACGACAGCGCCCCGCCGATCCGGGGATCAGCGGGGCGCGACGTGACTGCGACGGTCAGCCGGCGATGACACCGGCCAGCGCGTCGTGGAGTTCCTTCGCCTCGTCGTCGTTGACCGACACCACGAGGCGTCCGCCACCCTCGAGCGGCACACGGACGATGATGAGGCGACCCTCCTTCACAGCCTCCATCGGGCCGTCGCCGGTCCTCGGCTTCATGGCTGCCATGAGTTGTCCCCTTTCGACGGTTGCTCGCTCCCATTATCTCGCATGGCTCCGACACCGACTAATCGTGCGAAGCGCCCGACCCCGCAGATCACGTGGCGCGGCGCAGCCGCGTGTGCCGGGATCACGGCGGCGACCAGTCCCCCGGCACCCGGATCCAGCAGTAGTAGGTCCACACGATCTGCCCGAGCACGCCCAGCGCGACGAGGCCGAGGCGCAGCATCCGGGCCCACAGCATCCGGGACCGCGGCGTCCCCGCCCACGGCGCCCCGCTCCACGGCACGGCGAAGACCGCCACCGCGGGCACGAGGGGCAGCAGCAGCCGCCAGGTGCTCGACTGGGGGAAGAACACCGCGAGCAGGTAGACGAGGTAGGCGACGAGCCACAGCCGCAGCTCCACGCCGAGCCGCCGCCCCGCGGGTGAGAGCAGCACGACGGCGAAGAGCCCCACGAGCACGACCATGAGCACGACGGCGAGGCCGAGCGCGGCATCCGCGGGCGCCCCCATGAAGCGCAGCCAGAACGCGATCCCCTCGAACCACGCCTGGAACGGCACGAGCTCGCCGAACCCCAGGTAGTCGGCCCGCCACGCGAGCTCGGTGTCGAGGTAGGCGCTCGGCGAGCCCGTGACCGCCCACGCGATCGCGGGCCAGGCGAGGCCCGCGGCGAAGCTCACGAGACCCGCGGCGACGATGCCCGCGAACTCGCCGAGGGGCAGCGGATGCGCGCCCGGCTGCCGCCGCCACCGCACGACGCGCACCACGAGGTACAGCAGCAGGAAGAACGCGAAGGCGAGCCCCGAGGGGCGGGTGAGCGCCATCACGACGATCACCGGGATCGCCAGAAGGAACCGCCGCCGCTGCACGAGCAGGATCGCCCCGAACAGCAGCGCGAGGCCCGGCACGTCGGCGTAGCTCACCTGGAACATGGGCGAGAGGGGCACGGTGCACAGCAGCACGACCCCGAACAGCGCGGATGAGGCGCCGAGCCCGGCGGCGCGCAGCATCCGCTCGAAGAGCAGCGCGGCGGCCGCCCCGCAGAGCACCGTGACGACGACCGCGATGATCGGGAACGGGAATCCGATGCGCATCGGCGCACCCAGCACCAGGGGATACACCGGCAGGAACGCCCACACGCTGCCGAGCACGTGGCCGGCCTCGTCGGTGGGCAGCACGCTCGGGTAGCCCTGCAGGGCGATCACCCAGTACCACTCGCCGTCCCAGTTGGCGGCGAGGCGGAAATAGTCGGGGGTCGCGGTGCCGTTCGCGCGGCCCTCCACGACCGCCATCGCGAGCATGATGACGGTCGTGACCACCCGGCTCGCGAGGTAGACGACGAGCACACGCCCCCACCACGGGGTGAGGCGCCAGCGCACGCGCGCGGCGAGCGTCAGGCCGTCAACCATCGACGCAGGCCCGCCTCGACCCGCTCGATCTGGGCGACGGGAACCCGCTCGTCGTCGGCGTGCGCGAGGCTCGGGTCGCCGGGCCCGTAGTTGACGGCCGGGATGCCGAGCGCGCTGAAGCGGGCGACATCCGTCCAGCCGTACTTGGGGCGCGCCTCGCCGCCGACCGCCGCCACGAACTGCCGGGCGAGCGGGGCGTCGAGGCCGGGACGCGCACCCTCCGCGAGGTCGGCGACCGTGATCTCGACCGGCAGCCCGGCGAAGAGCTGCTCGAGGTGGGCGAGCGCCTGCTCCCCGCTGCGGCTGGGGGCGAAGCGGTAGTTGACGTGCACAGTGCACGCGTCGGGGATCACATTGCCCGCGACACCACCCGAGATGCGCACGGCCGAGAGGCTCTCGCGGTAGTCGAGGCCGTCGACGGCGACCGTCTCGGGCGCGTAGGCGGCGAGACGCTCGAGCACGGGCGCGGCGGCATGGATCGCGTTCTCGCCCATCCACGCGCGCGCGGAGTGGGCGCGACGACCCCGGGTGGTGACGTCGACGCGGATGGTGCCGTTGCATCCGCCCTCGATCTCGCCGTTCGAGGGCTCGCCGAGCACCGCGAAGTCGGCCGCGAGCAGCTCGGGGCGCTCGCGCGCGATGCGGCCGAGACCGTTGAGTGCCGAGTCGACCTCCTCGTTGTCGTACCAGACCCAGGTGACGTCGACGGAGGGCGCGGCGAGCTCCACCGCGAGCGCGAGCATGACGGCGCAGCCGCCCTTCATGTCGACCGTGCCGCGGCCCCACAGGGTGGCGCCGTCGTCGATCAGCCGCGCGGGCAGGTTCTCGTTGATCGGCACGGTGTCGATGTGGCCGGCCACGACGACCCGCTGGGCCCGGCCGAGCATCGTGCGGGCGATCACGGCATCCCCGAGGCGCGTCACCTCGAGGTGCGGCTGCGCGCGCACGACCGCCTCGATCGCGTCGGCGAGGGGGGCCTCCTCCCCCGAGACGGAGGCGATGTCGACGAGCTGCCGGGTGAGCTCGGGGGTGCTGGCGGACAGGTCGAGGGCGGGCACGGAACCACCCTACGGCCCCGATAGCCTGGAACCATGACGACCGCATGGGGCCATGGACTCGCCACGATCGCCGCCGACGGGACCGTGCTCGACACGTGGTACCCCGCCCCCGCGCTGGGCGCCGCGCCCGCGGATGCGGCGGTTCCGGCATCCGTGGCAGAGGGCGTCGGGGCGGATGCGGTGCGCGAGGTGCGCACCGAGGCCGTCGTCGTCGAGATCGACACGGATGCCGCCCCCGCCTCCACCTCGGACGCCTACCTGCGACTGCACCTGCTCTCGCACCTGCTCGTGCGACCGAACGAGATCAACCTCGACGGCATCTTCGGGCACCTGCCGATCGTCGCGTGGACGACCGCGGGCCCCGTGCCGCCGGCCGTGCTCGTGTCGGGCCGCACGCGGCTGCAGCGGGCCGGCGTCTCGGTCACGGGCGTCGACAAGTTCCCGCGGATGCTGGACTACGTCGTGCCCGACCGCGTGCGGATCGCGGACGCCGCGCGCGTGCGCCTCGGCGCCCACCTCGCGCCCGGCACGACCGTCATGCACGAGGGCTTCGTCAACTTCAACGCGGGCACGCTCGGCGCCTCCATGGTGGAGGGGCGCATCTCGCAGGGCGTCGTCGTGGGCGACGGCTCCGACATCGGCGGGGGTGCATCCATCATGGGCACCCTCTCGGGCGGCGGCACCGAGCGCGTCGTGATCGGCGCCCGGGCGCTGCTCGGCGCGAACGCGGGCATCGGCATCTCGATCGGTGACGACTCGGTCGTCGAAGCGGGCCTCTACGTGACCGCCGGCACCAAGGTGGCCTACCTGCTGCCGGCGGGGCCGCGCACGGTGAAGGCGCTCGAGCTCTCCGGCGTGCCCGGCCTGCTCTTCCGCCGCAACTCCGTCACGGGCGCGGTCGAGGCGCTCCCGCGTGCCGGCCACGGCATCCAGCTGAACGACGCCCTGCACGCCTGAGGGTGGCGGCGCCGTGCCGCCGCCTGCCGCATCCGCCCCGCCGCATCCGCCCCGCCATGTCAGAAATGCAGGAGATTCTGTCTCCGGGTACGTAGGTTCCCGGATTCCAGGGGGATCGCCGAGAAATCTCCTGCATTTCTGACACGGGCATTCCCTCCCCAGCCGCCGCATCCGCGAGCCATCCCCCGTTCGTGCGCCTCACAGCCCGGGACGCCGTGAGATCATCGATCGTCGCACCATGGACCTGCTGGACGACATCCGAGCCCTCGGCGGCCTTGCCCCCGCATTCATGCTTCTGCGTCGAGGCTGGAGCTACATCGCACTCAGCCGCGCGGCCCGACACGGAACGGTGCTGCGCATCCGGCAGGGCTGGTACGCGCTCCCGGGGCTCGATGCCGTCCTCGCCGCCGCATGGCGCGTCGGCGGGCTGCTGACGTGCGCGAGCGCGGCGCGCACCTTCGCCATGTGGGTACCGCCGGATAAACGACTCCACATCGCGGTGGATCCCCGTCACGGGCGGATGCGGCGCCCTGACGACATGCGCGTCCGGCTCGCGGATGCGCCCGATGCGCGCGTTCACCTCCATTGGCGTCACCACGAGCGAGCCGACGCATACCGAGTGACACCGCTCGCGTGCCTGCTCGACATGGCGTCATGTTTTCCCGCCGAGTGGCTGCTGGGCGCGGTCGACAGCGGCATCCGCCTCGGGCTGTTCCGCCGCACCGACCTCGCAACGCTCAGCCGCCTCCTCCCGGAACGCGTGCGGTGGATCGTGGACGCCGCCGATGCGCGATCGGGCTCGTTCCCCGAATCGGTGCTGCGGGCGCTGCTGATCATCGCCGGCATCGGGTTCCGCATCCAGGTGCAGATCGACGACATGCGGGTCGACTTCCTGCTGGGAGACCGACTGGTGATCGAGGTCGACGGGCGCGAGTTCCACGGGGACCACCAGGGCTTCGAGCACGACCGGACGCGCGACGCGAAGTTGAGCGTGCTCGGCTACCGTGTGCTGCGGTTCAGCTACGCGCAGGTCGTCCACCGGCCCGACGAGGTGGTGGCGGCGATCCGTGCGGCCCTTGTCCGCAACGACCACAGCTGAGCCGTACGCGGCCCCGGGCCGCCGACACGGATACGGACGCGGACACGGACGCACTCGAGACAGAAATGCAGGAGAAACTCGCCAGAAGCCCCGGACTCTCTGCCCGACTCGGCATTCGACCGAGGATCTCCTGCATTTCTGACAGGGCGGATGCGACGCGCGCCGCCATCCGTACCGTGCCAGCTACGTAAGAAATGCAGGAGAAGTTGCCGAAGGGCGCATGAGAATCAGGAGCCGACGCGGATGCTGCCGAGGATCTCCTGCATTTCTGACAGTGAGCGGCGCAGAAGAGCGGGGCAGAAGACCCGCGCGACCGCGACGGGGCGTCTCAGCGCCCGGTCGGCCAGGCGCGCTCGGCGGGCCCCACGTAGAGCTGCTGGGGGCGGCCGATCTTGGTGGCCGGGTCGGCGATCGCCTCGCGCCACTGGGCGATCCACCCGGGCAGGCGGCCGATCGCGAACAGCACCGTGAACATCCGCGTCGGGAAACCCATCGCCTTGTAGATGACGCCCGTGTAGAAGTCGACGTTCGGGTAGAGCCGGCGGTCCTGGAAGTAGGCGTCGTCGAGGGCGATCTGCTCGAGCTCCTTGGCGATGTCGAGCAGCGGGTCCTTGACGCCGAGGTCGGCGAGCACCTCGTCGGCCGACTCCTTGACGAGCCGCGCGCGCGGGTCGTAGTTCTTGTAGACGCGGTGCCCGAAGCCCATGAGCTTCACGCCGTCTTCCTTCGCCTTGACGCGCTCGACGAACTTCGCCACCGACTCGCCCGAGTCGCGGATGTCGGCGAGCATCCGCAGCACCGCCTCGTTCGCGCCGCCGTGCAGCGGACCGTAGAGCGCGTTGATGCCCGCCGAGATCGAGGCGAACATGTTGGCCTCGGTCGAGCCGACGAGCCGCACCGTCGAGGTGGAGGCGTTCTGCTCGTGGTCCTCGTGCAGGATCAGCAGGCGGTCGAGCGCCTTCACGAGCACCGGGTTGACCTCGTACTCCTCGGCGAGGTTGCCGAAGTTGAGCTTGAGGAAGTTCTCGACGAAGTCGAGCGAGTTGTCGGGGTAGAGGAACGCCTGGCCGAGCGACTTCTTGTGCGCGTAGGCGGCGATCACCGGCAGCTTGGCGAGCAGGCGGATGGTCGAGAGCTCGACCATCTCGGGGTCGTGCGGGTCGAGCGAGTCCTCGTAGTAGGTCGAGAGCGCCGAGACGGCCGACGACAGCACCGACATCGGGTGCGCGGTGTGCGGCAGCGCCGAGAAGAAGTGCTTGAGGTCCTCGTGCAGCAGCGTGTGCCGACGCACCTTCTCCGAGAACTCGGCGAGCTCGGATGCGGTGGGCAGCTCCCCGTAGATGAGCAGCCAGGCGACCTCGAGGTAGGTCGAGTTCTTGGCGACGTCCTCGATCGCGTAGCCGCGGTAGCGGAGGATGCCCTCGTCGCCGTCGATGTAGGTGATGGCGCTGCGGGTGGCCGAGGTGTTGACGAATCCGGGGTCGTAGGTGTTGTACCCGGTCTGCTTGGCGAAGGTCGAGAGGTCGACCGCGTCACGCCCGTCGACGGCCTTCAGCACCGGGAACTCGGCGATCCGATCACCGAGGTTCAGGGTCACCGTGGAGCTGTCTGTCACGTCACTCACCCGGCCAGCCTACCCGCGGCCAGCCGGGAGACCGCCTCGTCTACCCGCTCATCGGGGGCGGTGAGCGCCACGCGCACGTGCCGCGCGCCCGCCTCGCCGTAGAAGGCGCCGGGTGCCACGAGGATGCCGAGCTCGGCGAGCGCTGCGACCGTCTGCCAGCAGTCCTCGTCGCGCGTCGCCCACAGGTAGAGCCCCGCATCCGAGTGGTCGATGCGGAACCCGGATGCCGCGAGCGCCCCGGTGAGCGCCTCGCGTCGCCTGCGGTACCGCTCCTTCTGCTCGGCCACGTGCTGCTCGTCGCCGAGCGCCGCGATCATCGCCGCCTGCACGGGCGCGGGCGGCATGAGGCCGAGGTGCTTGCGGGCCGTGAGCAGTTCGCCGACGAGCTCCGAGCATCCGGCGACGAAGCCCGCGCGGTAGCCGGCGAGGTTCGACTGCTTCGAGAGCGAGTACACCGAGAGGGTGAGCCGGCGCGATCCCTGCGTCACCTCGGGGTGCAGGATGCTGGGCGTCGGCTCGTCGGAGGTCCAGTCGAGCTCGGCGTAGCACTCGTCGTTCGCGATGACGGCGCCGAGCTCGCGCGCGCGCACGACGGCGCGCCGCAGGAAGGCGAGCGGGTGCACGCGCCCGTCGGGGTTGCCGGGGCTGTTGAGCCAGACGAGCTTCGTCTCCTCCGGCCACTCCTCGGGCTCGTCGGAGGTCAGCACGGCGGCGCCGACGACGGCCGCGCCGACCGCGTAGCTGGGGTACGCGGCGCTCGGCTGCACCACGACGTCCCCGGGTCCGAGGCCGAGCAGCGTCGGCAGCAGCGCCACGAACTCCTTCGAGCCGATGGTCGGGATGACGTTGGCCGTGGTCAGCTCGGGCACCCCGCGGCGGCGGGCGTACCACTCGACGATCGCCTCGCGCAGGGCGGGGGTGCCCGCGGTGGCGGGGTAGGCGTGCGCGTCGGTCGCGTTCGCGAGCGCCTCGCGCACGGGCGCGGGGGTCGGGTCGACGGGCGAGCCGACCGAGAGGTCGACGATGCCGCGCGGGTGCGCGCGCGCCGTCTCGCCGTACGGCTCCAGCAGGTCCCAGGGGAAGTCGGGTAACTGGAGCGCCACGTCAGGCGCCCTGGGGCGGCAGCGCCGCGACGATCGGGTGGTCGCCGGGGATCACGCCGACCTTGGCGGCGCCGCCCGGGGATCCGATCTCCTCGAAGAACTCGACGTTGGCCTTGTAGTAGTCCGACCACTGTTCGGGCAGGTCGTCTTCGTAGTAGATGGCCTCGACGGGGCAGACCGGCTCGCACGCACCGCAGTCGACGCACTCGTCGGGGTGGATGTAGAGCATCCGGTCGCCCTCGTAGATGCAGTCGACGGGGCATTCGTCGACACAGGCGCGGTCTTTGACATCCACGCAGGGGAGAGCGATGACGTAGGTCACGCCTCCATCTTATGGCGGCTTCCGTCGCCTCCCGGACGCGGCGACGCGCGCCGGTGGACAGCGGATGCCGCGGGGGCGTATCGTGGATGCCGGTAAGGGTCGCCTTACCTAAGTCCCCTCCCCCGCATCCGAAAGCTCCCGTGCTCGCCAACGTGCTCATCGGCCTCCGCGAAGGCCTCGAAGCCGGCCTCGTCGTCGGCATCCTCGTGGCGTACCTGAGGAAGCTCGGGCGCGACGAGCTCATCCCCCGCCTCTGGGTCGGCATCGGCCTCGCCGTGGCCCTCTCGCTCGGCGTCGGCGCCGTGCTCACCTGGGGCCCCTACGGCATGAGCTTCCAGGCGCAGGAGATCCTCGGCGGCTCGCTCTCGATCCTCGCCGTGGTGCTCGTCACCTGGATGATCTTCTGGATGCTGAAGCACGCCCGCGGGCTCCGCGGCGAACTGCAGCACCAGCTCGACGGCGCGCTCGCGCACGGCACCGGCTGGGGCCTCGTGCTGCTCGGCGTCGTGAGCGTCGGACGCGAGGGCGTCGAGACGGCGCTCTTCATCTGGGCGAGCGTCAAGTCGACGGGCGACCCCGTGCTCGGCACGATCGGCGCGGCCCTCGGCATCCTCGCCGCGGTCGTCATCGCGTACCTCATCTACCGCGGCTTCGTGCGCATCAACCTGGGCCTCTTCTTCCGCTGGACGGGCCTCTTCCTCGTGCTCGTCGCGGCCGGCGTGCTCGCCTACGGCGTGGGCGATCTGCAGGAGGCGGGCGTGCTGCCCGGCGTCGGCGTGGCCGCGTTCAGCCTCGCCCACGTGATCCCCGCCACCAGCTGGTACGGCGCGCTGCTCGCCGGCATCTTCAACTTCACCCCCGAGCCCACCTGGCTCCAGTTCCTCGCCTGGCTCGCCTACATCGTCGTGACGGCCACCGTGTTCCTCCTCCGCAGCCGCGCGCCCCGCCAGGCGCCCGCGGCATCCGAGCTGCCCCGCGGGGTGCCGGATGCGGTGGAGACCGCCGTCTGACCCCGCGCGCCCCGCGCCACCACCACCGGCCCCTCACAAGGAGACCCATGCCCACCCGCACGACCGCCCGTACGCCCCTCACCGCCGTGGCAGCCCTCGGCGTCGCCGCGCTCGCCCTCGCGGGCTGCGTGCCGAACGCGCCCGGCGGCACGGCCCTCACGGTCGAGATCACCGACACGGGCTGCGCCGTCTCGGCGAACACCGCGGTGGCGGGTCCCGTGAGCTTCGAGCTCAGCAACGCGGGCAGCGACGTCAACGAGTTCGAGATCCTCGCCGACGACCAGCTGCGGATCGTCGGCGAGAAGGAGAACGTCGCCCCCGGCCAGACCGTCAGCTACGTCGCCCAGCTCGACCCCGGCACCTACTACACGGCGTGCAAGTTCCAGATGGTGGGCGCCCCGGTCGGGCTCGCCGAGTTCACCGTGACGGGCGAGGCGGCCGTCGTCGACGCCGACCGCCAGGCGCTCGAGGACGAGGCGGTCACCAACTACCTCGCCTACGTGCGCTCGCAGGTCGGCGAGCTCATGCCGCTCGTGCGGCAGCTCGTCGACGCCTACGTGGCGGGCGACGACGAGAGCGCGCGCGCCCTTTTCGCATCCGCCCGTGTGCCCTACGAGCGCATCGAGCCGACCGCGGAGGCGTTCGGCGACCTCGACCCGAAGATCGACTACCGCGAGGTCGACGCCGTGGCCGAGGGCCTCGACTGGACCGGCTTCCACCGCATCGAGAAGGACCTCTGGGTGCCCGAGCCCGACGCCCTCAACTCCGACGGCACGAGCGCCTGGCTCGACTGGCAGCCCTCGACCCCGGATGAGCGGGCCGCGTTCGGCGCACAGCTCGTCGCCGACGTGCAGCAGCTGCACGACCAGGTGACCGACCCGGCGTTCACGGTGACGCTGTCCGACATCTCCAACGGCGCCATCGGTCTGCTCGACGAGGTCGCCACGGGCAAGATCTCGGGCGAGGAGGACTGGTTCTCGCACACCGACCTCAGCGACTTCGCGGCCAACGTCGACGGCGCATCCGTCGCCTTCGGCAACGTCAAGAAGATCGCGGCCCAGAGCGAGGAGGGTGCGGCGCTCGCCGACGAGATCGAGACCCAGTTCGCGGCGCTGCAGTACGTGCTCGCGCAGTACGGCTCGATCGAGGCCGGTTTCACGCCCTACGATCAGGTGACCGACCCCGAGCGCAAGCAGCTCTCCGACGCGGTCAACGCCCTCGCCGAGCCGCTCTCGCAGCTCACCAGCACCGTCCTCGGAGTCTGATGACCGAACCCGACGCCTCTCTCACCCGCCGCGGCCTCTTCGGCCTCGCGGCGGCGGGAGGCGTCGGCGCGGTCGCGGGGATCGCGGCGGGCGCGGGCATCGTGGGCGCGGCGGGAGCAGCATCCGGCACCGGCACCTCGGCACGCTACGACTTCTTCGGCGCGCACCAGGCGGGCATCACGACCCCCGCGCAGGACCGCCTGCACTTCGCGGCCTTCGACATGGCGCCGGGCGCCACGCGCGACGACCTCGCCTCGCTGCTGCGCGACTGGACGGATGCGGCAGCCCGCCTCACCCAGGGCCTCGAGCTCGGCGAGACGGGGGCGACGGGCGGCTCGCCCGTCGCCCCGCCCGACGACACGGGCGAGGCGCTCGGGCTGCCGGCGTCCGGGCTCACGATCACCTTCGGCTTCGGGCCGACGCTCTTCGCGGCCGACGGGGTCGACCGCTTCGGCATCGCCCACCGCCGCCCCGCCGCGCTCGAGCCGCTCCCCCGCTTCACGGGAGACGCCCTCGTGCCGGAGCGCTCGGGCGGCGACCTCTGCATCCAGGCGTGCGCCGACGACCCGCAGGTGGCCGTGCACGCGATCCGCAACCTGAGCCGCATCGCGTTCGGCAGGGCGGTGCTGCGCTGGTCGCAGCTCGGCTTCGGGCGCACCTCCTCCACCTCCACCAGCCAGGTCACCCCGCGCAACCTGTTCGGCTTCAAGGACGGCACCGCCAACCTCAAGGCCGAGGAACCGGATGCCGTGGCCGAGCACGTCTGGGTCGGCGCGGATGCGGGCCCCGCGTGGATGGTGGGCGGCAGCTACCTCGTCGCGCGCCGCATCCGCATGGTGATCGAGAGCTGGGACCGCGTGCAGCTCGCCGAGCAGGAGGACCTGATCGGCCGCACGAAGGGCGAGGGCGGGCCGCTCTCGGGCGGCGGCGAGTTCGCACCCGTCGACCTCGAGGCGACGGATGCGGGGGGTGCGCCCGCGATCGCCCCCGACGCGCACGTGCGGCTCGCGCATCCGGAGCTCAACGACGGCATCCGGCTGCTGCGTCGCGGCTACAACTTCGTCGACGGCAACGACGCGCTGGGGCGGCTGGATGCGGGGCTCTTCTTCCTGAGCTTCCAGAACGACCCGGCGCGCTTCGTCGCCGTGCAGCGCTCGCTCGCGGCGGACGGGCTGAACGAGTACCTCAAGCACGTCGGCTCGGCCGTCTTCGCGATCCCGCCGGGCATCCGAGAGGGCGCCTCGATCGGCGACGCCCTGCTCGGATAGCGCGGGCGAAGGTGGCTGAGGACGGGCGCTACGCCGAGGCGTTCTGGCGCTTGAGGCGCGACGCCGCGCGGGCGCGCTCGGTCGCGTCGAGCACGACCTTGCGGATGCGCACCACCTCGGGCGTCACCTCGACACACTCGTCCTCGCGGGCGAACTCGAGGCACTCCTCGAGCGTGAGCTTGCGCGAGGGGGTGAGCTTCTCGAAGTTGTCGGCCGTGGAGGAGCGCATGTTGGTGAGCTGCTTCTCCTTGGTGATGTTCACATCCATGTCGTCGGCGCGCGAGTTCTCGCCCACGACCATGCCCTCGTAGACCTCCTGCGTCGGCTCGACGAAGAAGCTCATGCGCTCCTGCAGCGCGATCATCGCGAACGGGGTGGCGACGCCCGCGCGGTCGGCGACGATCGAGCCGTTGACGCGAGTCGTGATGTCGCCCGCCCACGGCTCGTAGCCGTGCGCGAGGGCGTTGGCGATGCCCGTGCCGCGGGTGAGGGTGAGGAACTCGGTGCGGAAGCCGATCAGGCCGCGGCTCGGCACGACGAACTCCATGCGCACCCAGCCGGTGCCGTGGTTGGTCATGCCCTCCATGCGGCCCTTGCGGGCGGCGAGCAGCTGGGTGATGGCGCCCAGGTGCTCCTCGGGGGTGTCGATCGTCAGGTGCTCGTAGGGCTCGTGCACCTTGCCGTCGATCTGGCGGGTGACCACCTGCGGCTTGCCGACGGTGAGCTCGAAGCCCTCGCGGCGCATGTTCTCGACGAGGATCGCGAGCGCGAGCTCGCCGCGGCCCTGAACCTCCCACGCATCCGGGCGCCCGATGTCGACGACGCGGATCGACACGTTGCCGATGAGCTCGCGGTCGAGCCGGTCCTTCACCATGCGGGCGGTGAGCTTGTGGCCCTTCACCTTGCCGACGATGGGCGAGGTGTTGGTGCCGATCGTCATCGAGATGGCGGGCTCGTCGACCTCGATCGCGGGCAGCGGGCGGATGTCGTCGGGGTCGGCGATCGTCTCGCCGATCGTGATCTCCTCGATGCCGGCGACGGCGACGATGTCGCCCGCGGATGCCGACTCGGCCGGGTAGCGGTCGAGCGCCTTCGTCTTCAGCAGCTCGGTGATGCGCACGTTCGAGTGGGAGCCGTCGTGGCGCACCCAGGCGACGGTCTGGCCCTTCTTGATGGTGCCGGCGAAGACGCGCAGCAGGGCGATGCGGCCGAGGAACGGCGAGGCGTCGAGGTTGGTGACCCAGGCCTGCAGCGGCGCCTCGTCGTCGTACGTCGGCGCGGGGACGTGCTTGAGGATCGCCTCGAAGAGCGGCTCGAGGTCGTCGTTGTCGGGCAGCTCGCCGTCGGCGGGCTTGTTCCAGGATGCGGCGCCGTTGCGGCCGGAGGCGTAGATGACGGGCAGCTCGAGCAGGGCGTCCACATCCAGGTCGGGCATGTCGTCGTGCAGGTCGCTCGCGAGGCCCAGCAGCAGGTCCTGGCTCTCGGCCACGACCTCGTCGATGCGCGCATCCGGGCGGTCGGTCTTGTTGACGGCGAGGATCACGGGGAGCTTGGCCTCGAGCGCCTTGCGCAGCACGAAGCGGGTCTGCGGCAGCGGGCCCTCGGAGGAGTCCACGAGCAGCACGACGCCGTCGACCATCGAGAGGCCGCGCTCGACCTCGCCGCCGAAGTCGGCGTGGCCGGGGGTGTCGATGACGTTGATGGTGACGGGGCCGTCGGTGGCGTGCGTGCCCTCGTAGCTGATCGCCGTGTTCTTGGCGAGGATCGTGATGCCCTTCTCGCGCTCGAGGTCGTTCGAGTCCATGGCCCGCTCCTCGACGTGCTCGTGCGAGCCGAAGGAGCCGGTCTGGCGCAGCATGGCGTCGACGAGGGTGGTCTTGCCGTGGTCGACGTGGGCGACGATGGCGACGTTCCGGAGGTCGGAGCGGTGGGCGATGGGCATGGGGGAACCTCGGATGCTGGGAGGGGAAGTCGATGGCGCCCGATCGGGCGGCGTTACATCCTAGCGGAGGTCGATACAGTGACGCTGTGAACCCGGCCCATGACGACCGACTCCGCGTCTTCGCCGACATCGATTTCGCGCCGCTCGAGCACCCGCCCGACTGGGCGGTCGGCGTGCTCCGCTCCCGACGGCCGATGCCCGCCGCACTCGAGTCGGTGCTCATGTTCGTCATCGCCTCGGGCGCGGGCGTCCTGCTCGTGCTGCTCGTGGTCGGCTGGGGCATCGGCACGCCCGCGAACGCGCTGTTCCTCGGTGTCTGCGTCGCCGCGTCGCTCGCGGCGATCGTGGGTGCCGCGACCGTGATCCACCGCTGGGGGCGCGCATCCGGACGGCTGCTCATCCCCGTGCAGGGCGAGCTGGGCGACTTCGCCGAACGGAACCGGCTGGCCTACCGCACGGCCGCCTTCCCCGAGCGCGAGCTGCCCTCGCCTGCCGGGCTCGAGCACGAGCTCCAGCGGGTGGGGATGCGCCTGTCGCCGCGCGACGGGTCCGGGTGGCCGCACTTCGTCATCGGGCGGCGCTCCTTCATCCCCCGGGACTTCGAGCCGACCTCGGACTATCCCGAGCCGATCCCCCACGACGAGGCCCTCGTGCTCGGGGTGCCGCTGCCCCGGCCGCTGCCGAACATCGCCCTGCTGCGCCGCTTCGACCCCCCGTTCTCGCGGCTCGACCCGCGCACCGCCTACGCGATGGGGTCCGAGTTCGACGAGCACTTCACGCTGCTGTGCCCGCCGGGTTACGAGCGCGACGCCCTGTACCTGTTCACCCCGGATGTCATGGCCGCGATGATCGACGACGCGGGCGCCGCGCTCTGGGGCGCCGAGGTGGTCGACGACTGGCTCATCTTCACCTTCCCGCCGTCCGGCGCACCCGGCGCGTTCTTCGCCGAGGACCTCCGTCGGGCCTTCCTGCTGATCGAGCGCACGGCGGCCGAGCTCGCGAAGCAGGCGCAGAACTACCGCGACGAACGCGTCGAGGACGCCGCCCGGCGGATGGTGGCGGCGGGCGGGCGGCGCCTGCCCACCCGCGTGCCGCCGATCGTCTGGGGTGCCGCCGCCGTGCTCCTCGGGTTCGTGGCGGCGCCGACGATCGTGGTGATGGTGGCCGCCTCCCTGTCGTGACCGACGACGCCGCACCCGCGCCGGCGTCAGCCGCAGGGGCTCAGCTGCTGGGGCTCAGCTGCTGGGGCTGGGGGTCGGCTCGACGGGTGTCCAGGCCCATGCGTTCCACAGCACGCCGCGGGCGAGGGGCGAGCTGCTCACCCCGGCCACCCGATCCGACACGACCGTGAGGGTCGGGTGGGCGAAGAGCGGCACCCCGTAGGCGGACCCCCAGAGCACGGCGTCGAGCTCGCGCAGCGCCGCGAGCTGCTCGGCGGGGTCGACGGTGCCGAGCGCGGCGTCGACGAGCGCGTCGGCATCCGGGTCGTCGAAGCGGTTGAGGTTGGCGACCGCCGCGTCGCTGCGGAACACCGCGGCCACGGCGGACGGCCCGAGACGGGTCGTGTCCCACGCGAAGAGCGCCGCGTCGTAGGCGCCCGCGACCCCCAGCAGGCTCGACCAGTCGGCACGCGAGCAGTCGGTCACCCGGAACCCGGCACGGGCCGCGGACTCGCGGATGAGGGCGAACGCGGCCACCCGGCGCACGTCGGCGGGGTCGAAGAGGATGCACACCTCGGGCCGCGTGACCTCGGCCGCGTCGAGCAGCGCCACGGCGGCGTCGACGTCGACGCGGCGGTGAGCGCTCGAGCCGTTCTCGGCGACCGCCTCGGCGTAGCCCTCCGCGCCCGGGCGCAGCACGAACGAGTCGAGGAGCTCCGCGTCGGCGTCCAGGGGAACGACGAGCTCGTCGAGCAGCTGCTGCCGCGGCACGACGTGCAGGAACGCCTCGCGCACCCGGATGTCGTCGAAGAGCCCGCTCTTCGAGTCGGCGAACTGCAGGTCGAGGTGCTCGAAGACCGCCTCCGCGCCCGGGGTCACGCGCACACCCGGCAGCTGCGCGAGGCGGGCGGCGAGCTCCGCATCCGGCGCCGGGGTCGCCACGTCGACCTCCCCCTCGGCGAGCCGCCGCAGGAGCTCGTCGGCATCCGGCACCGTGCGCAGCACGATCGTCTCGACCGCGGGCGCCCGCACGCCGCTGTAGCGGGGGTTCGCCGTGAGGGTGACGGAGCCGTCGGCGACCGCGGTCACCTGGTAGGGCCCGGATGCCACGAGCAGCTCGTCGTCCGGCTGCGCGCCTGTGAGGTCGAACCCGCTGTTCCAGACGTTCGCGATCGCGGAGAGCGCGGGGGTGTCGCGCGAGGTGATCGCGGCGACCAGCGCGTCCTGCGCGGCGAGCGCCTCGTCGGCATCCGGGTCGGCCGTCGGCTCGGTCGCGGGCTCGCGCAGCGGCAGCCCGAGGGCGCGCGCCGCGACCACGTGCGCGGGCAGCACGGGCGCGAGCGCCGTCTGCCAGCCCGGGACCACGGCGTCGTAGTGCACGAGGAGCGAGCGGCCGTCGTCGCCCGGCTGGGGCGTTCCGGTCGCGAACTCCAGGCCGCGGCCGCGCGCGCCGTCGAAGCGCACGACGTCGGCGGGCAGCTCGCCCAGGCGCCCCGTCTCGGGGTCGACGAACTCCTCCACCTCGACCCCCTCCGTGTCGAGCGCGCCCGAGTTCCCCGCCCAGGCGAGCAGCAGATCCGCGGGGGTCACGGGCACGCCGTCCGACCAGGTGACGCCGTCGGCGATCGTGTAGCGCACGGTGAGCGGGTCCTCGGCGACCACCTCCGCCGTGCCGAAGCTCGGGTCGGTGACGAGCGCGTACCCCGCATCACGGAAGGCGAACGACGAGCCCGTGAGGGATGCGACGTCGGCGTTGAGCGCGGAGGCGCGCCCGAAGGAGGTGTCGGGGTTGAGCGAGGTGAAGGCGCCCGGCACCGCCACGGTGACCCGGGACCCGTCGACGACCGTGTCCGGCTCGGTGCAGCCCACGAGCACCGTCGCGGCCGCGAGCAGGGCGGCGGCGAGCGCGAGCGGGCGGCGGGGGGTCACTCGGGCAAGCCTACGTGGGGGGACCCACGAGCCGGCTGAGGAGCGGCGAAGCCGCGTCTCGAAGCCACGCCCTCCGCGACGCTCGAGCCGTGCCGGGTGACGGCGGTTTCGAGACGGCGCTGCGCGCCTCCTCAACCGCCTGAGCGGTGCGCACGCGCGGCGCTCCTCAACCGCCTGAGCGGTGCACGCGCGCGGCGCTCCTCGACCGCCCGAGCGGGCGATGGGGCTCAGACGCCGAGCGGGATGTCCGCCCCGGGGATCGCGGCGAGCAGCTCGCGCGTGTACTCGGTCTTCGGGTTCTGGAAGACCTCGTCCACGCTCGCCTGCTCGACCACCCGCCCCTGCTGCATGACCGAGACGTGGTCCGCGATGACGCGGACGACGGCGAGGTCGTGCGTGATGAAGAGGTAGGTGAGCCCCAGCTCCGACTGCAGCTCGGCGAGCAGGTTGAGCACCTGCGCCTGCACGAGCACGTCGAGCGCCGACACGGCCTCGTCGAGCACCACGATCTCGGGCTTGAGCGCGAGCGCGCGGGCGATGGCCACCCGCTGGCGCTGACCGCCCGAGAGCTCGTTCGGGTAGCGCGTCACGACGCTCGCCGGCAGCGCCACCTGGTCGAGCACCTCGAGCACGCGCGCCTTGCGCGAGGCGAGGTCGCCCACCTTGTGCACGTGCAGCGGCTCGGCGATCGTGTTGCCGATGTTGCGCAGCGGGTCGAGCGAGCCGTACGGGTCCTGGAACACGGGCTGCATCTTGCGACGCAGCTCGAGCAGGGCCCTGCCGTTCATGACGTCGGTGTCGGATCCGTCGACGAGGATCTGCCCCGAGGTCTTCGACTCGAGGCGCAGCAGCAGCTTGGCCGCCGTCGACTTGCCCGAGCCCGACTCCCCCACGAGGGCCATCGTCGACCCGCGCGGCACCGAGAACGAGATCTTGTCGACGGCCGTGAACGGCGTGGACCGGAACCCGCTGCCCCGGATGTTGAAGACCTTGGTCACGTCGCGGAACTCGATGACGGGCGCGGCGGGCGCGGCCGTCGTCTCCGCCACGCGCTCGGACGTCGCCGCGAGGTCGAACTCCGCCGCATCCGTCGACGCCGCGCGCGGGGCGCCCGACTGGATCCGCTTCGAGGCGAGGCTCGGGGCCGCCGAGACGAGACGCTGGGTGTACGGATGCTGCGGGTTCTGCAGGATCTCGAGCGCCGGGCCCGACTCCACGATCCGGCCGCGGTGCATGACGACGAGGTTCTCGGCACGCTCCGCCGCGAGGCCGAGGTCGTGCGTGATGAAGATCACCGAGGTGCCGCGCTCCTCGGTGAGGCTCGCGAGGTGGTCGAGGATCTTCTTCTGCACCGTCACGTCGAGCGCGCTCGTGGGCTCGTCGGCGATCAGCAGCTTCGGGTCGGACGAGAGCCCGATGCCGATGAGCACGCGCTGGCGCATGCCGCCCGAGAACTCGTGCGGGAACTGGCGCAGACGCGTGTCGGCATCCGACAGCCCGGCCTCCTTGAGCACCTGGATGGCGCGCTTGCGCACCTCGCGCTTGGAGTGCGCGAGGCCGTTGGCCCGGATCGTCTCCTCGACCTGGAACCCGATGCGGTGCACGGGGTTGAGGGAGTTCATCGGGTCCTGCGGCACGAGGCCGATCTCCTTGCCGCGCAGATCCTCGATCTGGCTGCGGGAGAACTGCGTCAGGTCGCGGCCCTCGAACATGACCCGTCCGCCCGTGACGCGGCCCGTGCCGGGAAGCAGGTTGATGATCGCGTGCGCGGTCGTCGACTTGCCCGAGCCCGACTCGCCCACGATCGCGAGGGTCTCGCCGGGGTAGACGTCGAAGCTCACCCCGCGCACGGCCGGCACGAAGCCGTCCTGAGTCTTGAAGGCGACCTCGAGGTCCTCGACGGACAGCAGCGGTTCGAGTGCGGTCATCGCAGGGCCCTCGCCTTCGGGTCGAGCGCGTCGCGCACGGTCTCGCCCAGCATGATGAAGCTCAGCACCGTGAGCGACAGGGCGATCGACGGATAGATGAGGGGCATCGGGTCGGTGCGCAGCCGGTCCTGGGCCGCCGAGATGTCGTTACCCCACGACATGACGCTGCCCGGCAGGCCGACACCCAGGAACGAGAGCGTCGCCTCCGCGGTGATCGCCGCGGCGAGGCCGACCGTCGAGACGACGATGACGGGCGCGATCGAGTTGGGCAGCACGTGGGTGAACATCGTGCGCAGTCGCGAGAGCCCGAGGGCCTCGGATGCCATGACGTAGTCGGCCTGCTTCACCCGCAGCACCTCGGAGCGCAGGATGCGCGCCGTCGACGGCCAGCCGAAGATGCCGATCGCGAGCGAGATGATCAGGATGTTGCGGTCCTTGAGGAAGATCGACATGATCACGACCGCCGCGAGGATGTAGGGGATCGCGAAGAAGATGTCGCCGATGCGCATGAGCACCGAGTCGATCCAGCCGCCGAAGTAGCCCGCGAAGGTGCCCATGACGATGCCGATCGCGGCGATGAGCACCGTGACCATGAGCCCCACCGAGAGCGAGGTGCGCGTGCCGTAGATCACGCGCGAGTACACGTCGCAGCCCTGCAGGTTGAAGCCGAGCGGGTGGCCGGGGGCCGCCGGCTCGAGCGAGTAGTCGAGGTCGCACGCGGTCGGCGACACCGAGGTGAACCACTCGGGGAAGAGCGCGACGACGACGAGCAGCGCGATGATCACCCCGGCGACCCAGAACATCCAGCGGCCGCGGAGGTCGCGCCAGGCGTCGAGCCAGAGGTTGGATGTGCGGTCGCTGACCCGCACCGCGTCGACGGCGCCGAGCCCCTGCTCGTCGGCGTCGGCGACGTAGTGCGCCATCTTGGTCGGACGGTTACTTGACATAGCGGATCCTCGGGTCGAGCACGCCGTAGAGCAGGTCGACGAGCAGGTTCACGATCACGTAGATCACGACGAGGATCGTGACGATCGAGACGATCTCCGGTCCGTCGTGGCGGTTGATCGCGCCGAACAGCTCGTTGCCGACTCCCGGCACGTTGAAGATGCCCTCGGTGACGGTCGCGCCCACGATCAGGATGCCGAAGTCGGCGGCGAGGTTCGTGGTCACGGGGATCATCGAGTTGCGCAGAACGTGCACCGGGATGACGCGGCGGGAGGGCAGTCCCTTGCCGTACGCCATCCGCACGAAGTCGTTCTGTCGCGTCTCGATCACCGAGGAGCGAGTGAGGCGCAGCACGTACGCGAAGTTGAGGGCCGCCAGCACGATGGCCGGCAGGACGAGGTCGCCCCAGGGGGCGCCTGGGCCGACCGTCGGCCGGAACCAGCCGAGGTTGACGCCCAGGAAGAACTGCGCGATGAAGGCGAGCACGAAGACCGGGAAGGAGATCAGCAGCAGGCTCACGAGCATCGACACGTGGTCGAAGACGCCGTTCTTGCGCAGACCCGCGATGAGGCCGAAGAGCACACCGAAGACGAGCTGGAAGATGATGGCGAGCAGCGCCAGCCGGAGCGTGTTCGGGAAGGTGCGCACGAGGATGTCGTTGACGCTCTGGCCGCGGAAGGTCGTGCCGAGGTCGCCCCGGAAGAGGTCGCCGAGGTAGATCAGGTAACGCGTGAAGTACGGCTGGTCGAGATGGAACTTGGCCTGGAGCGCCGCGTACTGCGCGTCGGTGGGCGTCTTGTCGCCGAAGAGGGCGAGGATCGGGTCGCCCGGGAGCAGGAAGACCATCGAGTAGATGAGGAAGGTCGTCCCGAGGAAGACGGGGATCGCCTGGAGCAATCTCCGGATGATGTATGCGGTCATGAAACTGCCTGTGTCGACGGATCGCTGCTCACGAGTGTGGGGCGGTGCACAGCGCACCGCCCCACATCGTGTTCAGGACGGATCCTGGAATGTTACGCGGACTTGGTGATCGCGAACAGGATCGGCCAGCTGTCCCAGCCGAACTCGACGTTGTCGACGAGCGACGAGTGTCCACCGTTGACCGACTGGTACCACAGCGGGAGCACCGGCAGGTCCTTGAAGAGGACCTCCTGCGCCTGCTCGAAGTACTGGTTGGCCTCCTCGACCGAGGCGGCGGTGGCGCCCTTGTTCACGAGGTCGTCGTACTCGGCGCTGGCGTACTCGCCGTCGTTCGAGCCGGCACCCGTGATGAAGAGCGCACCCAGGATGTTGTAGGCACCCGGGTAGTCGAACTGCCAGCCCGAGCGCAGCATGCCCTCGGAGGTGCGGTTCTTGATCTCGCCGCGCAGGGTGGCGAAGTCCGGGTAGGCGACGGCCTCGGTCTGGATGCCGAGGGTGTTGGCGAGCTGGTTCGCCACGGCCTCGGTCCAGGCCTTGTGGTCGCCGTCGGCGTTGTAGGTGAGCTTCAGCGTGCCGTCCCAGGGGCGGATCGCGTCGGCCTTGGCCCACAGGTCCTTGGCCTTGTCGGCGTCGAAGTGCGTGACCTCGGAGCCGGGGATCGAGTCCGACCAGCCGGCGATGACCGGCGAGGTGTAGTCGACGGCCGGGGTGCGGGTGCCGAGGAAGATCTTGTCGGTGATCTGCGCACGGTCGATCGCGTACGACACGGCCTGGCGGCGGAGGTTGCCCTCGTCACCGGGCTCGAAGTGCGCGAGGAACTGCGGGATCGTGAGGCCCTGCCAGATGGCGGCGGCCTGGTCGATCGCGCGGTCACCGAGGTCGTCCTTGTAGCTGCCGAGCTGCGAGCTCGGAACCTGCTTGAGCACGTCGAGGTTGTCCGACACGAGGTCCGAGTAGGCCGCGTCGAGCGTGCCGTAGGTCTTCAGGTCGAGCCCGGCGTTCTGCGCCTTGCGGGGACCGTCGTAGTTCTCGTTCGGAACGAGCGAGATGACCGAGTCGTGCTCCCACTTGGAGAGCTTGTAGGGGCCGTTGCCGATCGGGTTCTCACCGAAGGCCTCGGGGTCGTCGAAGAACGCCTTCGGCAGCGGCGAGAACACCGTGTAGCCGAGCGAGACGACGAAGTCGGACTGCGGGGCGGCGAGGTTCACCGTGAAGGTGGTGTCGTCGACGACCGCGACGTCGAGCGAGTCCTCGACGACCGTGGGGTTGTCGGCGTCGTCGCCACCGTCGTTGTAGCCGGCGAAGTTCGCGAACCACCACTGGTTCTCGAAGCGCGGGTCGGAGGCGGCGTACTGCCACGCGTCGACGAACGAGCTAGCGTCGACGGCGCTGCCGTCGCTGAACTTCAGGCCGTCCTTGAGCGTGATGGTCCAGTGCTGGTTGTCGTCGTTCTCCGAGGTGATCGACTCGGCCGACTCCAGCTTCGCGGTGCCGTCTGCCTCGTAGTAGACCAGGCCGGCGAAGATGTTCTGGAGCACGAGACCGCCGCCGACCTCGTTGGTGATGGCCGGGATCAGCGGGTTCTGGGGCTCGTTGTTGTCGACGCTGACGATGCCGCCGGTCGCTCCTCCGCCCCCGTTGCCGCCGTTATCCGACGCGCAACCGGAGAGGACGAGCGCCGAGGCGATCGCGATGCCTCCGGCTGCTGCTGCGATGCGAGTGATTCGCACGGTTCCTCCTGTACACAGTGTGACGCCATGCGGTCGTGAGACCGCATGGCGGTGATGCGTGCAACTTTAAGTCGCGGAGGGGGCACCGCCAAACCGGATCGCAGAATTGTTACCTTGTGGAAACCGCAGCGCGACTTTCTTGCGTGAACTTGGTGAACACGCACTATTCCACCGTTCGCGGCGCGCGCGGTAGGGGCGCGGGACGGGGGCGACGCCGGCATCCGCCCGACCGCGCGGCTCTAGCATCGACGCATGCCCGCATCCGACGCCCCCACGACCCCGTCCCGGGCGCGCCTGTGGTGGGAGATCGCCATCGTGCTGGCCCTCGGGCTCGGCCAGTCGGCGGTGTACGCCGTCGTCGCGCTCGTTTACCGGCTCACGGCGACGACCGCGCTCGCCGACCAGACCACGACCCTCAACCCCTCGCGCAGCGACCGCGAGCTCTTCGACCTCGTCTACCAGCTGCTGGGGATCGCCTTCGCGCTGACCCCCGTGCTGCTCGTGTGCTTCCTCCTGTGGTCGCGCACCCGGCCGCACCTCGACGCCCTCGGGCTCGACGGCACCCGCGTCGGCCGCGACGTCGGCTGGGGTGTCGGCCTCGTCGCGGCGATCGGCATCCCGGGCCTCGCCCTCTACGCGGGCGGCCGGGCTCTCGGCCTCTTCGTCGCCGTCGACCCGGGCGGGCTCGGCCAGTACTGGTGGACGCTCCCCGTGCTCGTGCTGTCGGCCGCACGCGCCGCGGTGCAGGAGGAGTTCGTCGTGCTCGGCTACCTCTTCGCGCGGCTGCGGCAGCTCGGATGGGGCACCTGGCCGATCATCGTCGCGACGTCGGTGCTGCGTGCGAGCTACCACCTGTACCAGGGCCCCGGCGCCTTCGTCGGCAACCTGCTGATGGGGCTGCTGTTCGGGTTCCTCTTCGCGCGCAGCCGGCGGCTGCTGCCGTTCCTGGTCGCCCACTTCCTCATCGACGCGGTCGCCTTCGTCGGCTACCCGCTCGCCGCCGGCTGGTGGCCGGGGCTGTTCGGACTCCCCGGATAGGGGACTCGCCCGCCGCATCCGGGCCCCCGTAGACTCGCGACCATGTCACAGCCCGACGTGGGGACGTCGACGGCCGGGGAGCAGGAGCAGACTCCTGCGGACGGTCCCGCCCTGCCCCCTCCCCCGCCCGGCGCGGCGCGTTTCGAGTTGCCGCCCCCATCCGACGGCGCGGTCCGTTTCGACCTGCCGCCGCCCGCCTGAGCAGGGGATCCCCGACCGACACTCAGGAAACACTCGGTGACCTGTCACATATTCTCGATCGGTGACAGGCACAGAGATCGGCGACACCGCACCCGACTTCACCCTCCCCGGGATCCGGATCGTCGACGGCGTGGCCCAGCGCAGCGAGTTCCGCCTCTCCGCGCAGCGCGGGGCGCCCCTCGTTCTCGCCTTCTACCCGCTCGACGCGAGCAAGGTGTGCACCGAGCAGCTGTGCAGCTACCAGGACCAGCTCAAGGGCTTCGAGGACCTCGGCGCGCAGGTGTGGGGCATCAGCATGCAGGGCGTCGCGAGCCACGAGGGCTTCGCGCGTGAGCAGGGGATCACCTTCCCGCTGCTCGCCGACACCGAGGGGGTCGCCCGCGTCTACGGCGTGACGCTCGCGGGGCTCGCCGTGCGCCGCTCCGTGTTCATCATCGACGCGGACGGCGTCATCCGCTGGAAGCACGTCGCGATGCTCGGCCTCACCTACCGCAGCGCCGAGCAGATCCGTGAGGAGCTGCGCCGCCTCTTCCCCGAGCCGGTCGTCGGCCAGACCCGCTACAACCTCGCGCCGCCCGAGTGACGCGGGCGCGGGCGCCCCGCCTCACCTCACCTCACCCCACCGCCGGTCGAGCAGCCCGCCGTCTCACCTCACCGCCGGTCGAGCAGCCCGCCGCCTCACCTCACCGCCGGTTGAGTAGCTCGCCGCCTCACCTCACCGCCGGTTGAGTAGCTCGCCGAAGGCGGCGTATCGAAACCCCGTTGTCCCCACCGATACGACGCGGCGCGGGAATCCCACAGCCGCGTCGTACCGGCGGTGACATGCGGCCTCGATACACCCCGCGCCTGCGGCGGCGGGGCACTCGGCCAGCGGGAGGGGGTGACCCCGCGCCGTCAGGCGAAGGCCTCCACGGGCGGGCAGGCGCACACGAGGTTGCGGTCGCCGTAGGCGTTGTCGATGCGGCGCACGGGCGGCCAGTACTTGCCGCCGTGCACGAGCGTCGACACCGGGTAGACGGCCTGCTCGCGCGTGTAGGGGTGCGTCCACTCCCCCGCCACGACCGACTCCGCCGTGTGCGGTGCGTTCACGAGCGGGTTGTCGTCGCGCGGCCAGACACCGGCGCCCACCGCATCCGCCTCGGCCCTGATCGCGATCATGGCGTCGATGAAGCGGTCGAGCTCGGCGAGGTCCTCCGACTCGGTCGGCTCCACCATGAGGGTGCCCGCGACCGGGAACGACATGGTCGGCGCGTGGAAGCCGAAGTCGATGAGGCGCTTCGCGACGTCGTCGACCGTGATGCCGGTGGCCTCCTTGAGCGGGCGCAGGTCGAGGATGCACTCGTGCGCGACGAGCCCGTTGTCGCCCGCGTAGAGCACCGGGTAGTGCTCACGCAGTCGCTCGGCGATGTAGTTGGCTGCCAGCACGGCGGCGCCCGTCGCGCGGCGCAGGCCCTCGGCGCCCATCATCCGCACGTAGGCCCACGAGATGGGCAGGATGCTGGGGCTGCCGTACTCGGCGGACGAGACCGGGTTCGCGTCGGGGGCTGGTCTCGACACGCCGCCTTCGGCGGCTACTCGACCGGCGAGTGAACCGCCCGGCAGGTACGGGGCGAGGTGGCCCTTCGCGGCGACCGGGCCGACGCCCGGCCCGCCGCCGCCGTGCGGGATGCAGAAGGTCTTGTGCAGGTTGAGGTGCGAGACGTCTCCCCCGAAGTCGCCGAAGCGCGCGTAGCCGAGCAGCGCGTTGAGGTTCGCGCCGTCGACGTACACCTGCCCGCCGGCGGCGTGCACCGCATCCGTCACCGCGCGGATCTCGTGCTCGTAGACGCCGTGGGTGGAGGGGTAGGTGACCATGAGTGCGGCCAGCTCGTCGGCGTGCTCCGCGACCTTGGCGCGCAGGTCGTCGAGGTCGACGTTGCCGAGCTCGTCGCAGGCCACGACCACGACGCGCATCCCGGCGAGCACCGCGGATGCCGCATTGGTGCCGTGCGCGCTCGAGGGGATGAGGCACACCGTGCGGTGCGCGCCGCCGTTCGCGCGGTGGTAGCCGCGGATCGCGAGCAGGCCCGCGAGCTCGCCCTGACTGCCGGCGTTCGGCTGCAGCGACACCTCGTCGTAACCGGTGACGTCGGCGAGCCAGCCGGAGAGCTGGCCGATCAGCTCGAGGTAGCCGGCCGTGTCGGCCTCGGGCGCGAGCGGGTGCAGGTTCGCGAACTCGGGCCAGGTGACGGCCGCCATCTCGGTGGCCGCGTTGAGCTTCATGGTGCACGAGCCCAGCGGGATCATGCCGCGGTCGAGCGCGTAGTCCTTGTCGGCGAGGTACTTGAGGTACCGCATCATGCCGGTCTCGGAGTGGTGGGTCTGGAACACCGGATGCGTGAGATATTCCGTCTGCCGCATGAGCTCGGGCTCGATCGATCGGGTGACCGGCTTGACGCCGAGCCCGGCCGGGGCTGCCTCCCCCAGCACCACGCGCAGCACCACGAGCGCGTCCTCCGCCGTGGTCGTCTCGTCGGTCGAGAACTGCACCGTGTCGGCGTCGACGCGCCACAGCAGCACGCCCTCCGCATCCGCCGCGGCCACCACCTGCTCGGCGCGGCCCGGCAGACGCAGCTGCACCGTGTCGACGTAGTGCGCGTGCACGGGGGTGACCCCGCCCGCCCGCAGCGCGTCGACCAACAGGTTCGCCATCCGGTTGGCGTGGTGCGCGATCGCCCGGATGCCGCGCGGCCCGTGGTAGACGGCGTACATCGACGCCATCACCGCGAGCAGCACCTGCGCCGTGCAGATGTTCGACGTGGCCTTCTCGCGGCGGATGTGCTGCTCGCGCGTCTGCAGCGAGAGCCGGTAGGCGGGGTAGCCCGCGGCATCCTGCGACACCCCGACGAGGCGGCCGGGCAGCTGGCGTTCGAGCCCCGAGCGCACCGCCATGTAGCCCGCGTGCGGGCCGCCGAAGCCGAGCGGCACGCCGAAGCGCTGCGTGGTGCCGACCGCGACATCCGCCCCCAGCTCGCCGGGCGAGGCGATGAGGGCGAGCGCGAGCAGGTCGGCGGCCACCACGGTGATGCCGCCCGCCGCCTTGACGGCCGCGATCGCATCCGCCGGGTTCCACACGCGCCCGGAGGCGCCCGGGTACTGGATGACGGCGCCGAACGCCTCCGGCAACCCGGCCACCGCATCCGAGGCCGCGAAGTCGACGTCGACCAGCTCGATGCCGAGCGCCTCCGCCCGGTGCGCGAGCAGCGCGCGGGTGCGGGGCAGAACATCCGCGTCGACGAGGAACACGCGCGCGGCGGCCCCGGAGGCGCGGCGGGCCAGCAGCATCCCCTCGACCACCGCGGTGCCCTCGTCGAGCATCGACGCGTTCGCGGTCGCGAGCCCGGTGAGGTCGGTCACCATGGTCTGGAAGTTGATGAGCGCCTCGAGCCGGCCCTGCGAGATCTCGGGCTGGTAGGGCGTGTAGGCCGTGTACCAGCTGGGGTTCTCGAGCACATTGCGCTGGATCACCGCGGGCGTGTGGGTGCCGAAGTAGCCCTGCCCGATCATGGGCCGGGCCACGCGGTTGCGGGAGGCGAGCGCGCGCAGCTCGGCGAGCGCCTCCACCTCGGATGCGGCGGCCGGCAGCGCGCTCGGCGCGTCGGGGGCGAGGCGGATGCCCTCCGGCACCGCCGCATCCATCAGCGCGTCGACGCTGTCGTAGCCGAGCACCTGCAGCATCCGCGCCTGGGCGTCGGAGTCGGTGCCGATGTGCCGGTCGGCGAAGGGCGCGGTCATTCGGCGATCAGCGCCGCGTACGCGTCGGCCGAGAGCAGCTCGGGCAGCTCGGTGAAGCGCACCGTGATCATCCACCCCTCCCCGAACGGGTCGGAGTTCACGAGCGAGGGGTCGTCGACGACGGCCTGGTTCGCCTCGACGACCTCGCCGTCGACGGGCGCGTAGAGCTCGCCCACCGACTTGGTCGACTCGATCTCGCCCACCACGCGGCCCGCCGCAACCGCGGAGCCCGCCGCGGGCAGGTCGACGAACACGACGTCGCCGAGCTTCTCGGCGGCGTAGGCGGTGATGCCGATGCGCGCGACGTCGCCGTCGACGGCGACCCACTCGTGCTCGGCGGTGTACTTCAGCTCAGCAGGCAGCGCGGACATCAGCTCTTCTTTCTCGAATAGAACGGCGGTGCGGTGACGGTCGCCGGGATGCGGGTCCCGCGCACGTCGATGAACAACTCGGTGCCGACCTCGGCGAGGTCGGGGCGGATGAGGGCCAGCGCGATCGGGTGGCCGAGCGTCGGCGAGAGCGCGCCGCTCGTGATCTCGCCCACCGCATCCGCATCATCCGCCGTCACGTGCACGGGGTAGCCCGCGCGCCCCGCGCGACGCCCCTCCGCCACGAGGCCGACGAGCACGGGCGCGTCCGCCGCGGTGCCGGATGCGATGGCAGTCTCGCCCACGAAGCCGCCCGGCTTGCCGAGCACCGGCACACGTCCCAGGCCCACCTGCGCCGGCAGCGTGGCGCGCGAGAGCTCGTGCCCGTAGAGCGGCATGCCCGCCTCGAGCCGCAGCGTGTCGCGCGCGGCGAGGCCGCACGGGATGAGGCCGGCGCCCGCGCCCGTCTCGGCGAGCGCCTCCCAGAGCTCGGGGGCCGCATCCGGGTCGAGGAAGAACTCGAAACCGTCCTCGCCCGTGTAGCCGGTGCGCGCCACGAGCACCTCGTGGCCGCGGAAGTCGCCCGTCGTGTGGCGGTAGTAGCCGAGGCCGTCGAGCTGCGGGATGTCGAAGCCGTCCACGCCGCGCAGGATCTCCTCCGAGCGCGGGCCCTGCAGCGCCACGAGTGCCACGTCATCCGAGACGTCGTCGACGACGCAGTCGAAGCCGGATGCGCGCTCGCGCAGCGCCGCGGCCGCGGCATCCCGGTTGCCCGCGTTCGCGACCACGAGGAAGCGGTCCTCCCCCGTGCGGTAGACGACGAGGTCGTCGATGATGCCGCCGTCCTCCGCGAGCAGCAGCGAGTACTTCGCCTGCCCCTCGACGGTGGCCGAGAGGCGGCCGGCGAGCGCGTGGTCGAGCGCGGCGGGCGCCCCGGGCCCCAGCACGAGGATCTCGGCCATGTGGCTCAGGTCGAACAGCCCCGCCGCCACGCGCACCGCGTGGTGCTCGGCGAGGTCGGAGCTGTAGCGCACCGGCATCTGCCAGCCGGCGAAGTCGGTGAAGGATGCGCCGGCGGCGCGGTGCACGGCATCCAGCGGCGAGCGGCGTTCGCCCGTCGGTACATCGGTCATGGTCGAGTTCTCCGATCAACGGCGTCGGTGGAACTCCCCCTCTGTCATCGGCGCCTGAGAGATTCGCGACTCATGGTCGCTTTCACCGTGGGCGGATGCCGTCTGCGCGAGGAGATCTCGACACGCCGCCTGTGGCGGCTACTCGATCCGATCCCGCGCAGCGGGATCGCTTTCCAGAGTGGCCTGTCGATGCGGTACACGTACCTGAGAGATTGGCGGGGAGGCTTGCTCCTTCGGTGCCGGCGGCGTGGCCCCGGCTCTCCCGCATCGCATGCGGCCGATGTTCGGTTGTGCGGTCAGCCTAGCGGATGCCGCCCCGGCTCAGTCGGTGAGATCCGCCGCGTAGAGCAGAGCCGAGGCCACCACGCCGACGAGCACGACAGCCCACAGCGCGATGCCTGCCCACGCGGCCGCGTTGAGCTGCGCCGGCTGGCGGCGGCGCAGCCCGTAGGCGCTGAAGATGCCGCCGAGGGCCCAGCCGATGCCCGCGACGAAGGCCCCCGAGGTGTCGTCCATGTAGCGGCCGCGACCGAGCCCCAGAAGCGTCTCCCACATCCCGCCCGACATGACCGCCCAGATCACGAGCGCGACGGCCGCGAACGCGAGGCCGAGCCAGGGGAACACGCGCGACGGGCGCGCGGGCCGCATCCGGGCCGACACCCCGATGCCGATACCGCACGCGAGCGCGACCGCCACGATGTCGATCGTGATGCCGGCGTTCATGACCCACTCGACGGGCGCGTTGCTCGGGAACCCGGCGCCGCCGATCACGTTGAGCGTGAGGCCGACCACCGCGAGCGCGGCGACCACGAGGTGCCCCCACGGGGTGAGCGCGGCCGTGCGGCTCGGGTCGACGACGGGCTGCATCGCGGCCGGATGCGGGGGCTGCGCCGGCTGCGGCACGACGGGCGGGGCGACATCGCTCATGAGGCGAGGTTACCGGCAGCGGGTAGCATCGGCCTCACCGGACGGTCACACGGGAGGCACCACATGGGATCGCTCATCTACGGAGCCTCGGGCATCGAGGTCGCATTCGACGACCGGGTGCTCGCGCACCTCGAGCTCGTCGTCAACACGAAGCTGCGGCGGCGCGAGTCGTTCATGCTGAGCTGGCGGGACACGCCGGACGTCGGCGACGGGCGCAGCTCGATCTGGCTCGACACCGCGATCCCGCTGTACTTCCGCTACTCGGGCAGCCGCGTGCCGCTCATCGACAAGGAGTGGCTCGAGGAGCTGGTGATGCAGGCCGGGTCGACCCGCGGCCTCGTGCTCGGCGAGGACCCGAACGATCAGGTCGTGCGCTCGCGCGACAACTCCGTCAAGCGCAAGGACCACCCCGCCCGCTGACCGCCTCAGGCGAAGGGGTTCAGCCCGCGGGTCTCGACGCCGATGCTGTCGAGGCGGTGGGTGTGGTGCCGCAGCACGTCGATGGCGTACTGCTCGCCGTCGAGCGCGACGTGCGGCGCGTCGCTCGTCGTCACGAGCAACGCGGTCTCGGCCGTCACCACGAGGTGCGCGACGACCTCGTGGTCGTCGCGCATGGCCGGCAGGGTCACGCGGTGGGGCGGGTGATTGAGCGGCAGCGTGACGATGTAGTCGAGCAACGCCTCGGCGATGCCGTCGCTCGTCACGAGCTCGGTTCCCGCGTAGTGCAACGTTCTCATCCGGCCACCTCGTCCCCCATGCTGGTCGGGCACAGCGGATGCCGCGAGCCCGTTCCGTTTCACCGCACGGGGTGCTAGGAGGACTCGACCTGGGCCGCCGCGACCGGCACCCCGTCGAGCGCGCCGGTGTCGATGTTCTCGGCCGTCAACTGGATGCCGCCCGTGGTGTTCGCGGAGCGCAGGATCTGCTCGATCCACTCGCGGTGCAGCGCGGGGGGCACGGGGTCGGCGAACTCGAAACGCAGCGGGATGGACTCGTGCATCCAGATCGTGGTGCGTCCGGCCGGTTGTCCGTCACCGTGCGCCCAGGAGAGGGTGAAGCTCTCGCCACGACGCAGCTTGGTCACGACCGCGACCTTGAGGTGGGCCAGGGTTCGATCGTCCATCTCGATCGCCTGGTCCGCATAGAAGAGCGTGCCCATCCCGCCATCCTATGCGGGCACCCCCCGAACGAGTGACACACGACGCGACGAGGGGCGGACCGCACTGTGCGGTCCGCCCCTCGCAGGGTCGTCGGCGTCAGCCGGCCGGGGTGAACGGCGGCGTCACACCGTCCGCGTAGACCGGCTGCGGAAGCGGGGTCGCCTCCTCGCCGCCCTGGATGGTGCGCAGCGCATCCGTGATCTCGGACACGTTCTCGGGCACGGGCAGGCCGCACGCGGTGAGCTCGGACTTCAGCTCGAGGGTCAGGCGCTGCTTGCCCGCCTCGACGGCCTCGGCCGTCGTGCCCTCACCGGGCTCGGAGCTGGCGTTCTGGATGTCGGAGACCTCGTTGCAGACGTGGTACACCGAGCCACCCGCGACCCAGTAGACGTGGTCCTGGCCGAGCAGCTGGATGACGGCGGACTGGTCGGCGGTGTACTTCTCGACCGACGGCGGGTTGAGGTCGACGCCGACGTAGCCGGCGACGAGCACGAGCACGATGCCGAGACCGCCCGCGATGCCCTTCTGGGCGCCCGACATGTCCTTGTTGAGGAACACGAGGATGATGAGCGGCACGAAGGCGATGATCGCGATGATCGCGCCGAGCTGGTTCTGCACGAAGAAGCGGACCTTGTCCTTCTTCGACGCCGGGTCGAGGCGGTTGGCCTTCTTCCAGAGGATCGAGCCGATGATCGAGAGCGCGGCGATCACGACGAGCAGCACGATGAGGCTGATGAACGCCCACTGCGGGAACTCGTAGACGGCGTCGCTGCCCTCGGTGAGCAGACCGGTCTCGGGGTCGCGGCGCAGGCCCTCGCCCTCCGAGCCCGAGACGAGCTCGCGCTGGCGCAGCAGCCAGAAGATGCCGACGGCCTCACCGGCGATCGCGACGACCCACAGGATCATCGCGATGACACGGAACGTGGTGGCCTTCTTCTTCGCCTCGGCCGTCGGCTTCCAGGTGGCCTCGGCGGCCTCCGCCTTCTCGGCCTTCTCCGCCTTCTCCGGCTTCGCGGCGGCGGTCTTCTTCTTGGCGGTCTCAGCCATGTGGTGGTCCTCCAGTTGGTGCGGGATGCTCGCATCGTATCGGGCGGATGCGACGCCCGGGAAACCCGCGGGGCGCGGTCCACGCTCGCCCCGCACGCCGCATCCGCATGCCGGCACCGTCATACGCGCCCCGTAACGTTGCCGCATGCGCCGCCTCATCGCACGGATCTTCTGGGCCGCCTCCCGCTGGAAGCTCGTCAGCGAGCCCGCACCGACCTGCCCGACCGTGCTGATCGGCGCCCCGCACACCTCCAACTGGGACTTCGTGCTCATGCTCGGCATCGCCTGGAAGCTGGGCATCGACATCCGCTGGCTCGGCAAGAAGAGCCTCTTCGCCGGCTGGCGCGGGCCGATCATGCGGCGCCTGGGCGGCATCCCCGTCGACCGGGCGGATGCGTCGCGCATCGTCGACGAGGTCGTCGCGCGGGTGCGCTCGGGCGAGGTGTTCGGACTCGTGGTGACGCCCGACGGCACGCGCGGCGGCAACACCCACTGGAAGTCCGGCTTCTACCGGATCGCGCGCGAGACCGGGATGCCGGTGACCCTCGGCTACGTCGACCGCACGACCCGCACCACGGGGCTCGGGCCGACCCTCGAACTCACGGGCGACATCCGCTCGGACATGGACGACATCCGCGCCTTCTACGCCGACAAGGGGGGCTTCCACCCTGAGAAGCGGGTCGAGCCGCGGCTCAGCGCCGAGGACGTCGAGGCCGTCGCCGGCTGACCCCCGCCGAGCACCCACCGGCGCTCCGCGCCCGGGCCCCCATCGCTGACTGGTCGGTAAATCCCGTTATTCGTGCCGAATAACGGGATTTACCGACCAGTCAGCGGGGGGCCAGCCGAGTCGGGCTGCACCCGCACCGGGGCCCCCGCATCCGTGTACGCCCGCACGAGCCCGCCCGCGCCGAGCCGCACCCCGCCGGTAGCGTGGAGGCGTGGGCAAGAGCAAGAAGCAGAAACCCGTACCGCAGCGCTTCGTGCAGATCGCGCAGTACCCGAGTCTCGGGATCGAGCTCACGAGCGGGCGGCCGTGGACGGGCATCGACCAGCAGGTGGGGCACGGCTCTGCTGATGGGCTCTTTGCGCTGACGGAGGAGCAGTACCTGACGATGCTGTCGGGGCTCTCTCTGACCGACTCCTTCATCGACGACTGCTGGCGAGGCAAGCGCGAGGAGCTGCGCCTCTTCCACCCCGGGGGCAGCAGCTTGACCCCCGAGGATTGGCATCCGGTTCGCCCGCGCATGCTGACCCCGCGCTTCTCGGGAGAGATCTGGCGGCACGTCGACGCGCTCGAACAGCTGCGCACCCCGGATGCCGAACCGGATCCGGATGGCCCTGCCGCACTCTCGCGGGCGCTCGCCGCCGGGGGTTGCACCACCGCATCCGATCCCTCCGGTGCGCTCCGGCTCAGCTTCTCGCTCACCGGCGACGACGCCTACCCGCGCCCCGCGGCGCTCATCGCCGGCCTGGGGCCGGGCAGCGACCGCGCCGCCGCGCGCACCGTGCTGGGTGAGCCGCTGGAGCCCGGAACGGATGTCTACCCGCTCGAGGGCGACCGCGTGCTGCTCGGCTACGACGGCGACGCCCTCGCCCGGATCACCGTCGAACGCCCCGCGCCCGCGCCACTTCCCGGCGGAGCGATCCGCGACGTCCTCGAGGTGCTGGGCGAACCGGAGTACGGCGAGCGCTTCCAGCGCGTGGCGGAGCTGGCCGGGGCGACGCATCGACGGTGGGCCGTGACATCCAGGTATCACCGGCGGCTCCTCGCGTTCGAGGGCGGGGTGGAGTTGCAGGTCGAGAAGGCCCGGGTGCTGAGCGCCCGCATCCTGCTGCAGAACCCAGATGGCGAGAGCTTTCGCCACGCCGACCAGCTGCTCGACGGCGTGCCGTGGCCGCCCACCCGCGCCGAGGTGCACCGGGCGCTCGGTGCACCCTCCGCGACCCAGGCACGCGTCGACCTGCACCGCTACGGCACGCGCGAGCTGCTCGTCGAGTATGCGGCGGGACCCGACGGCGAGACGCCCGCCAGCATGACCGCGGTGCTGCTCGGCACGAGCGTCTCGCACGGCATCCACCGCTGGCGTTCCGGTGAGTTCGCCCTGTTCATCGACGCGCTCGGGCTCGCGGAGACCCATCCCCTGGTGCAGCATGTGCGCGACCTCGACGGCGTGCGGCTCACCCTGAGCCGCGGCGTCGTCGAGGCCGTCGAGATCGGGAGCAGCGGCTACACGAGCGAACGTTTCGCCGCGTTCGTCGACGGGATGTCGGGCGAACCCACGCGGGACGGTCTGCGGTTGGGGGTTCCCTCGTATCACGGCGACCACGACGACCTCCGGGACTTCGAACCGGGGTGGATTCACATCCACTCCCCCGACCGCGAGCGGGTGGCGACCATCACCGTCAGCCGCAGCTCGCGCCCCGAGCTCACGCTGCGCCGCTGGATGTTCCGCGACCAATGGCCGCCGCGGGGCGAGACGGCGGACGGCTGACGGCGCCTCTCCGCTTCGCGTTGTCGCCGAGACGGCAGTTTCGACCCTTCGCGCACGCGCTTTCGGGTCGGAACTGCCGTCTCGATGCGCGTCAGAGCTCGTCGAGCGTCGCGACGCCGTGCGAGAGGTCGGCGACGCGCGACGTGAAGGCGGGCACCGCATCCGCCCCGAGCTCGATCGTCAGCTCGACCGCGGCGCCGTGCGCCACCCCGAGCAGGGCCGCCCCGACGCTCTCGACCTCGCGCCGCAGAACCCCCTCGAGCGCGTAGGGCGCGGTGAGCCGGATGCGATGCGTCGCCACGAGCGGGATGCGCTCCGCGTCCGCGAGCGCCGTGGCAACCGCATCCGTGTACGCCCGCACGAGCCCGCCCGCGCCGAGCTTCACCCCGCCGAAGTAGCGCACGACCGTCGCGAGCACGCCCTCGAGCTCCTGGTGCCGCAGCACGTCGAGCATGGGGCGGCCCGCCGTGCCGCCCGGCTCGCCGTCGTCGTTCGCCGCCGAGTGCCCGCCCGCCATGAGCGCCCAGCACACGTGGCGGGCCCCCGGATGCTGCTGCCGCAGCTCCGCCACGCGCGCGAGCGCCTGCTCGCGCCCGGACGCCGGCTCCACGCATCCGAGGAAGCGGCTCTTCGTGATGACGAGCTCGCTGTGGTGCGGTTCGGCGAGGGTGAAGGGCATGGGGTGCGCCTACGCTCGCCGCGCCGCGCGGAGGGTGCGCCGGATCACGCAGTCAGGCTAGCGGGCGCCCGCGTTGCTGCGCCCCGGGGCGCCCCCCTACAGGATCCGCTCCCCACACGCGCGTCGAGACGGCAGTTTCGACCCTTCGCGACGCCCACGAAGGGTCGAAACTGCCGTCTCGACGCGCAGGCGACGACGGATGGCGGCATCCGTGCGCCGCACCTGCGCGGCGCCGGAGCGGCGAGCAGGGAGGATGGGAGCATGTGCGCGACCAACCTGTGGGCCGTGAACGGCGCCGCCTTCACGCCCGGGTTCCAGGAGTTCACCGCGGAGCGGCTCGGCGTCGCGCCCTCCGTCGAGGAGATGAGCATCGCCTCGAGCCGCGTGCGCGGATCGTCGCGCGTGTTCACGCTGACGACGCGCATGTGCGACTGCGATTCGTTGATCGGCCGGCGCTCAGACCCGGAGCACGACGACGAGATCAGCGCAGAGCGCTGGCTCGGCTGGCTCCGCGAACTGCCCGACGCCGTGCCGCACCTCTCCCGGATCGCGATCCTGCGCGCCTGGAGCCCCGAAGACGACGTCGTCACCCCGCAGCGCTCCCGCGGCATCCGCATCGGCGAACTCGATGAGGCGACCCTGCGCGACATCCGCGACGACATGCTGCTGACGATCGACTACCCGCGGAGCTGGTAGAACGCGCTTCGCCCCGGGCGTCACCGACGACCGGGGCGAATCGTGCAGACGCGTCAGATCACACGTTGAAGCGGAACTCCACCGCATTCAGGCACGGAGAGGCATCTGCGTCATCGTTTGTAGACGTCGCGCCTGTTCCCTGCCGCGACGACTATCACGACGAGTTCATCATCGTGGATCTCGTAAATGACTCGCCAGCTCCCCGTTCGCACCCGCCACGCGTCACGGCCGGTGAGCTTCTTCGAGGCCGGCGGTCGAGGCTCGTCCGCGAGCAGGACGAGAACGGCTGCGATTCGCTCTTGGGCATCACGCGGGAGTTTGCGGATCTGACGACGCGCCGCAGACGCGATTCGAACCGTATAGGTCACAGGCCGAGCTCGCGCCGGAGCTCATCGAGCGTGACGCTCTCTCCACCTTCGGCCTTCGCCGCGTCGTAGGCCGCGATGTCCGCAAGCTCTTCAGCCGCGTCCATCAGCCGGTCAAGGGTGTCAGCGTCGACGATCGCGCCCACTCGTCGATCGTGACGAGTGAGGTACACAGGCTCGCTGTGCGCTCGATCGATAAGGCGGCCGAGCTGGTCGCGCGCCTTGGTCGCAGTGATCTCCATGCCTCAAGAATACCCTGAAATGTACATTCTCGGGCGGGTAGGACGGCTTCGCCCCGACCGTCACCGACGACCGGGGCGAATCGTGCAGACGCGTCAGATCACACGTTGAAGCGGAACTCCACCACGTCGCCGTCCTGCATCACGTAGTCCTTGCCCTCGATGCGGGCCTTACCGCGCGAGCGGGCCTCGGCGATCGAGCCGGCGGCGACGAGGTCCTCGAAGGAGACCACCTCGGCCTTGATGAAGCCGCGCTCGAAGTCGGTGTGGATGACGCCCGCCGCCTGCGGGGCCTTCCAACCCTTGTGGATGGTCCAGGCGCGCGACTCCTTCGGGCCGGCCGTGAGGTAGGTCTGCAGGCCCAGGGTGTCGAAGCCGATGCGGGCGAGCTGGTCGAGGCCCGACTCGTCCTGGCCGGTGGAGGCGAGCAGCTCGGCCGCGTCCTCGGGGTCGAGGTCGATGAGCTCCGACTCGACCTTCGCATCCAGGAACACCGCCTTCGCGGGCGCGACGAGGGCCGCCAGCTCCTCCTTGCGGGCCGCATCCGTCAGCACCGACTCGTCGACGTTGAAGACGTAGATGATGGGCTTCGCGGTCATGAGACCGAGCTCACGCAGCAGGCCGAGGTCGATGCCGGTCGCGCGCGACAGGGGGGTGCCGGCGTCGAGAGCGGCCTTCGCATCCTGCGCCGCGGCGAGCACCGCGGGGTCGGCCTTCTTGCCACGCACCTCCTTCTCGAGGCGCACGATCGCCTTCTCGAGGGTCTGCAGGTCGGCGAGCGCGAGCTCGGTCGTGATGACCTCGAGGTCGTCCTGCGGGTTCACGGCGCCCGCGACGTGCACGACATCCGCGTCGGCGAAACCGCGCACCACCTGCGCGATCGCGTCGGCCTCGCGGATGTTGGCGAGGAACTGGTTGCCGAGCCCCTCACCCTCGGATGCGCCCTTCACGATGCCCGCGATGTCGACGAAGCTGACCGTCGCGGGCAGGATGCGCTCCGAGCCGAAGATCTGGGCCAGGATGCCGAGCCGCTCGTCGGGCAGGTTCACCACGCCCACGTTCGGCTCGATCGTGGCGAACGGGTAGTTCGCCGCGAGCACGGTGTTCTTGGTGAGCGCGTTGAAGAGGGTCGACTTGCCCACGTTGGGGAGTCCGACGATGCCGATGGTGAGAGCCACGGGGGTCAAGCCTACCGGCGGGCGGGGCGCACCACCTGCGTGCGGCGGGCGCCGTGGAGACGCCAGGCCACCGCGACCGCGACGGCCGCGATCAGCAGCGTCCCGAGGCCCACCGCCACCCCGTGCAGCGGCTCGGAGCCGCGCAGCTGCGGTGCGAGCAGCGCGATCCCCCAGGGCACCGTCACGAGCAACACGGCGAGGTACGCATCCGCCCGCCGCAGCACGAGCGCGACGAGCAGCGGCACGAACAGGATGCCGACGACGGTCGGCACGTGCACGACGCCCGTGAGGAAGAGCCGCCCCGTCCAGGCCGCGAGCAGGCCGTCGTGGGCGAGCGCCATCCCCGCGAAGACGACGAAGGCGACGGCGGCGGATGCGGCGCACCACACGGATCGGCGCACGTCGCGCCCCGTGTCGCCCATCCCCGCGACGAGGCCGAGCAGGGCGAGCAGCGCGAGCAGCGTCGCCGAGGGGCGCATCACGGCCCACGGGGCGCTCCCCGCGGCGACGGCGACGACGGATGCCGCGAACGCCACGACGAGCGCGCCCGCCGTCGCGAGGCGCGCACCCAGCACCCCGAGCACGAAGGCCGCGACCCACGCGACCATCACGAGCCCCGCCACGCTCATGAACGGGCCGAACGACACCTCCCGGCGGATCTGCGCGATGGCCGGCTCCTCCGCGCCGACGAGGTGCAGCTCGATGCCGAGCAGGTAGACGGCGGCGAGGGATGCGGCGATGCCGAGGGCGAGGGATGCGGCGAGGTCGCGCGCCGCGCGCGGCAGCACGGGCTCGATGCGCGTCGCGAGCCCGTTCGCGGCGAGGTCGAGCCTCTCGGCGAGGCGCGGCCGGACCCGCCCCTCCGCCTCGGCGGCGTCGAGCAGGGTGCCGAGCACGACATCCGCGTTCGCCGCGCGCCAGCTGCGCGGGTACCAGCGCAGCATCCGCCGGTATGCGGCCTCGAGACTCATGCGCCCGCCCCGCTCATCCGGGCCGCCCCGCGGAGGCGGGATGCGGCACGCTCGGCGTTGCGCCGCTGCCGCTCGGCCTCGGCGGCGAGCAGCGCCCCACCCTCCTCGGTGAGCGCGAAGTAGCGGCGGTTGCGTCCGTCCACGACCTCCTCGCCCGCGGCCGCCACGAGCCCGTCTGCGGCGAGCCGGTCGAGCGCCGCATAGAGCGTGCCGACCTTGAGCCGCACCCGACCCTCCGACAGCTCGCCCGACTCGGTCAGGATCGCGTAGCCGTGCTTGGGCCCGCCCGCGAGCGACAGCAGGATGAAGAACGTCGGCTCGCGCACCTCTCGCGTATTCATGTCGCGATGGTATATCGATGTATTGAATATGGCAAGGATGCGGGGATGCGGCGCGCCCGGATGCGGGTGTCGGCGGCGCGTGCGAGAGTCGCAGCGTGGCATTGGACTTCACCGCGATCGACTTCGAGACGGCGAACTCGTCCAGCGCGAGCGCCTGCTCGGTCGGGCTCGTGCGGGTGCGCGACGGTCGCATCGTCGAGCGGGCGGGGTGGCTCATCCGTCCCCCCGCGGGGCACGACGAGTTCGTGGAGTGGAACACGCGCATCCACGGCATCCGCGCCGCCGACGTCGCGGGGGCGCTCGGATGGGTGGAGCAGCTGCCCGAGCTCATGGCGTTCGCGGGGGGCGACGCCCTCGTGGCGCACAACGCGGGCTTCGACATGGGCGTCATCAAGGGCGCCTGCGCGGCCACCGGCCAGCCCGTCCCCGCCTACGACTACCTGTGCAGCCTGCAGCTGGCACGCAAGACCTACCACCTCGACTCCTACCGGCTGCCGTCGGTCGCCCTCGCGGCGGGGTTCGAGGACTTCCCCCACCACGACGCGATCGCGGATGCCGAGGCGTGCGCCGCGATCGTCATCCACGCGGCCGCGCGCCACGGAGCGGGCGACCTCGCCCAGCTCGCCCAGCTCGCGGGCGTCGCGATCGCGACGACCGTGCCGCCCGCATCCGCGGTCGCCTGACGCCGGGGCGGCCGGGGCCCGCGCCTCACGCCGGTGCCTCTCGCCGTGCGGCGGGAGCAACCGCACCATCGGCGGGAGCAACCGCCCATCCGGGCGGCACAACCCCCATGCGGCGGGAGCAACATCCCCCGCCGCATGCACAGATCCCCGCCCACGCATCCCCGGATCCCGGCATCCGCGCCTCTCGCCCCGCGCCTCACGCCTCGCCCGGCGCCTCGCCCGGCGCCTCTCGCCCGCGCCTCTCGCAGTGCGGCGGGAGCAACCGCACCATCGGCGGGAGCAACCACCCATCCGGGCGGAGCAACCCCCATGCGGCGGGAGCAACCACCCATCCGGGCGGAGCAACCACCACCCGGCGGGAGCAACATCCCCCGCCGCATGCACGGATCCCCGCCCGCGCCGAGCGTAGGCTGACGCTCGAACGGAGGAGTCATGGCCGACACCATCCTGGGACGCCTCAGCGGCGGCCCGCTCGACGCACAGATCATCCCGCTCACGGCGGCGACCCTCGACGCGGTCGACGACGAGCTCGTGCTGCCCTGGGAGCAGGGCCAGCTCATCTACCGCCGCGCCGGCGAGGCCGAGAACACGGGCCCGCACGACGGCCCGACCACCGTGCCGTTCCGATTCGACGCCGCCATCTGAGCCGCGGCGGCCGGGCGCCGGCCCGATGTCGGCGGCCGCTGCGAGACTGACAGCATGGACGTGCTGCTCCCCCTCCTCATCGGACTCGCGATCGGCCTCGTGGTCGGCGCGGTGGCCGCGGCCCTCGTGGTGCGCGCACGCACGGGGGCGGCCGGCACGGATGCGGCGGTGCTCGAGGCGCGGCACGCTGCGGTCGTCGCCGAGGTGCGGCAGGCGGAGGCCGCCGTGCGGGCGCAGGTCGAGAGCGAGCTCGCGGCGGCGAACGCCTCGCTCACGGGCCTGCGCGAACAGCTCACGGCGGCCCAGCAGCAGTACCGCGAGACGCTCGAGCGCCACGAGGCCGAGGCGAAGAGGCGGCAGGCGGATGCGGCGGCCGAGCACAAGATCCTCGAGCAGCTCGCGCCCGTCAAGGACACCCTCGACTCGATGCAGCGCAAGGTCGTCGAGCTCGAGACCCAGCGCGCCCAGCAGCACGGCGAACTGTCCCAGCAGCTCACGGCGGCCACGGCATCCGAGGAGCGTCTGCGGCAGACGGCCGAGCAGCTCGCGAGCGCGCTGCGCAACAACGCGACCCGCGGGGTGTGGGGCGAGACGCAGCTGCGCACGCTCGTCGAGTCGGCCGGCCTGCTCAACCGCGTCGACTTCAGCGTGCAGTCGACCATCGCGTCCGAGAGCGGGCTGCGGCGCCCCGACATGGTCGTGATGCTGCCGGGCGGCAAGTCGATCCCCGTCGACGCGAAGGTGCCGTACAACGCGTTCATCGAGGCGAGCGCGATCCCCGCGACCGCGACGGGCGAGCAGGAGGCCCAGCGCACCCGCCTGCTCGCGCAGCACGCGAAGCAGGTGCGCGGCCACGTCGACGCGCTCGCCTCCAAGTCGTACTGGACGGGGCTGGAGGCGAGCCCGGACTTCACGATCGCGTTCATCCCGAACGAGCCGCTGCTCGCATCCGCGATGGAGGCCGACCCGAACCTCATGGACTACGCCTTCTCGAAGCGCATCATCCTGGCCAACCCCGGCACGCTCTGGGCGCTGCTCAAGACGATCGCGTTCACCTGGCAGCAGGACGTGCTCACCGAAGACGCGAAGCGACTCTTCGACCTCGGCAAGGAGCTGTACGGGCGCCTCGCCACGCTCTCCGAGCACGCCGACCGGCTGCGCGGCGCGATCGAGTCGACCGTGAACCATTACAACAAGTTCGCCAGCTCGCTCGAGCAGCGCGTGCTCGTGACCGCCCGCAAGCTCGACGGCCTCGACGAGTCGAAGGTGATCGGCGAGCCCCGCATGATCGACGAGACGCCCAAGCACCTCACCCAGAGCGAGTTCGCCGCACTCGAGGAGCTCGACGAGCCCGGCGAGTCCGACAGCGACGCGGCGGTGGCGGATGCGGATGCGACGGGTGCGGATGCGGTGGCCGGTGCGGATGCGGCGGCCGGTGCGGATGCGGCGGCCGAGGCCACCGCGGAGCCCACGACGGCCTGAATCCCCCGCGCATTCCGCGGAGCGGGGCCGGCACCCCGCCCTCCCCCGGCGACACGAGCGCGGCACCCCGCCCGCCCCCGGCGGCACGAGCTCGACACCCCGCACGCGCACGGCGGCACGAGCTCGACACCCCGCACGCGCACGGCGGCACGAGCTCGACACCCCGCACGCGCACGGCGGGAGAAACCGCAGGCGCGGGCGGTGAAACCGTCAGGCGGCGGGAGCAACTGCTCCCGCCGCCTGACGGTTTCACCGCCCGCGCCCCGGCGAGCAGGCGAACGCGCTACTCCGCGTTCTCGGGCGCGCCCTCCTCGACGAGCGCCTCGTGCACGATGTCGCCCGTGGTCGGCACGGGGCCGGTCAGCGCCGGCGCGAGAGCCGGCACCGCCTCCTCCGCCTCGATCGGCGCCGCGAACTGCGCCTCGTAGAGCCGCGCGTAGGCGCCGTGCACCGCGAGCAGCTCGTCGTGCGTGCCCTGCTCGACGATCGACCCGTTCTCCATCACGAGGATGAGGTCGGCGTCGCGGATCGTCGAGAGCCGGTGCGCGATCACGAACGAGGTGCGGTCGCGCCGCAGCGCGCTCATCGCCCGCTGCACGAGCAGCTCGGTGCGGGTGTCCACCGACGAGGTCGCCTCGTCGAGGATGAGCACCGACGGCTTCGCGAGGAACGCCCGCGCGATCGTGATGAGCTGCTTCTCGCCCGCCGAGACGTTGCCGCCCTCGTCGTCGAGCACCGTGTCGTAGCCGTCCGGCAGCGAGTGCACGAAGCGGTCGACATACGCCGCCTGGGCCGCCGCCATGATCTCCTCCTCGGAGGCATCCGGCCGCCCGTAGGCGATGTTGTCGCGGATGCTGCCGCCGAACAGCCAGGTGTCCTGCAGCACCATGCCGGTGCGGCCGCGCAGATCGTCGCGCGTCATCTCGCGGGTGTCGACGCCGTCGAGCGTGATGCGGCCGGCATCCGGGTCGTAGAACCGCATGATGAGGTTGACGAGCGTCGTCTTGCCCGCGCCCGTCGGCCCCACGATCGCGATCGTGTTGCCGGGCTCCGCGACGAGCGAGAGCCCGCCGATGAGCGGCTTGGCGGGGTCGTAGGAGAACGAGACGTTCTCGAACGCGAGGCGCCCCGTGCCGCCGGCGGGCGACGCCGCGGGAACCGGGTCGGCATCCTGCTCGTCCGCGTCGAGCAGCTCGAAGACGCGCTCGGCGGATGCGACCCCCGACTGCAGCAGGTTGGCCATCGAGCCGAGCTGCGAGAGCGGCTGAGTGAACTGGCGCGAGTACTGGATGAACGCCTGCACGTCGCCGAGCTTCATCGTGCCGTTGGCGACGAAGAAGCCGCCCACGACCGCGATCGCGACGTAGACGAGGTTCCCGACGAACATCGTGGCGGGCATGATGATGCCGCTGATGAACTGGGCGCCGAAGCTGGCCTTGTAGAGCTCCTCGTTCTTCTCGTCGAAGCGGGCCTGCACCTCGCGGTGGCGGCCGAACACCTTCACGAGCGAGTGGCCGGTGTAGCCCTCCTCGATCTGCGCGTTGAGCGCGCCCGTGTGCGTCCACTGCGCCACGAAGAGCTTCTGGGAACGCTTCGCGACGAGCACCGTGATCACGAGGGTGAGCGGGATCGACACGATCGCGACGAGCGCCAGGATCGGCGAGATGGAGAACATCATGATGAGCACGCCCAGCACCGTGAGCAGGGAGGTGAGCAGCTGCGAGAGGGTCTGCTGCAGGCTCTGCGAGACGTTGTCGATATCGTTCGTGACCCGGCTGAGCAGCTCGCCGCGCGGCATCCGGTCGAAGTACTTGAGCGGCAGCCGGTGGATCTTCTCCTCGACGTCGCGGCGCAGCCGCAGCACGGTGCGCTGGGTGATGCCGTTGAGCACGTAGCCCTGCAGCCACATGAACACCGACGAGAACACGTACAGCAGCAGCACGATCCCGAGCACGAGGGCGAGCGCCGAGAAGTCGATGCCCTCCCCCGCGTGCAGGTTCATGCCGCGCAGCATGTCGGCGATCTGCTGCTGGCCGTTCGCCTCGAGGGCGGCGATGATGTCGTCCTTGGGCGTGCCCGCGGGGATGCCGAACTGCACGAGCATCTGCGAGATGACGCCCTCGAAGATGATGTTCGTCGCCTGGCCGAGCACCTTCGGCCCGATGACGCTCAGGATGACGCCGATCGTGCCGAGCACGATCACGAAGATCACCCCGAGCCGCTCGGGGCGCAGGCGCCCCACGAGGCGCTTCGCGGACGGGCCGAAGCTCATCGCCTTCTCGGCGGGCATGCCGCCGAACGGGCCGCCGCCCCCGGGGCCGCGTCGGGCCGCCGGGCGCGCCGGTGCCGTCGTCGAGGGTGTGCCCTCGGTCTCCTCGGCGCTCACGCCGCCTCCTCCGCGCTCAGCTGGGACTCGACGATCTCGCGGTACTCCGCGGATGTCTCGAGCAGTTCCTGGTGGGTGCCGAGGCCGACGATGCCGCCGTCCTCGAGCACGACGATCTGGTCCGCCTGCATGATGGTCGACACGCGCTGGGCGACCACGATCATGGTCGCGTCGCCCACGTCGCGGGCGAGCGCCTGGCGGAGCCGGGCATCCGTCGCCGTGTCGAGGGCCGAGAAGGAGTCGTCGAAGACGTAGATCTCGGGACGCTTGACGAGCGCCCGCGCGATCGCGAGCCGCTGGCGCTGACCACCGGAGACGTTCGTGCCGCCCTGGGCGATCGGCGCCTCGAGGCCCTCGGGCATCTGCTCGACGAAGTCGCGCGCCTGCGCGGTCTCGAGCGCCGCCCACAGCTGCTCGTCGCTCGCGTCGGGGTTGCCGTAGCGGAGGTTGGAGGCGATCGTGCCCGAGAACAGGTAGGGCTTCTGCGGCACGAGCCCGATCCGGCTCCACAGCAGCTCGGGGTCGAGCTCGCGCACGTCGACGCCGTCGACGAGCACCGCGCCGCCCGTCACGTCGAACAGCCGCGGCAGCAGGTTGACGAGCGTGGTCTTGCCCGAGCCGGTGGAGCCGATGATGGCCGTCATGCGCCCCGGGCGGGCCGTGAACGACAGCTCGCGCAGCACGGGCTCCTCCGCCCCGGGGTAGGCGAACGTCGCATCCCGCAGCTCGACCTCGCCGGCGGTGGCGAGCTCGGTGACGGGGGCGAGCGGGGCGACGACCGAGGGCTCGGTGTGGAGCACCTCGCCGATACGGTCGGCCGACACCGTCGCACGCGGCAGCAGCACCGCCATGAAGGTCGCCATCATGACGGCCATCAGGATCTGGATGAGGTAGCTGAGGAAGGCGATGAGCGAGCCGACCTGCATGTCGCCCGCGTCGATCCGGAACGAGCCGAACCAGAGCACGGCGACGCTCGAGACGTTGAGCACGAGCATGACGACCGGGAACATGAGCGCGAAGAGCCGCCCCGCCCGCAGCGCCGTATCGGTGAGCTCGTCGTTGGCGACCGCGAAGCGCTCGCGTTCGCGCTCCTCGCTCACGAAGGCGCGGATGACGCGGATGCCGGTGAGCTGTTCGCGCAGCACCCGGTTGACGGTGTCGATGCGGGCCTGCATCCGGCGGAACTGGGGCACCATCCGCATGACGATGAGGCCGACCGCGACGAGCAGCACGGGCACGGCCACGACCATGATCCACGAGAGGGCGAGGTCCTCCTGCAGCGCGAAGATGACGCCGCCGATCGAGAGGATGGGCGCCGAGACGAGCAGGGTGCAGCTCATCAGGACGAGCATCTGCACCTGCTGCACGTCGTTCGTGGAGCGGGTGATGAGCGAGGGGGCGCCGAAGCGGGCGACCTCGCGCTCGGAGAACTCGCCCACCCGGCGGAACACGGATGCGCGCAGGTCGCGCCCGAGTCCCATCGAGGCCTTGGCGCCGAAGTAGACGGCCAGGATCGCCGCGGCGACCTGCCCGAGCGTGATGACGAGCATGATCGCGCCGGTGCGCAGGATGTAGTCGGTGTCGCCCTTGGCGACGCCCTCGTCGATGATGTCGGCGTTGAGGGCGGGCAGGTAGAGCGAGGCGATCGACTGCGCGAACTGGAACACGACGACGCCGATCAGCAGCGGCCAGTAGGGCCGCAGGTATCTCACGAGGAGTTTGCCGAGCACGGGGCTTCCTTCGGTGTGGGGGCGGGCGGATGGCGGGGGGTGCGGTGGTGCGGGGATGCGGTGGTGCTGGGGTGTGCGGTGTGGCGGTGGTCAGGTGGCGACGCCGTGCACGACGACGGTCGCGAGCTCGTCCGCGTCGAACGGGCGGGCCTGGTTGAACGGCTCGATCGAGGCGCCGAAGGCGACGAGCCGCAGGTGCCAGGCGAGGGTGTCGACGGGCACGGCGAGCCGCGGCACGTCGGGCTGGAAGAGCTCGCGCAGGATCACGAGCCAGTCCTGGTTGTCCGTCTCGCGGCGCGGCGGCGGCCCCTCCCGCTGGAAGAGGGTCATGACGCGGAACACCTCGCGGAACCGCAGCTGCAGCGCCTCGATGACGCACGCGACCTTCTCCTCGAAGGGGAGGTCGAGCGGGATGCGGCGCAGCTCGGTGCGGAACGGCACGGGGTCGAGCAGCTTCTCGAGCCCGGCCTCGAGCAGGCTCTCCTTGTCGCCGAAGGCGCGGAAGATGGTGCCCTCGGCGACTCCGGATGCCTCCGCCAGTTCGCGGCTGGTCACGTCGCGTCCGCGCTCGAGCAGCAGCGGCAGCACGGCATCCAGGATCGCCTCGCGGCGCTCCTCGGGCGCGAGCGGGCGCGCGCGTTCCCGCACGACGACGAACTCTCCCGGCAACACCACCGGGCGAGCATAAGTGAGTGAGCACTCACTCCGCAACCCCTGCATCCGCCCCCGAACGCGGAACGGCCCCCGCCCTCCGAAGAGGACGGGGGCCGCACGCCCGCAGGCGATTACTGCGTGATGACGAGCGCGTTCGACGCCGACACGAGCGCGACGACCGCCGCGTTGATCACACCGGCGACGTAGGGGTTGCCCGTCGCACGGTAGATCTTGCGCGAGATCACCGCGGTCACCGCGAGGATCACGATCACCGGGAACAGCCAGATGCTGTAGATGCCGCCGAAGCCGTCGATCAGCATGCCGGTGTTCGCGAACGTCGTGTACTGCGCGACGACCAGCACGATCGGGGCGAGCGAGTTGAACAGGGCGAGGATCGCCGTGTTGATCCACTCGCGTCCGCCGATCTTGAAGCGGTTGAACGCGTTGATCGCGAGCGAGTTCGCCACGAAGTAGATCAGGAACAGCGGCAGCACGACGAGCGCGTAGCCGATCTTGTCCGGTCCGAACCACTTGACGGCGAGCACCCACAGACGGAAGTCCGTCTTGAAGAAGTAGTCGACCGCGAAGACCACCGTGAACGCGGCGGCCGTCGTCAGCACACCGAGCAGCACGCCGATGCCGAGGTTCTTCCACCCCGGCCACACGCCGCTGTCGCGCAGGCTCATGCCGGTCTTCTTGGCGAAGCCGAAGTAGGCGGCGATCATCACCACGATCGCGGCGAGACCGTTGAAGGCCGCCCACGACGCGATGAAGAAGACCGAGTCCTGCGGCGCCGGGATGTCCGAGAGCCAGTCGGCCTTGCTGAGCCAGATGTAGCTCCAGCCCGAGACGACGGCGAGCACGACGAGGCCGGCCCAGAACCAGATGCGACCGGTGCGACCCGGGTCGACCATGGCGGGAGCCTCGGCGAGACGGATGCGCGAGAACGGACGCAGCGCGAGGAGCGCGCGAGCGAAGGCGACGAGGAAGATGCCGAAGCCGATCAGGCCGATGGTCGTGAAGGTCTCCTTGACCTGCCAGACCTGGCTGTTGGCGTCGATCGGGTTGGGCGCGCCGAGGCTCTTCTCGAAGAAGTCGAGCTGGCTCGCGACGGTGGTCTTCGAGATCGTGCCCCACGGGTGCGTCTCGGCCGGCGTGAAGAGCACGCGGATGGCCTCGGTGCCGTCGATGTCCTGGGTGTAGTACTCGCCCACCTCGCGCACATCCGCGCCCGGCTCCGCACCGAAGTGAAGGAACGACTGCGCGTTGTTGTTCTGGGCGAACTCGCGCGGCGGGGCGATGGTGTCGCCGTAGGTGCGGAAGAAGAACTCGTCGTACTGGTCGGCCACGAGACCCACGTCACGCGTGCCGTAGTTGTTCGTGTACTTCCGGTCGGCATCCGTGTACATCGCCTCGTTGTCGACGAGGAAGACGGATGCGATGAGCTGCGTCTCGGCCTCGTTGTCGATGTTCACGGCCCAGTTCGACGCACGGGCACCGTTCGAGTGGCCCGAGACGCCGATGCGGCTCGTGTCGACGTAGGGCAGGTCGGCGAGCAGCTTGACGGCGTCGTAGACACCGGTGCCGCCCACCTGCAGCTCCTCACCCGGTAGCGGGTCCGAGTTGCCGTGGCCGTACATGTCGATCGACAGCACGACGTAGCCGCGGCGGGCGAGCTCGACGTAGTTGGCGTCCTGCATCTCGCGGTTGTTCCACCATCCGTGGGTGGTGACGACGGCGGGCGCCTTCTCGTCGGCGGTCGCGCCGGCCGGCTTGAAGAGCAGGGCGTTGATCATGCGGCCCGACGAGGTCTCCCACTTGAGGTCCTTGACGGCGATGCTGCCGCCACCGGACTGCACAAGGGACGCCCCGATCGCGGAGATCAGGATGAGGACGAGCGACAGTACGAGCCAGAACCCGTTCCGTCGCACCAGGGATTGCTTCATGTGTGCGGTAACTCCTTCGTCATGCGATTACTCGCCGGATGCAGCACTGGAGCCTAGGTGGCAGCTGCGGTGGTCGGGCGGCTGTGCGCCCCAAATTGCACGAACGTGCAACGTTTCAGACGTGCGCCTCCGCGAGGCCCACGAGCCCGTGCGCGGCGGCGAGCAGCTCGCCGCAGTCGGCGAGCTCGCGCTCGCGACGGGCCGCATCCCAGCCCGCCTCGGCGGCGAGCGCGTCGGCCAGGCGGTGCAGCAGCGCCGCATCCAGCCGGCCGGTGAACGCGAGGTCGGTGCGGCGCAGCACGAGGTCGGCGAGGTGCACGAGGTGCTCGTGATCGAGCATCCACCGCAGCTCCCCGGTCGAGAGCGCGCCCTGGGCGAGCTCCTCGTCGTCGCGCTCCGCGATGAGCGCCGCGACCTCGGCCGCACGCACGCCGTAGCGGTCGAAGAGCACCTCGCGGCGCTTGGGCGAGACGTCCGCGAGGTGCACCCGCATCCAGTCCTCACGCGCCACGCCGTCGCGCGGGTAGCCGAGCGAGCCGGGAAGCACGCGCCCCACGGTCGAGACGGTGCGCGCGCGTCCGAGCACGCCGAGCACGGCATCCGCGACGCTCTCGCCGATCGCGCGGAACGTCGTCCACTTGCCGCCGACGAGGCTCACGACCGACTGGTTCTCACCGCGCTCGACCTCGACGCGGTAGTCGCGCGAGACGAAGCCGGGCTGGGTGTCCTCGTGCCGCGGCAGCGGGCGGATGCCGGAGAAGCGGTAGACGATCTGCTCGCGGTCGACCGCGATCTGGGGGAACACGTGCGTGACGAGGTCGAAGAAGTAGTCGACCTCCTCCTCGGTGCACCGCGTCGGCACGGACGGGTCGGCGTCGATGTCGGTCGTGCCGACCATGACGCGCCCCTTGAGCGGGTAGATGAGCACGATGCGGCCGTCGGAGTGCTCGAAGAAGATCTCGCGCCCCTGCGTGGCGGCGAGCAGCTCGGGGTTGTCGAGCACGATGTGCGAGCCCTTGGTGCCGCCCATGTAGCGCGTCTCGGCGCCGAGGGCCTTGTTGGTGAGGTCGGTCCAGGGGCCCGAGGCGTTCACCACGACGTCCGCGCGGATGCCGAACTCGCGGCCCGTCTCGCGGTCGCGCAGCAGCACGGCCTCGCCGTCGCGGCCGACGGCCTCGACGTAGTTCAGCGCCACGGCATCCGCCCCCTCGCCGTCGAGCAGCACGTCGAGTGCGAGACGCTCGGGGTCGTGCATGGCGGCGTCGTAGTAGGTGGCCGTGTAGCGCACCGCGGGGTCGAGCGCGGGGAGGTCGGCGTGGGCCTTCTTCTTGGTGCGGAAGCGGTGCCGGGGCACGCTGCCGCCGTCGCGCGAGAAGGTGTCGTAGATCGTGAGGCCGACCTTGATGAGCAGCGCGCCGCGCTCGGTCGGCTTGCCGCGGTGCCGGTGGGTGAGGAAGCGCAGCGGGGCCGAGAGGATGCCCGAGAAGGTCGAGTAGATCGGGATGGTCGTGGGCAGCGGGACGACGCGGTGCGGCGAGGTGCGCAGCAGGGCGTTGCGCTCCTGCACGGACTCCTTGACGAGGCGGAACTCGCCGTTCTCGAGGTAGCGGATGCCGCCGTGGATCATGTGGCTCGACGACGCGGATGCGGCGGAGGCGAAGTCGTCGCGCTCGACGAGCACGACGTCGAGGCCCTGCAGGGCCAGCTCGCGGAAGGTGGCGATGCCGTTGATCCCCCCGCCGATGATGAGCACCTGGGCGCTCCCCCGCTCGGCGAGGCGCGCGACGGCCGGACGTTCTGCAGCAGCGATGGGTGACACGTCGACTATCGTGAGGAGTGCCCGAACGAATTCGCAACTCGGGTGAACGGATGTGCACGACCCGATGACCCCCGACCCTGCGACCGACCCGCGCCTCATGACCGCCCTCAAGGCGGCCCAGCTCTACTACCTGCAGGACCTCACGATGGATGCCATCGCGACCGAGCTGCGCACCTCCCGCTCCTCGGTCTCCCGCCTCCTCAGCCACGCCCGCGAGACCGGGCTCGTCGAGATCCAGATCCACTCCCCCGTCGACCGCGGCGTGCAGCTCGAGCGCGAGATCCGCGAGCGGTTCCCCATCGACGCGCACGTCGTGCCGATCGCGGGCAACCTCTCGGACGTCGAGCGTCTCGAGCGCGTCGCGATGACCGCGGCCCGGCTGCTGCCGCGCTTCGTCGAGTCGAACAGCGTCATCGGCATCGCCTGGGGCTCCACCCTCGGCGCCGTCAGCCGGCACCTCACCGCCAAGGAGACCCACGACTCCGTCATCGTGCAGATGAACGGGGCGGGCAACATGCAGACCACGGGCATCGAGTACGCGAGCGAGATCCTCGAACGCTTCGGGCGCGCCTACTCCGCGCGCATCCAGCAGTTCCCCGTGCCCGCGTTCTTCGACAGCCCCGACACGCGTGAGGCGTTCTGGAAGGAGCGCTCGACGCGGCGCGTGCTCGACCTCGTGGCGCGGATGGATGTGGCCGTCTTCGGTCTCGGCTCGCCGTTCGCCGAGGTGCCGAGCCGCGTCTACATCGGCGGGTACCTCGACCGCTCCGACTACAAGAGCCTGAGCGCCGACCGCGCCGTCGGCGACGTCGCCACCGTGTTCTTCCGCGGCGACGGCAGCTGGCGCGACATCGCCCTCAACGCGCGCGCCACGGGCCCCGGCTTCGACCGGCTCGTGAAGGTCGCGCGGCGGGTGTGCATCGCATCCGGCACCCAGAAGCTCGCGAGCCTGCGCGGGGCGATCGCGGCGGGCCTCATCACGGACCTCGTCGTCGACGAGCAGCTCGCGCGCGCGCTCGTCGAGAGCGTCCGCTGACCATCGGTGCACGTCCGTTCACGGGGTCTGCACGTCCGCGAGCGCCTCGCTACGGTGGTGAGGATCGAAGGAGACGCCATGCCCGACAACGCCACGCCGCGCCACATCCTCGCGATCGACCAGGGGACCACGAGCACCCGGGCGATCGTCTTCGACGACCGCGGACGGGTCGTGAGCTCAGGGCAGCAGGAGCACCGGCAGCACTTCCCCCAGCCCGGCTGGGTCGAGCACGACGCGAACGAGATCTGGCAGAACACCCGCCACGTGATCGGCGAGGCGCTCTCGGACGCCCACATGACCCGCCACGACATCGCCGCGGTCGGCATCACCAACCAGCGCGAGACCGTCATCGTCTGGGACCGCACCACGGGTGAGCCCATCCACCACGCGATCGTCTGGCAGGACACCCGCACGCAGAGCGCCGTCGACGCCCTCGCGGCCGACGGCGGCATCCGGCGCTTCGCCGAGAAGACGGGCCTGCCGCTCGCGACCTACTTCTCGGCGACCAAGATCGCCTGGATCCTCGACCACGTCGACGGCGCCCGCGAGCGCGCCGAGCGCGGAGAGCTCGCCTTCGGCACCCCCGACAGCTGGGTGCTGTGGAACCTCACGGGCGGGGTGAACGGCGGCGTGCACGCGACGGATGTCACCAACGCCTCCCGCACCCTGCTCATGGACCTCGAGACGCTCGACTGGGACGACGAGCTGTGCGAGGCGTTCCGGGTGCCGCGCGCGATGCTGCCCGCCATCCGCTCCTCCTCCGAGGTGTACGGCCACGCCGAGACCCACAGCCTGCTGCGCGAGACCCCCATCGCCGGCATCCTCGGCGACCAGCAGGCCGCCACCTTCGGCCAGGCCGCGTTCGACGCGGGCGAGTCGAAGAACACCTACGGCACGGGCAACTTCCTCATCGTGAACACGGGCACCGAGCGCGTCGCGAGCGAGAACGGCCTCATCACGACGGTCGCGTACCAGCTCGGCGACGACGCCCCGCGCTTCGCCCTCGAGGGCTCGGTCGCGGTCAGCGGCTCGCTCATCCAGTGGCTGCGCGACAACCTGGGGATCATCTCCACCGCCCCCGAGGTGGAGGAGCTCGCCCGCAGCGTCGACGACAACGGCGACGTCTACGTCGTGCCCGCCTTCGCGGGCCTCTTCGCCCCGTATTGGCGCCCGGATGCGCGCGGCGCGATCGTGGGCCTCACCCGCTTCGCGAACAAGGGCCACATCGCCCGCGCCGCGCTCGAGGCGGTCGCGTACCAGAGTCTCGACGTGCTGAATGCGGCCAACGCGGATGCCGAGACCCCGATCGCCGAGCTGCGCGTCGACGGCGGCATGGTCGCCAACGAGCTGCTGCTGCAGTTCCAGGCGGATGTGCTGGGCATCCCCGTCGTGCGCCCCGCGGTCACCGAGACCACGGCCCTCGGCGCCGCGTACGCCGCGGGCCTCGCCGTCGGGCTCTGGAAGGACACCGACGAGCTGCGCGAGCTGTGGGCGGAGGACCGCCGCTGGGAGCCGCAGATCGACGAGGCCACCCGCGAGCGCGGCATCCGTCGCTGGCACCAGGCGGTGGAGCGCACGCTCGACTGGGTGGATTGACGCGCCCGGAACCCTGCTAATAGCCCAATAGAATCCCTGCTATTAGGTCAATTCAAGTCCTGCTTTTGGGTCAACACGGCGGTCGGCGCCGCTAGGCTGTCGACATGTCCTACCGGCGTCGCATCATCGATGACGAACTCGACGAGCTCTTCGCAGAGCTTCCCGCGATCGCCCTCGACGGCGCAAAAGGGGTGGGGAAGACCTCGACCGCAGAAGAACGTGCACATGGGCTCGCGAAGCTCGATGCCGCATCGGTGCGCGAGAGCATCTCCGCGGCTCCGGAGTCGATCCTGCGTCGGGCGAGGCCCCTCCTCATCGACGAGTGGCAGAGAGTCCCCGATGTGTGGGATGTCGTGCGACGGGCAGTGGACACCGACCGCAGTCCGGGACAGTTCCTGCTCACCGGGAGCGCAACCCCTGAGCCGGGGGCAACCGCGCACAGCGGGGCGGGCCGGATCACCCGACTCCGCATGAGGCCGATGACGCTCTCCGAGCGCGGCGTCGCCGAGCCGACGATCAGCATGCGTGAGCTGCTCCGCGATCCACTCCTCGATCTGGGCGGCGACAGCCGACTCGGACTCGCCGATTATGCGGCCGAGATCATCAGCCCGGGACTGCCCGGCATCCGTGGCCTCAGTCCACGTGCCACCCGCTCGGCCCTCGACGGCTATCTGCGCAATGCGGTCGACAGGGACGTGCCCGAAGCCGGGCTCCGGCTGCGGCGTCCGGATGTGATGCTCGACTGGCTGCGCGCCTACGCCGCGGCGACGTCGAGCACGGCGAGCTACACCGAGATCCTCGACGCGGCGACAGCCGGGCACGCGGATAAGCCCGCGAAGGGCACGACCGTGGCCTACCGCGACGCCCTGACGCAGATCTGGCTGCTCGATCCGGTTACCGCATGGGCCCCCATCGGCAGCGAGTTCACCCGCCTCGGGCAGACGCCGAAACATCATCTCGCCGACCCGGCCCTCGCGGCGAGGCTGCTGGGGCTCAGCCTCGATAGCTTGATCGACGGGGAGGGTCACCCCCTCGGCCCCCAAGAGAGCACTATGCTCGGGCGACTCTTCGAGTCACTCGTGACACTGTGCGTGCGCGTGGCCGCGCAGGCCGCTGAAGCCAGCGTCGGCCACCTCCGCACCCGGAACGGGGACCACGAGATCGATCTCGTCGTGGTCCGCGACGACGGCAGGGTGCTCGCGATCGAGGTGAAGCTCGCCTCGACCGTCACCGAGCGCGACACGCGCCACCTGCACTGGCTGGCCGGGCAGCTCGGCCCCCGACTGCTCGACGCGATCATCGTGAACACGGGTCCGACGGCGTACCGCCGCACCGACGGCATCGGTGTCGTCCCTCTCGCGCTGCTCGGCGCGTGACCACCGCGCACCGCGCGTGCGTCCGCCGCACCACGCCACCCCCGCCGATCGAGTAGCCGCGCAGCGGGCCACCCCCGCTGATCGAGTAGCCGCGCAGCGGCGTATCGAGATCACCCCCTCGCTAGACTTCAAGGCACACCACACCCCCGCGCCTTCAGGAGGACCCCCATGCCCGTCGCCACCCCGGACCAGTACGCCGAGATGCTCGACACGGCGAAGAAGAACGCCTTCGCCTTCCCCGCCATCAACGTCTCGAGCTCCTCGACCATCAACGCCGTGCTGCAGGGCCTCACCGAGGCAGGCTCCGACGGCATCATCCAGGTCACGACGGGCGGCGCCGACTACTTCGCCGGCCAGACGGTCAAGGCCCGCGCATCCGGGGCCCTCGCCTTCGCCGCCTACGCGACCGAGGTCGCCAAGAACTACCCCATCACGGTGGCCCTGCACACCGACCACTGCCCCAAGGACGCCCTGCCCGGCTTCGTGCTGCCGCTCATCGAGGCCTCCGAGGCCGAGGTGAAGGCGGGCCGCAACCCCATCTTCCAGTCGCACATGTGGGACGGCTCGGCCGTGCCGCTCGAGGAGAACCTCGAGATCGCGAAGGAGCTGCTGCCCCGGATGAAGAACATCCGCGCCATCCTCGAGGTCGAGATCGGCGTCGTCGGCGGCGAGGAGGACGGCGTCAGCCACGACATCAACGAGCACCTCTACACGACGCTCGACGACGCCATCAAGACCGTCGAGGCGCTCGGCCTCGGCGAGCAGGGCCGCTACATGTCGGCCCTCACCTTCGGCAACGTGCACGGCGTCTACAAGCCGGGCAACGTGCAGCTGCGCCCCGCCCTGCTCAAGGAGATCCAGGACGGCATCCAGGCCAAGTACGGCACCGGCGCCAAGCCCCTCGACCTCGTCTTCCACGGCGGCTCCGGTTCGACGGATGCCGAGATCGCCGAGGCGGTCGCGAACGGCGTCGTGAAGATGAACATCGACACCGACACCCAGTACGCCTTCAGCCGCTCGATCGCCGACACGGTTCTCAAGAACTACGACGGCTTCCTCAAGATCGACGGCGAGGTCGGCAACAAGAAGGTCTACGACCCGCGCTCGTGGGGCAAGATCGCCGAGACCGCCATGGCGCAGCGCGTCGTGGAGGCCACGCAGCAGCTCGGCTCGGCGGGCCACGCGATCAGCCGCTGAGGCATCCGCCCGGCTACGGCCGGCTCTCGGACGGGGGCACCCGGAACGAGAGCCGGTCGCGGCCGAGCCGCACGTCCGTCATCTCGCCGCGCAGGTTGAAGTAGTACGGCGCGATGTGCCGCACCCGGCGGCCGTCGGGCAGGTCCGCGTCGAGCGACATCGCGACCGCCGTCGAGCCGTCCGCCTGGGCGCGCAGCTCGATGAACACGGTCGTCGCATCCGTCGAGGGGTCGTCGAGCACGGCGCGCACGAGGTCCCGGATGGCGGTGCGCTGCGGCACCCTCATCGACTGGGCGCGGCGCTCGGGGTCGACCACCACGACCCGGGTGTCGTCGGCGCGCAGTCCCAGCCAGGCGAGGTCGCTGCGCGAGACGAGGTCGTCGCGGAGGTAGCGCGCGATCTCGCCCGCGAGGGCCCGGTCGCCCTCCGACACCGTGCCGCGCTCGACGATCGTGCGCAGGAACGGCACGGCGCGGGCCGTGTAGCGCGCCAGCAGCACGCGCTCCGCGTGCTCGTCCTCGGGGTCGGGGGCGAGCAGCTCCGAGACGACGCCGCTCGAGCGGTTGTCGACGATCGGCAGCATCTGCCGCACGATGCTCGACGAGAAGGCGATGCCGCAGACCACGCTCACCGCGACGGGCGTGGCGATGATGAGGAAGATCGAGAACGAGCCCCACGCCGCCACCTGCACGTCGACGATGGCCACGGCCGCCGGGACGGCCGACACGAGCGCGACACCGCCCCACAGCAGCAGTCGCCACGGGGCGAGGTACGGCGCGAGCGCGGCGAGCGCCACCCCGAAGCACACGGGGGCCCACCACAGCTCGATCGCGAAGACCGACTGCTCGTAGCCGGTCGCCGAGACGATGAAGCCGGCACCGCCCACGAGGACGACGACGGCGCCGAGCTGCCACTCGAACCTGTTGCGCAGCGACACGAGGAGCTGGAGCAGGAGGCACGAGGCCGCGCACAGCGCGACGCCCGCGAGCTGCACCCACGGGGAGGCGCTCTGCTCCCAGGTGACGAACGCCATCGCCCCGCCGAAGCCCGCGATGAACAGCGCGAGGACGAGGGGCAGGTAGGGCCCGATGAACCAGCTCATGGGGTCGACGTCGCGTGGCGCCGACAGGAACACGAGACGCGCGCGCTCAGTCCGCATGCTCCACCCCCTGGTGCATCGACGGCGCCCCGTGGTCGCGCACCTCGACGACGGGCACCCCGAGCAGCACGGTCGTCCCGGCCCCCGGCGCCGACCAGATCCGGGCGGAACCGCCCGCGGCCTCCATGCGGTGCAGGATCGACTCGCGCACGCCGAGACGCGACGGGTCGATCGCCGCGGGGTCGAAGCCGACCCCCTCATCCGAGACCATGAACGTCACCTCGGTGTCGCTGTAGATGATCTCGACGTTCGCGATCTCGGAGCCGGAGTGCGCGAGCACGTTCTCGAGCGTCGCCCGCAGCGCCCCGATGAGGGCCTCGCCCGCGACGGCGTCGTAGATGTAGACCCCGTCGGTGACGCCCGTCACGTTGACGGTGAGGCCCCGCCAGCGGAACTCGCTCGCGAGCCGCGAGAGGTCGTTGCGGATGGCGGCCTGGCCGGCATCCGGCACCGCGACCTGCCGCGTCGTCGACATCCACTCCCCGCCCTCGAGCGTGTCGAGGTCGGTGCGCAGGCGCTCCCGCGCGCGGGGGTCGAGCACGTCGGGGGCGTTCATGACGACCGTGAGGTCGTTCAGCACGGTGTCGTGCACGACGGCGGTCGTGCGGCGCGCGAGGTCGGCGGTCGCCGTCCTCCTGCGGGTCTCGCGCTCGAGCTCCTCGAAGCGGGGCAGCCGTCGACGCTGTCTGGCCTGGATCGCGAAGAGCGTGAGGTAGAGCACGAGCGCGAGGATCAGCACCATCGTCGGGCCGAAGCCCGTGCGCACGGGGGTGTCGGTGATGAGCGCCGTCACGACGGCGGCCCCGAGCGCCGCCCCGTAGCCGATCAGGCACCAGGCGATGCCGCCGAGCGCGGATGAGGCGGAGACGCCGATCGCGACCAGCGCGAGCGTGGGCCGGTTGAGCACGTAGTACTCGTTCTCGAGGATCCACGGCACCTCGCGGATGAGGGTGACCTCGTAGGCGATCGTCGCGGCCGTCGCCAGCACGAGGTAGCCGACCACCACGGGCGGCGTCATCCGCCAGAGGGCGACCCCGATGCCCGCCAGCACGACGAGCAGCAGCGCGAGCGGCACCGGCAGCACGGATGCGGCGCCCCGCCGCACGAGCGTCTCGACGAGCACCGGGATGGCGAAGACGACGACGGTCGCGCCCGCCGCCCAGGCGAGCGTGGCCCCCGCCCCCGTGATGACGCGCGCGGCGACCTCGCGCGGCAACAGCGTCACCCGCATCCGCACCTCCTCGCGCCTTGACGAGATTCTGCCGGAACATCGCGCCCCCGGCGCGACCTCGGCTCAGTTCTGCTCGGGCGGGAGCCGGAACGACACGCTGTCGCGGCCGAGCCGCACGTCGCGCGCCTCGCCCCGCAGGTTGAAGTAGTACGGCGCGAGATGCCGCACCCGCCGCCCGTCGGGCAACTCGGCGTCGAGCGAGATCGCCACCGCGGTCGAGCCGTCGTCCTGCAGCCGCAGCTCCATGAACACGGTCGTCGCATCCGTCGAGGGGTCGTCGAGCACGGCGCGCACGAGGTCGCGCACGGCCGCCCGCTGCGCCGCCCGCATCGCGTCGGCCCGGCGGTCGGGGTCGACCACGACCACCCGTGCGTCGTCGTCGCGCAGCCCGAGCCAGGCGAGGCCGGTGCGCGAGACGAGGTCGTCGCGCAGCTGGCGGGCCAGCTCCCCGGCGAGCGCACGGTCCTCCGCCGTCACCCGACCCCGCTCCGCGACCGCGCGGACGAACGGCGCCGCCTGCGCCGTGAGCCGGGCGAGCGTCTCGCGCTCCGCCGCCTCGTCGCCCGGGTCGACGGATGCGGCACCCCCGGATACGAGGTCGTAGGAGCGGTTGTCGATGAGCGGCAGCGTGGCGTCGACGATGCGGTACGCAAACGCCGTGGTGCCCACGATGCCCACGATGAGCGGGGCGGCCACGAACAGGTAGATGACGATCGAGCCCCACTGCGGCACGGTCGCGTCGATGATCAGGAACGCGGCGACGACGACCGTCGCGAGGCATCCGACGCCCCACACCACGAGGCGCCACGGCGCGAGCGAGGGCATGAGGCTCGCGAAGACGAGCGCGAAGCAGAACGGCGCCCACCACGTCGTGATCATGAACGACGAGCCGGCGTAGCCCACCGCCGAGAGGATGAGGCCCGCACCCCCCAGCGCCAGCACGAGCACGCCGACGCGCCAGTCGACCCGCGCGCGCAGGCCCGTGCTCAGCTGCACCGTCAGGCACGCCGCCACGCACAGCAGCACCGCGATCGGCTGCAGCACCGGATGCGCGCTCTGCCCCCACGTGGCCACCGAGGCCGCGGTGCCGGAGAGCGCGACGAGCGCCCCGAAGACGAGCGGCACGTAGGGCCCGATGAACCAGCTCATCGGGTCGACGTCGCGTGCGGCGTAGAACATCACGCGGCGGGCGCTACTCGTCGGCACCGTCGAGCTCCTGATGGTGGGAGGTGCGCGGGCCGCGCTGCACCGAGACGGGCGCAGCGATGAGCACCGTGGTGCCCGCCCCCGGCGTCGACCACAGCTGCGCGCGACCGCCGACCGCCTCCATGCGGCCGACGATCGAGCCGCGCACGCCGAGCCGCTCGGCCGGCACGGCATCCGGGTCGAAGCCGACACCCTGATCCGAGACCACGAAGACGATCTCGTCGTCGGTGTACATCACCTCGACGTCGGCGAGCCGCGAGCCGGAGTGCGCGAGCACGTTCTCGAGGGCGGCCCGCAGCGCGCCGACGAGCGCCTCGCCCACCCCGGGACGGTACTGGAAGATGCTGTTGCGCACGCCCGTGACGTTGACCGTGAGCCCCCGCCAGCGGAAGTCGCTCGCGAGCCGGTCGAGCTCGTTGCGCACGAGCGCCTGCTGGGCGCCGGGCGCGCCGACCGTCTCCGAGGCCCGCATCCAGGCGCCGCCCTCGAGCGTCGCGAGGTCGTCGAGCAGCCGGGCGCGGGCGGAGTCCCGCAGCTGGTCGGGGGCGTTCATGATGATCGTCAGATCGTTCAACAGGGTGTCGTGCACGACCGCGGTGGTGCGCTGCGCGAGGTCGGCGGTCGCCGTGCGCCGCAGCGCGTCCTCCTCGAGGCGGTCGAACGCGGGGAAGGTGCGCCGCTGACGCGCCTGGATCGCGAAGAGCGTTGCATAGGTGATGATCGCGACCACGAGCACCATGGTGGGGCCGAGCCCCGGCGACATCCGGTGCCCCGTGAGCGCGGCCGTCGCGAGCGGCACGAGCCAGGCGGCCGCGTAGCCCGCGACGCACCAGGCGACCCCCGCGAGCGCCGAGGAGCTCGCGACACCGATCGTCACGAGGGCGAGCGTGGGCCGGTTGATCACGTACAGCTCGTCGCCGAGCAGCGTCGGGTCGGTCTGCACGAGGCTCGTCGCGTAGACCACGGATGCTGCGGTCGCCAGCGCGAGGTACCCGGCGACCGCGGCCGGCCGCATCCACCTGAGACAGACCACGATCCCCGCGAGCACGACGAGCAGCATCGTGAGCGGCACGGGGATCGCCTCGGGCACGCCGCGGCGCAGCATCGACTCGACGAGGGTCGGGATCGAGATGACCACGATCGCGAGCCCCGACGCCCAGGCGAGCGTCGCGACCGAGGAGGTGATGACGCGCGCGGCGACCGCACGCGGCAGGAGCGTGACACGCATCGGGGCGCCCGCGGGGTCAGCCGCGCCCGCGTCCGCCGAGGGCTCGCGCGTCGGGGGCGCCGGATGCGTCACGCCGCAGCTCCTTCGGCAGCGAGAACATGAGGTCCTCCTCCGCCGTGCGCACCTCGGCGACGTCCGCGTAGCCCGCATCCGCGAGGTCGGCGAGCACCTCCTGCACGAGCACCTCGGGAACGGATGCGCCGCTCGTCACGCCGACCGTCGCGACGCCGTCGAGCCAGGACTGCTGGATCTCGCTCGCGTAGTCGATGCGGTGGGCGGCCCGGGCGCCGTGCTCGAGGGCGACCTCGACGAGGCGCACGCTGTTGGAGGAGTTGGCCGAGCCGACCACGATCACGAGGTCGGCCTCCGGCGCCACCTTCTTGATCGCGACCTGGCGGTTCTGGGTGGCGTAGCAGATGTCGTCGGAGGGCGGGTCCTGCAGCGCGGGGAAGCGCTCGCGCAGCCGCCGCACGGTCTCCATCGTCTCGTCCACCGAGAGCGTGGTCTGCGAGATCCAGACGAGGTTGTCGGGGTCCTCGACCTCGATCGTGTCGACGTCGGCGGGGCTGTTGACGAGGATGGTGCGCTCGGGCGCGTGCCCCATCGTGCCCTCGACCTCCTCGTGGCCGGCGTGGCCGATGAGCAGGATCTGGCGCCCCTGCCCCGCGAAGCGCGTCGCCTCGCGGTGCACCTTGGTGACGAGCGGGCAGGTGGCGTCGATCGCGAGCAGCTCGCGCTCGGCGGCGGCCTGCACGACGGCGGGCGAGACGCCGTGGGCCGAGAAGACGAGGTGGGATCCGGCGGGCACCTCGGCGACGTCGTCGACGAAGATCGCGCCGCGGCGCTCGAGCTCGGACACGACGTGCACGTTGTGCACGATCTGCTTGCGCACGTAGACGGGGCTGCCGTAGTTCTCGAGCGCCTTCTCGACGGCGACGACGGCGCGGTCGACACCCGCACAGTATCCGCGCGGTGCCGCCAGCAGCACGCGTTTGGGCGCGCCGACGGGCTCGTCGCGCAGTCGCCCGCGGGGGCTCGGTACACGCGGGGTCTCGAGTGCCGTCCCCAGCGCGCCGTTCGTGATGCCGCTCACACTCCGAGTCTACGGTCGCGCCCCTCCGGGCGCTTCGCGCCGCATCCGGCCGCGGCGGCAGCCCGGCCTGTGTAGAAAATGCAGGAGTTCCCGGGCGTGTCGGAGGTGGGAGGCCTGCAACCGCCGGGGTGTGGCTTGAGGACTCCTGCATTTTCTACATAGAGGCCGGGCGGGGGCGGGGGGCGGATGCGGGCGGGGGGCGGATGCGGGCGGGGG